>Ga0210393_10000243_pt1 | contig 50214 bp, 46 predicted proteins | sample IncBWC27OmetaG_FD_160068 | JGI IMG/M metagenome (GOLD analysis project Ga0210393, IMG submission 160068) | Forest soil microbial communities from Barre Woods Harvard Forest LTER site, Petersham, Massachusetts, United States - Inc-BW-C-27-O ... | reverse complement strand
GTCCATTGCGACGAAGAGCCAATCGTTGTTCTCGATGGCGAAGTAGCTGGCCCCTTGCCCGATCTGATCGACAAGCCAGTAATACCCCTGGCCGCCAGAATACATGTCGTGGTTGCCCGACAGGCTAAAGCGCGCCGGCATCGACGATCCGAATACGTCGCGGCAGACATCCAAAAACCGCTCCTGCATTTCCTCCTGAGTCCCCGAGTAATAGACGTCGCCGAGATGCATGAGGATGTCGGGTCCAAAGCCTTGGATCTGCTCAAGCACCTCTCGGGCTGCCTGCGTTCCCGTTCCCCAATCGCCAAACAGAGCGATTGTGGCAGTCGCCGGAACGGCTGTACCAAGCACGCTGTAGCGTCCGGGCCGGTACGGAATCTGTTTTCCGGCGACTTTGAAATACGCCACGTACTCATTGATGCATTGTTCCCAAAACGGATCGCACACGTTGAAATCAAAGGCGCTCTGCAGGCCGGCAATCTGTTCCGAGGTTCCGAATGCCTTGGCCTCGGCGAGCTGAATTGCCAGCGACGAGCAACGCTTGCCCGTCTCCAGCCGGCCCACCTGCAGCATGACGGGGCCACCAGCCGCAGCCGTCATCGCCGGCACGGGCGCCAGCGAGAACCGCAGTGGCCCCCGAAATTTCACTCCCTCGTGCCGCTCATAGACCTGGGCGTGCGCTGCCGCGACGAGCTCCGCCAGATGGTCCGAGAGCCCAGCCGTCGAGGCCGCAGCAGCGAATGCGTTTTTGGCTACACCCCTTTTGAGAGCGGCTTTTGATTCAGCCTTGGCCACTTTTTCCACAATGCTCTGCCACATCGAATCGCGGGGATCACGAGCGGTCACAATACCAAGATCGGGCATCGGAAGTTTCTCCGAAGAAACGGGCGGCTCACACCCATGGCGAGCCGCTCGTTGCGAACAACCGGTGATCGAACTCGAGATGGAAATGCCTCAGCCGGAGGCACGAGATCGATGAGCGCGCCCCATTTTCAAGCGAACTGCCCGCACACGCAACACTTCCCATGCCAACTTTCGAGCGCTGCTATCGGAGCCAGCGTCGGAAACAAGAATATTGCTGCATCGATCGAGCCTGGCGATAATCAACATTCGTTTGCCCGGCCTTCACTCGATCTCGGCATTGTGGAATGTATCATGGTCGACGGATTGATCGTTCTCGCGCATGGTGTATTAGGGTTTGGCAATCCGGTGGGCCTGCCCAGCCTGCTGAACTACTTCAACGGGGTAGAGGAACACCTTCAACAGGAGGGTTACCAGGTATTCTCCCCGCAAGTGAATCCGTTTGGGAGCATTGCCCAGCGCGGCGCTGAGCTTGCATCGGCGATATTGCGTGTATTGGAGGACGGACAGAAAGCGCACATCTTCGCTCACAGCATGGGCGGCCTCGATGCGCGATACGCTTTGGCGAATGTGCCGGGATTTGTCGACCGCGTGGCAACCCTTGTGACCATTGGCACGCCGCACCGCGGATCCCCGGTTGCGGACGCCATTGTGCAGAGCACTCCTTTGTCCGCGCAGCTACCCAGCTTTCTCACCGAGCAACTTCAACGAAACGCCGGCGCACTGCATGACCTGACAACTGATGCGTGTGCGCACTTCAACGAAACCACGGTCGAGTCTGCTGCTATTCGCCGCATCGCTGTAGCCGGCGATGCGAGCCAAGGCGGTCACGAGTTAATTCTGTTTCAAGTCGCCGCCCTTATCGGACAGCTGACCGGAGAGGTAAACGACGGCGTCGTGACCGAAAGCTCTGCCCTTCGCGAAGGATACACGCATCTCGACCTCTGGCCCGCCGACCATGCAGGTGAGATCGGCTGGAGTCTTCATTCGCTCTTTCCGGCTCAATTCACTCAGCCGTTTTTGCCGCCGCCCGCTCATCTAGGGTGGTACGACCAGATCGTCGCAATGCTTTGAGCTGTGCCAGGTCTCTCGGTCACGTTCCTGGCCCATATTTCCGGTGTGCGACGGGTCGCGAATGTGGACCGATCGTTCCACTTCGCAGCCGCCGTCTGGCTCGAAGGCGGCTGAACCCGTTTCAGACATTTTGGAACCGAGAGCGAACGCAACTCGTACAGACTGGTGAACGAGTTCGCAAAGGACCCGGAAAAGGAGCTCGGCTGTTGGGTCCGTGCGCGACGTCCTCTACACCGTGATCCCGGAGCCGGGAGATTCATAGTTGGTTAGGCAACCGCACGGATGGGCTCTTTGCTCAATACTTGCAACGGGCAACGGGGTCCAAACGGATGCACCCCCGGGGACTGTGGAAATCGCCTTCGCCCACTTGCAGCACAGGTAGGTAGAAATACCCACGACACACCCGATTAAAAGCCTGTCATGTGACGCAGCTTTGTTGAATTGCTTGATGGAAACCGTGAGGATGAAGGCCTCACATCAAGTTGCCGGTCCGCTTGCAGACCGTCCCATCTCATCTTGATGCCTGGAGACCAGGACCGAAGAGCGCCTTAGTACCGTGCGGGCGCACTCCTCTTCTCCATCTTTCCGCAATCCGTACTTTATTTTTTCTTGCACAATCGGCAAATGGGCCTTTACCGTGGCGACCTATTTTGCTTTTCTCGTCGATTTGGCTCTCGACTGAGTCGGCTACACGGGATACGCGAGCACGCGAGCAGTACGCGCCAGTGCCAGGTTTCGGCGGGCACGCGAGTACCGCCATGACACCACCGGTTTTGTGAAGCAAAGCTAGCGATGAATAGTCTCCCGACTGATATCGGTATTTTGCACTTGACGGCCGGAGGCTAGAGCTAGTAATGTCGCCCTCCCAATCACGTCGCCATTCGGCTCAAGGCAGTTCTGCAGCAAGTGCATCGCGAGATGCCCGGTCTTCGCAACAGCTTCTTTTGTATGACGACCTGATCGGCAAACGAAAGAGGCTCGAAATGGAACAGAACGCCATCTGGTGGAATATTGCGCGCGACGAATCACGTCCCGCCAAGGAACGTGGACAAGCGCTGGCCGAGCTTGCATATCGCAAGGATCTCGACGCCTTCTCCTACGTCCTCAACGAGCTGAACGGCGAGCAGCTGAAGAAGGAATGGTTGCACCAACTCCTCTTCATCGCCGAGCACATTCCGTGGGAGGAACCGTCGGAGCGAGCCTCGGCTCGGCGCGTACTCCTCAGTGTGGCTCGCCATCTATTTTCCGATTTTCGCGAGCAGCCACCTGACGCTCGCGATCCTTCCAGAGTTAGCCAGGACGAGGTTGCGATTTGGACCGCGCTGCGAACGTATGGGCGTCTGATTGCGCCTGAAGACCAGGCGGCTTTGAATCATCTATTGGATTTCACCGAGCCACAATGGATTAACATCTGCCAAACCTGTATACAGGCTATGGGAGACTTTTTCCAAGCTCACCCTCCAACCGACCAGTCGTCTTACAAGCAAATACGGGATCGATTGCACAGCGTCATTGATCTTCAGCTGAAATCACCGGAAGCATCCCAAGACGCATCGCGCGGTGCGCTGCTTGATTCAGCCGTCCAAGCACTGGCCACTTCGGGCGATCGACGGCTTCTTGCTTTGCTCAAGCAGCTAAAGGGCGCCGAGGAGAAATACCGTGTCGACTACATGACCGATTACATGGCCGATCAACTGACGGACATCCTAAATGAGTGGAACCAGAGCGATTCAGGTGTCAGCAGGTTCCATCCCGCCTTTCAGCAATTGGAAGAAGGCATTGGAGTGCTCCGCGCAAGCAGCTCCCGAAAACCCGGTCGTTGATGCGCATGACTCAGTACAGCCAATTGCCGGGAGAGTCCCGGTGGCAATACAGCATGGGAAGTCAGAAGCATGAGTGCCACGACTCTGCCGCAGTTTGCGATTGTGGGTCAGTACAAGCAGGGCACCAACCTGGTAAAGCATGTAGGTGTTCTGCAATGCACGATGAATTTAAAGCCAGGTGACCGTGCGCGCGTGTATCATGTCGAGCCAGGGGCATCATTTGCTGCTGATGACTTTGAGTTTTCGACTGAACTCTTGACGTCCATACCCGGTGGTCTTAAACCTCGGCAGATCACGATAGGCGAAAGGTGGATAAAGAGGATCAGGACCCAGATCGATCGTCTAGCAGCTGGCACATGGCCAGCTAAGAATTGGACTGCCCATCCACCACATCCTGGGTCCGCGCAAGTCGCACTTAAGCGTAGCCGTTATAGCTGTATTGGGTTTGTCATGCACTTGTTCCAGACAATGCGCGGCGTTCCGCTGCTGCAGCACGACCATCCTGGAATGCCCCGTATGTCGCGCGCGGAGCTCGAAGAGATATACGGGACGTACGACGAGGCGGAACTCAAAGGCGTGGGATTGCCGCCGGATGAGGAACCCTGGCCGGTCATTGTGCCCGGATATGTGTTTCACGCGTGCGACTTGGATGCGCCGGCGTTCCCTTATATTCCGAACTCAACGGAGGAGCGCAAGTATCCGTTGTCTTAGCACCGATCGTTGCCTGGCAGTGGGCACGCGGGCAGACGGCGCGGCTAGCCCGAATAAGTCTTGTGCTTCAATTGTCTGTCATCTCGGCATGGGATAATTGCATCCCCTCGCGATCACTGCCTTGCGCGGTGCGCATGGACGGCTTCGCCACGTAGCAGCAAAAGTGGAAGCCATCAAAGCGCGAGACCATGCAAATGAATTATGACGGGAGCGGCCGATGAGCGATACGGAGCGAATTGCCGTTGTCGGTGGCGGCATTGGCGGTCTGTTCTGTGCCTACGTGCTCGCGAAGCAAGGAAAATCTGTCGATCTGTTCGAAAGTAGCGATAGGTGGGGTGGCCGGATCCGGACCATCCGGCTCGACAAGGACAATAAGGAACTGGGCGCCGCGTGGACACCGGAAACCATAGAATTCTACGCTGAGTTCGGGCCGATGCGCGTGGAACTTGACAAGCAGCAGCTCCTCAAGGCCCTACTGGACGAGGTGAAGATCTTTCCGAAGCGGCTAGCCCCAGCGGGCGAAGAGGGGAAGGCCTATTTGAGCGAGTTTCCATCCTATGGGTCGCCCACTTCCCCTCACGAGCCGAATTATGACCTATTGCCGGCTGAAATCGGGAAATCGCCGCTCGACCTGCTGCAGATGGCGCTGCTGCGCGTCATGACGCAAATCGATTTTGATGACGGGGCCTCAATATCCTCGGCGACTAAGGCGATAGTCTCTTCATTTCGGAACAAACAGCGGAAACTCATTGACAGTATCACTACCGCTGCGGCGGTGCAGCTGCCCGTCGAGCCGATTTTCGCCACTTGGATGCGAACGGATCTGGGAGCGGACGATTACTGGATCATCCAGACCCAGGGCCGTGTGCAAACTGTACCGCTCTATGCGATCGGTTTTTGGAATCTGCTGAGTGATTACCTGAGCCACGACGCCATAATGAAGATGCGCGATCTTGGCACTTTCTACCATCTCCTCCCCGAAAACCCGAATGCGGCCGAGTGGCTGACGTGGTGGCTGATCGGATTCGCGATCGGACAAAGGCTTCAGGGCGTGTTCGGAGGCATGGAGTGCATCGTTGATCGCCTTGTTGCGAAGATTGTCGACCTGCAGAAAGCTCAATCAGCCGGCGGGAGCGTGCAAATCGGGCTAAGGCTTAACTCGTGGCTCCGCGCTATTGAGCCCACGACGACAGGGTGGAAGCTAAGGTTTCAGTGGGGCGACGGTGAATACCATCGCGTTGTATTGGCGCTGCCCAAGGCTGCTGTGGTCAACGTCGTGCGTAACAGCCCAGACGCGTTTGAAAAGGAAAAAGACATCCATGAACTGTTGGATTGCGCATTTGGATTTCCAATGGTTAAGACGTTCGTGGTCGTCAGGGAACGCTGGTGGGATGAAGAACGCGCGAACAGCTATGCGAACAGAGTCCCAACGCGTGAGCTCCATTACTGGAAGGGCGTGGACGAAAAAAGCCGCCAGGGCTTAATCATGGCCTATACAGATAGGCCGGCCAGTTCGTTTTGGGCCAACTATATACCCCCGGGAAGTCAGGCTGATGTGTGGAGGGAGGGTCAGACCGCGCCGTCGGATATGGACAAGAGCCTCTTCCGCCGGCTCCGCAAGAAGGTTGTCCAGTACATCAATGAAAACGAGGTGCCCGACATCACGCCCGAGGATATCTTGTGGTGTGGCGTGCGCGATTGGGCGCGAGCTCCGTACGGCGGGGCCAACCATGCTTGGCGACCGGAGAGAAAGTATTGGGTGGTGATGCGGCGGTTGGGCAGCATCAGCAACACCAGTGGAAGCGGAACGATCCATGTGTGCGGGGAGGCATACTCGGACTACCACGGCTTCATCGAGGGAGCGTTGCGATCAGCTGTTTACGCTCTGCACAGCATTCTGGACGAAGGCACCCATTATCCGTTGTATTGGTTGGGGGCCAAAGTCAAAGGTGGCGCCGTCATTCCCGTGGATGAGGCATTCCGTAAGGAGTTGGCGGACTGGGTGCAGCGTCTCGATGAGATTACACCAGACACGCCATTCCTGTATCAAGGAGAGTGAACTGGCCGAGACCCCGATTCAGGCGTGCCGCGTCCAGTGCGTAAGCTCGTGGGCGACCGGCATGGATTTCGGAATCGCGGAACGTATCAAAGGCGGCATCCAAATCGAATCGGGTGCGATGGCGTAATAGGTCCCATTCTCGTCGTATTTGACAAGCCGCCCGCTACTGCATCGGCTGCGCCGGCGATGATTGAAGGATGAGTGCCGCGAACGGCACCGTCGTAGCTCTTCACAGCGGCCCCTGCACGAAAGCCGGCGCCTTCGCCTTCAGCCACTCTTTCAGCGCTGCATGCGACTCGAACTCCGCCACCTGGATGCTGTCGATCGTCGGTCCTGTCTCGCCTACTTCGCGGATTTCCGCTGGCGTCATCTCCTTGATCCAGAGCACATGATGCCGCTGCAGCCCGGCGTGAACGAGGTCGATCGATTTCCCCTCGATGCCGCGGTCGAGATTGCTGCCTCGGATCAGCACGAGGTAGACTAGGTCGCCATTGAATTTCAGAAGCACTCCCTCGGAAGGAATGTGGCGGCAGGTGCCAAGCCACGAGTAGGGAAACCACAGGCTGTCGCCGTTTAGGAAACGAAGCTCGACGCCCGCTAAATGCTCAGGAGCCAGGTGATAGCCGAATGCCTTGCACGAGCCCCCTCCCCGGTCAGGTTCTGATTCCTTGCTCTGCAAGATTCCGCGTAACCCCGAAGGCGAGTTTCTCTCCAGTCGATCCTGATGTGTGAAATCATCAAGCATGGTCCAATCCCCTGTCTCTCGCCCGGTCGTGGATTACGGGCCGAAGCGCGGAGTCATTGCCGCCGCCCGAGATCGAGGCGCCACGGACGAACGACATCCGCCGCATCACTCGAATCGGTTGATGCGAGCCTGCATTCGCAAGCTCGGTGGCCGAAAGCGGATCGTCGGGACGGCTGACGGCCCGGATCAGTGATTCCCGATCATCCGTGAAAATCTGCGCCTGCTCCTTTCCTCGCGTAATCGCCACGTAGCCCGTTCGCTCGTTCGTAGCCCCGAATGATTCGGCAGCCATGCCGATGAAAACCTTATCGACGGTCACACCCTGGCTGGCGTGACTGGTGATGCAGTAGCCATAAGTGAGGTGTCCAAAATCCCGGTCAATCACCCAGCCGTGATCGACGATGATGTCGCCGCCCTTGGTAAAGCCTTCTACCGTGAGCAGCGAGCCGTTATTGAGCCGGTGCTTGCCATCCTTCGTCTTGCCACCCGCCGTCACTCTGATCCGGTCACCTTTGGCGAGTGCCAGCTGTATCGCATGGTAGAGCTCGAAGCGGTTGGCCGACTCGACCGGCACTGTCGTCCCCTCGCCCACGATTACCCGCTGCCCTTTCGTGTATCCCTTGGCATTCTGATGAAACTGAATCATGTCGCCAGCGTCATATTGCGTCGCATCCGATTTCTCGGCATCGGTTAGGTGCGATGGAATCCACGCATCGATGACGCGCTCTTTCCCGAGTTTGTCCTCGGCCTTAAGACCGTCGCGGATCGCCTCGGTGATGTGATTCGCCTCAGCATGGGTCGGGCTTACGACCAGAGCTGATTTCAGCGAACCGTCGCGTTTCCGTTCGTGTGCCACAGCAAGATACGCAGCAGCCAATTCCTGGTAACGATCCTCATTGTCGACCTCCTTGATCCAGCCGAGCTTGTCGAGTTCTGCGATTGCCTCTCCGGCCCGGCCTTCGGACAGTGCCTTCGCAGCCTTCTTGTAGTCGCCTTCCTGCCTCAGAATCTCATTCACTTCCGCCACGCGAAGCCCTGCCTTTTCTTCAAGCAGCTTGAGCGGCTCGCCCGCCGTGACGCTGCGTGTCTGCCTGCGGTCCCCAACAAGTAAGACGCGGCTGCCCATCGATTCGGCGATTTCAAAAATGCGAAGCATGTCGCGTGTGCCAAGCTGACTTGCTTCGTCGACCAGGATCATGCCGCCTCGTGCCGATTCCTGCATTTCCGAATCCTTCAGGAACCTGGCGACCGTATCGGCGGTGGCGAATCCCGCCTGCTGCCGCAGCACTTCACGGCTGGCCTGCACGGACTGGGCCAGGGCGATTACAGGTTTCCCGGCTTCGGCCAGTGCCTCGCCGATCTCTTGTTCGAGCGTCGTTTTGCCCGCTCCCGCAACGCCGCGGATGATCATCACCCGGTCACGCGAGCCGAGGATGTGGCTGACGGCCGCCTTTTGGCCTTCATTGAACCACTCGCGCGAGCATGGGCGCTCCGGGTCGCCGAGCGGCCGGCAACGCCCGCGTCCATTGCGGGCGAAGTCGATTAGCCGCGATTCGAGCTGCACCATCTCATGCGTCGTCGCCATCGTGCGGCCCTCGACCTCGCTTCGGATCAGCGGGCGCTTTGCCACCTCGCGCGTGACGTCATCAACTGTCACCCCACCAATCCCGCGTTTTAGGGCTTCGGTGACGAGCTTGCGTTCCGAAACGACGGCATCACGCACATAGCTGTGCTCAATGGCGTGATCGACAGCAGCTCCCTCCGCTCTTTCCGGTCGCGCGTAACGCCTCGCCCGGCGGTGGACCGCCGCCAGCGTATTACGCTCATCGCCGTTGAGGCGCGAGTCCCACTCCTTCTGCAGGCTCTCCCAACTGAGCGCTTCGCCCTTCTTCTCACGCGTTTCCGCCCCGAGCTCGGCCTTTCGCTTGGGATCGGTGATGCCCTTGTCCTGGGCCGCCTTCTCGATTTGGGCAGTCCGCCGCGAGAAGCGTTTCAGAACATCCGCCGGTATTCCAGCAATCTCAAAGTCGTCGCGTTTCCGTTGGATCCCGAAGCCCAGATCCTGGAGCCGGTTCGCCAGCCGCACGCGGATTGCCGCCTGAAAGTACGGCGAATCACGCTTAACATCCGCAAACTGGCCGGCTTTCCAACGACGTTCTTCCTCGTCCCAGGTCGTATTGAAGGCGAACACATGAGCGTGAAGTTGTGGGTCGGGAAGGCCGTCAACGGGCCGGGACGTCGTGTGAATGAATTCTGCCCAGGTCATGTTGCCGGTGACACGGTCTTCATCCTTGCCGCCCGCGCGAACGCGGGTTTTCATCTCCGCTTCGATTTCCCGCATCGTCTCGTCGACCGCCCCACGGAACGCATCGAGGATGCCCTCATCGCCGCTCAGCGAAAACAGCACCGATACACTTTTGGGCACCGAGAATGTGAAATCGTAGCCCACCCTCCGCTCGGTGCGAGTTCGCACCGTCAGGGGCTCTCCACTCTGTGGATGGAGGTTGTCGCACAGTCGGTCGAAGGAGAATTTGTCGACGGTGCCTTCCAGGCCGAGCCGGGCAGCGCCCTTGCCGCCCCAGCGTCCGACAATTTCCTGGCCCTGGCTATAGTAGTCCGCCGTCGCATAGTAGCGTTTGGCGTCTCCGGCACTATTCTGCTGCGTGATGCGAATCATGCCTCCATTCTAGCATAGCGCGAACTACTAATTCTGTCATCTACTTTCTTGCGCTAAGCCGCAGCCAGCCTACGTTTCCAGCGATTCTAGGTTTTGCAATATCACCGCATCGCTACAGCAATATCACCGCCCTGCGGACCACTACTCGCTTAAGTTGCGAAACGATTTTTCGGATGTTTCGGGGCACCCCTTGACTACGTTGACGACAGTGAGAAGAGCCGTCCTTGCCACGTCTGCTTCCGCACATCCTGCCGCTACTGCTTCCGCTCCCCTTCGATGACTTGTCTTTCCTCCCGAGCAGTCACTAGCGGATTGCAACGTCCGCATTTGGTCTCCTTCGTTCTAAGGCTTGAGTCCGTCCACCACCGCGTCCTTTTTCTGGCACGTTAAAGTCGCCGCCGTCTCGGGAAAGCAGAAAATCGGCTGGCTTTGAAGTTTTTGACATTTGACGGGAAACGCGCTAGAGTCATCCCTATGAACCGTGACATCGACATTTCACACCTGAGCCCGGCCGAGTGCATCCTGCTGGCCGAGCAGCTTTGGGAGAAAGCGCGCGCCCATTCCGAGGCTGCGCCCATTACCGTGGCTCAACAGGAAGAACTGGGCCGACGGCTTGATGCGCTGGAGCGCGGCGAATTGCCTCCGGCGGAGACCTGGGACGACATTCAGGCGCAGCTCCGGCCGCGATGATTGCCGGCCTCCTCGTTGAGCAGCCGGCCAAGGCCGATCTGGTCGATGCGGTGGACTGGTACAAGTCCGTGCGCCCCGGCCTCGAACAAGACTTCCTGCATTGCGTTGAAGAAGCGTTGGCTCTCATTAGGGAGTACCCGGTAGCAAACCCCATTCTCTTTCGTCGCTTGCGCCGCAGGCTACTGCACCGCTTCCCCTACGGCGTTTTCTATTTGCACGAGCCGTCATTGATTCGCGTCCTCGGCATCCTGCATACCAGCCGCAATCCCCGCCTCATGGCTGCCCGCAGTCACTGACGCCCCACCTCGATGCCCCCTGCCGACATCGCCTCCGGCAGCCCGATCCTGGCAGGTCTTTTCATCGCTCGGCAGTTCCTGGGTAAGCAGAGCGTCTGGTCATCGCTCTCCTTCGTTTTAAGGCTTGAGTCCGTCCGCGCCCGCGTTCTTTTTTCTGGCACTGTAAAGCCGCCGCCGGTCAGGCAAGCAGAAAATCGGCTCCCCCTAAAGGTCCCCCCAATTTTCAGCTTGCCCTCGGCGCTTTGCTCCGGCTTTCGCGGCTTTGGGTGGCGTGCCATCAAGAACGCGGTGGTCGCGTTCGGAAACTCAAGAGAAATCGAAGGAGAAAACCAATGACTGACGCAACCGCCAAAACCAATGAAACCGCCGGCTCGAAAACACCCAGCCACATCGCCTACCAAGTCCGCGACCGCGAAGGCGGCAAAGGGTTCTTCACGCGGATCGGTGCCGCATGGCAGCACAAGGACGGCAAGGGCTTCAACGTGCAGCTCGACTGCGTGCCGCTCGACGGCCGCATCAGCCTCCGCGTCGCTTCGGAGAAAAAGGAGTAGTTCAACCCGCCGGGGCGGGGCAGTGATGCTCCGCCCCTTTTTTGATGAAAGGATTCATCTATGTCTGACACAACCATTACGCTCGAATCACGAGTCCACGAAGCAATCCGGCAACTCCGCGACCTTCCCGGCAGCCTCGAAGCCGAGGACGATCCGACGTTCACCGTCGAGCAGGTGAACTTGCTGGAGAAACGCCTCTACGAAGTGCGTGCGCTCCTCGAAGGCGAAGACCGGTCGCAGCTTTACGCCGACATCACGCTCTACGTCCACGACTTGCTGGCCAAGCACCGGCAAATCGCCGCCATTTGGTCTGTCGAGGACGTGCAAGAGATCCGTCCCGATTTGACTGAAGACCAAGCCTGGGAAGTCCTGGATCTAGTCGGCGACAAGCACGACGCCGAGTGGGGCATCACGTGGACGATGCTCCAAGACGTCGCCGACGCCCTGTTTCCACGGCCAACCAGCCGCAGGAGGCAGCCATGAAACCAATCGTTGTCATCACCGTCCAAGGCGGCTTGGTCGCAGAAGTGAATGCCACGGCACCCGTCACCGTTTTCGTGGAGGACTGGGATTGCCCTCCAGATAGGCCCCTGGTGATGGACTTCGAGGCCGAACCCCTCACCGCAGCACAAGAACGCCGAGTCAAGCTAAGGCTCGCTGAAACCAACGATCAACTACCCAACGAAAGGAAACGCCCATGAACCACGCAACCTACACCGCCAATCCCTTTTATGCAGCCCGCGTGAAACGGGTCGCGCCTCGAACCGAGGCGCGTGACCGCCCCGTCTATGCTCGGCTGCTACTCGCACCCCGAAATGCAAGCCCCGTGCCTCACCTCACGAGCTTGTACCATTTCGACCGAGCCGGCGAATATGGCGACCGCTCCTATCCTGGCAATTGCGGTGGCAATCTGATCAAGGACTTGTTGACCTATTTCAAGCCAACCGGAATTTGCCTGGACCCTATGTCCGGCAGCGGGACGTGCCGCGACGTATGCGACGAACTCGGCATCCCATGCATGTCATGGGACATCCATCGCGGCATTGACGCCTGCGATCCGCAGGGGTTTTCTCCCAACGAAATGTTCGCCTTCATCTGGGCACATCCGCCCTATTGGCGTCAAAAGCTTTACGCAGATGATCCCCGCGACTTGTCGCGGGCACCAACGCTCGAGGATTTCCTGCGTCGCTACGGCCAGTTCATCCGCAACGGTGTCCGAGCTCTGAAAGCCGGCGGCAGGTTCGCAATCCTAATCGGCGATTATCAAGACCGAGAGGAGGGCTTTGTGCCTCTGGTGTTTCATACCAAGCGACTGGCCTTCGCCTGCGGTCTGACGCAGACCTGCACCGACATCATCCGCTTTAGTCACGGTGCGAGCAGCGGCAAAAAGGTCTACCGCTCGTCGTTTATCCCTGGACTTCACGACGTATGCATGATTTTTGAGAAAACAACCAACTCAACTCGGAGGCACCCATGAAACAAGAATACCGCGTCAACATTCAGGCTGACATCAAGGCCCAAGAGAGGACGGGACGTTTGACGGCAGCGACGATATGCACCTGGATGCCAAGCCGCTCAAAGCGTAGCGATTGATTGAAAGGACAGCCATTATGAGCAAAATCATACAACTCCACCCAACAAAACGCCGGGTATGGCACGGGTTATACTTCATCAGCCTATATGATTCCGACCAAATGAGCCAAGCCGAGGCCGAGGCAAAACTGCGGCGCATCTCGAAGCAGATCGAGCAGCACTATGATCCGGTATTGGCTCTCGACCTCGAGGAGGATTCGCTCAATGTTTGCGATCTCCCATGACCTCGGCCGACGAACATTCGCAAAGCGTTTACGACGCACTCCAATTTTCGGCACGGACCATAAGGTCCAGGACATCATGATTCCGGGTGGGAAAGTTGCTTCTATTGCCACATGGAGCTGTTCATCGCTCAGCAGGCGATAAAGCGTAGCGTCCACCGACAAAATCGTCTCCGATGGTATCCGCTGGCAAGCGGTATTCCGCTGTCTCGGTCTCTCACCTCTAACAGCGACACGCCCCGGATTCATCGTCGGGATGCCGTACACTCATTCAGGCATTCTCCTTCCGTCTCTCTCATTTCAGCCGCCGCTGCCTTCCAAGTACGGGAAGCTAAACCCGTCGCCGCCCTTGGCAAGCAGAAAAGACCGCTTTCACGGACATTGAATTTTTGGATTTTCAAAGCGTGAACCTTCGGCTTTTCAGCTTGGGAGTTCCAAGGGGCGTCTGGCCGGGTTTGGGTCGCTTCACCGTAAAGGCCGCATGGGGCGGTCTGAAACTTCAAAGGCAAGGAGAACGACCATGAACCTATTTACCGACATTCCACTCTTCGAATCGCTCGACGAATTCGGCTGGGATCCAGACGAGGTCCGTGACCTCATCCAGACCACGCCGCTCCGCTTTGGTGACGACGGCCAGCCGGTCGGCTACGAAGCCGAGCAGCTTTTCGGCCTGGAGGCGTCTTATGAAGCGTAAGCAACAAACGAAGCGTAAGTGGCCCCGGTACAGCTACCATCGTGACTTCACCGGCTCCGCTGCCAGAATCCGAATTCTCAATCCCGATGGCGAGAGCGTCCTCAACATTTATTTCTGGGACGATCCCGAGACGATGGAGGCAGCCGCTGCCGAGAAGAGAGCGAAAATGCTGGTGGCAGCACTGAACCTCCGACGCGGCGGCACCGTCGAGCTTCCGCACGAATTTGTCCGACTCGCAGAACGCAAAGAGATTGCCGCCATTTGGACAGTCCGCGACGTTCAGAGAGTCCGTCCCGACCTTACCGACGATCGGGCGTGGGCAGTCCTACGCCAGATTGATGGCGACATCTTCAATCGCGGCATCACGTGCGAGACGCTACGGCTGACCGCCGACAAAATGTTCCCCATCACCTCTGCCGCATAGGGCGAACGCCGGGGCCGGGCTTCTCCGCTCGGCCCCCTCGCACGGCTCGCCTTGATGCACTACACCGCAGGGGCAATCGACTACGATTTGCGTCTCTTGCTTGTCGCCCGCGGCAGCACCGCTGATCCTTCCTCAGGAGGAACAAAGGGCTTAAGGAAAGTCGGCAGGAATTCCGGATCATCCCAATGATTTGTGTATTCCTGGCCTCTGCGGAATACGAGGTCCATCGCCTCTTCGTTTTCGAGACTCACTAGCGCGGTATACAGTTTGTTGACGACCTGCGTCATCAGGGTCTTCATTTCCTGCTGGCTAATGCGGGATACTTCATTCCACGGAATCTCCCGATCAGGTGTAACCACTTTGACGTCAGAAAAGTCGCCCGCCTTGGAGACGACCGGCACACCCGCATGCAGGTCCTCAAGGAACGTGTTCCGCACGCACAGCACGGCAAGTGCCTTGGCCAGTCTGGCGGAGTATTGTTGTTGTGATTTCTTGCTCATGCCACATGGGTACCACGCTCCCGATCGCACCACAACGCAAAACGCACTGACGCCAGACCGAAGGGCCTCGCGTCGTCCGCACCGGACCCATCTGCGAGCCCCTCAAAACCCGTTTCGGATTCCGCGGCATGGGACTATCGGGCCGCCTTGCCGCTTTGAACAGTCTGAGCCCCCGGCTCTCAGCTTCGACGGCGACCGCCGCCGTTGGCGGGCGGGGGCTTGCCTGGCCGTGCGTCGCTGGAAGCTCAGGAATCGAGGTGTTGCTCCCGGCCAACAGCCATGGCTGAGGTGCATGATAATGCTTGACTCGCCACAGCAAGCATGCTTTAAGCAGGCAATTCCATGTCAAACGGATGTTGCACAAATCGATGCTGGACCTGAAGCAAGACATAACCTCACTATCGAACTTTCAGCGCAACACGCGCGACTTGGTGCAACGCCTCCGTGACACTGGCCGGCCGCTGGTGCTGACCGTCAACGGCAGGGCCGAGTTGGTCGTTCAGGAGGCCGCTGCCTACCAGCGTCTGCTCACGCTGGCTGTTGGGACGGGGGCCGCCGAATGATCACCGAGGCTGCCGACCGCATGACCGAAATCCCCCCCTCCAGCAAGACCTGCCGCCGGTGCGGACAGGAGAAGCCCGTAAGCGACTTCTCCCGACACCCGCGTACCTCCGACGGCCTGAAAACGCTTTGTCGTGATTGTCAGGCGGCAGTGTTTCGCGAGGCCCCCCGCCCACGTCCTTCGCACGTGGAGCTTTATTCCGTCATTGACGCTCTCCTGCCGTTTGCCCAGGTCGAAATTGATTTCCTGACTGACACTGTCCAAGCATTCCCCGACGACCTTGAGCACGCCGAGGACGCAGAGCGAGCTAGGCAGGGTCAGGAGGCCATCGCAGAGGCCCAGCGTCTGATCGGCAACAAATCATACTACATCCGTCGCCGGCAACGAGAATTAAGCGGCAAGGCAGACCAGGTTCCAGCCGCTCCCGGTGCTGCGAGCCCCGTGCCTGACGATCAGCCAGAGGAGAACGTCTCCGCCCCGGGTTGCCCAATAGAGTAGAGGCAGCAGGGATCGTGCTGGGGGAGCGAAGAGTACCCTCCGTGGATGGCTTCACAATCGAAAGCAGTGGTAATCCCATCCCTCTGAGACCAAGGATTTCTGAGAGTCTTCCAGAGATATTTTGTGTACAGGCATCTCCCCTATGCTTTGCATAGGTGAGATGGAACCGTTCCAGCCGGCGTCGAGGCGCCATCCGGAACGGTCACAATCGCCCAGCAGCACATCGCGGCTCCAGAAGCGTCAATATCCCGCCAAACGCTATGTCCGCGCCTCATCGGCAGCACGCAGGTTGGCGAAATTAGAGCGTCACCAGGTGCCCGGCAGATCTGATTGCCAAGGCGACGCCGATGTCGCCGGCCAATTGCCCCCAAAAGCCCCGGAATTGGCCCCCCGAGCGCGACATACACCGAATGGCGCCTACTCTCGACACATGCCCGAAAGCTCTAAAACAGCCATTTCCAGGTCACGTGGGAGCCTATTTCGCAACAAGCCGATTTCCAATCGCCTCGGCGTGTCGCACCGACGCAGTAGCCTGCATCTCTTTCTTCCAAATCTAGAATCCGTACTTTTCCTTGCGCAGGCGGAAAGCCTCTTTTCCGCCTTCCATAACAGCGGTGATTTCATGATTGATCGCCGGCACGTCGATGGCCCCCTGGCATTTGATTATGCCACCGGTCTGATCGCCCGCTTTGCGATTGGCGCAGCAAACAACAAGGTCAGCGTCGCCGTTGACGACGATGTTCGCATTGTGACTGCTGAAAATGATTTGCCGACGTTGCTTGGCTTCCCAGAGTTGGCGCACGATCTCGAAGATGACTGGATTGTCCAAATCCTCTTCCGGCTGGTCGATGATGAGAGGCGGTCCAGCCTGATTCAGCAGCACTCGCAGTAGTGCCGTCGCCTGCTGCCCGGCCGAAGCATCTGCGAAAGCAATGTAGTCCACCTCGCCAAGCCGGTACTCGAACGTCGGCTCATCGACCAGTTCAACCAGCGACAAGCTTAGCCAGGCATCGAGCTTCAATTGAATTGCAAGTCTTTCGAGTTCGTCCTTCGTGAAGCCGACGCCTGTGAGCGTCGGTGTCGCCGGAAGTCGAACCATCTTGCCATCCTGGGCTTCCAGAACGGCTAGCGATTCGAGTTCATTTTGGATGTTATTCCATTCCGCCACGGAATCAGCGGCGTCGGCAATCTGGCGACACAAGGCATCGATTTTTGCACCTCGCACACGCGTACCAGTATAAAGGTCTGTCAGCGATTTATTTACCGCTTCGATGCCCGCGCCACGACGAAGCGTAGCCTTAATGACGCCGTCGGACAGCTTCGTCAGCTCTGCACAGCGCTCCTGGATTAGATCGGCGCGTTCTTTGTACAGTGCTGCCCATTCCTGTCGGGATTTCTTATAAGCCACGTCCGGCTGACCAATGGCAACCAGCTTTTGTCGATTCACCGAGATTGCTTCGTTTGCCTGCTTCAGTTCGTTCTCGGCGGTTTCGATCAATGCGAGCTGAGCCTGCTGTGCAGTCAGTTTCTCTTTAATTCCGTCGTAGGCGGTTGAATGCCCATTAAATTTAGCGTCCCACCCGCGCCGAAGTGCGGCGAGTTTTTCCAAATGGCTTCCTGCTCCGCCTTGTTCAAGCAGGGTAGAGATTGCGACGAGATGATCCTTCGCCTCCTTGAATAGGGCATCCACCTCGCCGGACGCCTCACGAATCGTCTCGACATTGATCACCTTATCGATTTCTGCCACTGCTGATGGAAGGTTTGCCACCTCGCGTCGAACGCTTCGGACCAGTCCCGCGAGCTCGTCGATCTCGCGATTCCAATCCGCAAACGCTTTTTGCTCTTTGACGTAAACGTCGTGATCCTTAAGGACTACTTGGTCTTCGGGAGAAACGCCCACCAGGCCACTCTTGAGCGTCTCCAGCTGCTTCGTCAATGACGCGATGCGCACTCTATCTCTTTCGATCTCCCGTTCGACCAGTCGCTTTTTGTGCACTTCCCCGTACGTCGCTCTGACGGTCGTCTTCAGAGACTCGACGGTATTCGCAAAATCGGTCATTTGCTTGTTGATCGATGCGAGTACAAATCGCAGCAATTCATCTGTCCGCACGCCGACGGCGCTTAGCTGTTTCTGGCTATAGGCCTGAAGTGGAATCAGCACACGCACGTCTTCCTCGGCGCACGATTTGAATGGCTGATCGTCGATTTTCAGCAACAGTTCTCTTGTCCGCGCGTTTCGCCGTACCGTGTGAGGAACGCCGTTGATCGTGAAGGCGACTGTCACGGCGGCTTCGAATGGAATCAACGTCTTTTCAATGAGGCTGATTCGTTTCTTCTGGAAGTTGGGAAGGTCTTCATCGTCTGCTATCGCCGGAGGCTGATCGCAAAGCGCCCATCGCACATATTCGAGGATCGTCGACTTGCCGGTGCCTCTGCCGCCGATCAGGCAATTTAACTGAGCGTTAAAGTCGAGGAGCACAGGCCCCATAAACTTGCTGTTCGAAATGTCGACCGAATCAATCACGATCGCCGGGAGTCCTGGCTGAGAGTTGGATATCCGAGTGCTTCGGGCCAAGCACGCCTGACGAAGCGCCTCGGCGCTGGGCGTGGCCCATTTGATCCACGAAGTATGTTTGCCGAGTTCGGATAAATCTTCCGCACGATTGTCCGATGTTTGAATTATTCCAATCGCTTTGAAACCATACTCCCTGTTCTTGCCATTCACGATATCCGAATGTCCCTGTCCCTTTTGCCCCGTCTTCAGGGAGCCGTCGACGTAGCCGCCGACGCACGGCATCGATTTGTACTCGGCGTAAAACCCCTTGCGGATGATCGACGAACCGCTGCCCTCCGTCACATTAGGCAGCAGAATGTACCTGCCCTTGAGATGATCGAGATGATCCAGGGTGTCGCAGAGGGCGCCGAGGCTCCGAATGTGCTCTAATCGCTCGGTCTTGAAATGCCTATCTGCCGAATGGTCCTGTTGCGGGCAGGCCAGTGCGGTATAGAGTGTCCGCAATTCGCTGACGAGGAAATCGGAGTCGAGGATGAGAATGGCCTGGCACGGGATTGCCAATGTGAGCTCCATGCCCGGAAAGACCACTAACTGCTTTTCTGGCGGGTACGGATCGCCACTTGAATCCATCTCATTTTGAGCGGCTGCCTTGATGTATGGAAAAAAGCAAAGGTCGTGATGATCCGTGATGGCCACGGCGTCCAACCTTTTCTTGCGGCATCCTGCCACAAAGAGGTCGGCGAATGTTTTTCGCTCGACTTCATTTTGGGGCCTCTTGCCTGTCCAGTTCGTGTCGCGTGGGGTATGGCATTGAAAGTCGCAACGGTAGAAATGCGCTCCTTTGTCCATCACGAGCCCCGCGGACAGAAGTGTAAAAGGACAACTCCGGGACGCAGCAGCCACGGTGGCGTGCGCCGCTTGCCCATCCGACAGTGCCCCGGCGGTGCCGGAAGGGCGACCAGGCGACGTTTCATTTAAGTTTCTCCCCTCTTGCCGACGCCAGTAGAATGACGCCAAACAGGATGCTTCCCACCCGTATAATGACCGTTTCCGCGTTCGCCCGAGCGACCGACAATGAATCCCTTCAAGACTATCTGGAATTGGCTATGTAAGCCATGGTCCTTAAAAGAGCCCGCCATGAGCGACGCGAACGAACCGGCAAACCAAGCTCAACCGGCAGTGCCCGCCCCGGCGGAGCCCCAGCAGGTCATTGGCGAACCTGCGCCACCTCCGGCTCTGGCGGACCCGGCCTTATCCCCATTGATGCAGCGCGTCAAAGAGGCTCAGGACAACCAGACCGCCGAGGGAGTTGCTATCCGTCGCCGATGGCGCCATTGCTTTCATGAGGCGGCCCATGCGTTCGTGGGCCGTCATTATGATGAAGATACCGATCTGATTGAAGTCGACGTCCCCGCAGGACAACGCCCCAAGGCCAGTATGGGCAAGAAAAACCTGAAGGATGTATTTGATGCCGTCAGGGCACACGGGAATGGCGCCCAAGAAGCTGTCGAGTCGGTGATACGATTCTTTTCCTATACCCTCGCTGGCGAATTGATGGAGATTGAGGTTGAGCAACTCCTCCCTCCATTTGGTGATCGGGTAAACAACCAATGGGATACAACATGTGCTCTCCTGGACTCCGATCTAAAGATGATCGTTAAGCTGGGACAAGAGGCTGGCTTCAAACATAGGAATGACTTGTTACAACAAGCCGAACAGCGGGTAAAGAACATAATCGCCGATGATCGAGCCGCCTACGAGGCTCTCGTCATCCGTCTTTACGATCACGGAAACATCGAGCAGCCCGACCTTGGCGACTTTCTGGACGCTTGATACCTGCCCTCTCTCGTCCTTCCGGTGTGTAACGTTTCCCTATTGATTCAGACGAGACAACTTGCGAGGAGTTCCTGTTCATCAAATAACTGGCATTGGAGAAGCGCTGCACGCGTCGGCTACATCGACCGAGGCATGATTCAGCAAGTCGCGATCGTCACGCCTGATATCGTGCCACCATGTGCCATGACCCGGTGGGGGTTTCCAATCACGCTTCCACCAGTTAATCAGAGGACCTTGCGCCCGCAGCCAAGTGGTACTATCATGTGACTGACCGCCGTTGATCAGTCGATGATAGGGGTATAAAAGCGGGGTATCCGTCGTGACCGTAGACCTAAAGAGCACGTGTAATCAACTACTTAGCGACACAATGCGGTGCCGACCCGGGGCACCATCTTAAGAGTCGTTAACGTTCACCGAAATCCACAAAACATAGAGCCACCGCTATTCTCGGGCTGAATCCGCATCCGCATTCACCCAACAATAGTCGTTGACATTCACCACAATTTGGGGGTACATCTGGCGTATAGATACCCCAATTGGTGACAAATGTACCCAGATGCCAAAGTCGCTTTCAGATGCCACAGTCCGTAATGCTAAGCCAAAAACGAAGCCCTACAAGCTCTCGGACGGCGAAGGTCTGTTCTTGGTCGTCATGCCCTCGGGCAGCAAATATTGGCGGCTGAAATACGTCTTTGCGAGCAAGGAAAAACTCCTGGCGCTGGGCGTTTATCCGGGGATCATGCTGGCTGACGCCCGTGATCGGCGTGTCCAGGCGCGCAAGCTGCTCGCCGCAGGTACTGATCCTGGAGAGGCGAAAAAGGAGGCGAAACGGGCGGTAATCCTCAAGAGCGAAAACACATTTGAAGCCGTCGCCCGCGAGTGGCTTGAGAAACGCAAGCACGAGTGGGCGGCGATTACGACTGAGGTGAAACTCGGTCGACTCGAGAGGTACGTGTTTCCGAAGCTCGGGAGTCGGCCGATCGCCGATATCACGCCGCCCGAGGTTCTGGCGATGCTTCGCGTGGTTGAGGATAAGGGCGCGTTGGAAACCGCGCGGCGGGCAATGCAGATGTGCGGACAAATCTTCATGTATGCGATCGCCACCGGACGTGTCCAACGAAACCCAATTCCGGATCTGCGTGGCGCCTTAAAGGCCCCGGTAGTCAAACATCGCTCCTACCTGATGGAGAATGAGCTGCCGGGATACCTCGAAAAGCTCGAGGCCTACGTTGGGGACCCGCAGACCAAGCTCGCGCTGCGGCTTCTCACCCTCACCTTTGTCCGCACGACGGAGCTGCGAGCCGCAGAATGGGCGGAAATCGATTGGCCCAAATCCGAGTGGCGAATTCCCGCTGAAAGGATGAAGATGCGGGCGCTGCACATCGTGCCGTTGTCGAAGCAGGCCGTATACGTTTTACGCGAATTACAGAAGCTTTCGGGCAATCGCCTGTTCATTTTCCCGAACCAGCACAATCCCGGTACGTTCATGAGCGAGAACACGATGCTCTTTGCCTTGTACCGCATGGGCTATCGCTGGCGTGCGACCGGGCACGGGTTCCGGAGCATCGCCAGCACCATCCTCAATGAGAATGGATTCCGGGCTGACGTAATCGAAAGGCAACTCGCTCACAGTGAGCAGAATTCCGTGAGAGCTGCGTACAATCATGCCCAATACCTGCCGGAGCGGCGGGAAATGATGCAATGGTGGGCGGATTTTCTCGATGGACTGGGGCCGAAAAAGGCAAAACGGTCGCGCAGCCGCAGTGGCTCGGCTCACAGTGCCGTTTGATATCGAGCCGGCGTGCGACCACCCGCTTATGTCATCAATGATTCGTTTGACAGACGCTGGATCAAATCGCGAATGTCCTCAGCGCGCCACGCGGTGCATCGAGATGACAACTTAACCGGCTTGGGAAATCTTCCCGATTTTACGCCTTTCCACCAGCTGGTTTTGCCAAGCGGGATCACGCGCAGCACTTGCGGCAAGCGTAGGAAGCCAGTGTCTGGAAGTGTGTAGATATCAGTGTCTAGTGTACCCATACATGAGCATAGTATAGCAGACACGCATTACATTGTCGCGCTAAAAGTGGCTCTGAGAGCTGCTTTCACAGCTAACATACTCGGAAACCCTTGAAAACCGCCACTCTCCGCACATCAATACTCTGAAACCCGCAGCCAGCCTATTGCGCATGGGTTCGCGCTGTGGTAGAATATTAACAACAGGTCGAAGGAATGACCTGCATCAAACAAGGAGGATTCATCATGTCATCTATCGATCAAACACCAGACCAAGACTCACCGGCAAGCGGCACCGCCGTTGCCGATCCCTCACCAACGGATACAGGCATAGAACAGCGCAGCTTTGCCGAAAAGGTCGGAAGAAGGAACGCGCCATCCGTTGTTGATCCGTTTGTGATCGCCGTCGATGCTGTGGCCGGCATCCGGCTCTTTGAGAGCAGGCAAGACCGGCAAATGGCCATCAAGTTTGGCGAAGGCCGCGCGGAGGACAAGCCCAGCCAAGCCGTCATCGACAAACTGAAAGAGGCCGGATTCCGTTGGAATCGCACGCACAAGATCTGGGCGCGCGCCCTCACCGCTGAGTCGTCCATGAGTATCCGGATCGAAGCCGAAAGGCTCTATCAGGAAATCCGGGGGATGATCCGGCAGGAGAAGGGCATCGAGGCCTCTCCAGAAGTTCCCTTCTAAGGCACGAGTCGCCCGATGTCCGGCAGCACCCCACCGACCTATTACCTGCGCGAACTAGGGCCCGAGGCGCAGGCCATGGCAAAGAACTGCAAGAACGAGCGGCTGGCGATGATCCTGCAATACGTCGCCATCGGCTCGATGATCGTCATGGCCGGCGCCGCCGCGAGCCAGGTGCTAAGAGACGCCTTCGGCTCACCCGACCGCGGCAGGTCAAAATGACCCGGCGGGCCAAAGGCCGCGGCGCAATGAGTCGGGAACCGTCAACCGATGGTTCCTGACCATGGCGCGGAAACCCCCAGGCTGGCGACAGCCACCATTATTCCCGAATGACCCAGGCGACTCGCCTGAGCCACACAAAAGCGCTAACATTCATCACGAAGGAGGAGACCATGGACTACAAATACAAAACCATCATCCTGGAAATGCTGGAACAGCGACCGCGGATGCGCGAGGAACTCCGGCAGAGCAGGAAGCTGCTTCCGACGCTGGAGTTCTACGCCAGCGAACTGAAGGACAGTCACGAAGACTGGAAGGATCGCCTCCTGCACGCGAAGCCCGACAGCGGCCCGATCCAGATCGCGAGCGAAGCAATGGAGCTAGCCCTGAAGGATCTGCAGGATCATTTGCCCTCCGAGTCGAATCAGGACGAGAGCGAAGCGCTCTCCCTCGACCAGGCAATGGCACATATCAGCCGTCCTACGTCGCGCGGCTAAAGGCATCGCGACAGCAACGCTCGCTCTTTGACGCCCCTCCCAAGAAGCCCCCGCCCGAATCCAAACGTCCAGACCCGTCTCCGGCGGTCACACCGACATCCGGTGCTCCCGATCCCCAGGGTTCAACCACCGAACGCCCCGCATCCCGATCCCCGATCGCCAGCGGCGAGAAGGCTAAGGCCCGCGACATCATCGCGGCCATAAGGACGCTTAAACGCATCGAGGCCGAGCGGCGGCCCCCTAATAAAGAGGAGAAAGGCGCCCTTTCGCGGTTTGCGGGATTCGGGCCGGTGGCCTTGTCGATTTTCACCGATCCCGTGACGGGCAAATACAAAGACCCCGGCTGGCAGGCCCTGGGCAACGAACTGACGACGCTTCTCACGCCGCAGGAATACGAGAGCGCCAAACGCACCGTCTTCAACGCCTTCTACACCTCGCCGACCGTCATCGCATCCATTCATGAGGCCATCGGCCGATTAGGCGTACCCGACGACGCCACTATCCTGGAGCGGGTTGCGGCATCGGCAATTTCATGAGCCAGGCGCGGAAGGGGACGCGCTTCATTGGTGTTGAGCTCGATTCCATCTCCGGCCGCATCGCAAGAGCGCTGCATCCCGAGCACGACATCCGCATCGAAAGCTTTCGCGACACCCGCCTGCCTGAGGGAAGTATCGACGCGGCGGTCGGCAATGTCCCCTTCGCCGACCTCAAGCTCGACTATCGCGGCCAGAAGCTATCGCTGCACGATTTCTTCTTCGCCAAATCCGTAGACGCCCTCAAACCCGGCGGCGTCCTCGCACTGGTCACGTCGCACTACTCCCTCGACAAACAAAACGCGGCTATCCGCGAATATCTCTCCTCGAAGGCCGACTTCGTCGGCGCAATCCGATTGCCCTCGGACGCTTTCAAACGCGAGGGCACCGCCGTCGTTACCGACGTTCTTTTCCTTCGCAAACGCGCGCCGGATGAGCTGGCCAATCATGTCGACCTTGAGTGGCAGCGCATTGCCCCGCTTTCTATCGACGGCGCCGAAATCTCAATCAACCGGTATTTCCTCAACCATCCCGAAATGGTCCTTGGGCAGTGGTCCCGCAAGGACACGCTCTACGGAGGTGAAGGGTACAGCGTCACCGGCAACGGCGCTCTGGCCCATCAACTCAAGCACGCAATCACTCGCCTTCCGCAATTCGCCAAGGGCAAGGCAATAGAGACTGAAGTAAAGCCCGTCCCGGTTTTCACGCCGCCGCCGCCCTATCGCCACGTCACCGAAGGCAGTTTCTTCGTCGGCGCCGATCGCGTCATCTACCAATCGCAGGGCGGACAAGGAATCCCCGTCGCTTATGGCGGCACGACTTTGAGGGCGGATGGCACGATGACCGCTAAGCGCCTGGCCAAGCTGATCGAGCTGCGCGACCGCGCGCGGCGCGTCCTGCAATCGCAAAACGAAGGCTGGCCGGATTCCAACCGCGACGAGGCCCGCCGCGATCTCAATCGCACATACGACCGCTTCGTCACCAGCTACGGCCCCATCAACAAGACGACCTTCGGCGAGACCTACGAAGGCAACGTCATCCGCCGCATGCCCAACCTGGTCAAGTTCCGCGAAGACCCGGACGCCATGCTCGTCATGTCGCTGGAGGATTATGACGAGGTGACGGGCAAAGCGGCGAAGGCCGCCATCATGACCAAGGACGTGGTCGGCAAAACACCGCCGATCACCCATGTCCAAAGCGCTGAGGAAGGGTTGCTCGTCTCGCTCAATCAACGCGGCGCGGTCGATCTACCGTTCATCGCCGCGCTTTACGGGAAGCCTCCGCCGCAGATCATCGCCGAGCTGGGCGATTTGATCTTCCTCGATCCTGAGTCCAATAGCTGGCAGACCGCCGACGCCTACCTTTCTGGCGACGTGCGGGCGAAACTCAAAACCGCTGAGCGCGCTGGAGCGGATTTCACGCGCAACGCCGAGGCTTTATCCCGGGTACAGCCCGAGGACGTGCTCCCTGGCGACATCGATGCAGGCCTCGGTGCACCGTGGATACCTGAATCCGACATTCAGGCCTTCGCCGCCGAATTGTTCCGCGTCGATTCGTCGAGCGTTCCAGTCGCGCATCTTAAAAAGGATGCCGTATGGAGTCTGGATGCCGGCTACGCGGCCAAAGCATCCGTGGCCGCCACGTCCGAGTATGGCACGCCGCGCGCCAACGGCTGCTGGCTACTGGAACTGGCGCTCAACATGAAATCGCCGACGATTTACGACACATTCCGCGACGGCGACCGCGAGGAGCGCGTGGTGAACCAGGAGGAGACGCTGGCCGCCCGCGAAAAACAAAAGCTCATCAAGGAACGCTTCCGCTCGTGGATTGTCACCGATGCCGAACGCACCGAGCGGCTCGTGCGGCTTTACAACGACACCTACAACAACCTGCGGCCCCGCCTGTTCGACGGTTCGCACCTCGACTTCCCCGGCATGAACCAGACCCTGCGGCTGCGGCCGCACCAGAACGACGCTGTCTGGCGCGGCATGAGTTCCGGCAACACGCTGCTCGCCCACGCCGTCGGCGCGGGCAAGACGTATACGATGGCCGCGACCGGCATGAAGATGAAACAAGCCGGCCTCATCAAGAAGCCGATGTACGTGGTCCCCAACCACCTGCTGGAGCAGTTCGCCCGCGAATTCATGCAGCTTTACCCCAACGCCAGGCTGCTCATCGCCGCCAAGGAGGATTTAACGCGCGATCGTCGCAAGTTCTTAACCGCCAAAATCGCCAGTGGCGAGTGGGACGGCATCATCGTCACCCACAGCAGCTTCGAGCGCATCGGCATGTCGCTTGAGTACCAGGAGAAATTCCTGCGCGAACAGATCGCCGAATACGATGAACTCTTGCGAGAACACGCGGCCAACCGGGGTGCTAACCGCAACCTCATCAAGACCATCGAGAAACAAAAAGCGGCGCGCGAAGAGCGTCTCAAGGACCTGCTCGCTCGCGACAAGAAGGATGACGGGCTGGTCTTCGACGAGCTCGGCGTCGATCACGTCTTCATCGATGAGGCGCATTATTTCAAGAATTTGGAGACCCCCACCAAGATGGATCGCGTTGCCGGCATCCAGACCGGAGGCTCCGAGCGTGCCTTCGACGTCTACATGAAGGCGCGTTACTTAGGCGAGCAGCATGCCGGCCACGGCGTGACCTTCGCCACCGGCACGCCGATTTCCAACACGATGGTCGAGATGTACACGATGCAGCGTTTCCTCGACCCCGAGGGCTTGAAGTGCCGCGGGCTCGAGCATTTCGACGCCTGGGCGGCCACGTTCGGCGAAGTCATCGACACGATGGAAATCTCACCCGATGGCGCCGGCCTGCGTCCGCGCAGCCGGTTCGCCCGCTTCACGAATCTGCCGGAACTCCAGCAAATGTTCCGTGCCTTCTCCGACGTGCAGACCGCCGAGATGCTCGACCTTCCGCGACCCCGGCTGCAGGGCGCCAAGCCCATCGTCGTCGCCTGCCCGATGTCCGAGGAGCAGCGCGAGCTCCAGCACGAGCTGGTCGCCCGCTACGAGCGGCTGCGTTCACAAAAGGTCGACCCGAGGGAAGACAACGCGCTGGCCATCACCACGGACGGACGCAAGCTGGCGACCGACGCAAGGATGCTTTCGGCCAAGGCGCCGGATTTCCCGGAATCGAAGGTCAACCGCCTCGTCGAAAACGTCGCGTCCATCTGGAAGAAAACCGTCGCGACGCGCGGGACACAGATGATCTTCTGCGACATGGGCGTGAATCCGACTAAATGGGGTTACTCGGTGTATGAAGACGTCGTCAAAAAACTAATCGCTGACGGCGTTCCGTCCGAGCAGATCGCCGCCATCGGCGACGCCGAATCCGACGCCAAGAAACAGGCCCTTTTCGAGAAAGTGAGGCAAGGCTCGGTGCGCGTGCTGATTGGCAGCACCCAGAAGATGGGCACTGGCACGAACGTCCAGAAACGCCTCGTGGCGCTACATCACCTCGACGCTCCCTGGAAGCCAGCCGAGGTCGAGCAACGCGACGGCCGCATCCTGCGACAGGGCAATGAGAATGCGGAAGTGGCGGTCTACCGCTACGTCACCGAAGGCTCCTTCGACGCGTATATGTGGCAGGCGCTTGAAACCAAGGCCCGGTTCATCTCCCAGGTCATCACCGGCGACAATGCCGCCCGCCGGGCCGAGGACATCGGCGGTCAGGAACTGAGCTACGCCGAGGTCAAGGCGATCGCATCGGGCAATCCCGCCGTGCTGACGCTCGCCGAGGCTGACGCCGAATTGCAGCGTCTGACGCTGCTCAAGAAAAACCATCTCGATGAGCAATACGTCGCCCGCCGCAGCGTACGTGATTTGCCGGGAACCATCGCCGGCATGTCCGACCGGCTGAGCAAACTCTCGGCCGATCAGCGGACCGTGACGGATCACGCCGCCGATCCGATTGCCATTGGCAGTCGCACACCAGCTCGTGAGGAGATTTCTGATGTCGTTGGCGGCAAACTGGATGCCATGCCCTCCGACGTTCGCGATACGCGCCGCATCCCGCTCGGCATTTATCGCGGCCTGCGTTTTGGTCTCGTGCTGCATCCGCAATTTCCGGCCAGCGTGTATCTGGAGGGGACGATTGCGCGCCAGTCCGCGCTTTCGCGCGAGCACCAGGGGCCGCGCGCCGTGCTCAATGCGCTGGAACGCCTGGCCGGCGGCTACGAAGCCGAATGCGCCCGCCTCCGGCAAGACCTCGCCATTGCCGAATCGCAGCTCCGCGATTATCAAGTGCGGCTTGGCAAACCCTTCGTCCATGAACGGTATTTGTGCGAGTTGACCGGTCTACGCGACCATCTCAAGGCTGGCCTTTCGGCAACGGGCCAGGTCGAGGGTGACGACAAGGCCACCGTCACGGAACTCGCTGAGAAGATCAAGACGCTGAAAGCCGCCCACACAGTTGAGGTCGCTCCGCAGCGCATTCGCCAGACGCAATTGAGCGCAGAGGAGCCGGTCACGGCGCGCATCCGCCGGCAGGCGGAAATCGAATACCGATCCATTCATCCGATTCGGACCAACGCGACCGAATTGGGCGTGCCCGCCGCATCAACGGCCGAAATCGGGCAAGATTCCGATTTCGCGACGGAGACGAGCTTCCGCGAGCGAGTCGCCAACGAGCGGCGCGAGGAATCCTTAGGAAAAGACCGATAGCCATTCGACCCTTTAGCAGGTCTCTGATGCCGCGATCGAACGGCAGTACCTTTGACACGGCCCGATCGAATATGATTTTAATCCCGGCGCTGTGCAGGAGAGCCAATGCGATTTCGCCTACGTTTCGAACGGATTTATGGGTCCGACTCTCGACTTGGCGACACTCCGCGCCAATCGCCGCCCCGTTCCCCAATCCAAATAGAGAATTACCCATTTCCCGGCGAACGACTGACGATCTATCTCGGCCAACCGGTGGAAGAGCTCTACCGCACTTACCACATCGCCAAGGCCGGAGGATTTACGCTTGTCCGCCGCAACGTGGCTCATGAGAAGGTCACCGAAGAAGATGAAGCCGAGGCGCTTCAGCAGGCCCAAACCGAGCCGCTGGCCGACGACCTCGGTCGATGGAACTGGTACGTCACGATTCTCATCGAACGCGTCGTCGACGTCCCGGACGAGCAGTGCACGCCGGGGCGTTGGTTTTGCATCGATCCTACGCTCGCGATCGCGTACGAGAACGAGTTTTTATCGTACGGCGGATATCAGGCGGATTTTATCGTCGATCATCTTTCGAGTCACATTCCTCGGCAGTTCTTTACGATCCGCGATGTCGAAGATCGTGTCGTATTTCTGCCGGAGGATCGGCCGCCGTTCCGAATGTTCAAGATCACTTTCGGAGACGTGACGCTATCGACAACGGGCCACCTTGAATCGTGCGATGTCTCGCGCATTCGCGCGGCCCTTGCCGATCTCCAACACAATGGAGATTTGGCTCTCGCTCCTCTGACTCCGTCCACCTTGCTATCGCTCTTGGAAAGAGCTGAAAAGTCGGACCTCAAAGGACGGGCACTCGAGGAACTTGTCGCCAAACTGTTCTCGACGATCGCCGGGCTAACCGTTGTAACGCGCGTAAGAACAGCCACGGAAGAAATCGACATCGGCGTCTTTAACGACGCGCCTGAGGGTTTTTTGGCGTCAGAAGAGGCCTTGATTCTAGCGGAGTGCAAGAACTGGTCAGGCAAATGCGGCCGCGACGAATTCTCGCTCTTAGAGCAGAAGGCCAAGAATCGGCGAAAACGCTGCAGTCTCGCCGTCCTGATCTCTTGGAACGGCTTTGCTAACACGATCGAGAAGGAGCTCTTGCGCTCAAGCAGACAAAGGTTGGTTATTGTGCCTCTTACGGGCCAAGACCTTAAAAGAGCCGTCGCAGAAAACAATTTCCTTGAGGTGCTTGAATCCGCGTGGCGTAGCACGCTCCTCATCTGAACATGGGCCTTTGCGACTTGTCATCCGAAGCAGCTGCACGACGAGCGCTCCTTGGCGACGGTCGGTATGCCAAAGCGGGTGGTGAAGCCAGGTCGCTCGACCATCTTAAGCAACCAGGCCTTAGCGACCGCTCGCTCACTATCGCCAGCTCCGCTCACGTGCTTTATCGTTGTCCGCAGAATTATCTGTTGGGGTCGGCAGTTGGTTTCCAGTAGTTCCCATCATCAAGCAGCCCCGCCTTGCAACCGAACCGACGCCGGATGACTGCCAGCACTTCTGCCGGGAAATCGTCACCAATCATGCCGGCGAATTCCTCAAACGACGGATGTTCGCTCCAGTATTCATTGTCAATAGCTGCATCGAGCGATCGGTCGAAGAAGGCCCGCACGACCTGCAAGGCACCGAACACCTGGTCATTCAACGCGGCGGACTCGTTGATCAGCCTGTTGCCCCGTTTTCTCCGCTCTTCCCGACCTTCATAAGGCTCGGGATAGTATCCAAGCCGAAGGCCAGAAGCGAGAAACTTGTGGTGATAAGCAAGATGCTTATGATCGGCATCCCCCGCGTGCAACATGCCGCAGATTTCGCAGGTATTCGGCTGTCCGGAGTCCATCGCCCTTATCCCCATTTCGTGGTCGAGGCCGAATCCGTCGAGAGCGACCAGACCCAAGACGCTAAATCCCGCGAAATTTATGCTTTGTTTACTTGCCGTTCGATGTCCGCAAGGACTTCCAGAATATGGGCGAGCGACGGCGTGTCCCCGAAGATCATTTCCTCAGTTCTCTTATAGTCCTGTTCGAGTTCGGCGAGACGCGATTCGGGCGGCACAAGCCGTAAGCTGCCAGGAATGGCTTCGTCGAACTTCGCCCAGGCGCGCGCAAAGAAAACCGATTTATGAAGGGAGACAGCCCTGAGCAGTCCAAGGTCGACGATGGCGTTTTTTCCGATGCCATGCTCGTACAACTTCGCGACATCGTAATAATGCCGCGACTGGCGGTCGCTGATCGTCTTCTCAGGCGGCGCGTGATACCACATGTGCAAGATCGTCACCTTTTCCCAGAACGTTCGCTCAGCCGCCGCAACTTTGACGGAGCAAGCGGCTTCCTTGAACACTTTCGGGAATTCTTCTGCGGCGTAGGGCCGTACTTCGGCATTGACATTCGGCCACTGTTCGCCCCGAGCACCCATTTCGAGTCGTACGAGCGGTCGAATGTACTCAGGCCTGCCCTCTCGGTCTCGATCGCCAGTCGGATAGTGGAATAGAACCGTTTGCTGATCTTCCTCATCGGGGTCGAGTTCGATCGACCATCCCTCGGTTGACCTCAAGGCGCCGACAAACGCGTCGTTGAGCTTTGGGATCAGCTCCTCGCGAATCATCGCCTGACACGCTGATTTCAATGCGTCAATCGACTGTCGTTGTTTTTTCTTCGACGCCGCCTGAAGTGGATCGTTCGCCCCGCCGAATCCAAGGTCGGCTCGATCGAAGGAGAGGTCCACGTCTTCCGAGAATCGCTCGATAACACCGAACGCCTTGGAAAGGGACGTTCCGCCTTTGAAGATCAAACCCGCCGGAGGTTTCGCAAGTGTGAACAGCCGCTTGAGCGTCCAACAGACCCAAAAGTCCTTCTCGACGATGGCCGCACTGAAGCCCCGCCGCTCAGCAGTGGCCCTGAACAGCTCGGCGCGATCCCGCGCTGACAATCGGGCCACATCATCCATTTGTTGCAGCTCCTGAGTCGCCCCTCGCGATCTCGCGCACCGTCTCGGCAACCCAGTCCGTCGAATACCTGGCATCCTTCACCAGCTTCGCGCGGTGGGCCGCTGAAAGGTTGCGTCGGATCCGCATAATGACTTCTGGATTCACCGCGCTTTTCCCGAGATATCGCAATGCCTGAAACACCGTCGCGCTCATTCGACTGCCGACCGGCAAATCTTTCGGAGCGACATGCTTCATCACGAAAATGAGTTTGCCGATCCGCACTTGCCGCGAGCGACCATCAGTCAGGTAGATGGGCTTGGCTGGCACTTGCGTCGACAGCCCGAGACGATTTGCCGCTGTGGCTCCTGATGGCGCGATGCGTGTGCCCGTTTGACGCGCCAGGGCATCCGCGATTTCGTCAGTGTCTGGCGGCGGTGTGATCCCCAGCCGGAGGTTTGTCCGGGGGAAGTGGTACAGCCCCCGGCCGAGCCGCCGGATGTCGTTCCCTTTGGCGAGACGGCTTAATGCCTTGTCAACCGCGTGACGGCTACTGAGGTCCAGGAAGTCTTTGGGAGTAAAGACCTTGCCGCGCTTGCCTTTGCGGATGCGGTCGAAGATTTGGCCTTGGATGTCGTTCATTGCTGTCATGTCAGAAAAATGTATACGTTTTTCTGACAATAATCAACCGAAAAAATGTAGGCCAAATCCACCCTACCGGGACCTCCGCACCCATTCCTTACCGCTAACCTATTCATTGTCAAGGACTTGCGAATGCCCACCCAAACTCCAGTGCCCATCGCCGACCTCCGAGCCTAATGCTCTCGACGCCTGCCCTGCCGACAAACGTAAAATACGCGACCAAAGGAACATCGAATGAGCAAACCGGGCAGAACCGTCCAACCCATCCATTTTGAGGATTTCGACGGGTTCCAGTTCGAGCGACTCGTTTTTGCTTACCACGCGCGCACGGACAAGTGGCGGTCCTTGGAATGGTACGGGCAGACGGGAAGCGACCTGGGGCGGGATATCTGGGGCATCCGTGACGACGACAGCAAGGACGGGGAATCGGTCTGCATCCAGTGCGTCAATCGCAAGAGCTTCACGTTCGCCAAAGCCAAGAGCGACAGCGATAAAGTTCTGAAAGCCCCAAACGGCGCCCCAAAGCGATTCCGCATCGTCGCAAGCTCCAACGTCTCGGCAGACATGCGAGACAGAATCAAAGCGCACCTTGCCTCTAAAGGCGTGACGCACTGCGATGTCTGGTCGGGCTCAGAATTCGAAGAGCGCTTGAGGCACGGGGCCGAGGCACTCCTCAAGCGATTTGTCGAAGGAGAGGTCTTTCCAGACGCTGCCGCCGATCTGAAGACTTACGCTCAGACTGCCGGTCCGGTCGACGACACGGAAACCCTAGCCCTGATGGCGCGCCTGTTCGATCGTCCGGCCTTTTACACGCCGATTCATCAGGAGAGCAGCCTTCCGGCCTTTAAGCAGGCAATCACCGATACGATACAAGCCTTGGGTACTGGAATCTGGAAGACCCGCGATGGCCAGGTAATCGGCCGGATTCCCTCTCGACAGCAGCTCAACGATGAAGTCCTTCGCAAAAAGATCCAATCGGTCGAAAAAACCCTGGCGAAGCTGCGAGCAAAATTCGATGAGCTGACGAAATCAGGGCTGATTCGCCACTGCGCCTGTGACAACCCCGAATGTTCGGTCTATTTCATGTCACATGAGGCGGTAAGCGACTTGGAGAGCCTTCGCCGCGAGGCCCTCAAGCTTTTCCATGACGCGTACCCGGCGTTTGAACAGCCGGCGTGGTGAACGCCTCCGGCTCAAAGGCATTCTGCCCTGACGCACGAAATCGTGATGGCAACGGAGTGCTCATGGCTAAACGGCTCAAATCAATTCGGCGCGGCATCGAGTACCAGGACCTAGTCGCCGCGGAAGCGGCGCTTGAAATGGTGACCGCACATGAGTCGCCACCAATATGGATTGCGCTCGAGAACCGACGCGGCGGCACCTTCGACGATGTCGTTGTCGCGTATCCCGGCCGCGTCGTCTGGAAACAAGTGAAATGGGCCGAGAATCCCGGTTCAGAACCACTGACCATCGATTCGCTTGCCACTGGCGATTCGCGAACAAAGCCCCTCATCCAAGCGTTTGCGGGAAGCCACGTCAAAATCACTGCCCAGGGGTCAGAGTTCCAGCTTGAGTTGATCACAAATCGCGCACTCGACAGTGAATTCCAACGATTTGTGAGCGGCACTAACTCTCGCATTAAGCCGAAGCTCTCCGCTCACCAACGAACGCGTCTTGATTCAACTTGGCGGGCTCTGACTGCGTTAGACGCAGAGCAATTTGGCAGTTTCCTCGGAACGCTCTCTTTCTTAGTCAATTCGCCCGACATTTCCCGGCTGGAGCGCGCAATCCAGCAGCAGTTGCGATTGCTACACTGCCGGCCTGACGCATTCGAGCGCCTCATGCGCGCTATTGCCGACTGGGCCAAGGACGATGCCAAGGAGCACATTACGCGCGACGACGTCGAGGCGATCCTCAATCCTGTTACCGCTACGCCATCCAATGAATTCCACCTGCCAGCCGACCGAGTCGACCGACCAGAAGCCAAAGACGAAATCGCGCGACGAGTCGACCAACTGAGCTGCGGTTACCTGGTTGTCCTCGGTTCCCCTGGCGCAGGAAAGAGCACGCTCCTCAACACGCTTTATGACCGTGAGCCGGTCACGCAGGCAAACGACCTCATTATTTACAACTGCTTCACCGGGACCTCGGACGCGTTTCTTCGAACGCGCGCTACGGCCGGCAATTTTGCTCGAGTTCTGGCCCGTAGCCTGTACGACTTGTATCCCGATTTTGGTCCCCTTTTCGATCCAGGCCCGAATGCCATCGAAGAAATCCTCGCGCGCGTCACAACGTGCGAACGAACCAAAAAGCTTGTCGTTGTCGTCGACGGCATCGACTACGCCCGTCGTTTTGCTTCCCCAAACGGTCAGAACCTATTCGACCATTTGCCTCCGCGGCTGCCGGACAATGTCGTCGTCATCGTGTCAGCCCAGGTTGCCGAGCAACTCCCGGCTCACATTCGCGACACCGTGGGACCAACGGCGGTTCAAATCCAATCAATGGATGCGGTCCAAGTAAAAGGCGTGCTTGCGCGTCATGGAATCTGGGATAAAGCGGCTTTGCGTCCGCATGAAATGGACGACATCGTTCGCGATGTGCTTCATATAACGGGAGGGCACGCCTTACACGTGAGCTACGTCGCCCGTCAACTGGCGGCCGCCCTCGCGAACGGTACGAGCCTCTCCTCGATTCTTCATGACATGCCCCCCTCCGGCGGCGACATCGAACGCTACTACCAGACTCTGTTCACCCGTCCGAACCCAACGCTTGCGCGCCATGCGCTCGCCGTCATGGCGCAAAGCCCTTGCGAATTGACGGCCGCCGAGGTCGCAGCTCTGCTGACCCCTTCGGCGGACGCGCGGAGCGTTGAAGACGCGATCCAGGAAGCGGCTCATCTTTTTGAGAAAACGGGCTCAGTCTACCACTTCTCCCATGACAGCCTGCGCGCCTTCGCCCTTGCTCATCTGCCACACGACCAGTTTCCGGTTCACCGTCAAATCCGCTTTCTGTCGAATCTTCCAAGCGACCCGCGTACGGGCGAGCATCTTTTGCATCTCTTTGCGGAACACGATCCATCGGCCACTTTCTTGGATCAGATTGACTGCGAATGGCTCGCACGCCAAATCGCCGCAGGCGCAAACACGGCACTGCTCTGGGAAGGCCTCGAACGGCTCGCTGTGGCGGAATGCGCGCGTCACGATTGGGGCCGAATGGCGCATTGGTTGTCGATCAAATCATGCCTCGAAAAGGCTGAATTTGAAGGCGAACTCCATGAAGCGACAATCGTCAGCGCGTGGCTGGCGATGGGCGATCGCGGTCTTGTTGAACGGTACTCCTTTGTCGCGTCGCAGTTCCTTTCGTCGGTTTATCCCGGTCCGGACTTGATCGACCTATTGAAAGAGAGTGGCCACGTTGACCTTGCTGAGCGGCTGGCCACCCAATGGCTGTCTCGGTCCACTCCGGATTCGCACACAATCGGCCCCAATCCCGAGTTCGAGCATTACATTCGTCACCTTGCTCGCCGGAGCGCACCCGAAGAAATCACTGCGCTCGTAGGTCGCCAATGCGACAAAGCGATTGAACTGAAACAAGACCTCGGCATATCGAATGCAGAGCGCGAAATCGAACGGTTCGCGAAACTGTGCGCTTACGACTCTCTTTCCGCCGGCGACTTTGATCGCGTCTGGGCATGGTTAAGCCTCGACCCCTCACCATTCGGTGATCAGACACTCGCTGACCTGTGGCTGCGTTTTCACCTCGCTCGCGGCGACCTTGGCGGCCACAAGAAGGATGCTCGGGCTGCGTTGAGCCGGATCGATGATGTCGAACTGCTGGCGGACATCCATGCGGCCGGTTTGTTTCCTCAAGAAATCCGGAGCGCTTTACGACGCCTTCCTCTTCCGCTGCTCGTCGCCAGCGAGGTCCAGTGGTTCGCGCTAAGCCACAGCGGCTACATCCGCGATTTATACTGCGATGTTCGTCTTTGCCATGATCTGGCAATTGAGGACCGTCTACGCAAGATTGAATCCGCGATCCACGTTCAGCCAAATCGGATCGCCCATGCGTTCAACTCGGCCATCGGAACCCTAGCGCGACGGCTGGCGGCGTCGCCGAGCGACTGGAAGGCGGGCATCGATCAATTGGCGAGGACTCTGCCAGATGCCCACTCGCACTGGGACTTCGATGAAATCAATGCGGCGCAGTTTTACGTCCGATCGGTAGGAACCCTCCTTCGCCCGGCCTTCGAGGCGGCGAATGCCGCAGTGGAAGTGTCCGAATTTGACACGTTCGTGGAGGAAGGCCTCATCCCCGCGCTTAGAAAGGCTCGTATCGGGTACGAGAGCGGCCCGCTTTCAATCTGCGATTTGTTGCAGAGGAAATCGGAGTGCCGCACGACCGTCCTGTGCCTGCTTCATGAGGTCGAAGCTTCGATCGACCAGAGCGATAAGTTCAAGTCGGGCGATCTCATCGAGCTGTCAGCCCGATTCGCCCGGGCGGGTGATCTGGAAGCGGCCCGACAAACCCTCGTCTCTGGAATCCGGGCGGCTTTCACCTACGGTTACCACAAGGATACGACAATCAACGAATTCATACTTGCATTTGAGGCCGTCGCGCCTCATCTCGGCGAACGAAAGGCCGAAGTCGTTCAGTTCATCGCTTCCGTTTTGTGCTTTTTGGACCGACTGACCGACGCACGAATGATCTCTGATGCACCGGCACACTTCATTGCCATCATTTGCAAAGTCGACATCCCGACTGCGGCGCAGGTTGCGATGGCTTTGCAGCAGTCGTGCCGCCAGCTTCGTTCGCCGCTGGCTCCTGCTCTCCGCGATCATGGCCTAGACGTTGAGGCCATCCGTCGTGCGCTAACACTGGAAGCGCCGACCCTCGACATTGGCAAGCTTAAAGAGGGTCAAGACGCCAGAGCGTATTTCGTAGTTGGCAATCACAAGTTGCCGACCACAAAGGCGCAGTTTCAGGCGAGCGTCCATGAACTGATCGAATCGTCGAGATACGCAACCGGTCTGCATCATCTTCGGCCGATCGTCGAGTCCCTTGTCGCTCAGGGACAAATTTCGCAAGCATTAGCCGTTTTTTCTGAGTTTCAGCACGCACTTCACCAGTTGGTGGCGGTTTATCCGCCCTTTGCGAGCGCGTCAACCGGTTGAATATCCGGTAAGGCGGACGCGGCACACCAGCCGCGACGCCGGCCACGCCGCCAACAACATCCACAACCGCTACGACGACCAACACCACCACGACAAGAAGAACGAAAGCAGAAAGCACAGCAAGAACACCATCGACACGATGCCTGGATCAAGAACCTCATCAGGACGATCATGATCAGGACGTTGAGGGTCTAGCCAAAATCGTCGAGCGCGCCAAAGCCGTCAGGAATTTGACCACCCTCACCCGCCTCCCTCCGACGATGCCCCTTTTCTCAAGGTCCCCGTGTCTCTGGTCGGATTTTTTGGGCAGCAGCCCCTGTGACCGCCCAAAAAACCCCGACCGACGGCGATGACTCTCAAATCCGAGGGGCGGGAGCCTAGAGATCAAAACGCTCTCGCTTTTTCAGTCTCCGACACCTGTAAAAGCCGCACCATCGCGCACGGCTCTCATCAAAAACGACAAAAAATCCGTCGCTAGACATAATGGCGCAAACCATTTCATGAAAGCATCTTATGGCGTATTGCCAGCTATATTGTCAGAATTACGTAATGCTGTATCTCTCTCGGAGAGATGCAGAGGCTTTACGTTTTGGGGCCAGTTCGGTATTCTCGTGACGCGTGAGTTGGGGCTTCTGCGACGACTGGATGGTCGGACATGGAAAACTTGAAAAGCGCAGCTGAAATCCGGGATTCAATCCCCCGCGTTCAGCACATCGTTTACTTCCAAGAAATCCTACAAGGCATCACGCAGGGAGCGACTTTTGATGGCCTGCGATCGAGGCTTCGCTTGGCCGTGCTCGAGTTGGCGCGACGACTCGAAGGCCGAGTCACGACCTCACGCGTTGAGGACGCTTACACGCTTTGGAATCCGACCGTTGACGCCATTGGCGAAATGATGCGACTTGGACTCGTGGAGCATCATCCGCTTCCTTCCAAGCGAGCGAAGGTCGATGACTACCGCGACGTGGTCTTTACCTTGACGACCGATGGGCGAGCAGTAGTCGAAGAAGCGATCGGTAAGGAATCTGCTTACAAACGATTGCTGACTCCCAGGTTGCTGGACAACCACCATTACTTTTCGACTCTGTGCGATCTACTGGCCGCTGAGCCGCTGTACGTGCCGGAGTACTCCGAAGAGAACCTCGTAAACTTCAAAAGCCAGAGTGAACGTTGGACGCAGCTTTTGGGCGAGGACGCTGCGTCGCGCATGATGCGGTGCATGAAGACCTCGAATGCGTCGCCAGACATGGTAACGGCCCGATTGAAGGACGCTCTCCACAAGCGTTTTCCAAAAGGCTCGGAACCTACCCGTAAGAACATTCTCGACACCGTAAAAGACGCGCTGGCCGCCGCCGCCCTCGAGAGCCGCGGCTTGCGGATCGACGGGACGACGTTCGACATCTTGATGAAATGGGGCGCTCAGCTTTTTCTCATGAGCGAGAGCCGTTACGTCCCCGATGTACCCCAAGGCCGCATGATTTGGAGCACGGCATCGATCACGCCGTCTACAGACGGTCCGATCGTTGCGCGGCGCGGACTGTCGGAAGTAGCCGATACGGTTGTCGCTGAGATCGAAAAGGCTTACCGAGAACTTGCCGACGCCCTCAGTGACGAACTCGGCGGCTCCTCAGTCCGGTATCCGTATCTGGAGATCTTCAAAGTTCGGGCGCTGGTGGCCTACCGCGTCCGCGTGAACAATCCGGTTGTTGACCGCGTGATCGCCGAGGTCCACGACCAAACGAGAAAAGCGCCGTACCGCATTGAACTCGCCCTTGGAGAAGGGCGTTGGCGAGCAGCGTCGGAGACGCCCTTTCGAATCGGCAGCCGCCGATATTACGTCATTTTGGTCAAACCAGAAGGAGACTGACGCATGCCCGACAAGTATCGACACATGGAAGAGGCGTGGGGTATCGAAGCAAACCCGTTTCCGTCCGAGGCGATTCACCAAGGCCCTGAACCCTATAACCCGGACGTATTCCCAGATGAGTACGACCAATTCTTCGACAAACTGGTCTATGGCGCGCTAATGGACCGACGCGGCTTCAGCTTCCTTTGGTCGAAGGGCGCGAATGGCGAGGACACGGGCTTCGGCAAGACGTCGCTCCTTAAGCATGCCGCGCGCGAGGTGAACCAGGATTTCGCGGAGACCGTCCTGCGCAATGCCGGCATGAAGGAGCAGAAAATCAAGGCGAACCTGGCCGTAGCTGCGTATGCCTCCCTCAATACGCTGTCAGCCGCCGGCGTCTATCCCATCCTTTTTGCCGCCGCCGAATACCTTGCTGATCCGAAGAAGGGCTTCAGTGGCCGCTCTGTTCTCGATCACCTGCGCGAGCGCATCATCGAGAATAACGCGTTGGAGTCCGATGACCACAAAGGCCTCAAGACGGCGATCCAAACGGCAAGGCGGTCGCTTGGCGCAACGCTGGTCGCCCTTCGCGAAGATGCCCTAGACGCGTTCGTACTCGGTGAGGATGCCGGCTTCGCCGAGTTCCTCTCCGGGGTCAGCGATGCCAGCCGCATCCGGTCAGGTCTGTCGTACTTTGATTTCGTATTCACCATCGCTTCGGCCGCCGGCGTTCCCCATTTTTGTGTCTTCGTCGATCAGCTCGAAGACTTGGCGACCACGCCGACCGTAACCAAGGCCAAGCGAAGCCGCGAGGTAGGCCGATTACGCGACATCATCGCCGAGACCGCGCCGTTCGCGGGCAAGGTTAGATTTGTGTTCACGTTCCATGTCCGGGCAGCCAACGCCCTGGACGAGATGTGGCGGTTGAACCGCCTCCCCAGCTACGACCCGGAGGACCGAGCCAACGCAGGCAATCTGGTCGTACTCCGAGGCATCCAAGACGTTGAGCAGGCGCGCAAACTGCTGACAACCTACCTCGACAGCAAGAGAGCCGAAGGCGAAAAAGATGATCTGACGCCCTTCGACGAGAACACGCTGCCGGTCCTCATAGAGCGTTCCAGCGGCCGACCGGGCATCCTCCTTCAGCACGCTTACAAGCTCTTCGACAGAGCCGCAGACGAGGGACTGCCAAAAATCGATCGGCAATTCGCCAATTTGATCTTAGGCTCTGGCCGAGTTGGCGCCGGGCAGGACTCCAGCCGCATTCCCGACCCCATCGATGCCCGCGAGATTGACGAGCTGTTGAGGTAGGACCATGGATGACGAGACCCTGCCGAAGGTCTGCGAAGCCCTGTATTTGCTGAGCAGGTTCCATCCGCCAGCGTTGGCGAGTTGTTTGCGCGGCCGCACCTGGGAGCGGTGGGCCGCGCGGTCACTTTCAACCGCAGGGGTGTGGATCAGGCAGGGACCAGGCAGCCTTACCCTCTTCGGCTCAAAATCGGCCTCTGGCCTTCGCCACGAAATTGACGGGAGCGGCGCACTGCATTCATGGACCGTTGTGCTGGAGGCGAAGGCTTACAGCGACCGAGGGCCGTCGAAAATCGATATCTCATTTTTCGACCGCAAGACCTTTGATCTCTACGTTGCCCGTCGTCGAGCCGGCGAGCAAGGCCCCCATTATCGGATCATGGCGTCTACGCAGGCCTTTGACCCGGCGATGTTGAAGTACTGCTATCTTTACGGCATCGTCGCCGTCGATCCAAATCTCATTCCGCTCCCCGTGCTCCTGCGTATGGCGTCACGGCCGATGGCCGGTTCTTACTTCCAGGATGGGATGCTCGCTGAATTGGTCCGTCTCGCGGAGCCTGCCTGCGGCCCCTTGGAACGGCGTTACGCGCCCGATGGTCCACACCACCTCCGCTTTGATGTTCGGCTTTTCCCCGAGCGAGATCTTTCTGATTTGCTCTGGGTCCATCAAACTGTGACTTCGGACCTCCTCGAGATCGTGGACGCCGAAGCGCCAGGATATTACGAGCAACGGGCCGAAGAGCTGGTCGAAGTACTGGGCATTTTGGACCCAACCCAAATTTGATCCCAAGAGCACCAGCCGCGAGGTGCATCGCCGCAAGCGTGTCAACACGGCCGCCGGACTTCGCTTTGACAAAAGTGCCGCCCGGGCCGACCAACCGCCCGACCGGTTTTTGACAAATCGGGTTTTGACAAAATTCCGGCTGGCGAAAAGACGCGAAAAACACTACAAAATAAGCGGTTTTATCACATTCACCAAGTGTCGGGGAGCCGACTGCCGCAGCACTGGAAATGCCGCGGCTAAGGCCATCCACATCGATGGAGAATTGGATCACGAAACAGCGATTTCCGTTTGAAGAAGAGAATCGGATTGCGATCATCGAGGCGAATAGTCGCCACCTTCGCAATGCGACGGAGGTTCTCCAGGTCGGGCTCATGATGCTCGACGCCCTGATCACCGGACCGCATCCTCCCAGGCGTATTCTCATAGATTGGGTGACCGAAGCGATCCTCCTGGAGTCGCTCCGGCGTTACCGGTCCATTATTGCACTCGTCGAAATCGGCCAGATCGAGAACGCTGAGATTCTGACAAGAAGTCTTTTTGAGACGGCCCTCGCGGGCATGTTTGTATTGGAAAACAGAAAGCGACACGCTAAGGATATCGCGATTCCAAAGAGATGGAACCACCGTCATTTTCGCGCCGCGCTTTATTTCTCATACCGTCCGTTGAAATTGGACCGGCTTCGCCAAAAGCTGACGAATCAGCGACCAAGCAAAAACCGGCGAGTATACAAAGCGGTATTGAAATCACTCGACCCGATTGCGCGAGTCGCAGACAATCTCCGCAAACGCATGACTGTCGGAGAGCCGAGCTGGTTCTCCGGCCTCACACCGCAACAGATGGCGCAACGACACGGTTGGTCAGACTATCACAACCACATTTACGGTCTTCAATCTGACACAACGCACGGAACAGCGGCCCTGGATCGAGTCCAGTTGACGGAGGACGGCGACTTAATCGCGAAATTGAAAGCCGATATCCACGCGGTGCCGGAGACACTGTATCTCGCAGCGAACATCTTAGAGGGTTTGCTTGGCGTGGTGGACCGCGCGTTTAAGCTTGGCTTCAAAGAGCGATTGCGCGAAGTCAATGATGCAATCCTCGCCGCGGTCAGAGACCGCCGCGCATGAATTTCGGCGCATTCTCTTCCACATAGCGCACACAGATGCACGCGCCCTCTCAGATCCAGTCGCTTAGATAATTCTTACTGCACGCGAAATGGCGGCCCATTTAGCGAGGCGATGCACGTCTTAAGATAGCTGTTTGCGGGATTTCTGTTTACCATCGAATAAGTTGCCGATGTGTTCCGCCCACGTTGTTCGAGCGCGATGATGCCCAAGAAGCTCAAGCTATTGCCGAAGGTCGCGACGAAAGAGATCGTCAACGGGCGGATCCACGCTTGCGACGCAAATGGGCGCCCTTGTTTCGATCTCGACAATCCCGAGCGCGTCGTTCTCACACACGACTTCCGCGCGTACGCACCCGAACTGCATCGCGGGGCACTCGGCTGGACCATCCCCACTGACTCCGACGGCTATACGTTCGCGCGAATTGCATTCGACGCGGGCCCGCGGTTACGACTCCGAAATTTCGCCGTCGACCGTGTTCCGGTCGAGACGGCCGAAGCCGTCGCCGCCCAGATTATTGCCGAGAACCGCAACACTCGCTTCGACGCAGACCGCGGCGTCGCCGCAAGGTACTACCAAGAGTTTCTTGCGAGCTACGGCAACACCCTGTCGCTGGCGAGTACAATCTTCGGCGGGACGGGCGACCAGGAGATCTACGCGTTCACATACCCCTCCCTGGTCGAGATCGCGACCCTAAAAGGAGAAACGGTCTACCCAGTCAAAATTGGCTATTCGAAGTCGGGGTATGGCGGCGCGGGCGAGCGGATTCGATCGCTCATCACTGAGAAAGCGGGCTTCCCTGAAAAGCCCGTTGTGTTGCTCATCTTCAAGACTTGGGATGGCCGGAAGATCGAGGCCCAAGTGCATCGCAAGTTGCGGGCGATGGGCCGCAAGGCCGAATCGCTCGGCCGCGAGTGGTTCCGCACGTCGACCGCCGAACTGCGCGACTTCATCGCTGGCTGCGAACACCCGACCCTGCCTGACGACCGAATCCTGGTTGGGAGCGACGAAACCATCGCCGAAGGGTTCGACCGGGCCATGAAGAATGGCGCGGTCATCGAAATGGGGCTTATTCCAGGACAGGCCGCCGCGATGATTCGGATTCGCTACCCAGACCAAGAGCCCAAAGAGCCTTAGGCTGCCCGCAGAAGCGCGATTTCCGACCGCAATCAGTCGCGAAAAACGGGCCGCAAGGAGTTCTGTTGGCTTCCTGTCGTCCCACTGTACGAGACGCGAATGGCGTCTATGAGCGGGGGAAGAGCTTGCATATTGATCGTCACGAGTGTCGCATTGCCACCACGGTCGGTTTCTTAATGTCGTCAATCGTGGTCCCTTGATTCGACGGGACGTTTGAGCACCGTCAAGTACGCCCTGCAGCGACTGCTCCGGGCAGAACGGCTCTAGGAAAAGCCACCCTCACCTCCTCCCTCTGGCGATGCCTTTTCTCCGGCCCGCCTCTGGGTCAGGATTTTTCGGGCAGCACGGCTGATGCGACCGCCCGAAAGAATCCGACCGACGGCGATGCCCTCAAAGACATCCAGGTGATTGAGACTGTGCCCGCGAGCCCCTATGCCAAAGATGTTTGCTTGCGGCGGCGACGGCCCGGCCTTAGCTTGGCTTGAAGGAAAGGGCCACACGATCATGCGAATCATCGGTATTGCTCTCGCCTCCGCAGCTCTGATTCCGGCTGCGGTGACCGCCGCGGACAGCATCGATCTGCGAAAGCCGACCTTGGGCGTCACGCTGGTCCCGGTCGAAGCTGCCAAAAGCGTGCTCGCGAAGGAGGGAATCAAAAACGCTCCACCCGGCTTGCTCGTCACGAGGAAAATGACTGGCGGGCCAGCGACGGGACTCACCGTGCTAAACGTGATCACTGAAATCGACGGCAAGAAAGTCGCCACTGCCGAAGACCTTGCCGCGTTGCGAAAGGAAATCGTCGCTGGCCAGGAGCTCGCGATCTCTTACCGAGTGCTGCTACACAGCACGAAGGGCCGGTTGACCTCGACCTGGACGCGGGACAAGACCACGATCACTCCCGTTGCGCTTGGTTCGCTGTTGATTCAGTCCTTGCGTACAACCCACGATAGCGTGCTTAGTGCGAATTGGTTTACGCACGAGCACGCGGCCAAGACGGTCGACGAACGAAGCGAGCTCTCGGCCCGATTCGGCGAAAAGGATGGCCACGTCGGACCGTTGATGCTGCACATACAATACGTCGCTAGCGAGTGGTTGTTTGTTCGAGAATCGATCATCAAGGCCGGCGACCAGACCTTTTCGATTAAGTGGGGTCTCGCCAACGCGAAGCGAGACAATGGCGCGGGCCAGATCTGGGAATGGATCACGACCGACGGTGATGGACAAGAGGAAAAGATCGTCGACGCGCTGGTCGCCGCGAAGTCTGGCACCGTTCGGCAACGTGGCTCTAACTATACGAAGGACATTCCGATCACGACTACTGACGTGCGTCGGCTCCAGGAAGTGTCGCTGGCCAGGCAGGCGATGATTGCCGGCATGACCGCTCCAACCCTGGGCGCGGTTCCGAAGAAAAAGGCGTCAACGCACTCCAAGCCGAGCAGCGCTCCAGCTCAGTCGGACGATGATAAGGCGCACCGCCTCAAGGCGCAGCTTGCCAACGCGAAGAGCCTGGCGAAGGCTGGCGTATACGCGGCCGCGGAAAAGAAGTTCCGGCAAATCATTACGGAGTCGCCGGACACCGATCTCGCGGCCGAGGCCAAGAACGAACTCGACAGTCTCCCGCCGCACTAAGCTTCGACGGGCGTGAACAGAGTCGAGGAAATGCCGTCAGACATGGCTGGACCGGCTGTGATGCTTTTACGCGTTGGAATGGCAAGATTCAGTAGGGCACTCTGCTCCATGCTCTCTGCCGCTTAGGGTCCACTCGGTATAATGGCACGTTCGTAATCAGGAGAATGGTGGAATGGACGCAATTCGTGACGAGTATCTCGCGACTAGCGCTCGGGAGGAAGGCCTCTTGGCCCGGAAGATCGTCCGTCACCACCAGTACTGAATCGAGTCGCTAGCACGGCCCGCGCATCGCCGGTTGTTTTGGGGGCCGATGTGCCTTGTGTGCGAGGCCTCTGAAGCGCTCGCATGTGGCCGCCTGCCAATCGTTTTCTAGGCTCGCGCACGTGGGGCAGAGATTACAGCTCAGAATGCCGGTGGAGTTTCGCGATTTGACGGATCGGCCGATGCCCAAGTCCTACTCTCGCTGGGGCGACATGCGACCCAGGCGCATCGACTCCGCGCTGGGCGCTCGCAAGCTGCTTCGGGCGGCGATTGGTCTGTGTGGCGCGGTGACGAGCGACCTGTTCGTGGTCCTCTTGGGCTCGACGGTCCGGGAGGCGTTCGGCGCCCACGTTTGGACCTCTATCGCTGGTACTGTCTGCCGCGATCCGGGAACGTGCTCGGCGAGTTGGTTTCTTGCGGCGATTCCGCATTCGCCGCGTATTCAGCTGAGCTCTACCTCGCCGAACGGAAATGACTTGGAAGGAGCCGACCAAAAGGTCCACCTCTTCTAATCTGAAGTGCGGGACCCAAGGGAGTCGTGTTCTTCAGAATCGATTGCCGACAGCCGAGGTCGGAAAGCAAATAGAACGTGTCTATAGGCCCGGGTCCTTTGGTACATGCTGCTACCCTCCGAATACATACGACGTTGCGATCATCTTGGCCCTGGCCTGTCTCCTAAACAGATAGAGTGGAAGAATATAAATTGCGCTGGCTGAACTCACAGATATAGGTAAGAACGCTTATGTCGGAGCCTTCGTGATGTGTTTTGGTGGAGATTCTTTTGCGACCGGGGATTCTGCTTGATTTTCCTGACCGACGCTGACCACAATACCCCGCCTGTCTGTCGTAGTGTTTCCAATTGCACAACTCCGGCTCCTGAGTCCGCGCGAGATTGAAGTCCGGATACTACACACCGGCTGCAGCGTGGGGGCCGAAATGTGCGCGAATCGACCGACCGAATACCACGAGAGGGAGCCGATAGCCCGGCGTTTCTAATCGCCCGACTTGCGGCTCGCCTGTTTGTGGATCCGTGATTGCCGATTGCCCCGTTCCCAGGACGAGCTGGAAAGCCGACTCACGTGTTGGGTGAGAGCAATGAAGACCATCAGCGGAACTCGTCAGTCGCTTTTAAGATCGTCGCGCCGAAATGGTCGACGCTCGCGCCGTCAACAGCTATTGAGCCTCGACGCGATGTCGCAAATTGAGTCTTTGGAGGACCGCACCCTCCTGAGCAGTGGGCCATCGGCGTTCGGACATATTACCGACGGAAAATTCGACATCATCAACGGACATCAGGAATGGGCCGACATCATTCCGACTTTCTTTCCGCAGTCCCACAGCTACCTCTATGCGGATCAGGCCAATCTGAATCACCCTGCGGGATCGGCGCCGGACACGTTCATGCTGATGTATGACGATGTGGGGCTGACCACGCCGCTGGGTCCGAATCAATTCGTCCCGATCAGCTTTAGCACGGTGGAGACTGAAAGTGGCCACGACCACTTGAATCAATACGATGTGCACGTGTTTACGGACGGTACGATCACGTTCTTTGAGAATGGAATCGTGCAAGCAGACGCGAATGGAAATGCTCGCGTGCAAACGATCGGAGGACAGACGGGGCAAGCGGGGTTTGGTCCGTCACCCAATTCGAGCACTCCGCATGTTATCGCTGAATTCCAGATCGCGTTGTCGGCCCATCAATCGATCGTTAACGGCGGATATTCACCCGATCCTCTTTTCTGGTCCAGTGATCCTCCGCCGCCACCTCATGTTTCACCGGTGGCGACCGATGACACGGCCAGAATGAATGTCAGCGATCCATCGGTCACCATCAATGTTCTATCCAACGACACCGACGCGGAAGGAACAATTGACCCGACAACCGTGACCATCGTCTCTCAACCCCAGAACGGAACGGCACGGGTTAATGGCGACGGCAGCGTAACCTATTCTCCGACTGCCAGTTTCTCGGGGTCAGACACCTTCAGCTATGTCGTCTCAAACACGGATGAGGATGTCTCCAACACAGCGAGCGTCGAGGTCGATCAGATCATTTCGGCGGGCGTTGCGGTGCCGGTGACTCTCCCGCAGGTCACGGCGGCAGTTCCCCTGGCAATCAAACCTTATGTCGTAACCTATGGATCGCTGCCGTTGACATTCACGTCGTCCGTGCCAAGTGGGCCAGCATTCGCGACTTTTCAATCGAATGTGGCGACCCTATCGGTCTTTGCAACTGTGGGAATTCCCACTCCTCCTGGATCGACTCAAATTCTCATCGCTACCAGCACCGCTTCAGCGAGCCTGACATTCTTCAAGGCAAAAGACGTCAATGTGCCCTCAGAAGGGAACTTCACAACCGCCAGCAACAACATTCTTCTCAATTCACCTCCGGGTCCGTTGGACCAGGTCGCCGAATGGACCACCCCAGGATTTGAGATCAAGGACACGCCGACAAATGGTCACGTATTGGATCATGACACTGGTCCTTTGACCTTTTGGGTTAACCTCGCTCCTCTGGTTTCGAGCGACGCACCCATTGCTACGAAAGTACAAGCAGCAGAAACTTTTATCCACACGACCTTGATTGCCCATCTGTCGGCCATCGACTCACTCGCGATGTTTCAAGATCCTCCGTCGAACGTTCTTGTCACCGATCCAAATGGACTTCAAACGGGGGAAACGTCATCGGGCCAGATTGTCGACCAGATACCCGGATCGCTGTACTTTACAACAGCAGATCTCACGGTGGTTGTGATCGTCGATCCCATTGATGGAACATACCAGACGCAAGTGATTGGCACTCCGTTGGCTGCGTTTTCGTTCTCGGAATCGCGAGCCAATTTTGTCGGCGACGTCACGACTCCGCTCGTAGCGGAGACCGACGAGACCGGTACGTTGGGGTCCGGAGGCGTCAACACGTACTCGTTCGTCCTGACAATGCCGCCTCTTCCTCTGCCGCTGACACCTGTCCTTCCCGGTTTCAATTCCAACGCGTTGCCGGCAAATGACGACGCTTCGTCGGGAGCGGTTCCGCTCGGGTTCACGATCGACTTCTTTGGTCAAGACTATAGTTCTCTGTTCGTCAACAATAACGGCAACGTCACCTTTGACTCGCCGCTCGGCGAGTTTACGCCATTTGATCTGACCTCGACGCAGCACGTGATCATGGCGCCGTTCTTCGCGGACGTCGACACACGAGTCGGGAATGTTGTGACTTATGGAACCGGCATGGTGGGTGGCGATCCGGCGTTCGTCGCGACTTGGCCGGGCGTGGGTTACTTTTCGGAACACACGGACAAACTCAATACCTTGCAGCTCGTGTTGATCGATCGCTCGGATACCGGGGCAGGCAATTTTGATATTGAGTTCAACTACGGCCAGATTCAGTGGGAGACCGGCGATGCCAGCGGCGGTTCGGGCGGTCTTGGCGGGGCGTCGGCCCGCGTTGGATTTTCCAACGGCACCGGCGTCATCGGAACGTTTTTTGAGCTTCCCGGATCGGGCGTCAACGGCGCATTTGTTGATAACAATCTGCAAACAGGATTGATTCACAACAGCGCCGGCAGCCAGGACCCAGGCCAGTACATCTTCAACGTGCGTGGAGGTACGCCCCTGGTCCACCAAACGGCGGCCATTTTGCAGGCGAACTTAGACGGAACAACAAGCGTTACGCCAACCAATATCCTGGTGGGGCAGGGACCATCGCTGTTGGATGAGCTTGTGCAAATCATTCAATTCCGGCTCGATGCGAGGTTGACGAATTCAGTCATGCAGTTGACCGACGACCTCGTCAATGGGCTTGTCGAAGAGGGACTTGTTCCTCAGGAGCAAGCCGCTCCATTGATCACCAACGTCGTGCAGCGGATTGTGGAACCCCCCCTGATCACCTCACCGAGCGATCAGACTTCGATTGAACGATCGGCCCATGCGTTCGATTTGGGCTCTTTCAACGACACGGGGACCGGCTCGTGGAATATCGATGTCAACTGGGGCGACGGCACGTTGGATTCGATGTTTGATGTGACAACGACCGGCGTCTTGGGGACGCAGAGTCACACATTCTCGGAAGAAGGCATCAAGACCGTCACCGTGACGGTGACTGACACGGCCGATTCACTTTCTTCCTCGGTAGAGTTTCAGGTAAACGTTGCCGATCCTTCGGTCGTGGCGACTGGCGTTTCTGTCCACGCCGTTGAGCGCGGATTGTTGAGCGGGGTTGCCGTGGCGACGTTCACTGACCCAGCTGGGCCAGAGTCTGCTGCGGATTACTCGGCCGCAATCGACTGGGGCGATGGGACGCCTCCATCGGCTGGAATCATCGGAACACCGAATGCCCAGGGTGTGTTCAGCGTTACGAGCAACCACACCTCATCCGAAGAAGGCGTCTAC
>Ga0210393_10000240_pt1 | contig 50686 bp, 64 predicted proteins | sample IncBWC27OmetaG_FD_160068 | JGI IMG/M metagenome (GOLD analysis project Ga0210393, IMG submission 160068) | Forest soil microbial communities from Barre Woods Harvard Forest LTER site, Petersham, Massachusetts, United States - Inc-BW-C-27-O ... | reverse complement strand
GCTTTGGTTACCGCAATTTCTGCTGCTGTAGGGAAAGTCTTGACAGAGGGTTTGTCGTCTTTCATTAAAGAGCAGAAAGAAACGAACAAGGCTACCTTGGATGCGTTGAAGAGCATCAGCGCTTCGCAAGAAGAGTTGGTGAAGGGAATCCATGCGATGGCAACGACCGAGATCGACGCCGCGTCTGAGGAAGAAGAAGACGAGGAAGTCGAGATCGACGCAGCCATGTCGAATCCATCAGACGCAACGATGGCTTCGGCAAGGAAGAAAGACGCTTCCAACGCCTCAGACGCCACGGATGCAACCGATCCTTCGGATGCTACGGATGTAGACGCCGGAATTGATCCGACGAACTTCACTTCCGACAAACAAGGTGACGATGCAACGCCGGGTGATCTGAACCAAGACGCCACTTCACACTACGACGAGCAGTCGAAAGGTCCAGCCTCGTCCCAGATCCAGAAGACTGGAAAAGACGGGAAGAGCCGGGGCATCGCTGCTTCGAAAGACAAGAAGGGAAATGGAGTAATGCTCAAGTCACTAGCATCAGCAGCGGTGAAGATCCGAACGTTGATGGCGGCAAATCAAAAGATGGTAGAAGAGAACAAGCGCTTCCGTAACCGGGTAGCTGCTTTGGAAGCGTCCGTCGAACGTTACGCGGAGCGGGTCGAGCGGAGAACCATCACGCCCGAGATCGCCTCGTTGTTGGAGAAGGGCGGGCACGATGTCCGTGAACTGATGGCCTCGAAGCAGAGGTTGACAGTGGCGGAAGTCGACGATCTCTTCTTGAAGAGCAATATCCAGCTGGAGCCGGCGATGCGAGCAGCTTTCAAGAACCAGCTCTTGCAGGCGGGCCTGATGGAACAAGGTGAAGTGAGACGTTGGGCGAATTAGCACGGCGGCAGAGTAGTTCAAATTTGAAAGGGAGGAACAAAAAGAGATGTCGGGAAATTTGAAACCGGCAGTATTCGTAGGTGATGTCTCTGCCGCTGCGGATTATCTGGCACCGGGCGCGATCGAGATCAACCGTTACCAAGCCGAAATCTTTGACTTGGTCCGGCGTCGGTTCGTACTCGGACAGAGAATCAATCAAGTACCAGCCACGGGCCAACCGTCGCGGTACTTCGAGCAGTTGGCAATCCCGACGGCAGCGTTTACGGATCCGCGTACGATAGCGGCCACCGCAACACAGCCGTCCCGTGTCGAGAGGGTAGTCACGCTGAAGGCCTTGGTGGCCCAGATCAACTACTCCATTTTCGACGTCGAAGTAAACCAGCAGCAGGGGCAGTTCGCTTACCTGGAAGCGAAGGATCTGACAGATACTGTCGACTCTGTGCTGAAGTTGCATGATACGGCGCTGTGGAACGGAAACGATACGAGCCTGGTCGTTCCCACGACGGTGCAGTATTTTGGCATATCCGGTCAGATCGCCACAGCAGCGACGGTTGGGGCTTACGCTCCGACGTATCCCATCGCCACGGCAGGTTCGTTGGTCGATGGTTACAAGACGGCAGTGGCCCAGATGGTCACGAGGCAGGATTATGAAGTCCGGCCGAGCGCGATCTATCTGAATCCGTTGCTGGCCGATTTGTTCGACCAGGAAGCAAAGACAGTCCAGTTGTATTTCAACGAAGTGGAAGTAGTGCCTGGCACCATCGTCAAAGCACTACCGACACAAGCCGGCGTGCTGCCGTTGGTTCCGGACGCGGGGTTGGGAACAATCGCGGGATCTGGATCGACGACACAGTATGTGGGCTTCATCCTTTCCGAGGAGTTCGTCGAGTACCATTGGTTGACCAGTCCGGTGCCGCGAGTATTCCAGCTCGGCTTAGTTGGGAACCTTGCAGGGCAATTTGTTGTGCTGAAGTTCGGTGGCCTTGTGGTCAAGGGGCCAGGTTATGCCCACCGTTTGGTGGCAACTAACCGGTAGGTATAACTAGCTCGTGACTTGTCTTATATAATCTAAATGGGGAGTGGCGAAGAAGGTTGGCTCCCCATTTAGATTTTTAGGAGACTGGGAATGAAGAAAGAACGTCGAGTGGATCCCATTAGAAGTGCTGCAATGAAGAATGTTTGGAAACGGAAGGGCTTTAGAAAAAGGATGATGGTGGCAAGGAAAGAAATGTATTCAAGTTTGGAGTGGCGAGATCGCTGCGGCGTTTCAAATAAAGGACGCGCTCCATGGAATAAAGGTGAGACAAAAGAAACACATCCATCAATTTTGCACATGAGTAAAGTGCGTGAAGAGGAGTGGAGAACGAATACCGAGTTGACAGATAAAAGAGTATCAGCTATTCGAGAAGTATGCGCTACTCCAGAGTGGAAAAAGAAATCTGGAGAATCTCATCTTGGAAAGCCATCTTGGAGTGCAGGGAAAACGAAAGAAACACATCCTTCTTTAGCAGAGTTGTCCAGAAGGTTCAGAGGAAGGATTCCTAGATGGAATGGTTACGTTTGTTACTACGAAGGTCAGAATGGGCGAGTCAGGATGCGCTCTAGTTGGGAAGTGAAGTTTGCTGAATGGTGTGATGGGAAAGGTTTTGAGTGGGAGTATGAGCCTGCTTTCTTTATAGTAGGTAAAGGAGACTGGGACGGAGAAACCTATACACCAGATTTCTATCTTCCAGTTATCGATTGCTGGATTGATATAAAAGGTTTTTATTCAAATAAGAATAGGAGAAAGATTCAAGCCTTCATAAACAAGTTTTCAGATTTACACTTTTGGTTACTCAGAAAAAAGCATTTGAGAGTATTGGGTGTAGATCTTAGAAAGGCTGCCTAGAAATGAATGGGGTTCATCCATACCAGCCTCGCTTCATAGATGAATCTGATTTGATTAAGTATGGGCTGCCGGATGTTACTCAAGTGCCAGATATTTTGACTCAAGTTGATAGGGCGTCTACTCTTATAGACGAGTTTTGTGCCAGGGCTGATGTCGACGGACAGGGATCGTTAGCGTACACAACATACACGGAAAGGTTATTTCTGCCGGTAGGAAGAAATATCTTCCGAGTGTCGTTTAGGCCCTTGGCTGTAGTATCAGCGGCGACGGTAGCCGAGTTGGCTGCGTCGGGTAGTCAGGTAGATAACGATGGGAATCCAGTATCGAATAATTACTACACGGGCGTGTTACCTTCCGGGATTCAGACACAGGCGAATACGATCTCGCCTGTGATCAGTTGTTCTGGGCGGTATGGATATGCGAGACGTGGACAACAGCAAACTTACCCTGACCTAAATTATGCAGCAAATGTGTTACAAATAGCTTCGTTCTTCGGAGGACCTCCAGCTTTCACTAACATTGATGTCACACAAATTGACTTTGATAACAGAACAGGAGAAATGTGGGTTCCGGCGGGCTTATACCTAAGCCAATACACAGAGGTTGTGATAAGTTATAACTCAGGATTTGATCCTAGACATATGCCACCAGCCATTAAACACGCAACAGCGAGCTTGGTTCGAAACTTGCTTTCGAGAGGTGGGGGAGCGACAGGGTTAAAAAGTTTTCAAGCGGGAAGAATTCGTGCAGATTTCACTGACGAATTAATAGATGTTAACATTCAGAATCTCCTTCAAGCATACAGAACCGTTCGTGCTTCGTAGGTAGAAATAGTTTATAATAGGACGATGGGAGGCTGTTCAAATGAGAGAAGAATGGAGACCAGTAGAAGAAGGTGTGTACGAAGTTTCTAGTCTTGGCTGTGTTAGAAGAGCTGTGCCAGGACAAGGGACTTGGGTTGGAAGGATTTTGAAGCCAGCCTTGCATGGAAGAAAAAGACCAGACGGAACGATAGATGGGTACTGGCGAGTTTCTGTGACGATAGGTGGAAAGAGAAAATGGAAATTGGTTCATGTTCTTGTGGCTTTAGCTTTCCTTGGGCCTTGCCCTCCGGGAAAAGAAGTGAATCATAAGGATGGTGTGAAGACAAATTGTAAGTGGACAAATTTGGAGTATAAGACCAGCTCTGGAAATGCCCAACACGCTTACGATACGGGATTACGACGAGCACATCCTAGTCCAGGAAGTAGAAATGGCATGGCTAAGATAACTTTCAAGAAAGCTCAAGAGATAAGAAAGCTCTACAAGACTGGGATGTATTTTCAGCATGATTTAGGAAGGATGTTTGGATTATCAGGAGCTACGGTTGGGCAGATCGTACGAAATGAAAATTGGTTGGTAGACTCATGACAGAGAATCCACAAGATCGATTGAAGAGACTAATTCGTAAGGCAGTGGATGAGTGCTGCTTGAGAGATGCCGTCAACAGCTCCTGGCTGGCGAATCCGATAGAAGCCGAGCAGCACTTGATCGACGAGCTGTTGCCATTCGCACCTGAGTTTCCTCAGACAGATAAGCAAGAGAGCGTGTCCGAGTCGATGAAGAAGTTGCAAGAGCTGGGCAGACGGTTCCAGCATCTGGTAGCCTACGCCGAGAAAGCGAATACGGAAGTGACAGTGACAGATGTCCAGCTGGACGTAGCCAGGTTGAAGGCTAAGCTGGAGATATTGGACTGGGTAATCGAGTTTGATCTTCCTGAGAAGGCAGCGATGACGGTAGAGGCCAAGGTAACAGAAACAAAAAGGCAGCTAAACGCCTTGGAGCAGGTGATGCAATGCACGTAGCCGACTGCATAGAGTTGTATCTAGCTCATCATGAGATGCCACGGGCGAGATTGAACGCAGCCTGGACGACCCAGCTGGAGCAGTCGCAGGAAGGTTCGCTTAATGCTTACGGGACTTCCGAAGGTGCTGAAGATGGATGGGATACACGTGGGCGTGGAAGAAAGACAATGGAGACAGCTCAGTATCGTGGATACAGAGTAGCGGGCAGACAAGTCAAGTCGAATGATCCTAATGTAAAGATGCGAGCTGGTAATAGACAGACACTGAAAGTGAACGATGATGGTTCTTGGTTTCATACACACCCAGATCACGGGAATGCTTCGGGGGATAACGCTGGGGATTTAAGAACACATTTGGATGATATCGATGTTTTGGACAGGCAGCAAGAAGATAGACTAGACAGAGGCTCTAGATAAGTAAATGGGAACCGGTGGAGCATCGGCATGGGGCATACGAAGTCTAGCAGATAATTTTCTGCGTTACTTCCAGCCCGGTTTGCCCTGCTGCTTGCGATCACAGGTAGTCGATGCGAACGGAACACCGTATGGACAGATCGGATTTATGCCAGCAGTGACGGGAGCACTATCGGGATTCAACGATGTATTGATAGATCCACCAGCAGATGTAACAGAAGTTTCTTTGCACAATATTGGCATTATGGGTGGTAAGTTGATGTTCGGGGCTAGACGTTTTCTGATTTCGAATCTGTTTGTGATAAATCAGATGGAGTTGCAGAATTTGACGGATCCTTATAAAGTGTGGAGAGGACCGTTGGTGATGGGAATTCTTTACAACCAGCGGCTATTTTCGATCGAGAGCATTACACACGAAGATGTTGGGAGTGAGACGACACTTTGGAATCTGGTTTGTAACGCAAATGAATTGCCAGCACCAAGTTCTTAGTAAGGAGAAAAACAATGACAGACGAAATTAAGAAAGATGACCAGGTAATGGTAAAGACAAAAGTACGATCCGGGAATCTAATCCGTTACGGTTCTGTGTTGAAGATCGATGGAGCAGGTGACGATGCCATGGCACGTGTTCACTTTCCAATTGATCACACACAAGCCGTAATACCAGTGAGTCAATTAGTAAAAACAAGCACGAGGTATGGTACGAGCGGCTACGTACGCGTTCAGTCGGATCCCGGTAGGCGGTCGTTTACGCAGCTGAGAAACAAATAAAAGAAAAGGAGAAACTAAGTGGCAAACTCAACGCAGGTAATCACGGATTTGGGTTCAGTCATTACGAATGGCCCTTCCTCGGCGACATTGGCTAATGCCATCAATCCTTCCGGCCTTACGGCTACGGGTGGGGCTGGCAACTTGTCGGGTGGAACGGGAGTTTATGGCTCTGGAACGTATTACGGTGGGATCATGGACTACAACGGCTGCGTCAAGCTGTGCCAGTTGAAGGCACAAGAGATCGCAGTCCTCTTGGCAAGAGTATTGGTCGATACGGACGCTTTGACAGATCAGACGAATAGCGCTTTGATCGCCAAAGTGTTGAACGTATTCCAGTAGAAAGCGATGTTCATCCTGGACATACCTTTGCCGGGGTTCGATGAGCCTACGACAAAGCAAGTACAGAAACTGCTAGTCGGCTACAAGGAAGCAGCCGAAGCGGGTCCGGTGAGGGGCGGCATTGTCGTAGAAGGCGATGCCGCCGCTTACGCTTTAGTCTGGGAATGGGGAAATGTTCGCCAAGTAAAGCAGGGACCAAAGACGGTCAAAGGAATCAATCCGGACGGAAGCGAAGTCTGGATGTCGATTCAGGCACCGTCGGGTTACATAGCAATTCACGAAACCGAGTTTCTCCAGATCATCAATTATCAGCTTGGGCAGATCGATCTATCGGAAGCCGAGACTGGGAAAGATATCCGGGACGAGATGAAGAAAGCATCATTGGCTTCTGCCAGGATGATAGCAGAGATCATCCGGGACTTCGCACCAGTAGACAAAGGTGCTTTGAGAGAAGGTATTGAAGCAGCCGATCCAGACGATCCAGATTTGGCAGTAGAGGACGACGACATCGAGTTGGGAGACTAGTATGACGACGAATGCGACGAATGGCAAGATAGATCAGAAGGAAGTGAAAATTTTCATCAATCGAAAGTTCTACGATGTCGATTTCTCTGGGAAAGACTTGACGCATGCGGACTTCCGTGGCTCGACGTTGGTAAACTGCAGTTTCGACAACGCTGATCTCAGCTACGCAAATTTCGAAGGAGCGAATTGCTATCGGAGTACCTATCGGCAGGCAAGACTCTATCACACATCTTTCAAAGATGCCGTCTTGGCAGAGACGAATTTGGATCCGAGAGACATGTTCGGGATGACGATATCAGTCAGCTGCGATACATTCGACAAAATGCGACTTGGACCGATTTGGCTGGCAGCCTGGCTATTCTTGCCGACGTTGGCAGTGATTCCGGATGAAGTCAGGGCAGACTTGCACAAGATTTTGGAGAAAGTTCTCGGTAGCGAAGAGCGGGTGAAGCAGATGGAGAGGACGTTCGCGAACAGGCAGATTTAGATGCTAGCGTGCATAGACAGTTACTTCGAGTATATAGCGGCCGGGATAAAGCAAATAAATCCCAGCAGGCAAGTGGTGGGAATTGCAGATTCCATGGATTGGCCGCCGAAGCAAGTTGTAATGAATGCCTTCTATCTTTTGATCCTTGGAGAGCGGGGCATCACAGGAAAAAGTTTCTGGTCTTCTGCAATTCCAGTAATAGTACATACGTTGCAGTGGACCTGGATCATTCAAGGAAGCGATTTAACAAAAGGAACAGTAGGACGGAGCCGGGGCGACCGGTACAGAACAAATATCACGATGCGGGAGGAGTTGCTAAAGGCTACTTTTCAAGCTTGGTTTACTGAGAAGCTTGATTGGTCGGTAGTTGGCAACACGCCTTCCGGTTTAGCTTTACAGTCGAATCCAAAATCGCCAACGGAATTCTTTTGGTGGTCACCGTTGACGTTTTTGAACAGGCTAGATAAAGATAGTGGTGTCGTATACGGAGCTGCAACGGTGCAGGTAACGGATATGACACAAGAGCTAGTTGGTCATTAAGAAGGGCAGAGAGGCCGGATGACGGCTAGGCCTTTGGTTAGCGCCTCTCCCCATAAAAGAGATTAGAAAGACGGCGAGGAGTGGAACTGAAGTAGGGAGAAGAATAAATGGCGCTAAGCAAGGCATTAGTTCAGCCATTCAGGAAAAACGTACTCCTGATTGGAGCAGGTTGGAGATCGTTCTTCGCCCCGTATAACCCAGCATTGGGTTCTGCGGTAGCAAGCACGGTTCTCGGCCCAACGATTTTGGATTTACAGACGTTTGGTCCTTTCAATACGAACGCACCGCCGACGGGTTGGACAGACTTGGGATGGATCAAAGATTTCAAGTTGACTCCGGGTTCCAAGATCGGTCAAGTCCGGTCGGGTTACAGAGGAGCAGTCCGGGCCCAGTACAGAGGTGAGGTCGGAGAGTCATTCGACTTCACGTTTCGTGAGCCGGCCAGAATGCAATGGAAGGTGGCGACGGGAACAGATCCTTTTAACTTGATCGTCGGTGGGTCAGCAACGACACTCGGTCCTCTATCAGCTTCTGGTGGTCCGAGAACTTCGATGGTTTCCTACACGCCCGGACCGCCAGCATTGTTGACGGTGACGTCGTCGGCAGCTATCAATATCAGCGGTGGACAGAACTCGGAGTACATCGTAGTAGACGCCGACTATGTGCCGGGGCAATCGGGAATAGTCGGTTCAGCAGGTATTCCGATTCAGCCATTCGCTGTAACAGACGTAGACTACATCAGAAAGACTTCCGACTTCGTGGGTCGAGTGGTTTCGGTAGCCAACAACGTATTGACTTTGGATCAGCCGCTAGTCGGTGGTGGTTCAAGTTCGACGTTGATCGCTCCCGGATTTGCTCAGCCACCAGCTAACTCTAACGTCCAGAAGATTTCGGGTTGGGCGGCGAGAGAAGGTGGGACGTTCATTTCCGAGTGGTCGGCGCTGTTCATCATGGACACGATCGACGCAGCACAGATCGCCGTGTATTACCCGCACGTATCTATCGCCCAGTTCAAGGATGCGGCTGCATGGGCGATCGAGAACGTGGGTACGACAGACGAGACTGGATACGAGTTGCAGGCTTCCTACAACGCACTGGCCTTTGACGACCCGATCGATGGTGAGACGGTCGTAGGGTACAAGGCGTTTTATCCGAGGCCTGGACAGTCAATCGGGATCTAATGATTCTAACTTTCAAACAAGAACTGTTGCGGGGGGCTGGAAACGGTCCCCCGTTTACAAAAAAGGAGAAGACTGATGGATGAGAACGAAAAGACGGTGTTGACAGAAGATCTAGAACTAGACATTGAGAACCGCCTAAGGACGAAGCTTCAAGAAGAGTACGATACCCGCCTAGCAGCACAAGTTCAGAAAATTTCAGCAGATATGCAGGTTGAGAACAAGAAAGCGGTGGAAGCTGCGATCGAACGCTTCCGGAAAGAGTTAGCTCCGCCTGCAGAAGAAGACATCCAGAAACTTCTTGAACAAGAGTATGTCGAGTTCAAGATCGACATACGAGACGGAAAAGGGCGAGAAGCAAAGGTAAAGAACTTCATCATTGCCGAACTCCCGATCGCAGTAGAGAAGAAAATTTTCAAAAAGATAAAAGATATTCTTGTTCCATTCGCCTCAGAGATAGCTTCGTTGTCGATGAATATGCTGGAGGGAGACGCAGCGAAGAAGGTTGTCCAGCTGATGAATACGTTCGAGCCGGTGCTAGACGCTATGGTCAGCGTTACAGCTGTGATTTTGAATCCTTACAACGAAGACGAAGAAGTGACAGATGATTGGGTACGGAATCATTTGAACGCCACGAGAATTGTAAAGGTCGTTACAGCTCAGATGGAGGCACAGAGGATGCGGGATTTTTTCTCGCTTCTCTTCCACAACACGAGACTACTGAGTCGCTAAAATCACAGTTCCCAGCATTGTCCAGCTTAGCGGCTCAGATAGAGATGTTCGGGTTATCGAAGAGAGAGATGGAAGCGAAGTTCCGGCGTTCCGAGTTGATCATCATGGCTTGGCGGTCGCAAGAGGTCTCAGCTTCTTTGAAGATGCAGACAGATGGGACAACACAACCGCCAGCCGGTAGGAAGAAGAAGACTTATTCAGATGCACAGGTGCCACAAGGGCTACCAGACAAGTTTTATAACAAGGATGGGGAGATTGACTTGAGACAAGTGACAGGGCCCGAGGCCTATCAATTTATGATGTCGCAAGGGATCAAGCTTCCGATATTCGGCAGGGGGTAGTCGATGCCCGGTCCGACGGTAAAAGAAATATTATTGAAATGGGGAATTGATAACAGCAATTGGAAGAAAGCTATCGGTGAGCTTGCCCAGTTACTCGAGAAAACGAATAAGGACTCAGCCAAGGCACAATCTCAGGCAGCTTCCAGACTAGAAGCCCAGAAAGCAAAACTCAAGGAGGTTGTGGCTGCCAGGAAGTCTGAGACGGAAGAAATAAACAAACAGATCGGTCAGTTGAAAGTACAAGCTGCGACTGCCGGTGCTGTAAAAGCAGAAGCTGTATCAAAGTTAGCAGCAGAAAAGGCAGCCTCAGCAGAAGCTGGGAAACAAGCAGCTCTACAGAAGACCCTACAGACGATCCAGAAAACTCTCCAGCAGGAAGTCTACACGAAGTTGATGAATGAAAAGCTGGTGACTGCCGAGATCAATCGGCAGAATGCAGCACTACGTCTACAGACTGCCCAGCAACGGGCAGCATGGGGAGCGGGTGGTCGGGGTGGTGCTGGAGGGGGTGGGGGTGGTGCTGGAGGGGGATTTCTAGGAGGGTTGTTCGGAGGACTGGGAAGTAAGTTTGGTGGTACACTTACGACGGGTGTAGCGGCTGGTGAACTTCTTGCACATACGATCGAAGGCTTGATCCAGAAGATAACGACTTTCATTAAGGACAGTGGACCACTTGAGCAGGTTCGTCAACAGTTTGAGAAACTTGCACAGATTAAGGGTTTGGACTCTGTCAAGTTTATAGACGACCTTAGAAAAGCTACACACAATCTTGTAAACGATATTGACTTGTATCGTATCGCCAACAAATTCATGCAGTCAGGCATCAAAGCTTCCGAACCAGACATCATCAAGTTGACACAAGCAACAGTTGGGTTGGCAAGAGCCCAAGGTCGTGATGCTACGCAAGCATTGAATGCCTTGAGTATGGGGTTGGCAACTGGAAGATTCCAGAGATTGGCCTATATAACTGGGTTGACGAGAGAAGAACTGACAGTGCGTGGGTTATCAGCCACGATGTCCGCAGCACAGAGAAATCAGGCTCAGTTCGATCGAGCACTTTCACAGATAACAAAAAGATATCAAGAGTTCGGTGAGCCAGCACTAACGGTTACAGATTTACTGAGGCAGATGGATGTAATCAGTAACAGACTCTTTGAAGCTTTTGGAAGAGGTATTGTTCAGTCTCGTGGTATGGCTGTAGCATTTCAGTTCTTGCAAGAGATAATGACTGAGCTTAATTCTGGAGAAGGAGGAGTAGCTACCTTAGGACAGAAGTTTGGGGACGCGTTGATTGTTTTTGTGGAAGTAGCAAAAGCCTTGGGTAGTATAGCTACGACCTCAGCAGATTTATGGAAGAAATTAGTAGAGACATTCGCACCAAAAACAATTTCAGATGACTTTATTTCCAGATTGACTACGTTAACTGGTTTATTAAAAACAGCTGCCGGTGCAGCTGTTTTAGTTAAAGGCACTTTTAGGGAGATGGCCCTACGGGCAGAGTACACTGGAAAGGAAGCTAAAGTAGTTGGACAGCAAGATTATAAAAGGTTAGGATCTCTAGTTGGTATTCCCGGACCTGCTGGTGGATATCATGGTGTAGCGGATCTTCATACAGAATTTGACGCGAAGTTGGAAAAGATAAATGAAGAACAGGATAAGGAATTAGCAGCTTTAGAAGCTTTATTCAAAGCGTCACAGAAACCAACTGAGTCGGGGGCTACAGGTATTGGGAAACCGGGTGCCCAGACACCAGAGGAGGTTATAGCTCTAGAACGTCAGCAACGCCAGCTGGCTTTGAAAGGAAAAGAGGCGGATGCAAAGATAGAGCTTGCCCTTGAGAAGGGAAAGCTTGAGCAGTTGAAGCAGGCGAATGAGGAGTTTTACGACGCTGGCTTAGAGTCTCTCCAAGATTACATCCAGAAGAAAAAAGATTTACAGCAAAGAGAGTTGCAAGATACTCTGAAAGAGATAGCCGACGAGGCAAAAGCAAAGCAACAAGCCCTGACGTTGCAGAGTCAAGAAGAGTTCATGGATCCGAAGTCTTTGGCGATGAGTCGAGCCAACATTGCCAAAGAAGCTCAGCAAAAAGAAATAGATGCCAGAAATGCTACCCAGAGAGCTTTATCGGCTCTGGATATGAAAGGCATCACAGATCAGCTTGCTGCCAGAAAGAAACTGGCAGATACGATCGATGCTTTGGAGAAGGCACAGATAGAACGCTCCAGGCAGAATACAGAAGAGGAGTTCAAGCAGGGAGAGATTGGAGCCCAAGAGTATCTGGATAAGAGAATCCAGTATATAGAAGAGGATTACGAAGCGACAAAGACAGCCGAGCAAAAGAAGCTAGAGGAGAATAAGAATTCCGAGACGGCGAAAGAAGAGTTCGCCCAGAAGATGGCGAAGGCTGCCGAGGACAGAGAGAAAGCCTTAACGACGCTGGCTTTGAATGAAATAGACATTCGTACGAAGGCAACGGAGCAATCCTACGATCGCGCACAAAAGCTAATCGAAGGTCAGCTACAGTACCAGCAGAGTTTGAATAAGACAACAGACTTCGGAGGGGGAAGACAAGAAGAGCAAGCACTTATCCAGGAACAGATAGAGTTGCTCAGGAGTAGGTTGGAAGAAGAAGCAAAATCCTTGAAGTTGACGCAGGAAGGTTCAGAAGCCTGGTTCCAGCAGCTGGAAAAAATACAGTCTACAAAAGAGGCCTTGGTCAAGTACAACGAAGAGTTGGCCAAGTCCCAGGAATGGGCCAGTGGGGTGGCTTCTGCTTTGAAAGAGATGTCGCAGGCTGCTGCGACGTTCCCGAAAATAGGAGCTCAGAGGGTTTCGAAAGGATTAGACACACTAGCTAAAGGTCTAGAGGAGCAGGAGCAGGCAAGACAGAGAATAGCCCAAAGAAAAGCAGCACAAACAGCTAGAGCGCAAGGTCAGACAGTAGCTCCAGTCACACCAGATCAAATTTTCAAATCACTGCAGAAAGCTTCTCAGGACGCCGGAGATAGTCTTGGCAAACATCTAGAGGCCGCATCTACTTCTGTAGATGATTGGCGAGTAAAGCTAATACAAGCTACGCAAGCTTTGACTGACTTCATAGATAGAGCTACTGGAGGAAAATCTTCGGGAAATGCAAAAGGTGGAGGTACCGGTTCCGGTCCAGCTACCGCAGCCAATCCATTAGGAACAACAACGTCGTCAGATATGATGATGTTGACGCCAGCTGAAGTGACAAGTGCTAAAAGTCCAGCAGAAGCTGGGTTAGCTTTATCAGCTGCGTTATCCTCGACAACAGTAGCGGCGTCTTCTCTGCAAAAGGGCTTTACGAGTCTATTGACAGATTCTCTTGGTAATAATGGCTTGTTGGGATTCTTTAAGAATCTGGGAAAGAACACACAAGCCGCTTCCGACGACTTGAGTAATTTCGCCGACTCGATTAGTTCGATTGGTAGTGAAGTTGGCGGACTAGTTTCAGCTGCGAAAGGAACTGGTGGAGCCTTTGAAGCTGGAATGCAGGGAATGCAGGCTGGTGGTGGGCTGGGAGGTAGTATAGGTGGGATGTTTGGTCCGATGGGTGCTATGATCGGACAAGGTGTAGGTATGGCAGTCGGAGGAGTGATCGGTATCTTCTCTGGTAAGGCAAAGACAGAGGCTGAGAAACTAGCGAAACAAATTACAGCACAGTTCAATGCCGTGTTGGTGGAGGTGCAGGCTGGGACGTTGGGTCTCGGTAATGCTGTCACACAAGAGATTCAGATAATCCAAGAAGCCGTAGATCAGTTGTCTGGGAAAAAAGGAGGGCGTTCCGAGTTACAACAGATGCTGCCACAGATGGAGCAGCAACTGGAGGCTTTACAGCAGCAACAACAGCAAGTAATCAAGTCTTTCGATACCACGATGGAGCAGATCAGTGCACCAGAAGCCTCCCAAGCATTGGTACAGCCGATCCAAGCGATTATCCAGTCCTATCAGCAATATATCTTGGCTGGTGGAAATGTTGCGACGGCGAATCAATTCCTGCAAGCTTCGTTCCAGAACTTAGTCACGCAGGGATTGAATACACTCAACAATGCCGAGCAGTCGGCAGTAAATAATGCGCTGAACTACAACAATCTTCTGCTACAGAGACAGCAGCTGATTCAGAGTACGAACCAACAGATTCAAGATGTAATGTCGCAGGGTGTCGCTGTCCAACAGATGCCAGAGGGTGTGCAGAAAGCACAAGAGTTGGAACAGATTCAGATCAATTCTCAGAATCAGATGGATCAGTTGGATCAACAGATAGCCGTTTCAAATCACCAGTTGCAAAATGAACAGAAGATATTCCAGTTGGCGACGACAAGGGTCGGCTTGGAGACACAGTTGGTTCAGTTGCAAGACGCCCAGTTAGATCAACAAGATGCTTCGACGGCTGCTTTGATGCAGGAAGTGGCTGCTTTCTCTGGGGCTACGCCGACGAATCTTCCGACAGCTTTGAATATGATCGGGCTTGGTGGGCAGTATATCAATCCATCGACAGAGCCTGGATTGATGCCAACGCCTCCTGTTCCTACGGGTATTGCGGCGATTGATGAACAGAATGAACTCCAGTACCAGCAAGCGTTGGCTTACTACAATCAGCAGGCAAATTTGAGTGGATCGGCCACGATTGGCTCGACGACTGGAAATATCATCGGTGGAGCGCAAGGAGTTACTCCGGCCGGGTCGTCAGATACAGCTCTCACCGCTTCGTTTCAGACGCTGGGAAGTAATCTAGATGCGCTGGCTTCTAATCTAACAGCCTTTCCAGCAGCGTTACAGACAGCGCTGACGACGATGTTTACCAGTCCGACGACAATCTTAAATGTCGGCGGCGCTCTGTTGACCAGCATAGCCTCAGCGCTCGGTGCTGCAGTGACGACGACGAGTGGGGCTGCTGCTGCGAGTATCGGACAATCTTCCAGCACTTTGGTAGCTTCGACAGCGACGAGACAAGCGATAGAGCAGAATATCAGTACGCTGTCATCAACGAGAGTCCAGAATGAAACGCAGTTGGTCAATTTGAAGATGCAAGAGATAGCAGCAGACATGGAAAGAATTAAGGCTTGGTCCACTCTGTTGAACTCTCCAACTGTGACCGGAACGAATTCACAGACGTTGGAAGATATGATGAACAGTTTGTACCAAACAAGATCGCGCCAAGGCTTTGGAGGTTTCCAAGGAGAAATTAATAATCCAACGCCTATCTGATTCTATTATAATTGCTGTAGAGGTTTTTCCTATGCTATGTCGTTGTGGGTGTGGACAAAATACGAGTGGTCCAACTAGAAAATTTTTACCGGGTCATCACATGCGCTTGCAGAAGTATAAGGTTTTGATTGGTGAGCAATCATCGAGGACGGTTAAGGAGTTGTGGGAAGAGGATTCTTATAGAACTGCACAAGAGCAGGGTAGGAATTTGAAGTTGAAGAGTAGAGTGATGAAAGAGGTTTGGAAGAGGCCTGGATATCGAGAAAGGGTATCAGCTAGTGTTTCTGACGGGGTTTCAAAAACATACAGAACGAAGCGTGGGTTGAAAAGAAGAATAGGTCGGGCGACTACAGAACTTTGGAAAGATCTAGAGTATAGAAAGAAGCAGAAGCTCGCTAGAGAAACACCAGAATATCAACAGAGAATGTCTGAGTCTGGTCGAGAGACAATTTTGAAGAAAAGACCAAAGCCTAATAATTCTGAGAGGGCGTTGAAAAAGCTTCTAGACAAGAATTTTCCGGGTGAGTTCAGACTAAATGTTAAAGGGCAAGTTACCGTCGGTGGTAAGATCCCGGATTTTGTGAATGTGAATGGTAAGAAGGCTTTGGTTGAGCTATTTGGTGTTCATTGGCATTCTGTTATTCCTAAACAGACCAGAGAGGAAGCCGAGAGGGTTCGAAAAAACTGCTTTAGGAAGTGGGGCTTCAAGACTTTAGTAGTTTGGGATGATGTTTTAAGAGAGAATCCAGAAATCGTTTTGAAAAGGCTGAAGAGTTTCCTAGAATCATGTTAAAGCTTCTCATCAATAACGGGGACGGCAAAGGAAACGTAGATTACACACACTATGTAATCTCGTCGTCGATCAATATTCAGGATTCACTGAACACACCAGCTTTGTTCAGCTTCACGCTATCGAACGTCGATGGGCAGTTTAAAGCTCCAGTTCGTTCAGCCTACGTCCAGTTTCAAAGTACGATGAGTCCTTTGTCGGTCTCTGGTGCGAATATAATCACAGGCTTCGTTACAAACTCCCCTCAGTGGAGATTCATTGGCGTTGGTCCAAGAGCTTCTGCACAACGTTTCCAGCATTACGAGTTGGATATAAAGGTTACATCGGACGAGTACTTGTTGAACATGAAGTCGGTTCCGTTTGTGGCTGCTTATGTCAATCAGACGATGGGTCAGATACTGGCGAACATAGCCGAGTCAATAGCTCCGGGATACTTCGACTTGTCCGGCATTCAGGATGCAGATATCGTTCCGTTCTATTCCTACGATCCAACACAGACATGGTCGGATGTGGCGAAAGCGTTCGGGGATCAGTCGCAGTATCACTACTATTCGCTGGGAAAGAAAATCTACTTCGTTCCTTACGGTGACCAGCCGCTTGGGATAACCTACAACGAAGTCACACAGACACAAGAGCAGTTCGTACCCGGTGCTCTGAACACGGGTGTGCTGGCTGTTCCGATTGTGAATGATTGCATTTGTATCGGAGACGTCGAACCACAGCAGTGTCGGGATGACTATTTCGTAGGAGATGGGTTTACGGGTAGCTTCCCGTTGAAGTATTCCATGTTTCACGGGGAGAACGATATCGTACTCCAGGACGACTGGACAGAGAATCAGTTCAATACGTCGCTGTGGAGCGTGCAAGATCCACTTGGACAATTCTTACTGGCTGGAGCACTGAACTCGATTGGAGTATCTGGAGCAATCGGGCAGTCTTACATTTTGGCGCAGAGTGGTGTGGAGCTAGGTGGTAGCTTGGTACTCCAACACGGAGAGTTCCAGTTCAACGATGTCAGCGTTGGAATATTGGGTGGGCTCTATGGTAGTCTCGGTGGTTTGACACAGCAGTTGACGCCACAGAATTGCTTAGCCGGCTTCGATGTACGGACAGCACCGAATACGACAGTAACGATAACGGCTTCCGGAGCGAACGGTATCCAGATCTCGCCGATGATATCTGGAGCGTTGGTCGGTACGCCGGTAGTCTCGAAGCAGAATCATCATTACATTTTACAGACGAGTATTTCGGCTAGGTTTGCTACACGATACCAGCCGATCTATAGGAATTTGGCCGGGACGGTTTTCGGAAATCAGTATCTCCCGTCGGTAGCTGAAGTAACGTTTACGATAACAGACGTAGATTTGGCACAGGCATACAACATAGCTACCTTGAACAATCCATTTGTGCCACAGTACACGCCAGCGATCACGACCTACACGAGTTCAGCACAGAATTTGCCTTCTTTTGCTGCGTACGCGATATTGAATTCACAGTTTTTGAATCTGACATTGAACTACACGCTGGGTTTCCAGTCACCGACAGCTCTGTTGCAGGTTGCGGCCTTGACGGGAGCACAGGTGACGAATCCGATTGCCTTGACAGGAGGTCAGTTACCGCCCTACGATCCAGACGATCCGCTGTCAATGCCTTTGGGCATTCCGATTGGTCCGTATTATCACTATCCATTAGGCTTTGGAATGGAGAACGTCACAGCTACGATTGCACAGAATGGGGATACAGATCAGCTGCAGTTCTATTCGATAAGAATACCAGGAGTGGGTGCACGGATACGTTTTCAAGCCTGGCAGAAAGGGCACGCTGTTTCCAGGATTCAGGATCCTGTTTCTATAGCTCAAGAAGCGTTGATTGTAGGAGACGATGGGCACAGGACTGCCGTCGTATCGGATTTGTCACCATTACCAAGAACTAGCTACGAGTGCGATTATGCGGCTCAGGCTTACATCACAGACAGAGAAGCGGTGCAGTACGATGGAGACTACAACGTAGAAAGCTACTTTGCGAATCCATTCAATGACTATCCAAGATCAGGAAGATTTTTCAATGTGACAGCACCACAGAGGGGCTTGAGTGGGGAGCAGCTGCTGGTCCGGTCGGTTACTACGACGGTGTTGGAGCTGTATCAAGAAATTTTGCAGTACGATGTTTCTTTCGGGCAGGATTTGTACCTAGAGAAAACGCTGAAGAGATTTTTGCCAGTCAGTCCAGCGAACACATTGACGCCGACTGAGACAGCCATAGCGCCAAATCCACAGAACCTGCCAGTGGGTAGTCAAGTATTTACGACGTACTTGGATAATCTAGAGAACGCCAAGCTGAGTTTCATCAGTGGTACACAGGTGACGGTAGATCTGGGGGCACCACCGATAACGGGAGTAGAGGTAAGACGGTCGGATACGGGTTGGGGTTTCAACAAGATTAATGTAATCGGTACATTCACGACACAGAAGTTTACCTTGCCACGCACGCTGTTGGATCAGACGTGGTATATGAGGATGGTGAACGGGACACAGTCGTCCAGATTTACCAGAGCGTTCCGGGTAAACTATCCGATGGTGCCACAGCCGCCGCCATATGCTTTTGTCTTTCCGGGGGCTTCGATAGGTGGAGTGCAGCTGACTCAGCCAGAGCTTACGGCAGCTTTGCCCTTAACATTCGATAAAAATATCTATGGCTTGCAAGTAGACACGGGTCCTCTGATATTTCCGAATGGTATCCAAGTTCAAGTAGTCTCGGATCAGGCTGGTGATACGAGAACGGTTTCGGTGCTGGGTACAGATGTAAACGGTAAGGCGGTAGTTTCACAGGTGCAGTTGAACGGAACGACACCGGTGGTTGTGCCACAAGTTTTCTACACGTTGACGCAAGCGGACATATTGGTTTGATATGGCGATAGGAAACGTAACAATCGAGCCAGCAGGCGGGGGAAATGTTCTCGGTGTGATTCAGACATCGGGAGATGGTGTATTCTTTCCGACCGTTCTTTACCGCTATGCCAATCTGACATTGCCATACAGTCCGAATGATCCTGGATTGACATTTACGTACGATAACTCTTCGCTAGCACCGACAGTTCTTTTGTACGCCAGATTTTTCAATTTGCTGAATGAAGCTTCACAGACGCCGCTGATCGTGAACGTCGGGACATCGGCTTTCGTAGTGACTGGTGGGCCTACGTTTACCGGCTCGACTAGTTGTTTGGATGTCCGGGGTTTTGGTGCGGTAGGAGATGGTGTAACAGATGATACAGCCGCGATTCAGAGAGCTTTGAATCAGGCGTATCAGAACTACTTGGGAAATCTAACAGCAGCGAATCAACATAACGGAGTACCAGCACAGTTGGTGCAGTCTATTCCTGGTGGTGTGCAGAACGGTTCTAGTTCTACGTTACTTCTATCTCTGCCTGTTCCAGCTACGAAAGGAAATACGTTTATAGTGGCTTTCAGTGCTTTCGATTACGGAGCAGGTCCAGGCCATCCAGCGACTCCAGTGGTTTCGGATAATCAAGGGAATGCTTCTTATGCACAAGACTCTGTCATAGCGAACGGGGAAGAATTGTTATATGTGTATCATGCTCCCGTTGGTGTATCTGCTTTGACGACAGTAAAGATTGTGATACCACAGTTACAGTTCAATTCGTACATTTCTGCAGTCTTGATGGAATGGTCGGGTTTGTTGTCACCGACTACTGTGGATGGATCCAATAGCGTAGTGGTTCCGACCAGTAATTTTCAAGCACCATCTTTGTCAGCAACGAACGAACCAGATTTGGTAATTTACGCGACGGAGCTTAGCTTCGCTCACGGACAAACTCCTACGCCTCCCGGAGATTTCAAGTTCGTAGCAGCTCAGCCAGCTTTTCCACCGAACGGCTTAAACAGTCAGGTACCAGTGATGGCGGTAGCTTATCAGAATTGGACTGGTAAACAAGGACTGGGAACAGCTTCTGGTGCGAATGAAAATTGGCAGGCACCGGGTTACGATGGGGTAGCTTCGATGGTGGCTTACAGATTAATGCCAACGACGCCAGCTCCTCCGGGAAAGACAACAGTTTGTATTCCCCAAGGCGTGAGTTGTATGGTCTCGCCTCAGATAACACTGGATCATAATCTAGGACCGGATAGTTCTGGTTTCAAGTTGCCTTGGGCATCCCAGAACAGTCTTTTTACTTTGCAATGTCAGCGTTATACTTCGATGGCCTATTCCTTGGTCATGTTTGATGGGATAACGCTAGAGATAGATGGGGCAGTTGTTGCTAATCCGAGTACAAATGCGGATGTTATTTCTGGTGGCTTGAATGAAGGTGGTGAGTTTGGTTGGGCTTTGTTCATGAATTCGGCTTGGTTGTTGAATACGACATTGGGGACTCAGCTAATCAAACCAGATTTAGGAAATTCGGATATTCCATGGAACAGCTACTTAGCTGGACAAGCTTTTAATGAAGGTCCCAGAAATACGGGGTTTAGGATAACTGGTAGTGGGAAAGTCTATTTGAACGGACAGATTCAAGCGGCTTTGCCAACAGATGTTTTTGATGGTGTGACCCACTGTGGGTTTCCAAACGTCTCTTTGGCCCGTTTCTACTGTGCTGATAATTCTTCGATAGACGGTATCGAGATTTTGAATCCGTGGGGACTGGCAATTGAATGGGGACACAGCGATAACGTTAGTATAGATAATCTTTACATTCACGACGCTCCAAATATTCCATCGGCTGAGATAGGATCTACGACAGCCCAGACGACGGGTATCATAGAGATGGACATGCTGCGGAGTTCAAAGATCACGAACAATAGGATTGTGAACTGTCCTGTTTGTATCGGTACAATAGACTGGGCGGGATTTCAGAATTTAATCATCGGAAATGAATGGAACAATTGTTTGGGCGGCTATCAGTATAATGATATGGGAGGAGAATGGCCATGGGTTTTTGGTCCTCCATTGATAAACGGGACCTACCAACCATCGTATCAGGGAAATACGTATTCAAGCGTGACTCACAACACAGAGATCGCACAGAATACAGCAATAAATTGTGTTACGGCTCCAGCGAGTGTTGAGACGTTTACACAGAGTCCTCCTGGTCAGGCGGCTATTATCTTAGATTTTGGAAGTGATGGTTTTGGTTTTGAAGCTGGCAGCTGGTTTTTCTTGCCAGCAGGTGGCTTTGTGGAAGCTTTGTTCGTAACGGGTACGGGATTTCACGATAATATAGCTAGTGGAAGCTCAACAGATATTTTCTTTGGACCGTTGATGGCGTTCAAATCTAATTTGAATAATGGCACTGGGGGAAGTCCAGTTACGAACGGAACAAATACGGTCACGAATGAAGTACCATCGGGAGTAATAGATGGTACGAATAAGATTTTTACTTTCGCTCATATACCAGTAGCTGGTAGTTTGGTTTTGCTCTTGAACGGGCTGACAGAAGCTTCTGGGTCAGATTACTTGCCAAACGGAAATCAAATTACGATGGTGGTGGCTCCAAATCCGGGTAGTACCCTGACGGGTAGTTATCAGTACCTTGCGGGAAACTGAGTATGGGACAGAAGATAGACTTAACGAGACAGGTGCAAGGGATTCTTCCAGAGACGAATGGAGGAGCTGGGCCAAATATTGGTCAGAGGTTTTCTGATGCAGAAGTACCTTCCGGCACGATCAATGGCTCGAATGTAACTTTTACTTTAGCTCACGCACCGAATCCAGCTTTGAGTTTGCTTTTGTTTCTGGTGGGGACCGGGAGTAGGCTGCTACAGATTCAGGGAATAGACTACACACTGTCGGGAAGTACGATAACGATGTCAGTCGCTCCGACTTCGTCACCAGCAGAATCTTTGATATCTTGGTATCGTTATCTGACTTTCAATTTAGCACTATCCTTTTCAGAAGGGCTTGTTTTATCTGATGCAGTTTCTGTAGATGCTCCAGCTGCTAGACTGCCTTTGGGAATGGTAGATCAGATAATATTGGCAGACTTTTTGAAGTTTACGATGGGTCCGATAGTTTTCATGGATCAATTGTTGATGTCAGACTCTTTCTCGTTTACGCTTGGGGTGCCATTGACACTCACAGATTCCAAGTTCCCGACTATGGGAGATGCTTTTGCCAAAACACTAGCGTAAAAGATTTCGCTTGCTTTTTGAAAAGTTTTCTGTATAATACCTTCGAGGTCGTTCGGGCCTCAAACGCGCGCTCCTAAAAAGAAGCAGAATAGAAAGGTCCAAGCAGATGGCTCGGACCGTTTTAGTTTTACTCACGAACAGAAAAGCGACTCTGGATTGTCACGGGAGTCTGTCTGATGAGTTCTATGAATTTTTCAAGTACAGGAAGCCAGGCTGGGAATATTCTCCACAAGGAAGGGCTTACATCGAGTGGCAGGCAGCAGTAGGAAAAGGAACAGCAGACGAAGACGAGCCACAAGGGTGGGATGGATATATTCATTTGATGCAGCGTGGTAGGATCGGGACTGGTTTATTCCTAGCTCTCCGGGAAGAGATGGAAAAGAAATTCGATGTCAAGTTCAAGGTAGACGATCAACGACGTGGGCCTGAGATCGAGTGGCGAGTACATGGAGAGACAGAAGACAAGATACGAGGCTATCAGAAAGACTGCTACGAGGCGATGGTAGCTGCCTCAGCTACTGGTGGACTCATTCTCAATGCCACGGGAACGGGAAAGACCTTTTCGACGGGAATCTATTTGAAGTGTCTGAAAGGGCCAGCACTGTTCCTAGTTGACGAGTTAACCCTCTTAAAGCAGGCGATAAACGAGCTACGCACCGTACTGCAAGAGGATATAGGGGAGATCGGGAATTCAGTCTATAACCCTAAGCGGGTCACTGTAGCAACGATTCAAACAATCCACAGACATCGTTTCGATCAGAGTTATGTGCCTTGGACGAGAACGCTAAAGGCAATCATCATTGACGAAGTGCATTTGGCTCTCAATCGAAGAAACTTCCAGACGATAGCAGTCATTCGGCCCCCAGTAATCTTCGGACTCACAGCCACACTTGAGCTAAAGAAAAAGAATGTAGCCTATCGGGCATACGATCTCTGTGGACCGGTTGTGTTCAAGTATCCACTGGAGCAGGGAGTGCAGGAAGGCTTCCTATCAAAAGGAGTCGCCGTCTCAGTTCAGGTGGAACAGGAAATAAAGGCTGAAGCAATCAGAGGGAATCCTAGATGGGCTTGGGTACGGGCAAGATACAAGGCGCAGTACGCCGAGCTGTACAGAGACGTGATCGTAGAGGGAAAGAAAAGAAATCAGTTCATTCTCGACATGATCAAAGTTGCCTATGAGAAAGGCAAACACATTGTTGTATTATTGAACCGGGTACAACATTTGAAAGATCTGAGCGACAGTCTGGACGGGGTGAAACATCAGTTGGTCTTCGGAGAGGTCCATGTTTCAGACAGAGTTAGGGCTCAGAGGAGAATGGAAGAGTCGAAGTTACGGGTCATTCTGACCAACGTAGTTTTTAAGAAGGGCATCAACATCAAGAAACTGGATCTCATCATAGACGGCGCTGGGATGAAGTCGAAGAACGATGCCGTTCAGAAATATGGGAGAGGGGTACGGTTGGCCGATGGGAAGGACGGGCTGATTTACGTAGACATTTCAGACATCGGTAACAAGTTCGAGAAAGCCTCGATGAGTCGTCGATCAGCACTGAAGAGACTGGGTGTTCCAATTTACAAAGTATCCAGCGAGCTGGGAGCAGAGAAGATCCTTGAGTTGGCTGAGGCCAAGTTGAAGAAGGAGTTGGAACGATGAAGTTCTATTTCATGAAGGCTCATCTTATGATGCCTAAGTTCACGGAAGTGAATTTAGAACAAGGAACTTATGAGTCTGAGATAATTCCTGTGTTTGATATTGTTTGGACGGTACAGAAACACAGTCGTTGGTTGACTTTTTATTTTTTCAATTACATTAGCTTTCAGATCGTTTGGACTGAGCGTTGCAAATGTGCGATGTGTAGAAGGAATAGACTTCGAGCGTTGCTGTTTTTGAAACCAGTCGACTTAGAAGGAAATCCTTTGAAGAAAGTGATCGGACAGTGACGCCATCACAAAGATCGATCGAGTGGATAGAGAAGACCATGGAACTGGCCGGTCTCAGTCAGACAAAGTTGGCTGCCCGTCTGGGAATAAAACGTACCAGCGTGACCCGTGCCCTGAACCATACGAAAGATATGAACGTGAGTACGCTATTTCGCTATATCGAAGCGTGTGGCTACGAGATTACAGAACTCCGGGTGAGAAAGAAGGAACGATGACCAGAGAATTAAAGAAAGTAATAATTCCTGCTAGGACAGATGAAAAGATTTTCGTCAAGTGCTCTTTTTGTAGACGAGAAGCCTTTAATCCCCAGTCAAGCGATAGAGATGTAGATTGGAGAAAAAAGCAATTTGAGATTGCTGAGACTGGGATTTTCATGAAGACAGGAAATAGCTATCCAGAAGGTGGTAGTGGGACTGAGTTAGTCCTTCACGTTTGTCCAGATTGTTTCAAAGAGAAAGTGATTCCAGTCTTAGAGAGTTGTGCTTTACCAGAAGGTGTGAAATTTGAAGAAGTGCAATGGGATTGGTAGTCATGAGTCTAGAACAAGAACTAAGGGATGGGGCTGCCGAGTTGATCAAACTGGCTGACGATTTGAAGTTTGGGAGAGCCAGAGAGGTACCACAGGAATTTGGCCACGTCTATCGACATTTCTGGAACGAACAGAAGGCACCATCAGCCTTTACAAAAGGTGGTGTTGAGATAGCAATGATACAGAGAGAGGAATGTGTTGATTTCCTAAAACTTTGGGGAATTTGGTACTACATCGCGACTTGCCCAAGAACGGGCATCCGCTTTGTGGAAGGAGTGAAGAGATGAGCTGGACGCCTCTTCTTTAGAAGGGAAACATACTGGGAAATGATACAACACAATCACTATAGGGTAATAATAGTGATATTGATATGAATATTATGATAGGAAAAATTGATAGGCGGGTGAGACAGATAGCTGGACGAGTCGAGCAGATCGTCAAGGAAGAGTTTGGTGTGAACTACTGGAATCTGAAAGAGGAAGACGAAATCCGCTGCCTCAGACTCCAGCAATGGGAAGATCGTTACAAGGTCAGCTTGCGATTTATCCTCAAGACGATCGTTCCGATTTGGAAACAGAAATTCGCCCGTTACACGACGGGAGCGTTTGGAGTCAAGATACCGACACTGGTTGGAGACAAGAGCGAAGAGATCTTGAAACAGAAAGTACTGGAGCTGTTCCCAGACGGAGAGAATATCCGTCAATGGAAATCGATCAAACAGCAAGCCCAGTGGAATCATTATCGTGAGGGCATCCGACAGAAAGAGAATTGGGAGAGTCCCAGAGATGCCGTGAGAGAGTACCAGCAGAGAATGAACAGGGAACGAGAGTTGAGGAAAGAGTTCGAGAAAGCAGCACGACTCAGACCGTACAGGAATAATCCTTGGGTTTCTTGAAACTTTTTGTATTATTAAGCACGCAGGGAATAAAAAAGGAGCCATCGCGCAATGGCAAAAGAGCCTAAACCAAAATTTTACAGTGCTGAGTTAACAAAGCTTAGGATCTTGCAAAAGCAAGCAGCAGTAAAATTACGATTAGCAGAACAAACTCGTGATAGGATTATAGAAGAAGCCGAGCAGTCAGTATATGAGAAGAGACGAGAATGGGAGAAGGTGTTGTTGAAGTATCTTGACGAAGCAGAGCGTCAGGGCTTGTGTCGGTTCTGCTTGAAGCCTCTAAACGAAGGCACACATGATGGTGTAGATCATATTGCGATGGCGGTTGCTATATGAGTAAGGAAGACTCATTTTTACAAGATCCACATTTTTGCGATACCTTACTCAGCTTCCTGATCCACGATCGGGAGTTCTGTAAGACGGCCAGTCATATGCTGACGAGAGAAGATTTCAAAGGGTTAGACAAAGGAGCCGGAAATGAACGCATGGCTGTCGCTGGTCTTGCGCTTGATTTTTATCATCGCTATCGGCAACCTGTGGGTCGTATGCTTAGAGTTGAGCTTATTGAGTACGCTAAAAAGACGGGCTGGAAAGATGCCAACAAGTCCAGACTACTTGAGTATGGCGATAGCTTCCTCAACAATGGTCACCAAAGGATTGCTCCAGATGCTGCGTTGGAGAAAGTAAAAAGCTACAAGACAGAATTGGAATTGGCCCGGGCGATCGATAATATGCAGAACCATCTGGAGACGGGATCACTCTCCATGGATGAGTTCCTGAGGATCGCCCGGGAGGCCAGTGAGAAGGTGCAGTTCAACACAGACAGGCCGACGAATATCTTCTCAGACAAAGAGCTGGAGAAGAGAATGGCCAGACGGGAAATCCAATCTCACCGAACGAGGTTCCCAGCACTACTGATCGACCCGCTGGATCGAATGATCAGGATCATAGCCAGGAAACATCTGGGCTTGATTTTGGCGCCATACAAGAGAGGCAAGACGATGCTCTTCGTATGGCTTGCACTGGCCTACGTTCTCCAGCATATGAATGTGCTGCACTTTACACTAGAGGATCCGAAGGAAGATATAGAAGACCGGTTCGACGCCGCGATCACAAATCTACCGATGTCGAGGCTGACCGAAAATCCAGAACGAACAAGAACGAGATTCCAGCGGTACAAGAAATACGCCAGATCAAAATTGAAGGTAGTTGAAGCGACGGGTGGTGAGTGTTCGGTTCCATTCATCGAGAACATATTCGAGCAGGAACGATCAAGGGGTTTCGTAGCCGATGTAATCTTGATCGACTACGATGACGAGATCAGACCGATGAAGAAGCAGTCTGAAAGACGGATGGAGTTTGCAGATATCTATCGGGACTTCCGGGCCCTGTTAGCCAGACATGAGTTAATCGGCTGGACAGCATCCCAGACCTCGAAGAAGGCAGACGAGATGAAGATAATCTCAGGCAAGTATGTAGCGGAAGATATCTCCAAGATCAGAAAAGCAAGTTTCGCTCTCAGCTTGGGTCAGGGTGAGTGGGGAGACGATTCAATTTTTCTTTGGGTGGCCGCGCATAGGTATGATAGACAATTCGTCGGTGGGAACATAATTACCAACAAAGAGAAGAGTCTGTTCTACGACCGGGAAGCCACATTGGCACGGGAAAAGATCGAGCTGGCGAAACAGGAGGATGTAGAGTGATGACCTGTTATGCGATTAGATTTGTGATCGTTGGAATCACTGGCACGTAGCAAAGAATGCCTATACGAATAGTCTAATGGTCTTTGCTTCCAAGAAAGATGCATTCGATCAGTTGACGATTTGGAGATCACAAGAGAAGGGCTTAGTCAAGCAAGGAGTAGAGTGGGCGGGAATAATGTATGGAGTCCGACCATTCAGAGAAGATCGGGTAGAGATAAGGAAAAGAGCGAGGCCACTAAAAGAAAGGAAAAAGAAATGACAGGACCGGGACTAGCAGTAGCATTGGGATCAAAAGCGAAAGCGTTGATGGTCGGAATGCGAGAACGAGTCAAACGTGATCCAGACGGAGCGGATTTCGCATCAGCTTTCACCTTGGTGTTGCAGGAGCATGACGTGACGGAGCGTCAAGCAATGGAATCAGAGCCTCAGTGCATCGAGAAAGCGATGAAGAGGGGCGATACAATGTTTACGCTGGTTGGACAAGACGTAACAGCTCCAGCTGTTCTCTGTGAGTGGATCAAACTGAACATTGAATCCGCTCCACCAGACAAGTTGAGAAACGCATTGGAGCAAGCACTCAAGATGCGAAAGACGAAAAACAGAAAGTGCCCAGACTGAGCTGTGAAAAAGAAACCTAGAAAAAGATCAGCTCCACCAAAAGAAGTTGTACAATTAATGGAGAAGGTCAAGAGTCAGTTGGCCAGTTTCAAAAAGCCAGTAGAGGTCTGGGCGGAGTCAACGATCTGGGACGAGCCATGGAGATTCAGATCCAAGTCTCAGCAGCAAGAGTTGGATGTCTTTGATTACATGCAGATGGATCCTTTTTGGATGTCGACGATGGGTGGTCAGTTTGCCGGAAGGGTAGTTAATAGAACGAAAGAGAGGAGCATCAGATGACTAGGGCAGGGTTTTTTAGGCTATTTACTTCAATACTTTCATTGACAGGATGTATGGGGCAAAATTCACAGAAGTCTGTTCCGAAGGCTTCTAATCTTTGTGGCTCCATGGACAAATGTCCTTTCGGGCATTGTCAGCCATCCGACTCCGATGCATTCTGGCTCAATCGAGACTTCGTTTCCAATGGGCCTATAGCCAGCGCGACACGGGCAATTTCCTGCGATACGTGTGGCGTGTTGTATATTCCGGTAGATCGTTAGGGTTCAGAAAGAGTGGTGGAGCGCAAGCGATGAGGCGTTTATCACAAATTGAGCTGAATCCACCATTCGCTTTTGTAGGCGTTTGCTATTTGAGTGCGGTTGGCTCGCAGTTGAACGGAGGGACCGTGACTTTGCATTGGCCATACAACGTAGCATGGATTGTTCTTACTTTGGGCGGGGCAATTCTGCTGGAAGCGGTAAACCAGTTTCAAGAGGAAACTCCATGACTCCTCTCACTGAGCGACTAGCGGAGTTGGTCGGCCTGCCTGGAAAGTGGCGCGAGCGCGTGGACGGTGTAAAGAAGGTAGAGGCTCAGGCACGAGAAAATGGATTCAAAGATGTGGCCGACATGCTGAAATGCGTCCGCTTAGAGCAATCTCGTTGCGCCGACGAACTCGAACCGCTCGTCTCCGGCCTCGACTCGCAGATAGGCACTTACGAATTGGGATTCAAGGATGGCAACGATGCTGGTCGAAGTGCCGGGATGGAGGAAGCGGCGCGGATAGTGGTCAGGAATGGCGACCGAGTAAATTATCCTCGGCACATTCGAGCCGCATTAAGCACGGCGGCAGCCGCGATTCGCAAAGCGATGGAGGAGAAATGAGCAACGAAACTGGTAAAGAATCAGACTTACGGGGTGGCGATGGTCTGCCTGAATTGCGGTTGTGAGCGCACTATATATTTCAAGAAGGGCAAGGAAGTACCACGCAAAGAAATCTGCCCAAATTGTAGCGTCTGCCAGATGGTCAAAAAGATGTACTCGCCACGAAATCAATTGGTGGAATGCATGGATGTATTTTTCAACGGAAGGCCGATGCGCCCATGAGCGGCAGGCCAACCAGAAATGAGGCTCGAATGACAACTAGCGATAGGCTAACAATGGACCGAGCGCGAGATTTGGCTCGTTCATATCTATACGGTGCGATGGGGCACTTGGGAATAACTGTCATGACGGATGAAGCGGTAGAGAGTGTCGCTTCACGTCTTTTCTCAGACTTCGCTATCCATCCCGTCCTAGCAGAGGGGGTGCAAGACCGCTGTCCAAAACATACTCGCACCTTACGAGAAGGTAAATTGCTTTGCGAACTTCCAATAAATCATGAAGGAAATCACAGGGAAGGCCCACTAGAGTGGAATAGTTTTGGAGTAGTCGCCCAGCCCGCTGAGAGCGCAGCGCCAGCCGAGTCACTAATCAAGCACATGGTGAACCGCTTCCTTTCGTGGCGACTGCCTGAAAACTTCAAGCCAGACGGCGGGATTAGCTTCAAGAGGACTTTCAACGAGCATACCGCGCATCCGATGAAAGCTGAACCAACAGGGACCAATCTACTTGACGCTACGCAAGCAGAAGAGATGATTCGTTATCTGTTTGCAGCCGCGCCAGCCGTTCAGGAGGCGGGGACGGGGCAGGTGGGAAATGAATGTCATGGGTGTGGTTGCGTAGGTAAAACACAAGAATGGGCGTCCATTAACGTTCTTCTTTCTGATAAGCATGGTCAAAAAATAATCCCTGTAGGCCAAATGTGCGAACGCTGTAAAAAGCATCCTTGGGCGTGGAGCGGCTATCAGTTCCCCGATTCGCTCTACACGGAGAATGAAATCCTAGTGGCTCTTGGTCTTGAAGGAGAACGCTTGGTGCCACCATTCCCGCTTGAAAAGCACATAGCGGATATTCAGAAATGGCTGGCCGCAGCCCACCAGCCGAGTGAGCGGTTTTCTTGTGGTAAGCACTACGGATTGAGCTGGACTGGACGAAGTATGTGCCCACAGTGTCAAGCCGAGCAGGAAGAGTTTGTTAGGCAAAGAGAGGCGGATTTCGGTGCTAGATTGCAGGACGTGCGAAAAGAATTTATGCGTTGAAGCCGCCCTCGTCAGCCAGGAGCCAGACAAGGAGGCGAAAGCCGGATGAGCGGTCTTCTAGACAAGATAGCAGATGTATTGGAGGAAGCGATGGCAGAGCGTTGGTGTCAAGTTTGTGGTCACGGTCGGCCACTCGTTCCTGGAGCAATTCTGATTCGCTGCGGTAATTGTGGCGTTGTCAGCCATTGCGATAACTAGAATTGTGAGCCGCGAAAGAAAGAGGCTAAGAATGTCAAAAAGAATAAACGGGTGGGACGAACGCGACTATAAATTATGGTCCGCATTGCAGTCTTTGCCTCATTACGGACTAGTTGCGAACCAAAGCAACAATCCTATGCTTGCTCGCAAAGACGTAGAACAGTTATTGGAAAAGTTTGCCGAGGAGAGATTTGAGTCGGAGCGCCCGCCCAAGCAATCCTGAGCGCGGGCCAGAGAGGAGCGAGAGAGTGGACAAAATAGGTAACTTGGCTTGCGATGCAGAAGAAGCTCTCGACAAAATGGAGCAATGGCTTGACCGCATGAAAGATTCGCCGATGGGCGCCGACATTAACAAATTGATGAATTTTGACGCCATAGCATTGAAGAGAGTCCTGCTAATAGCTGTGATGAGTTATAAGAAATTCGTGCAGTAGCTGGCCGAGCGGCCTAGCAGCTAACGAGTGAGCCAACAGGCAAAGCAGAGGAGAAGAAGCCTTGATCGATTTCTTTACACAGATGACTTTGAAAGGTGTCGAAGTCAGAGAGCATTCGACAGAGCCAGACGAATTCAAGATCTGTTGTTTGTTCTGTCCGGAGAGAAATCGTGGGATCGATTTCGAGTTTAAGCTCGGATTTAATATCAAGTCCGGATTGGGTCATTGCTTTCGCTGTGGTTGGAGTTCCAGAAAGGTACTACTGGATATCCTAAGACAGCTCGGTTCAGATAGCTTCGAAGAGATACGAGCAGAAGCTTTCACACAAAAGACCAGAACGAGACCAGATCCAGTAGATTTTCCAGTAGGCTTTGAAAAGCTGAAAGACGTGACAGACAACGATCCATTATTCGGAAGAGCTAGGCAGTATGTCCGGAAAAGAGGTATCACGCCTAGACAGCTTAGAACGCATGAGATCGGTGCAACGGTGCAAGATGACAAGTTTCATCACATGATCATTTTTCCAGTCCGTTATGGTGATATGTTGGCTGGTATGGTTGGGAGAGACTGGACGGGGCAGAGATTCTTGCAGTATGAGAATTCAGTTGGGAACAAATGCGCATATAACGTTCATCCCGAGAAATACGAGATGGGTACGAAGATTGTAGTAGTCTCGGAAGGGATACCGAAAGCGCTGGCAATAGAGAGAGCGACGGAGTATAAGATGGTCTCTTCGGCGACGATGGGAAATGCGATTACAGCGATCCAATCAAACCAGCTGAAACAATTTGACGAAGTGGTTCTCTTCGTTGATCCAGATGTAATCGGTATGAAGGGCTATTTGGCTGCTGCCGATAACTTACAGCCGTTGGTAAAGAAGGTCAGTATGGTCTGGCCTTGGCCTGAGCAGCAAGCAGATGAGATGCATGACTCAGAGATTAGGGAACTTCTGGCAGCTAGAAAAGAGATAACACCACTGCTGCGCATGAGAATAAAATCACTGATGAGAGACAGATGAGTTTGGTGCGGCGTGGTGAGCTGTGGTGTGGTTAGGCAAGGTGGTGTATGGTAAGGTTTGGTGTGGTGTGGTACAGTTGGCTAAGGTTGGGTCATGTTTGGTAAGGTGAGGTAAGGAGAAAAAATGATAAAGGACGTGTACTTATTTACAGACGGCTCGTTGGCAGTCTTTGATGGGGCCGGGAAAGAAAGAGCAGATCTAGAAGGAAAATTGACACCAGAGCTACAAGGGAAGATACTGGCTGAGTGCGAAGAAGGAACTCGGATTACGCTAGCTCGTTGGAAGAGAGGCTTCTTTGAGCTGACTAGAAAAGAGTTCGAAGGTACTTCTATGGTTGGTAGTCTACTAAATGTAAAATTCTGGATGCCAGGTGAAAAGAGCAGTGACTAAGCAAATTGTAATTATCGACGGAAAGTGGTGTGCGTATAGACATCACTTCGCCCATTTGAAATTGAGTTCAGGTGGGAAGCCGACCGGTATGTTCTACGGGTTTCTGACTGAGCTGCTCAAGATTAACAAAAAGCTGCCAGAGGCTAGGATCATCATTTGCTGGGACGGAGAAAAGAAAACATGGAGGCATAAAGCGTATCCAGCCTACAAAGCAAATAGGGCTTTCAATCCTGAGTATGAGAAGATGCAGTGGCAGATACATCAGCTGATTCCGATTTTGCGATTGCTCGGATTATGGGTCCTCCAGCTAGATGAAGTAGAAGCGGACGATATGATCGGTATGGTGGCTAGTAACTTAGCCAGACATGGGCATGAAGTTCGAATTTTCTCAAAAGATCGAGATCTGTTTCAGCTATTGGATAACAACGTATGGGCTTGGCACGATTTAGATCAGAAGCCTTTGAAAGTGAAGGATGTAGAGAGATGGCTTGGGGCTCCGATGAATGCTTTTTTAGATATCAGGGCGATGGCCGGAGATCCAGGTGATGGTTTGAAAGGGCTGCCCGGAGTTGGGCTAAAGACGGCAGTCAAGTTATGGAAGCAAGGATTGAGAGTGGTGGGTTTTTATGCATCGGGTTCTGCTTTAGTAAAGAAATACGATGAGCACTGGCGTAGAGTTTTCAAAGAAAGACAGATGGCAAAGATCATCACAGATCCGAGAAGCGAGGTATGGACGAAAGAGACAAGTAGTGTTTTGGTAGACTTACTGAAGAGAGTAGCTACCAGACCAGGAAGGGATGGTGAGTGGGCTGAGAGACACAGAAGAGAGATTTACGGGTTCTTGGGTCAGTACGAGTTGAAAGAGCTGTTAGCAGAGAGGCATAAGCTATTCAGGTTGCCTTGACATTAGGGGGATTGTACTATATAATCTCGCAGGGGGAGACTCGACTAATGGCAAAAAGAACGTGGAGTGAGACAGACGAAGTAATCATCGAGAAGTACAAAGGCATGATCTATCAGCTGGCTTTCAAAAGTTGGAGACAGCTACCAGCTTCGGTCAAGATGTGGGTAGAGCCAGAAGATCTGGTAGCTGACGCTTACGTAGCTATCCTGGCAAACGCAAAATTCAGATACAGGAAAGCTCAATCGAGTGTTTCCACGTTTCTATGGATCGGAGTCTCTAACCTATTTCTGAATTTCGCACTCAAGCACCAAGTCAAAAAGAGAATGGGTTGGCGAGTACCACTGGAAGACATCGAGTGGTTCGGCAAGCCAGATACAAAGATAGCTGAGAAAGAAGCATTAGACGCGCTGGCCAGAACCTACTACGAAGCGTCAGAGGACTGTCGGCAGAGAATCAAGAAATGGTTCGGTCAGGTTCCTGTGAGAGCCAAGAGATCAGAGAAAGAGAAGCAGTTCTACGTAGAGTTCTGTCAGCTAGCAAAGAAAAACGGGTTAACCAAGAACGACTGTCGGGAGCTGATGCGGGGTGGTGTTTGGATACCGTAGGCAAGAAGCTGCTCTGGTGCTTGATCTGCGATGAGAAATTCTCACTAGAGGATATCGAGAAAGGAACCTACATAGCAGTCACCGGGATTTGTAAAGCCTGTTACCAGAAGATGGCCAAGGACGAGCAGACCTGTTTCGGAAAGAAGGAGGTGTATGACAAGACGACGCTCGAGTGCTCAACGTTCTGTCCAGACCGCCAAGTGTGCCCAGACTTTCAGAAAGGGAACAGCAAGGCAGAAAGCGTTCGAGTTTCTGAGCACAGCAAGGACATTGGAAGAGTTTAACAAATGGGCCAAACGAATCGGAGCCAATCCACAGAACCTTTTGCGAGCGTTACGGAAGTCAGGTAAGCTGGTAGAGTATAATGGCATACTTTGCATGATGGCACATCCAGAATGGAGCAAACTAGTATGATGGGCGGAGCAAAGAACAGAGCAACACCAAGAAAAAGAGAAACGTTAGTTCTAGCGAACGGTCCACATCCAAAAATCGTACCCCAGACAGATGAGTTGCCGAGAATTCATCTATCTCACACAGTTGTGCACGCAAAGGAGCTGGAAGAAGAGTTCTTGAAATGCTCCGGTGTACGGTATCGCTGCTTTTCCTTCGTCTATATAGATCCAGAAGCCATCTATTGGTCTTCGAGAGCGCTAGAGTCTTTCGAAGTAAACGTAGCTCACGGCAATCCAATCATGTTAGATTCCGGGGCTTTCTCATTCCATATTTTCGCTCTCAAGAACAAGAACGTCGGCAATATAGAGAAGCTTAGAGAGAAGACGATCGAGCTGTATGTCCGCTTTGTCAAAAAGCACAGCAAAGATATTTCGTGGTGCGTTACGTTCGACTGGACGCAAGACGTTAGGGTGGTCTGGGGCGTCACCAAGATTCTGGAAGAACATGGGCTGAAGCCGGTGCCAGTCTATCACGGCGATGATTCGCTGGACTGGCTGAAGAAGTATCTCGACGCCGGTTATACCAGAATCGGTATCTCGAGTTTGGCCAGAAGGAAATCAGACTACAAGAAGACCAGGTTCTATCTCGATCAGGTGTTCCGGGCTGTAGAGGGATATAAAGTGAAACTGCACGGATTTGCTGTAACATCTATTGCACTCGCTTACGCATATCCTTGGCATTCAGTCGACTCGAGCAGCTGGTCCAGGACGGCGTCGTACGGTGCGATTTATGCATTGGAGCCGGACAGGGGCTCAATGACAGCTCAGCATGTTTCGCTGACGGGTGGGCTGAAAAGCTCGACGAGATCAACGACAGAGCTTTCACCAGCAGCAATGAAGTCGATAAGGCAGCAGGTGGAGAAGAATGGGTTCGACTTCGAGTTGTTACAGAGATCGTTGGCCTATCGTTTCGTCTACAACGGATGGATCTTTGCACACATGAATCAGTGGAAGGACACTTTCAGAGACAGATACATGAAGATGGAGCCAATACTGTGATAACGAAGAATCATTGGAAGAGAAAGAACGAAGAGCAAGTACGAGAGAATGCTGTATTTATGTTCAAAAGGGAAGTAGCCGCAAGTATCGCTGAGATCTTACAAAGTTTGCAGCGAGTCTCTCATGGGAAGGTTAGACGTTACGGTCCGAACTTCGAAGATACACCAGAAAGAGTAGCTAGAGCCTATGCAGAAATTTTCGATGGGCTGTTTGATGATGGAACCAAACTAACCGAAATCCTTAGCAAAACATTTCCGGCTAAATCAGATGAGATGATCACAGTGGGTCCGATCCAGTTGTGGTCGATGTGCCCACATCATTTTTTGCCCGTGATGATGCGGATTTGGATCGCTTACATCCCAAAGAAAAAAGTGTTGGGGTTGTCTAAGCTGGCTCGATTGGCTGAGTTAGTAGCCAAGAAGCCTGCTCTCCAGGAAGATACGACAGCAGAGATCGCTCAGTTACTCCAGAAAGGTCTCCAGCCGAAAGGCGCCGCTTGTTTAATTCGTGGTCGTCATTTGTGCATGGAGATGCGTGGAGTGAAGAAAGAAGCTTGGACAACGACGACGGCGTTGGAGGGAGCTTTCAAAGAAGCAACAGCACGGGCTGAGTTTCTGGCAGCTGTGAGAGGAGAACGATGATGAAGATGTCAGTCAGCGATTGGAATTTGCTGGTAACACAGAAAGATATGATAGAAGACTTATCAGCTGAGATGCCAGATGCTTTTCTTATGTGGGGACAGACGATGAAAGCCAAGATCCGATGGCATGGAAAAGTTTTCTTCGCTACTGGATGGGCTCCACCGTCGGGAAAGCCTTACGTGGAGTTAGTGGAGCAATCAGCATGAGAAGAAAACAATTAGAGATAAGCGACTTGGAACATTCTAAAGAGGCCTTGGTTAGAATGTTTGGAATCCGTGGGGAGATTTTCTTTAAGTTGATACAGTGCGAAGGAAAAGCTATCTGGATTCCAAAATTTGTGAATTCTTTGTTTATAGATTATGTCCTGAGAAGGAAGCGATGAGCTGGGTAGAAGCCGATAAGAAAGCAATGATCACAGCTGTGGATGTGCTGAGTCTTGTTCCACAACGAGCCGGGATTCCTTCATCAGACTTTGTCCGAGTACTGACAAAAAAGAATGCAATCGAGATGTCACTTTCATCGACGGTGACCGGTGTGGTTCGGGTTCCTTTGACCGATACATTGACGCCGGGACCATTTTTTGTCGACAAAGGATTATTTACAGCCTACATTCAAGCCGGAAAAAGCTGGAAGGGCAATTTCAAGATGGCTTTGACAGAAGATAAATGGTTGATCAGACAGGGCAGTCGTAAGGCAGACTTCTCGATGAGAAAAGAGCCAGTGAGTGGCTACGGAGTCTGGCGAGATCGAGACAAGTCGAAAGAGATAAAGCTATCAGAGGGCTTGAGAAAACTGCTACTGGCTTCGAATCACTGTTCGACAGCCGATCCAGCGTTGCCGCATCTAAATTGTGTCTACATCGGTGGCAAGTTGGTGCTATCGACGAATCTGATTTCACTATTCGTTGGAGTACGAGACCAAGAAGATGCATTGAGAATTCCATTTCCAGTCGGCATCATTCCGCTATTAGGTGACAGTCTGGTGCAAGCAGTTGGAGTGGAGAACGATCGAGTCATGCTGGATTGTGGTTGTGGATTCATAGAAGGAACGATTTCGGCAGTAGCTCAGAAATCGTTTCCAAAGAAGGACGTAGTGGAGAAGATACAGAAAGGACGGACATGGCCACTACTCACCAGACTGCCAGCCGAGAAGCTCTCAAAGATGCTAGCCAGATTGGCCAGCTACTTGGGTGGAGTGAAGAGGGAAGACTGGATTGTGGAGATGGCGATCGATCAAGGAGTAGTCAAAGCATCAGTACGAGTTCAGCAGGGAAAGTTCGAAGAGCAGATGGAGATTGAGAACGGGACAGTAGAAGGAACGATCAGATGGCCACTGGAGTTAGCTTTAGCAGTTGTTGATTACATGGCCCAGAATGGTGAGTGGATCAAAGTACGAGTGGACGAACAGAAGAATACACCTTATCTTCTATCCGGTGGTGGGGTGGAGATGATGGTGGCGAGACAGATTGGTAAATAAGTTTGGCATGGTAGGGTTTGGTAAGCTAAGGTGATGTATGGTGCGGTGATGTCTGGTGAGCTGCGGCATGGTCTGGTAAGGTAGGGTGAGGCGAGGTGAGGTCTGGTAATGTAATGTCTGGTAGGCTAAGGTCGGGTGAGGTAGGGTGAAGAAATGAGTTATCCAATTCTATTTGGACAAACTGAAGAGTTTCACGCAGCTCGTCGAAATCGCACACCGTATCCGGTTTCGTTTCCACGTGAGTTGCTTAAGGGACATGAAGAGCAAGCTCAGCATAATCATTCTCAGACTCTAGAACGCTTAGCAGAACGTGGAGGTCTGAGCCCTAAAGAACTTTGGTGCGTCGTACATGATACGGATTTTTACGGTCCACTTGGAAGAACGATGACGGAAGCAAAAGCAATTGAGTGGCTAGGAACTATAGAGGATGTTGTTTGGCGAGTTCCATGAAATTTCAAAACGTGTTGCAGTTCGACGAGAACAAAAAGACTTTCGATCCTGTGCCCGAAAAGGGTGAGCGAAAGCCAAGGAAAGATCAGAATCGTGGCTGTGGTTTCTGTCCTTTGGATAAGATCAAAGGGCTGAAGAAGATCAAGAATCTGGACAAGCTACAGGGTAAGTCAATCATGATCTGGGCTCAGAATCCAGGCTCAGAAGAAAACAGATTAGGGAAAGAACTAGTGGGTCCAGCTGGTAAGTTTCTTTGGGAGCATGCAGCGTCGGTTGGGTTAACGAGAGAGATGTGCGATATACAGAATGTAGTCCGCTGCGCTACAGTCTCAGAGAACGAGTTCGAGCAGTGGGAGTTCCATAATCCAACGAAGGAAGAGCTACACGCTTGCTCGATCTATACAGAAGAAGCTTTGGAGAAGGTGCAAGGTCAGACTAAAGTACATATTGTCTTCGGACAGGTGGCTGCGAAAGCTCTTCTCAAAGGCGAGTACCGGAAGGATCAGAAGACTTTCTATTCAGAAAAGCTGAAGGCTTGGGTCATTCTTACTTATCATCCCAGCTACTTCTTACGAGGTGCGCCGAGATCAAAGATTAAGGAGTTCCGGGAAGCGTTGGCGATAGCAGTAGAGAAGGCAAAAGGTGCGACTGGGAAATTTTCCTACATTCAAAGTCAAGAGTATGTGACATTGGGTGCTCGTGCTTTGAAGACTGGGCTTGATGAGCCGATAAGGGTGGCAGCTGCAAAAGGAATTGTTGTATCTGTAGATATAGAGGATGGAACAAACGCTGAAGGAAAGAATGTAATTGTGTATGTTGGCTTTTCATGGGAGAAAGGAAAATCAAGAGGAGTTTTCTTTGACCATCACGATCTGAAAAATACACCAGACGAACAGCAAGCAAAATTTCATTTCGTATCAGATCTTCTGACAGATCCGAAGATCAAAAAAGCATTTCAGAACGGAGTCTACGATGTCTGGAAGTTAGAGAAGCTATGGGGTGTTAAGGTCAAAGGCTTCGTACACGATACGATGCTTTCGGAGTATTTGAGATTCTCCGGTCGTAGAGCCTTCGGGTTAGAAGCGACAGCTGATATCAGGTTCAGAGAGTTCGCCGGGTACAAAGATATTCTAGATCATTACAAGGACGAGAAGACCGGGCTGGTAAACTTCTGGACCGTGCCGATGAAGATCATCCGGGTCTACAATGGCGCGGACTGTGATTTGACGAAGAGAATTCAGAGGAGCAACAAAGGGAAGGTAAACGAGGCGCTGCTAAAAGTTCTCATTTTAGTAGCTCCAGTGCTGGCGAAGATGGAGTTGGAGCGTGGTCCGTTACTAGACTTTCAGCATGCCGATCTACTAGATACCTGGCTACCGATCAAGATAGCCTCGCTGAAAAAAGAGTTACAGAAGCTGGCTGGATATAAGTTCAATCCAAATTCACCACAACAGGTAGTCAAGATCATTTACGACGAATTGAAGCTGGGCAAGCATCTGGATGCCGAGTGGAAGAAAGATTTTCCTAGATCAACAAACAAAGAGACGATGGCCTTACTAGCAGACTTCCATCCATTTCCAAAACGGTTGACCGAGTTTAGGAAGATAGCAAAAAAGAAATCGACGTATCTCGATGCTTACCGTCGATCGGCTACATTACACGGTGGACGGGTCCGGACGAAGTGGTGGCTAACTGGTACGATCACTTGTCGGCTCAGATCGGGTGGAGAGAAGGTGAAAAAGAAAGGAGAGCCTTCGGATAAGTCAAAAGGCATTGTAAATTTGCAAAACATCCACGGTGCTGAAGAAATAGAATGTTTATTGGTATCAGACTTGAGGTGGCGAGACCTATATAAAGAATGGAGAGAACAGCAATGATCCTCAGTGGACGAGATCTGAAGTGGTACATCGAGACCGGAAAGCTAAAAATAATTCCAGTTAGAGATGATCAGTTTCAACAGAATGGGATCGACTTGATTTTGGACGAAGTTAAGCCGATGGTCGGTATATTCTCATTGGGTTGTACAAGAGAAGTACTTGAGCTCCCAGATGATTTGATGGCCTTTGTCGAGTTGAGAAGCTCGTGGGCAAGGAAAGGATTCTTTCTTCCACCAACGATCGTAGATGCCGGGTTCAAGGGAAATTTGACGCTGGAGATGCTCTCGTTTATGGTTCCACCACAAGAGGCGATTGGAGAGCGCTTTGCTCATTTGATCTTCGCCAAGACGACCAGTCCTTGTGAGCCGTACAGAGGGATGTACACAGATCAGAGAGGGATTACGGAGTCAAAGCTATGAGAAATACTAGCGTGTTGCAAGATTGGTTGGTCCAGATTCCAATTCGGATGCAGTCGACGTTGATTCTTGGGCTGCGTGGGCCAGATACGCACTGTACGCCGGGAGTCAAGACAATCACACGGTGGCTTCGCGGGCTAGCGTTCAAGCCAGGGAATCCAGATAACGTCAGAGAGTTTATGACGAAAGAGCCGGAGCTGATTTTGGAGAAAGGTCCAACAGCTAAAGAATTAGAATTCTGTACCCAACATTTCTACAGCCATCTGATGCATTCGTTGGAGGTGGTTGCTTATTGTCATCCAGATAGAGAGATATCCCGGGTAGCGCACGATCGATATACAGCGATGTGTGCGGCTTTTCATTTACCCATCGAGTCGGTACAAGAGTTTACAGAAAGACTTGGGCATAGAAGTTGGCCGGGTGGGAGTCAGCCAGATACGTTTGAAGATGCGATTAGTTTGTTGGATGGAGAAGTAAAATGAGTTTTTGGGTAGGGGTTCTTAAAGGTCAATATGAGAATCATGAAGTTTTTTCTTCTAGTAAAGATCCTGAGCCAGAAGATTTTCCAAAGTATGATTATGTAGTTGGACCATTCAGTAAAAAGAAAGAAGCCGAAAAGAAAGCTAGAGAAGAAAAGAATCAGACCGGAATGTTTCATCCTTTTCCAGGACATCCAAGATGAGTCTAGTCAGCAAATTCGGCGATCTTGATGTCTATCTTGGAGCAGATCACAGCCAGTTAGAGATTCGTGTGCTGGCTCAGATGTCAAAAGACAAGAGGCTGATCGAGCTAATCCAATCGGGAGAAGATATCCACGCATCAGTCGGACATGAGTTAACCGGGCAGCCGATTGCAAAGATCATGAAAGACAGGCCTCTCAGAACAGCAATCAAAGGGCTACACTTCGGAATCATTTACGGGTTAACAGAAGAATCGCTGTACTACCATTTGCTGAATGAGGCTTTGGAACGTGGTGAGCCATTCAACATGTCGAAGGAAGACGTAGCCAAGCTGTGGAAAGCCTATTTCAAGAGGTTCTCTGGAGTAGCAGAATTCATCGAGCACCAGCATCAGTTTGCACAAGACAATGCCTATGTGGAAACTTTGTTTGGTTTCGTCAGAGAGATTGCCATTGCTGGAGATGAGACGAGAACAACATTCTGGGCAAACCAAGCAGTTAACAGCCCAATTCAGGGAACAGCTCATCAGTTGATGTTGATTGCGATGGCGATCATCGGGATTAAGCCACAGACATACAATTTGCTCCAGCGGCCATCGATGGAAGTGCATGATTCGCTATATGTTTTCGTCAAGCTATTGAAGCTGGTAGAAGCGTACAAGCAATTTAATCAGCTGATGGAGAAAGAGATTCTGGTCTACGTAGCTAAATGGTGGCCAGAAGTAAAGTGGGTCGTTCCGTTGAAATCTGAAGCTAAAGCCGGATTCAGACTGGGAGTGATGGTCGAGTATGCTGGTGAGCCACCAGAAGAGTTTGTCGAGAAGTGGTGCCAGAAGAACCAACAGTTTCAGATTAAACTTCAAAAGGAAATGAAAAAGGAAGTTGTATAATCAATTGTCATGCCAAAGAAACCATTGATCGGCGAAGTAGACGTGCATGAGCTGCTAGATCATCTGGCTTTTGCACAAGAAGAGACAGAGTTAGCGGCTCTTGAGCAAGCGAAATGTTATATGGCTGCCGTCACTTATCGAATCAAGAAGATGCGCATCCGACAAGAAGCTGAGATGCACGCTGACAATCTGAGAACAGACTACAGTTTGAAGATGAGATTCAAGCACAAAGGGAAAAAGGGAACGACAGAACGAATGATCAGTGAGTTGGTCGAACGAGTCCCAGAACTACGGACAGCAGTAGAAGAGTTGGCAACGGCGAAGAGAATAGAAGAATGGGCGAAGGGGCTGTTGGATGCCTATGAGCACAGACGTAGTTCAATCAAAGTGTTAGCTCAGTACGCATTCATGCAAGATAATTTTAGTGGTCAGCATACAGTCGAGCAGATGAAGAACAAGCGGGAACGTTTGAAAAGATCGATGGGGAAAGAAGAGGTAGAGGAATGAGTGTGGTAGATTGGTTTGCAATTTTCTTTATAACAGTCACCAGTCTTACGGCTATTGGTTGCATGGCTCAAGTTTTGTTGGGGACAGTAACTAAGCATGCGAAAGAACTTATCGAGTTTTATTTGACTCGGAAGAAGGAGATGATTGAAGCGTTGGAAGCTGAGATGGAGGCGGATCAAACAACACAAAGTGGGAAAAAATTTCGTAGTAACTAATCACGAAAGGAAAAAAGCAAGATGGATAAAAAGGAAGCAGCAAAGGCAAAACTAAACGAGCGATCGGCAGGGAAACGATTCAAGTTGCCGGAAGGCGATACGACGTTTCGAGTCATGCCGAACGCACGTGGGACAGAGAAGGCCGAGTACATCGAGTACAGGATGCATTCGAACGTCGGCGCCCGGAAGGCTTATCTTCGTTGTGGAAAGAAGATGAGTGGAGAGGGCGAATGCTGGTTGTGTGATGAGCAGATTCCGAAGTTGGAGAAGTCACCTAAATCCCCACACAAGGCGGCAGCAGAAGCCCTAGCAGCGAAAGAGTGCTTTGCCGTCCAGATCATTTACGTCATGGATGGCAAGTGGGTCGGGCCAACGCTTTGGGAGATGTCGGGTGGGGTAGCCAACAAGCTGTTGGGTGTGATGTCGAGACGAGACGTCAGCGATCCAAAGAAGGGATATAACCTAACGATCTCTCGTAAAGGCACGACGATGACGACCACGAAGTACGGCGACATCGATCGAGACGACGAGAAGTCGGAAGTCCCAGAGAAGTTGCTGGCCAAGCTCAAGCCATTCAAGGAAGTGCTCAAGGCTTATGACGAAGCTGTCATGAAGGCCGAGTACTACGGACATGAGCAGGAGCCAGACGAACCAGAAGAGCCTGCTGAGGAAGAAGAAGTCAAACCAAAGAAGCCAAAGAAACCAGTAGTCGAGGAAGAGGAGGAGACAACAGAAGAAGAGACAACAGAGGGGGAGACCGAAGAGGAAGAAGCTCCACCGAAAAAACCAGCCAAGAAAAAGCCGGTAGTTGAAGAAGAGGAAGAAGAAGCCGGCGAGACAGAAGAGGACATCCCTGAGTTAGAGGAAGAGGAAGAAGCTCCACCGAAGAAAAAGAAACCGAAGCCAGCTGAAGAGGAGGAAGAGAGTGAGTCAACCGAAGAGGAAGAAGAAGCGCCAAAAAAGCCAGCAAAGAAAAAGCCAGTCGTTGAAGAAGACGAAGAAGAGCCTGCTCCAACGTCAAAGAAAAAGCCCAAGCCAGCCCCAGAAGACGACGACGAGTAGTCCCGGTGAGATCGTTGATAACGATCCATTGGGTGTGGGAGAAGACGTCGAAGGGGATGGAGGGGTCACAGACGAGATGTTGAAAGAGAACGAAGAAGATACGAAATGAAACAACAACAATCAACCAAGACGCCTCGTCCGCTCTCACCAGCGGACGAGGTAGCTCTTATCAGAAAAAAGCTGAAGCATTTCACGACCGAGAAACAGGTCAAGTACTGGCTAGATACCGGGAGTCCCAGACTAAACAGTATCTATGGATCAGAAGAGATGGGCATTCCCTACGGAAAGATGTTCGAGACATCCGGCTTCGAGTCTCAGGGCAAAACAGCCCAGATGAAAAAGATCGCTGGGATAGCTCAACGAGATGGAGCAAAAGTAATCTGGGTAGACTTGGAAGATAGTTGGGATCCAACGTGGGCATTGACACTCGGTTTGAATCCAGACGAAGTTTATCTTTTCCAGCCACAGATCGGAACGTTTGGGAAAGAGACCGAACAGAGACAGCACACCGCAGAAGAGCTGCTCATGGAAGTAGAGGAGCTAATCAAAAAGCTGGGTAAAGAGAATCCAGAGGGGCGGATATTCTGTTGTATAGATTCTATAGCTGCCATGCTGACAGAAGAGGAAGCGGCAGCTGGGATTCAAGAACAGAATATGAGAACGAAGGTTTCGTTAGCATCATTTCTTTCTCAGCTGCTCAGGCGGTGGGTAGCTTTCGTAGCCAACTACAATGTGATGATGATGTTCATCAATCAGTTGCGAGTAGCTCCGGGTGCTTGGGGAAATCCAGAGTACACGCCGGGTGGTAATGCTGTCAGACTCTACGCAGCTGTTCGAGTCCGGATGCGTAGAAAATCGAAGAAGATTTTGAAAGGTGGAGAACAGATCGGTATCAAAGGTACGATATCGAACTGGAAGAACAAAGCCGGTGCTGGATCGAGAGAGGGTCTCAGGATCGGTTACAAGCTCTATTTCATCGGCAAGATAAAATACATCGACGCCGAAGATGTAAAGACAGAAGGGGAGTAAGGAATGGCCGAGCAGCAAGTAGAACGTTCAAATAGTGGAGTACCATCGCGCACACAATTTTCCAGCAAAGCTTTGACCGAGCGTGCTTTGAAGAGGAAGATCGATAGCGTACTTCGTCTTCACGTCATAAAAGACCGAAACTTCATTCCAGAGGCGTCGACGCTGGTTTTGAAGAGGTGGCTCAACGGCTTGGAGTTGACGATCGCTGAAAGAGAGATCGCTTGGAGAATGACAGACGAGATTCTTTCGATGTATGAAAGAAGAATGAAACAGCTACGGACAGCGATTATAGAGTTGATGTGTAAATAAAAAGGAGAATGAGATGGCAACGAAAGCAGACAAGGACAAGATCGCAGTTGAAAAGACGACGTCACAGCAGGAAGTAGTTTTGAAATTGTGGGTGGCCGTGGCTTCTGGTGAGATGTCGATGCAGATAGCAGAGAAGCAGCTGCGTGATTACGTCGACTCACTGCCAGAAGATCAGAAGGAAGAGTTCCGGTTCAAGGCGAGAACATTCGGTCGGCTGTTGATGTCAGTGACAGAAGCCTTTTCCCAGGTGTTGACCGTAATAGCAGCTGGGCAATGAGTTTGGCAAGGTAAGGTGTGGCAAGGTTTGGTAAGCTCGGGTGTGGTTGGGTTAGGTCTGCTAGTGTGGGGTAAGGTGGGGATAAATGATCGAGACTTGGATTCTGAATCATAAGATACTAGCACCAGTATTGGCTCTGGTGCTGTCGTTTGGTTTTGTCGAAGGGGTACACAGGCTGGTTTGGTGGCACAGAAAGCATGGGAGTAAGTGATGGAAGAGAAAGAGTTGATCGATTCTTTTCATCGTCTCTGGTACTCGAAGGGCCAGCTCCAGATGAGAATTGGAGAAGGTGACGATCAAGTTGTCGTGCAGTTGGATGCGAACTATTGTGGTAAGTATCTCATTCAGAAGAATCCGCTCGATCTCTGGATCTACCAGGAAATTCTGTGGGAGTGTAAGCCAGATTTGATAGTAGAGATGGGTACAGCATCAGGAGCCTCAGCATTGTTCATGGCTCATGTTTTGGATTTGATTGGCAACGGGCAGATCATTACAGTCGACATTGACAATCGGCTGGGGATTGTGCCACCACACGATCGGATTACTTACGTCGTCGGGGATTCAGTCAATCCATTGATACGTGACGAGATCCAGAACAGGACAGATGGAAAGAAAGTGATGGTCATTCTAGATGACGATCATAGTACGCCACATGTGATTCAAGAGTTGATGATGTATTGGAGGTTGGTGACATCAGGTCAGTATTTGATTGTGGAGGACACGAACGTGGACGCTCCTCTAAATTTCGGTTATGGACCAGGTTGGGCGGTAAAAGAGTTTCTTAGTTTGTATAATGAACAGTTCGAGGTAGATCGAAGACGTGAGAAGTTTTTGATGACTTGGAATCCGGGTGGGTATCTTAGAAGAAAATAGCACGAAGGGATAGCACGATGAAACGTACGTTAGCCCATACATTACGTCCTAAACGTCTCAGCCAGTTGATTGGGCAAGACACGCTGGTCGCGACAATCAGAAATCAATACAGCAGTGGTAGAGAGCCATCGGCCTGGTTATTTGTCGGACCTACTGGTACGGGCAAAACATCAGTGGCTAGGATTTTGGCTGTCTCATTGCAATGTACACATGCCGAATTCGGTGAGCCTTGCGACGCTTGTCTGGAAAAGAAAAACGACTTCTCGATCAGAGAGATCAACGCCTCAGAAAATTCCGGTGTGGATGAGATCAGAAAGATAGCTCAGGGTTCGATGTATCTACCGTTAGAAGGTTCTAGACGAAATGTTTTTATGTTAGATGAGGCGCAGAGACTTTCCAGAGATGCCCAGAATCTATCGCTCAAATATTTAGAGGACGCACCTGAGTCGACGGTATGGATTGTCGGTACGACAGAAGAGAATAAATTGCTGCCAGCAATTGTCAGGAGATGTGAGAGGGTGCAGTTGAAGTTGCTCCAGGCTGACAATATCTTGAAGTTGGTCAAGAGGGCTTTCAAGTTTGTAGGCGAGGTAAAGAAAAAACCTGAGCCGCTGGTAGCCAGTTTATGGGAAGGAAGGATTCAGTCGCCTGGATTGATTTTGAATGCAGTGGAGTTATATCTAGCTGGACAGACTTCGAAAGAGGCAGTAAGGAATATCGGGTTTGGAGCAGACACGCTGGCAATTTGTAGATCATTGGAGAAAGGAGATTGGGATGCCATCCGTAAGGAAACGAAAGAAGCGACAGCTGATGACCTTCGAGGGATTCGTGCACAGGTTTCTGGATACTTGCGAAGATGTTTGGAGAGAGCGATACCGGGTCCACGCGCCGGAGAATTCGCAAAAGCCATTGGTAGAATGGCACAAGTTGATAGCTACACGGATGCGACACAGGGACCAGCAACTGTTGCCGTACTTTATGAGCTCTGCCAGATTTTTGCGGGACCGATAGCAGATGACATAGATGAGGTCAAGCACGATGATTAAAGTAAAAATGAAGGATGCTGAGGGCCACGGTTACTGGTTATACGAAGACGGGCAGTTTGTTTTAGCGCTCAGAGATAAGCCAGCAGTTGGAGCACAGTTCAGAACGATCGCATGGTTGCGAAAAGGAGTATATGCTCTCAGTCATCCTCACTGGCATAAACAACACAGTTGTTGGTACCCCAGTCGGTTCCCACTGCTGAAGACAGTTTCGTATGGGATAGAGATCATTTTTGTAAATGAGTTGGTGGATGGTGAGACGTTCAGTGGCTTCGTTCATCCAAAGGTTTTGACAAAAAGAAACGTGCAGTGGCATTCAACGGGCTATGAGATTCAGTTGAAGCTGATGCCGAAGGATTTGAAAAAGACGAAAGAAGAAGCGACTGAGTATTGGGAGAGTTTGTGAAGGTTCTAGTCACATCAGATTGGCAAGCAGACTACGAGAATCTAGATCTCTGTAAGCAAGCAGCTGAAGAAATTCTACAGCTACAAAGCAAGTATGGGTTTAAGGTTATCGTACTAGCCGGAGATTTGAAACACGCATACAATCCAGTAGACGTCCGGGTTGTAAATTTCTGGTTGCGTACGATTGGTAAGTGGGAGAACGCTGGATTGCTTGTCGGTATTGATCTAGGCAATCACGATAGGGTGGGAATGCATGTCGACAAACAAAACTGGCTTCCAGTACTTCGTAAAGGCGGAGCAGCAGCTTTCGATGATCCTGGATTCCTGGAAGTGGGAGGGGCCTATCGGGTTGCATTCCTTCCTTTTCGCAGCAATCCAATTTTGCTTAAAAGAGAAGCACATGACCTGGCAAAACGTACAAGACCTGAGACAGATGTACTTATTTTTCACTCAGACTTGCAATCGGCGCGTTACAATGTATTGTCTTCCTCGCAATCGAAGGACGTGGTATCACCTGAAGATTTGTATCCAGGAAGGTACCTTTATTGTGTCGGCGGGCACATCCACTTTCAGCAAAGAGTGGCGGAGAAGGTATGGTATGTGGGTAGCCCGTTCGCGACCGATTGGGGCGAGGCAAATCAAAGAAAAGGTTACATCCTGATTGACTTCGAGAAGAAAACGCTCAAGAGAATTCGTTCTACTATTCCAGGTTGGTACGATCCAGGTTGGCCAGGATTTGAAGAAGCGAAGCCAGAGAGTTGGCAAGGAGCCAAGATCAGAATCAAGGTTCCTTGCGAGGGAGTGCAACATGTCAGAGAGAATCTTGACAAAGCGCGACTTGAAGCTGTTAGAAAGTATGCAGGTGCTGAGATTGTTGTCGTACCTGAATTTATCGAAAGCAGTGGCTCAGCAGCTGGCAAAATTCGGCTCGACTTCCCAGACGAGAAAAAGATACGCGTCTTTGTACAAGAAACTTTGCCGGATGAATTGAGAACACATGAAAAAGCCATTAGAAAATATCTCGTTGAGCAGTTGGCGCTTGTCGGAGGGTTACAGAGGGAGTCTGGTGAACTCAAGTTCAGTAGCATTAAAGCTAGAAACTTTCTCAGTTACAAAGAGCTTGCCATTAGATTCGAGCCGGGACTCTGCGTTGTGGCTGGAGAGAATAGAGATTGGAAAGGAAGGTCAAACGGTGCCGGTAAATCTAGTTATCTCCAGCCAATAGCTGTCGCTCATTCTGGACAGACTTTCAAGCAACAGAAGCACGATGGTTGGATGAGAAGAGGTACGAAAAAAGGTGAGCTATGTGATGTGCGGCTTTGGTTCAGGGATGCTCAAGACAGAGAATGTTATCTGAGACGAGCACGTCAGCCAAAAGAGCTAAAGCTGAAAGTGGGTGGGGAAGTAGTCGAGTCCGGTAACAGACCAGAGAGCACACAGAAGCTGATTGAGCAGGTAACTGGCTACACTTGGGAGACGCTAGCGAATGCAATTTACATAGATCAAGCCAGTTCCCATTTGATGTTGACGGGAACTGAATCACAGCGGAAAGGGTTTCTGGCCAAGTTACAGAACCTGGAACGGTTTGAACGGGCAGAGAAAGCGATACGGGACCAGAAATCGGACTTCGAACGGAGATATGAGTTAGTTTGTGACAAGCTGCAATCGATTTCTACAGAGGAAAAGAACCTACTTTCAACAATATCCGATGCCAAACAGATTTTGGCTGTAAACCGAGATGTGAAGGTTATTTTCAAACGTACGAAAGCTCAGCTTTTGGAGAAGAAAGAAGAGTTACGAGTCTGGGAATCAGAAGCTGAGACTCAGTTTGCAAAGCTGGAAAGAGAGATTGGGAAGTACGATGCCGCTGAGAAGGATTTGATCAAGAAGAGATCAACGACGAGTGAGCGGCTGAAGGTACTGGAGAACAGAATAGAAAAATTCAAGAAGCTAGAAGGGACTTGTCCAGTCTGTGAGCAGATCATAGACGAGAAGCTCATGAAGATTGCTATTCCAGCAATCGAGGAAGCTGCCAGAGCTTTGAGAAAGCAACTGGATGGCTACGCTGAGATGGACATGAAAATTACAGAGGCTGCTGGTAAGCTAGAAGAGAAGAAAGAGGCATGGCAAGAGAACGAAGAGCTGGAGATAAAGATAGCCAAGCTGAGTAGTGAGTTGGAGAAGCTCAGATTCGAATGGGAGCAATACCAAAAGCAACAGCAGCTGATCGACAGTCTGTTGAAGAAAGTAGTAGCTTGCCAGGAACGGGGTGGGAAGCTAACACAACAGAAGAACAAGATCGGTAAATGGCTCAAGGTGCTGAAATATGCACAGACAGTCTTTCAGAGAAACGGGCTACCAGCTTATCTCAATGAACAGATCTGTCCAGAGTTGAATCAATCAGCTGCAGAGTATTCTGAGTTATTTGCACAAGGAGAGATTCAGGTTCGCTTTGCAGTAGACGAAGAAGGTATGACGGATGTGAGAGTAATTAACGCTCATGGTGGAGAGGAAGTAAAGGATCAGTCGGAAGGTGAAATGAAGATGGCTTCGTTGATTACGTCCTTCGCCGTCCGGTCGACAGCACCAAAGACGAATCTATTAATTCTGGATGAGCCAGGAGATGGGTTGGATGCTATCTCAGCTAGAAGTTTTGCGAGAGGATTGAAGAAGATAGTGGGGAGGTTCGGCACGATACTTTTAACTACACACAATCCAGCAATTCTTTCTGAGCTAGCAGATGCCAAGTTGGTAGTAGTTAGAAAACAGAATGGAGTTAGCGAGGTGGTAGATGGTTAAGCGTGATTGTGGTATATGCGTAAATTGTAGGAGACGAGCGGAGATGGATGAGGATGAGAACATAGTTGGGTTAGAGTGCTTGGATCCGATAGTACTCATGAAGAAAGCGGCTCAAAAAGAGCCAGAGAAAATTAATCACCCCAGCCATTACGGTGGCGACACAGTTTATGAAGCGATCAAAGTGATCGAGGCTTGGGGACTTGGATTCCATTTAGGGAATGCAGTGAAATACCTTTGTCGCTTCGGAAAGAAGGACGATAGAAGGGAGCCAATAGAAGATCTTCGCAAGGCGAGATGGTACATAGACAGAAAAATTCAAGAGATGGAGAAGGCAGATGTTCATCAAGATCACTAGGCTTTTGCCAGAAGGCAAGAAGACAATAGCGGTAATCAACACAGCCAACATTTCCTATGCTCAGCCTACGATGGGTACTCTAGATCTAGAACTAGATGGAATCTACATCAAGCTGATCAGTGGTGATGAGTTGGTAGTAGATGTAGCTGAGTTTGCACAGCTTTACCAAGAAAGACTTTCCAAG
>Ga0210393_10000239_pt1 | contig 50689 bp, 42 predicted proteins | sample IncBWC27OmetaG_FD_160068 | JGI IMG/M metagenome (GOLD analysis project Ga0210393, IMG submission 160068) | Forest soil microbial communities from Barre Woods Harvard Forest LTER site, Petersham, Massachusetts, United States - Inc-BW-C-27-O ... | reverse complement strand
TGTGCATAAAGAATCTGCGCGCCAAGCTCGAGCCGGACCCGCGGCAGCCGCGCTATCTGGTGACCGAGACCGGGCTGGGCTATCGGCTGCGTGCCGACGAGAACGCGGCGGCGTGAGGCGCTCGGGGCGCCGGCGCGTGGCGCCGGCGTGCTGCGAGGCTAGCTGAGCGACACCACCAGCTTCGCCGAGTGGCTGCGCCAGTTGATCGGGATGATGAAGGCGCGCTGCCCGGGCTTGTGCGGCAGCTCCGGTTTCTCGCCGGACAGCACGCTCGGCACCGAGATCACGAAATCGCGGCCGAAGTCACGACGCGCGTTGCCCGAGATGGTGTTGGCCACTTCCCCCACCAGGTCCTTCATGGTCTCGTGGCTGAAGTCGTTCTCCTGCATTTTCATCAGCAGCACGGTCAGCATCGCCTTGGGAGCGGTGAAGTACACCACGCCCTCGCGCTTGCCCGAGATGTTGATGATGCCGGTGTACTCATGCACCGCCGGCGAGCCTTCCATCAGGTACGGCGAGCCGATCGTGGCCGCCTGTTGTGCGGCCACCTCGAAGAAATTCGTCGTGCCTTCGACGAAGGTCTTGAGCTCCTGTTCGTATAGCATGGGCGGTGTTCCTGCGGTGGCGAAGTGCGCTGCGGCTAGCGCATGAGCTCCGCGATCGCTTCGTTCAGCTGCCGGTCGGTGAACGGCTTGTTGAGGAACCCGTTGGCGCCCTTCTCCATGGCCTCGACCGCGGTCGCCTTGTCGGCGAGCGCCGATATCACCAGGATGCGCACCGCCGGCTTCAGGGCGACCAGCTGCCCGATGCATTCGATGCCGTCCATGCGCGGCATGGTGAGGTCCATGGTCACCACGTCCGGATCGGTCCGCTTGAACAGCTCGAGCGCCTCGAAGCCGTTGCCGGCCGAGCCGACCACCTGCAGCTCCTCGAACTGCTGCGAGCGCTCGATGCGCCGGCGCATGATGTTCGAGTCGTCGACGATCATCAGCTTGTAGGATCGCCTGCCGTTCACTGCACCGCCGTTGCCGCTCATGTGCGCCACGTTCCCGCTCAGGCGACCGCGGTGCTGGCGGCGGCGGTCGGCAGCACGATCTTGAAGCGCGTGAACTTGCCCGGATGCGTGCTGACGCCAATCTTGCCGCCGAGCGAGTACACGCTGCGCGCCACCACGTCCATCCCGACGCCGCGGCCGGCGTCCATGGAGACCTCTTCCTGCGTGGAGAAGCCCGGCCGGAAGATCAGCGACATCGCCGTGCGCGTGTCCATGCCGGCCGCCTCCTCCGCGCTGATGAGCTGGCGCTTCACGGCCGCCGCCTTGAGTGAATCCGGGGCGATACCCGCGCCGTCATCCTCGAAGACCAGCTCGTAGCCGTCGGCGGACTTGCGGAACTCGACGAGCACCGTGCCGGCGTCCTCCTTCAGCTGGGCGCGGCGCACCTCGGGCGACTCGATGCCGTGCACGGCGGCATTGCGCAGCATCTGGATGAGGCAGTCCTTGATCGTCGGCGTGTACTGCGCCGGGACGTCCGCGAGGCCCCGCAGCGTCAGTTTGAAGCGCTTGGCGTGATCCTCGGCCAGCCGCTCGGCGAGCGACTGCAGCGTCGGCGACAGGTCTTCGGCGCGGCGCGTGAGCGCCGACGCGCTCGGTTCGGCGGCGGGCCTGGTGGGCGCCTTCGCCTGCCTGGGCGGCGGCGCGGCCGCTGGTGCGGGCGCGGCGGCGGCGGCCGCGGCGGCCGCCGCCGCGCCGGGAACGGTGTCCTTCAGCACCGTGAGCCGCGCGGCCATCTCGCGCACGCTGCGCAGGTGCGCGAGCAGCTCATCGAGCTTCAGCACCATCGGCAGGAAGTCGTTGCCCGTGAGCTCCGGCTTCTTCTTGCATTCGCTCACCATGTCCTCGAGCGCGTGCACGCGGCTGGCGACCGACTTCAGATTGAGCGCCGAGGCCTCGCCCTTGATGGCGTGCAGCTCGCGGAACAGCCCGCCGAGCTTCTTGCGGAACTCCCCGTCGGTGCGCGCCGGTTCCTTGAGGATGGTGTTGACCAGCTTCAGTCCGGTCTCGGCGGTGTCGAGGAACGACACCAGCTGCAGCGGATCGACGTGCATCATGCCGAGCATCATGTCGAGCTGTTGGTTGGCGTTTTCCTGCGACTCCTGCAGCTCGCGCGCCAGCAGCACGCTGGAGGTGATGTCGCCGACCGCGCACAGCACGTGCTTGATGCCCTCCGCTCCCATGACGCGGTGGAAGTCGAACTGCAGGTAGCGGGTTTCCTTGCCGCCGTGGCCGTTGTCCATGGTGATCTCGAGCTGGCCGAGCGGATTGATGCTCTTCATCAGGTTCTCGTGAGCGCGGTCACCCCAGAGCAGCTTGATGTACTTGGTCGCAGTCGCGAGCGTCGCCGGCGGTACCAGGTCCCTGAGCAGCTCCTCGAAGGTCAGGCCGGCGAAGTCGTTGCGACTGAACATGCGCGTCAGCGCGTCCGACCACACCGAGCCGATGCGATAGTTGGCGTCGAGCAGGAAGAAGCCCTCGCGCACCGTCTTGAGGATGTCGCGGGTCTGCTCCTGGGCATCGCGCGCGGCGCGTTCGTGGCGCGCGCGCGTGAACTGGAAGTAGCCGGCCGCCGCCGCCAGAACGAGCGCGGCGAGCACGCCGGCGAACAGCAGTGCGCGCAGCCGCGCGGCGGCGTCGGAAGCGTTGTGCTGCAGGCTCGAGGCCAGCGTCGCCAGCTGGTCCTGCAGCGCCTGGGCGTTGTCGCTGGCGAACAGCTGGGCGCGCTTGACCGCCGCGTAATGCTCGCGCCCCTCGCGCGACAGCGCGCTGCCGGCGGTGTCGGAATCCACGTATGGCTGGCCGTTGAAGGTGATCACCGGGTCGAGCACCGGGGCATACTGGTGCCACAGCAGCAGCGCACGGCCGAGCTGCGGGGAATTCAGATCGGGCAGGGTGCCAAGCTGCGTCAGCTCGCGGTCGAAGCCCTTGACCGTACCCTGCAGGTCGGCGAGTGCCTGGCCGGCATAGGCGCGCACTTCCAGGCGATCGCGCAGCGTGTTCAGCTGGCGGGCGATCTCCTCGGGAGAGTTCTGCAGTGCGCTCGCGGTCTGCAGCGCCGTGATGTTGGCGCGCATGTGGGTGGCGAGGCGGAAGCCCATGATCAGTACGGCACCCATGACGAGCATGAGCGCGGTGCCGATGCCGGCGGTGGTCAGGTGACGGCGGCGCTCTTTCGCTGCGACGGTCATGCGGGCGATTCTCCTGTTATCACTTCGGCAGCTCGAAGCGCATGCGGGTCTTCACTGGCACCTCGACGGCGGCGCCGTCGACGACCATCGGCGCATAGCGCCAGTGCTTCACCGCGTTGATGGCCGCCTGGTCGAACACCCCCGTCGGCAGCGACTCGAGCACGTGGATGTCGCGGGTCTCGCCACGCACGCTCACGGTGAACTCGAGCGTCACGCTGCCGCTGACGTGTTGCGCCAGGGCAGTGGGCGGGTAGTCCGGCGGCGCGGAGCGCACGCGCTTCAGGTTGGCAGCGAGCGTGGCCGGGTCGACCGCGGCCTGCGGCGGCGGCGGCTGCAGCTGCTGCACGGCCGCGAGGTCCTTCGGATCCGCGCCCCAGCGCTTGGCGAGCGCGAGGTCGGCGTCGGCCGGTTTGCCGGCGAGCACCGCGGCGCGCGCCCGCTCGATCAGCCTGGCGGCCAGGGCACGTCCGGCGTCGGCGAGTGCTGCGTTGCCCGGGTCGCTCGACTGCAGCTGCGTCAGGTAATAAGCGGCGCTGTCCTGCGCCGGATCGGTGAGGCGACCGTCGCGCAACCGCTCGCGGGCCGCCTGCAGCATGCGCTCGCTGTCGGCCTGCGCCGCCTTCTGGCGGGCGGCGGCCACGTCCTTCTCGAACTCGATGACCTCGGCCGGCGTCAGGCCAGCGCGGCGCGCCGCGTCGAGCCAGCGCTGCTGCTCGGCAGTGTTCTTCGCCAGCGCCGCATCGCGGGCCTTGTGCAGGTAGGCGCTGAGCAGGGCGTGGGCGGCGCGCTGCGTGGCGGCGTTGCCGGGCGCTGCGCTCTGCAGCTCGAGCAGATAGCTCCTGGCGCTGTCCTGCGGATCGTCCAGATGGCCGTCGCGGATGCGATCATCGACCAGCCCGGCGAGGTGCTGCACCCTGGCATCCTCCTGGCGGTGAGTGATGTCCGCGCGCCAGCGCGCGAGCTGTTCTGCGGGAATGGAACTCGACTGCTGCGCCTGGTGCACGAGGGCGGCGGCCCGGTCCAGATTGCCGTCGGCGATCGCCTTGGCGATCTGCGCGCCGTACAGGCGCAGCTCGCCGGCGGCCACGCGCGCATCTGCCGGAGCGGCCGACTTCAGGTTCGCGAGCGTCTGCGCGGCCTCGTCCAGCCGGCCGCCGTTCACGGCCTCATCGAAGCGTCCGGCGAGCACCGCGGCCACGCGTTGCAGACCATCACGCGCCTCGGCGTTGTTGGCGTTGGCGGCCACTGCCGAGCGGTAGTACAGCAGGGCGTTGTCGCCGGCGGGCTCGGTGAAGCGGCGCTCGTGCATCGCCAGTCGTGCCTTTTCCAGCAGCTCGTCGACCTTGCCCTGGAGGATCGAGGTGTCGGCGAGCGGCGGCGCCGCTACCGTGGCGCCGCTGGCGGGTGCCGTCGCAGGGTGGGCGGCGGCCGCAACCGGCTGCCTGCCCTGGAAGAACCACCAGGCGCCCCCGGCGGCAGCGGCCAGCAGCGCCACGGCGGCGACCGCCAGCAGTGTGCGCCGCGTGTTGTCAGCGCCGCTGCGCGCACCGGGCGGTGCGGCGGGCGGCCGCAACGCGCCGATGGTGAGCGGCGGCGTCGGCGCCGGCGTCGCTGCGGCGGCTGCCTTGTTGGTCTCGGCCGCCGCGATGGCCCCGCTGAGCACCGCCTCGGTCTTGCGCACGTCGATCGGTGTCGGCAGCACCGCAAACACCTTGCTGCCCTTGAGCGTCGTGGCCAGCTGCTTCTCACCCGCCGTCGCCGCGAACACCACCACGGCGGCGCGTGGCTGCGCCGCACAGGCCGCATCGACCGCGGCGCGCGCGTTCGGCAGCGTGCCCGCATCGATCACCAGCACCTGGGCGCGCTTGCTGCCGGCCATCGCTGCCAGCGCGGCTTCGAGCGTCTCGACCGGCCGCACCGCGGCCTGGCCGCCGAGCGCCTGGCCGAGCTCGAGAAGGAATTCATCCCGGTTGGTGATGGCAGTGACGTCGGTCGTCGGCTGCGACGCCTTGACCGCAGCGGCCGGTGCGGCGGCGTCGGACGTACGGGAGGCGGAAGCTGCACTGACCACGTGTCGTATCTCCACGAAAAGACCCGTCCGGGTACCGGCGTTCGGTCCCGGGGAGCGTGGCCGCGGCGCTGCGGAACCAGCGCGGAAAGCCTCGCCGTTGCAGCATATGTAGCCTCCGGAGCCACGCAGTGCGTCAGTTCACAATAACGCGACGCTGCGTCGGGGCGCCGCGACCGCAGATCGGGATTTTCTGAAGCACTGCTCGCTTTGGCGGTGCGCACCCGCCGGCAGCGGCGCGCGTGCGGTGCGCGTGCGTGCGCGTGCGCGTGCGTACGCAAGCTGCGCGAGCGGCGCGCAGCGCCGGCGCTTTGTCAACGTCTCGTCTACCGCCGGTCCGGCCGCCGTGGCGCCGCAGGCGCCGTGATGGTGCGCGCGCGCTGCGTGCTGCCGCCCGATGGGGCATGGGCGCAGTGCGCACCGGGCGGGTGCGCGCTGCGGGAAGCTTTGCAATCAGCTACTTAAGCCGAGCGGCGCGCTGCTGGCGCGCGCCGTGCAGGGATTGCAGTGGCGCGTGCGCCGCTTCGAGTGAACAATCCGTGCCTGTGACCGTCTTAACGTAATAGGCGCGCCGGGATCTGAAGGCCGTCACTCATTGTGCGAGACATTGGGACTAAGTTAAGAACGAAGCTGGCATTGCCGGCATCCTCCGGCGGCGCCGCGCGTGACCCATGAGCCCGATGGGAGGGAAGGACGATGCGACCGCTCGGTGTTGAGCAGAGTTCCCACGGCAGCAATGCCGACTTCATCGATAGCCTGAGCTCCTTCAGCCGCCTGCACCGCGCGCAGCGCTGGGAAGGGACGTTCGGGGAATTCATCGCCAACATACTGCCCGCCAATCCGGCGGCGCTCGCGCGCAGCAGCCACGAATACATCTGGGACATGCTGCGCTGGCACGGCCGCGCCGGCCAGCCGGACGCGCCGGAGAACATGCGCGCGCGCGAGCTGTTCAAGCGCGAACTGTTCGGCATCGATGAGCCGCTGTCGCGCGTCGTCGACTACTTCAAGGCCGCGGCGGCTGGCTCGGACGTCGGCCGTCGCCTGCTGCTGCTGCTCGGGCCGCCCTCGGGCGGCAAGTCGACGCTCGCCATCCTGCTGAAGCGCGGACTCGAGGAATACAGCCGCACCGACGAAGGCTCGCTGTACGCCATCCGCGGCTCGCCGCTGCGCGAGAATCCGCTCAATCTCATCCCGACCAGCCTGCGCGCGGAGTTTCGCGAGCGTTACGGCGTCAACATCCAGGGCGAGCTGTCGCCGTGGGCGCGCGATTTCGTCGAGCGCGAGTTCGAGGGCGATTTCGTGCGCGTGCCGGTGGAGCGGGTCTTCATCACCGAGGCCTCGCGCATAGGCATCGGCACCTATGCGCCGCACGACCCGACCACCGCCGACATCGCCGACCTGGTCGGCTCGGTGGACCTCGCCAAGGTGGCGCAGATCGGCGACGAGGGCGATCCGCGCGCCTGGTCGTGGTCGGGCGCGGTGTACGCCGCCAGCCGCGGCGTGCTGGAGATGATCGAGATCCTCAAGGTCAAGCGCGAGTTTCTTTACCTGCTGCTGACCCTGACGCAGGAGAAGAACGTCAAGGTGTCGCGCTTCCCGCTGATCCACCTCGACGAGACGATCCTGGCGCACACCAACCTCGCCGAGTTCCACAAGTTCCTTCAGGAAAAAGAGAACGAGGCGCTGCTCGACCGCATGGTGATCATCAAGATCCCGTACGCGCTCTCCTACCGCGACGAGTCGCGCATCTACCAGAAACTGATCTCGGGCGCCCCGGCATTCCGCAACGTGCACCTCGATCCACACGTGCTGAATCTCGCCGCGGTGTTCAGCATCCTCACGCGGCTCGCCAAGACCGAGCGCGAGGGACTCGATCTGCCGAAGAAGCTGCGGCTGTATGCCGGCGAGGCGGTCGAGGGCGTGGCGGAGAGCGAGGCGATGCGGCTCAAGGCGGAGGTACCCGACGAAGGCATGAACGGCGTCAGTCCGCGCTTCGTCATCAATGCCATCTCCAATGCCATCACCCGCGGCAACACCCACAGCCTCACCAGCATGGAGCTGCTGCTGGCGCTCAAGGACGGCATCGAGAGCGATGCGCGCATGGATGCCAAGCAGAAGAAGGCCTGGATCGATCACCTGGTGACGGCGCGCAAGGAGTTCTACAACCGCTGGGTGAAGGAGGATGTGCACCGCGCCATGTTCGCCTCCTTCGAGGAGGAAGCGCAGCAGCTGCTCGAGAAGTACCTGGACGAGGTAGAGGCCTCGCTCGATCACCGCCAGGTCACCGATCCGATCACCGGCGACAATCGCGCGGCGGACGAGCGTTTCCTGCGCTCGGTCGAGGAGAAGATCAAGGTATCGGACTCCGGCAAGATGTCCTTCCGCCAGGAAGTGGTGCGCAAGGCGATGGTGGCCTTCAAGGCGGGCGAGAAGTTCAAGCTCGCGAGCCACGCGCGCATGCGCGAGGCGATCGAGCAGTATCTGTTCGAGGAGCGGCGCGACGTGCTGCGGCTGGTCACTTCCACCGCGCGTCCGGACGACGATGCGCGCCAGAAGATCTCGGTGGTGCAGCAGCGCCTGGTGAACGAGTACGGTTACGACGAGCACAGCGCCAAGGAGGCGCTCAGCTACGTCACCACGCTGCTCGCGCAGGAGTAGCCACGCACCGGGAAAAGGAGTACGACTAGCACGTGGACGGAGAGGGCAAGCAGCGCAGCGGCGCAGATCCCGCCGCGGCCGGGAAATGGTACGAGCTGTTCTCGCGCGGGGCGCGCGACTGGCTGCGTCACGACGAGAAGGTGCGCGAGGCGGTGCGCGCCAATCTGCCCGAGATCATCGCCGGCGGCGACGTCATCAACGGCGGCGCACGCACGGTGCGCGTGCCGGTGCGCATGCTCGAGCACTACCATTTCCGCCTGCGACGCGCGGAAGAAACCCAGGGTGCGGGCCAGGGCAAGGCCAAGCCCGGCGACGTGTTCTCCGATCCCGCGCGTGAGCAGCGGCCGGGGGAAAAGGGCGCCGGCGGTCGCGACGACGGCGAGGTGCAGCTGCTGCTCGAGTTCAAGGTCGACGACATCGTCGACTGGATCTGGGAGGAGATGCAGCTGCCGAACCTCAAGCCGCGCACCGGGCCCTCCGAGGACAGCGAGTGGATTCGCGAGGGCTGGGATCGCCACGGTGCGCGCTCGCGGCTCGACCGGCGCCGCTCGTTCAAGGAGATGGTGAAGCGCCGCGGCAATCCGGGCGCCACTCCCACCTTTATCGACGAGGACCTGCGCTTCCGCCAGCTGGCGCGGCGACGCCAGCCGGCGGTGCACGCGGTGGTGTTCTTCATGCTGGATGTCTCGGGCAGCATGTCCGACCGCGACCGCAAGCTCGCCAAGACGTTCTTCTTCTGGGTGGTGCAGGGGCTGCGGCGCGAGTACCGCTCGCTCGAGACGGTGTTCGTCGCGCATACCACCGAGGCGTGGGAATTCAACGAGCCGGATTTCTTCCAGGTGACCGGCACCGGCGGCACGGTGGCTTCCACCGGGCTCACCAAGGTGCGCGAGATCATCGACGCCCGCTACAACCCGGGGCGCTGCAACATCTACCTGTTCTATGCCTCCGACGGCGACAACTCCGTGAGCGACGCCCAGGAAGCGCGCGGCGTGCTGACCAGCATCGCCGCCGACGCCTGCTTCACCGGCTACGTGGAGGTTTCCTCCGGGCTGTCGCGGCAGCTGGCCACCGAGACCGGCAAGCTGTTTGCCGAGCTCACTGCCGCCGGCTGCGCCGCCGGCAGCTACGCGCTCGGCGACTTCGACGACGTGTGGGGCGCGGTGCGGCACTTCTTCACCGCCGAGACGCACGCGCCCGACGCTGCGCAACCCGCCGGCAGTCCATGAGCGAGGACTGGCAAGGCTACGTGCGACGCATCGAGGCGCTCGCCGCGGCATCCGGGCTGCGATTTCACGCGGTCGACTTCGAGGCGGTGCCCGACAGCTTCATGATGGAAATCGCCGTCTACGGGCTGCCGGTGCGCATGCCGCACTGGTCGTTCGGTGTGCGCTACATCTACCAGCTGATCCAGCGCCACATGGGGCACTCGCGCCTGTTCGAAGTGGTCTTTCCCGGCAACCCCGGGCACGCCTACCTCGCCGAGAGCAACGGCCTGGCGGAGAACATCCTGGTGACGGCGCACGTGCTCGGGCACGCGGACTTCTCGCGCAACAACCTGCTGTTCCGCCGCTGCCAGGAGCAGGTGAGCGAGCGCATCGTGGAGCACGCCGCCAACCATGCGCGCCAGATCAGCCAGGCGATCGAGACGCACGGCATGCAGCGGGTGGAAGCAGCGCTCGATGCGGCGCTCGCGCTCGAGCAGCACGTCGACATCGACCAGCCGCTGCGGCGCGCGCGCTACCCGGAGTACCTCGAGGACCCCAAGGCGCTGGTCGACGACGAGTTCCGCAAGCGCTTCGCCGCCCTCGAGCCGGCGGCCGCGGGCAGCGCCGTCGAGGCGAAGAAGCGCGCGCCGGTGCCGCCGCACCCGGAGCGCGACCTGCTGTGGTTCGTGGCCAATTACGCGCCCGAGATGGAGAGCTGGGAGCGTGACATCTTTCTCGCGGTGCGCGAGGAGTCGTTCTACTTCTACCCGGTGTTTGCCACGCAGATCATGAACGAGGGCTGGGCGTCCTACTGGCACGCCCGCCTGCTGCGCGAGGCGGATTTCATACCGCAGCAGGCCTACCTCGACGCCATCAAGTGCCACTCGGACGTGGTGCGGCCGGTGGCCGCCGAGCAGCAGGTCTCACTCAACATCAATCCGTACCACCTCGGCTTCGCCATGTGGGAGAAGATCGTCGCCAAAGACGGGCTGGAGGCCGCGCGCCACATCATGGAGCAGGACGATGACTTCGCCTTCGTGCGCAATCACCTCACGCGCGAGCTCGCCGAGGAGCTGGAGCTGTTCCGTTACAGCGCGCGCAGCGACGGCCAGATCAAGGTTCTCGAGACCGACCTCACCGCGCTGCACGAGGCGGTGCTCGCGCCCAAATACAACTTCGGTGCGCCGATCGTGTCGGCGCTGCACATGCGCAACGACGGTACGCTCGAGCTCGGTCATGACAGCGGGGTCGACGGCCGTGGACTGGATCTCGAGCGCAGCCGCAAGGTGCTCGACTACCTGCACAAGCTGTGGCGGCGGCCGATCGTGCTCACCACCGTGAACCAGGCGGGATCGGCGCTCGAGCTCACCGCTCCTTAGGCTCTGCGCTGCTTCGCTGCGGCGCGGGCGGCGGCGCGGCTTCGCCCCAGTCCTCCTCCTCGTGCGAGGTCACGATCGACACCGGGTCGCTCGCCGGGAAACTGTCGGCGAGCGCCTCATCGAGCTGATCCTGGATCTTCTGCGCGCTCTCGCGCCGGCGTGCCTCGCCTGCGGGATCAGCCGGATCAGCCGGATCAGCCGGATCAGCCGGATCGGCGGGATCGGCGGGATCGGCGGGATCGGTCATGGAGCCTCCTGGGCGGCGAAAGCCAAGCGCGTCGCGGCGCGCCCGGCCGTGCCATGGTACCCCTTGCGCTAGACTTGCCGCATGCCGCGGCCATACCTGGTGTTCGTGCGGGCGGGCAACGAGTCGCTGCACCGCCGACTGATCGCCGAAGACCCGGGGCGTAACTGGGACTGTGCCGTGAGCTGGTACGTTGCCCCGCCGCCCGAGCAGCTCGCGGAGTATTACTGCCAGGGCGGGTTCAACAAGTTCGACGGTTTCCTCGAATTCTGGCGGCAGCGGCCGCCTGACTTCGACTACCGCTACCTGCTGTTGCTCGACGACGACGTGTATCTCGCCCCCGGCGACGTGTCGCGCTTCCTGGCGCTGTGCGAGCACTACCACACCTACCTGGCGCAGCCGGCGCTGCACTGGTTCACGCAGACGACGATGAAGGCGCTGGTGCGCAATCCGGCGTGCGTGCTGCGCCGGGTCAGCTACGTCGAGGTGATGGCGCCGTGCTTCTCGAGCGCTGCGCTTACGCAGCTGCTGCATACCTTCGGCATGACGCGCAGCACCTGGGGCACCGACGTCGCCTGGGCGGGGGTCATCGACGGGCGCCAGCCGATCTACGTGGTGGACGCCATCGGCATGGATCACACGCGCACCGGCGACGGCCGCCCCGGCGCCTTCTACCGCAAGCTCGCGGAAATGGGGGTGGATCCGTACACGGAGCTGCGCCACGTGCAGCAGCTGTACCCGGCGCTGCGCACCAGCCGCACGCTCCGCACGGGCCACGTGTTTCGCGAAGGCATTCCCGCAGCGCTCGCGCCGGCGCTCATGTGGCTGTTCGAGCGGCTGAAGTTCATCGTGCGGCTGCGCAAGCGCGCGCTGTTTCACCTGCGCTACTGGCGCGCGAGTCTCGAGGACGCCTTCACGCGCTAGCTGTGCGCGCGGGCATCGAGCAGCGCGCGGATCGCCGGCCATTCGTTCGGCACCAGGCCGAGCGCTTCGGCCTGGCGGCCGGCGAGCACCTGGAAGTCCTTGCCCAGATACTCCGCGATCAGTCCCTCGCAGCGCTCAGCCAGCACATTCGAGCGCGGGTCCGGGTTCAGCACCATGCCGAGCCCGGTGGGCGGCGTGCCGATGGTGCGCACCGTGAGGTCCGGACGCTGCTCGCGCAGCAGCAGCAACAGCCGCCAGATGTCGCCGCTCCAGAAGCGCGTGCGCTGCTCGCGCTGTGCGGTGCGCGCATCGAGCGGATAGCAGTCGTGCACCAGGATCACCGCAGCGCGCGTGCAGGCGCGCTCGACGTTGATGAAGTCGCGCAGCGCGTACTCGAAACGGTGCATGCCGTCGATGAAAGCGAGCTCAAGCGCGCGGCCGCCGAACTCGCCGCGCAGGTCGTGCTGCGCGAAGAACTCATCGCTGGTGGTGGCGAAGATCCGCTCGTGCGCACGCAACGGCCGTGCCAGCTGCGGGCTCGGGTCGATGCCGATTGCCGCCGTGTCCGGCGAGGCCAGCGCCAGCGATTCGCCGCGCGCGACGCCGATCTCCAGGTAAGTGGCGGGCTTGAGGTGCGCGTGAATCCGGCGCAGCACGCCGAAGTAGCTCTCCCCCGGCAGCGTGAGACGCGACATGAGCGTGTAGGCGCGCGAGTAGTCGGCGTGCTCCACCGCCTGCCGGCACAGCGCCAGCGCCTGCTGCGGGCGGCCGAGCCACTGCTGCCAGCGCGCGCGCCGGAACAGCGCCCTGGCGGTGCGCCGCCCCGCGGGAGGTGGAGGAGTTTCGGGCGCCACGTTCACCTTATTGTCTGCGCAGGGAGTTTAACCCGCCCGCGACGCCCCTGACCCTGCAATCCGCAGCCGCGCGGGCACGGCCGTGGGCCCGGTGCGCGGGCGCCGCGCCTGGCCGGTCCCGCGCCTGCTGGCCCCGGGGCGGCTTTCCGGAGTAGGCTTTCGCCACACCGGTGATGCTCGCGCGGCGCCGGTAATGCACGAGCCGGGGGAGCCAAGCGTCATGGGGTACACGACTTCGGGCATCCGTAACATCGCACTGGTCGGGCCGGCCGGTGCGGGCAAGACCTCGCTGCTCGAGACGCTACTGACCCAGGCCGGCGCAACGCGCAGCCGCGGCAGCCTCGCGCGCGGCACCACGGTCTCGGACTTCGACCCGCAGGAGAAGCGCCTGCAGCATTCCCTGGATACGGCGATCTGCAGCTTCGATTGCCACGACATCCACGTCAACCTCATCGACACGCCGGGCTACGCGGACTTCCTCGGCAAGACGCTGGCCGTGCTGGAGGCGGTCGAGGCGGTCGCCGTCGTGGTGAGCGCTGCCAACGGCGTCGACAGCTTCACCCAGCGCATCATGGAGTTCGCGCGCGAGCGCGAATTGTGCCGCCTGGTCGTGATCAACAAGATCGACAGCCGCGACGCGCACTGCGCGGACGTGCTGCAGCAGCTGCGCGAGGCCTTCGGACCGGAATGCCTGCCGCTCAACCTGCCGGCCGGCGGTGGCGACGCCGTGGTTGACTGCTTCTTCCAGCCGCCCGGGCGCGCCGCCGACTTCTCCTCGGTGGCGGCGGCGCACACCCAGATCATCGACCAGGTTGTGGAGCTCGACGAGCAGCTGATGGCGCTGTATCTCGAGCAGGGCGAGGAGCTCTCGCCCGAGCAGCTGCACGATCCGTTCGAGCAGGCGCTGCGCGAGGGGCACCTGGTGCCGGTGTGCTTCGCCTCCGCGGAGAGCGGCGCGGGTGTGCCGGAGCTGCTGCAGGTGTTCGAGCGGCTGATGCCCAACCCCGCCGAGGGCAATCCGCCGCAGTTCCTCAGGGGCAACGGCGAGGCGGCCGAGCGCGTGGCGGTCACGCCCGATCCGGCACGCCACGTGATCGCGCACGTCTTCAAGGTGTCCATCGACCCTTACGTGGGCAAGCTCGGCGTGCTGCGCGTGCACCAGGGCACGGTGCGCCCGGGCAGCCAGCTGTTCGTCGGCGACGCGCGCAAGCCCATCAAGATCGCGCACCTGTTTCGCCTCCTGGGCAAGGAGACCGCCGAGATCACCAGCGCCGTGCCCGGGGAGATCTGCGCCATCGCCAAGGTCGACGAGCTGCATCTGGATGCCGTGCTGCACGACTCGCACGAAGAGGACCAGTACCACCTGAAACCGGTGGCCTTCCCGCCGGCCATGCTCGGCGTCGCCATCGAGCCGGAGCGACGCGGCGACGAGCAGCGCCTCGCGGACACGCTGCACAAGCTCACCGCCGAGGATCCGTGCGTGCGCATCGAGCATCACGCGGCGGTCAACGAGACGGTGCTGTACGGCATGGGCGAGTTCCACCTGCGCGTGCTGCTCGAGCGCATGACCGAGCGCTACGGTGTGCACGTCAAGACGCACCCGCCGAGCATTCCCTACCGCGAGACCATCACCCGACCGGCCGACGGGCATTGCCGCCACAAGAAGCAAACCGGCGGCGCGGGGCAGTTCGGCGAGGTGTTCCTGCGCATCGAGGCGCTCGGCCGCGGCGTCGGGTTCGAGTTCGTGGACGACGTGGTCGGCGGCGCGATTCCCGGGCAGTACATTCCGGCGGTGGAGAAGGGCGTGCGGCAGGTGCTCACCGAGGGCGCGCTCGCCGGCTTCCCGATCCAGGACGTGCGCGTCACGGTGTACGACGGCAAGTATCACGCCGTGGACTCGAAGGAAGTGGCGTTCGTCTCCGCCGGGCGCAAGGCGTTCCTCGATGCGCTCGGCAAGGCTGCGCCGATCGTGCTCGAGCCGATCATGCTGCTGTCGATAACGGCGCCGGCGAGCGCGATCGGCGACATCAGCGGCGATCTGGCCACCAAGCGCGCCCGCATCAACGGCAACGACAGCCTGCCTGGCCAGCGGGCGAACCTGAGCGCCTACGTGCCGCTCGCCGAGGTGTCCGAGTACCAGTCACGCCTCAAGGCGCTCACCGGCGGCCAGGGGGCCTACACCATGGAACTGAGTCACTACGACCCGGTGCCGCCGCGCCGGCAGCAGGAGCTGGCGCAGGCCTGGCGGCCGCGCACCGAGGAAGAGTGAAGCCGCCCGGCGCGCACCGCGCCGCGCACGCTGCCTGGACGCTGAGCGCGGCGCTCGCTGCGGCCGCAACCGTCGCCTGGGCCGCCGCTGCCGCTGCACCGGCAGAGCGGGCGGCGCCGGAGGCGACGATCGCGCAGCTGCAGGTGGATCTTGCGCACCACAGGCGCACGGTGCGCGCCATCGAGGCGCATTACGCGGCGCGCATCGCCGCCCTCAACGTCCACGGGCCCGCACTGCGCGCGGTGCTCGAGGTGAACCCCGACGCCGCGCGCGACGCCGCGCAGCTCGACGCCAGCGCGGCGCCGCACGGGGTGCTGTTTGGCGTACCGGTGCTGCTGAAGGACAACATCGACACGGCAGACCGCATGCTGACGACCGCAGGGTCGCTGGCGCTGTCCGACTCGCGGCCGTCGCGCGATGCCTTCATCGTGCGCCGCCTGCGCGCGGCGGGCGCACTGATACTCGGCAAGACCAACCTGAGCGAATGGGCCAACTACCGCTCGAAGCGCTCCTCGTCCGGCTGGAGCGCGCGTGGCGGCCAGACGCGCAACCCCTACGCCCTCGATCGCAATCCCTGCGGCTCGAGCTCCGGTGCGGGCGCGGCGATTGCCGCCGACCTCGCCGTCGTCGCGGTCGGAACCGAGACCGACGGCTCGATCACCTGTCCGGCGAGCGCCAACGCCCTGGTGGGCATCAAGCCTACGGTGGGCCTCGTGTCGCGCTCCGGGATCATCCCGATCGCGGCGAGCCAGGACACGGCCGGACCGATGGCCCGCAGCGTCGCCGATGCTGCGCTGCTGCTCGGCGTGCTGGCGGGCTACGACCCCGAGGATCCTGCGACGGCGCCGCTCGCCGCGCAGCCGCCGCCCGACTACCGCCGCGCGCTCGAAACGGGCGCGCTCACCGGGGTGCGTATCGGCGTACTACGCCATTTCGCCGGCTTTCACGAGGAGGTGGATGTCTTGTTCGAGCGCGCCCTCGGCGTGCTGCGCGCGCGCGGCGCGCTGCTCATCGACCCGGCCGAGATCGCCGCTGCCGACAAGCTCGATGCCGACGAGCAGGTGGTGCTGGCGTACGAATTCAAGGACGGGATCAACCGCTACCTGGCGACACGCCAGGGCAGCGGCCCGCGCACGCTCGCCGAGCTGATCGCCTTCAACGACCGCCAGGTGACGCGCGAGATGCCGTTCTTCGGTCAGGAGCTGTTCGTCGAGGCGCAGGCGCGCGGACCGTTGAGCGATCCGCAATATCTCGAGGCGCACGCGCGGGCACTGCGGCGCGCCCGGGCCGAGGGCATCGATGCCGCGCTCACCAAGGACCATCTGCAGGTGCTGGTCGCGCCGACCGTGGGTCCGGCCTGGACCACTGACCTGGTGAACGGCGATCACGTGCTCGGCGGCGGCGTCACCACGCCGCCCGCGGTGGCCGGTTATCCACACATCACCGTGCCCATGGGCACCGTGCACGGCTTACCGGTGGGGCTGTCGTTCATCGGCGCCGCCTTCACCGAGGAGCAGCTCATCGGCTACGCCTATGCGTACGAACAGGCCAGTCACGCGCGCGAGCCGCCGCACTTTGCCGCCACGCTGCCGGCGAAGTGAGCGGCAATTCGCACAATTCACGCCCATTTTTTCTGCCGGCCGCGCAGCCCCGCTAGACTTGAGCCGTGGAGGAGCGGAGCAAGAAAGTCATCTGCGCGCTCACGCTCGCGGCGCTCGTCCTGGCAGCCGCGGCCGCGCCGTCCATGGCCGCGACCCCTGCCCCGGGGGCCTGCCCGCCAGGCGCGCCGGAGTGCCCGCAAGTCGCGCCCGTGAACGGCGGCGCCTCGCACTCCCATGGCCGCGTCTACGGCACACCCATCCAGGCGCCGATCCTGCACCGTCGCTCCCGGCACAAGACGCCAGCGGCAAAGGCGCCGACTCCGTAACGCTTTAGTGCGGCGCCGGTGCCTGCCAGTGCACCGTGTCGCCGGTGTGCAGCCCGAGCTTCGCAGCCGCGCCGCCCCTGAGCTCCACGACCGCGGCCACCTTGGTGTCCGAGCTGAGCGTGCTCAGCGACATCGGCGCGGCGTGCTCGATGATCTTGCTCACCCTTCCTGCAGCATCGACGAACAACATGTCGAGCTCGATGTAGGTGTTCTTCATCCACATGTTCTCGACGTTGGGCGGATCCACGGGGAACACCATGCCCCGGCTCTCGGGCAGATCGCTGACGAACATCAGCCCCTGCTCGGCACGCTCGGGGGTGTCGGCGACCCACACGTCGAAGCGGTAGCTGTGCGTGTCGTGTCCCGCGCCGTGGTGGCTGATCTCGAGAGTGGTGCGCGGAAAGCTCGCAAGATCGAGCGGCCGGTGCGGCTCCTGTGCCGCTGCCGTGGCAGCGGCGAGCCAGGCGGCAATGGCCAGCCCCGGCGCCGCAGGGAGGGGGATGCGCAGGGGTCGTTCTGACATGGTTGACCTATGTTCTGGGGGCGGCGAGGAGAGGTTGCTCGGGCGGCTCATCGCCGAACACGGCAGTGCCGGCGAAATCGAAGCGGCTGACCAGGATGCGGGCATCGCTGCTCAAGGTGCTCGCGGGCCCGATGCAGAAGCCGCGCGCCACCACCCGCCACGAGCGGCGCACTGCGCCGGGCGCGCTGACGCGCTCCTGCCGCAGCTCGTCAACGGTGCAATTGTCCTCGCCGCGGGTCGTGAACAGCCGCTGCTCACCCTCGAGGATCACGGTGAGATTGGTCGGCAGCTCCCGGCCGGCTCGCCCCTCGCGCGCCGTGCCCATGCCGAACACCAGGCGCAGCCGCCGCCCGTCCGCGTGCCGCGGTCCGGCGAAGCTCACGCGCAGCCCGCTGCCGTCGGCGCGCGAACCGCCGGCGCATTCGATCTCGCCGTTATGCCAGTCGACATCGAGATTCACCGCGCCGCGGATCCGGGCGCGCAGGTAACCGTTGCCGCTCGCCAGGCAGCCGTGCCCGGCGGGCTGCGCTGCCGCGAGCTGCGCGGGGGCCGGGCTGCCGCTGGCGAGCGCTGCCAGCAGCGCCAGGCTCAGCGTACACACGATCAGGCAAAGACGCGGCATGGCGCGCAGTGTAGCGCGCCCTCGTTCACGCGCCGGGCTGGACCAGCAGCGCCTTGGCCAGGCGCGCGTGTCCGCGGGCGATCCCGCGCGCCGCGTGCATGAGCAGCGCGAGAATCACGAGCCCCGCGATCATGCCGAACAGCGAGCCGATCAGCGTCTGCGGGCCGCCCCAGGAGTGTTGGTCGTCGATCTGGATGACAGCGGTGGGAAAGTCGTGCGGCAGGAAGGCAAGGTCGTGCCCCAGCACCACCAGCGGCGCCAGAGCCAGGCGCAGCCCCACGGCAAGTCCGGTAACGGCGAGCGTGAAGTAGATGATCCCGAGCGGCAGCATCAGCAGCAGGTACAGCAACGTGGTCCAGGTGCGTCCGTCCTTGAGCATATCGCCGATGCGGCGCAGCCAGCCGGCCGGCTGCCCCGGATGCAGCGTGCGGCGCGGCATGCGCTCGCCGGTGATCGCTTCCAGCAGGCGGCCTTCACCGAGCGCAATGACGCGCGTGATGCCGATGAAGACGAGGAAGAACGGCACGCCGATGATGAGGACGGCGAGGCCCGCCGACAGCGACAGGCCTACCACCACAATTGTGAAGTACACCACGCCGGTGGCGAGCGCGAGCAGCATGTAAAAGAGCGAGCTGTAGGCGCGCGCGTCCATGAACACACTGAAGAAGCGCCGCAGCGCGCCCTGCGGCGCGGCGGCCCGCGGCGCCGGATTGAGGGCCGCCTTCACCTTCACCTCGGTGTCGCGATAGGCGGCCGCCACCTCCTCGGGTGCGCCGTAGGTACTGGCGATGAGCTCGAGCACGTCGGCCTCGGACTTGCCGGGATGCGCGGCCACCTCGGCGCGCAGGTACTCCTCGGCGTCATAGAGCGCGTCCTGGATCAGCGCAGGATCCTCATCGGCGAGCGCGGCGCGCAGCTGCCGCAGGTAGTCATCGATCGAGCGGGGGGCATTGAGACTCATGTGACGGTTCCTTCGATGAAGCGATCGACGAAGCCGCGTGTCTGGCGCCAGATGTCACTCCACTGGCGCAGCACCGCGCGGCCCTCATCGGTGATGCGGTAGTAGCGGCGCGGCGGCCCCGAGTAGGAGGGGACGACGCGGCTGGTGAGCAGGCCTCCCGCGGCGAGGCTGCGCAGCACCGGGTACACGGTGCCCTCCTTGAACAGCGCCTCGCCCTCGTTGGCCCGCTGCAGACGCTTGGCGATCTCGTATCCGTAGAGATCCTCGGTGCTGCGCTCGAGCACAGCCAGCAGCACGAGTGCCGTGAGGCCCGTGTTCAGGTCTTTCTGGAACTTGCGTGGCTGGCTATCATCCATACACTAGTATTATTAAGTGTATAGTACTAGTAGTCAACCAGTATTAGGCAGGCACTGGGACTGCCATTTACGGGGAGATGCGCTTTGCGGGACTGGTCAGCGCGGCTGCTAGACTTCCCCGCGCCGAAGTTCCTGAAAGCTCGAGATGAGAAACTCGCTCCTCGAAGTCACCCCCGTGATCCCGGGGAGCCTGGCACGCCTGCCGGAGCTCGCCGCCAACCTGTTCTTCAGCTGGCACCGCCCCACCCGCGCACTGTTCGAGGATCTGGATCCGGAGCTGTGGAAGCAGAGCAACGGCAATCCACGGCTCATGATCCGTTGCGTCAACCAGTCGACGCTCGAGCGCCGCGCCGCCGACCAGCAGTACCTCGCGCGCTACCACGTTGCGCTCGAGACGCTCGATGCCTACATCCACCCCGGCGCGCCGGCCGGCGCGAGTCCGCCGCTGGTGGGGTACTTCTGCGCCGAGTACGGCTTTCACGAGAGCTTCCCGATCTACTCCGGCGGTCTTGGCGTGCTCGCCGGCGACTACTGCAAGGCGGCGAGCGACGAGCGCGCCAACTTCGTCGCGGTCGGGCTGCTGTACGAGCAGGGTTATTTCACGCAGATGGTCGACAACGACGGGCTGCAGCACGCCGAGTACCGCGAGCGCGATCCGCGCGACCAGCCGCGCGACCCGGTGCGCACCGCGGCGGGCGAGTGGGTGACGGTGCGCGTGCGCATCGCCGCGTGCGACGTGAGCGCGCGCGTGTGGCGCGCGCAGGTGGGGCGCGTGCCGGTGTACCTGCTCGACACCAACTGCGCGGACAACGCCCCGTCCGATCGCGACATCACCCATCGACTGTACGGCGGCGATGAGTCCACGCGCGTGCGCCAGGAGATGATTCTCGGCATCGGCGGGGTGCGCGCGCTGCGCGCCCTGGGTGTGCAGCCGGCCGTGTGGCACCTGAACGAAGGCCACGCCGCGTTCCTGATCCTCGAGCTGCTGCGCGAGCAGCTCGGCCACGGGCTGCCGTTCAATGCCGCGCTGGAAGCGGTGGCGGCGGCCTGCGTCTTCACGACCCACACGCCGGTGGCCGCCGGTCACGACGCCTTCGGGCTCGAGCTCATCGCGCAGCATTTCGAGGGCTTCATACGCGAGCTGGGTATCCCGGTGGAGCGCTTTCTCGAGCTGGCGCGGGTACCTTCCGCCCCGGGCCTGTTCAACATGACGCGCCTGGCGCTCAACGGTACGCGCCACGTCAACGGCGTGAGCCGCATCCACGGCGCGGCCTCCGCGCGGCTGTGTGCCGATCAGTGGCCGGAAATTGCGCCGCAGGACAACCCGGTGGGCTTCATCACCAACGGCGTGCATGTGCCGACCTTCCTGCACCAGCGCTGGATGGAGTTCTTCGACCGCGAGCTCGGCAGCGAGTGGCGCGAACGCCTGCGCGACGTGGACTTCTGGCGCGCGCTCGAGGAGGTGCCCGACGAGCGCTACTGGGCGACGGCCCAGGACGTCAAGAGCCGCATGCTGGCCAACGTGCGCGAACGGCTCGAGCGCGAGTACGAGCGCAAGGGCGGCAGCCCGGCGCAGCTGCGCCACGTGACCCGCGCTCTTGATCCGCAGCGGCCGGACGTGCTGACGGTGGGTTTTGCGCGGCGCTTCGCGACCTACAAGCTTGCGACGCTGCTGCTGCGCGACCGCGCGCGCCTCGCCCGCCTGGTGAACAACCCGGCCCGGCCGATGGTGCTGCTGTTCGCCGGCAAGGCGCACCCGGCGGATGAGCCGGGGAAACAGGTGCTGCGCGAGCTGCGCCAGCTGATGACCAGCCAGGAGTTCGCCGGGCGCATCGTGTTCCTCGAGGACTACGACCTGCAGCTGGCGCGCTGCCTGGTATCGGGCGTGGACGTATGGCTGAACAACCCGATCGCGCCGCTCGAGGCGAGCGGCACCTCCGGCATCAAGGCGGCCATCAACGGACGGCTGAACCTCAGCATCCTCGACGGCTGGTGGGCGGAAGGCTGGCAGCAGGACAACGGCTGGGGCATCCCGCCGGCGAACGTGCAGGATCCGGAGCGGCGCGACGCGCTCGAGGCGGAGCTGATCCTCGGCACTCTGGAAGAGGAGGTGCTGCCCCTGTACTACGGTCGCGACGAGAGCGGCTGTCCACCAGGCTGGGTGAGGCGCAGCAAGCGCGCCATGACGACGGTCATTCCGCGTTTCAACATGCGCCGCGTGCTGTTCGACTACACCCAGGGCCTGTACCGGCCCGCCGCCGCACACTGCGCGCGCCTCGCCGCCGACGGCTTTACCGGGGCGCGGACGCTGGCCGACTGGAAGCAGCGCGTACGTCTCGCCTGGCCGAAGGTGAGCCTGAAGCTGCTCAACGACGGCGCGCGCGATCTGCCGCGCGGCGAGCGGCTGCGGCTGCGGGTCGCCACCGCACTCAACGGCCTGAGCCCCGCCGACGTGCGGCTCGAGTTCCTCGCACGGCGGCTGCTGCCCGAGTCCGACCTGTCGCCGCCGCCGCTGTCCTCCTACGGGCAGGGCCCGCGCGACGGGCTGTGGCAGGCCACGTTCACGGCCACGGACGAGCACGACGCCGACGGGGCGGTGGTGTTCGCGCTCGACATCGAGCCGCCCGAGTGCGGCCAGTTCCGCACCGAGGTGCGCGTGTATCCGTGGCACGAGCTGCTGTCGCACCCGTACGAGCTTGGCCTCATGAAGCGCCTGTAGAAGCGCGCGTCAGGGTTGCGCCGACAGCGCACCTTGCGGTGTAGTACAGCCCATGTCGCGCCAGCCCGCACGCGCTTCCTCCGGACGCTACGTCAGCCGCCTGACGGGCGGCACGCTCGCCGTCATCATGGCCGGCGGGCGCGGCGAGCGGCTGCACGATCTCACCGCGCACCGCTGCAAGCCCGCCACCCCGTTCGGCGGCAAGTTCCGTATCATCGACTTCGTGCTGTCGAACTGCGTGAACTCTGGCATCCGCCAGATCTCGATCCTCACCCAGTACAAGGCGCAGTCGCTCATCCAGCACGTGCAGCACGGCTGGAGCTACCTGCGCGGCGAGTTCGGCGAGTTCATCGAAGTGGTACCGGCGCAGCAGCAGCTCGGCCCGGTGTGGTACCGCGGCACCGCCGATGCCGTGCACCAGAACATCGAGCTGATCCGCGCCCATCGTCCCAAGCACGTGCTGGTGCTCGCCGGCGATCACATCTACAAGATGGATTACGGCCCGATGATCGCCTACCACGTGGAGAAGGGCGCCGACGTCACCGTCGGGGTGGTGGAAGTGCCGGCGCAGGAGTCGCACCACTACGGGGTGCTGACCGCCACGGAGTGGAACCGCGTCACGAAGTTCGCCGAGAAGCCGACCAGCCCCGACGCGCTTCCCGGGCGTCCCGACACCATCCTCGCCTCGATGGGCATCTACGTGTTCAACACGCGGCTGCTGGAGGCGCTCTTGGCCGCAGACGCGGCCAACGCTTCCTCGGGCCACGACTTCGGCAAGAACGTGCTGCCCGAGGCCATCGCTGCCGACCGCCAGGTGTTCGCCTACCCGTTCCAGGACGTCAAGACGCGCGCGCAGAGCTACTGGCGCGATGTGGGCACGATCGATGCGTACTACGACGCCAACCTCGAGCTGGTGCACGTGCGCCCCGAGCTCAACATCTACGACGAAGACTGGCCCATCTGGACCTACCAGGTGCAGCAGCCACCGGCGAAGTTCGTCCTCGACGAGGACGGCCGCCGCGGCATGGCGATCAATTCCATGGTGTCCGGCGGCTGCATTATCTCCGGCGCGGTGGTGCGCGAGTCGCTGCTGTTCTCCAATGTGCGCGTCGAGGAGGGCAGCACCATCCAGCGCTCGGTGATCCTGCCGAACGCGGAAATCGGCCGCGGTTGCGTGATCAACGGTGCGATCATCGACGAAGGCTGTGACATTCCCGAGGGCACGCGCATCGGCAGCGAACGCGCGGACGACGTGCGGCGCTTTCACGTGACCGACAAGGGCGTGGTGCTGGTAACGCAGGACATGCTGCGCGTGCCACGCCCGGCCGACGCATGAGCAGCCCCGCGCCGCGCCTGCCGGTGATCCTGCTGTGGCACATGCACCAGCCGCATTACCGCGACGCGCTCACCGGCCGCTACACGCTGCCGTGGACCTACCTGCACGCCATCAAGGACTACACCGACATGGCGGCGCATCTGGAGAGCAACCCGGACGCGCGCGCGGTGGTCAATTTCAGTCCAGTGCTCATCGAGCAGCTCGAGGACATCGCCTGGCGCATCGGCGAGCACCTCGCCGGCGGTGCGGCACTGCCCGATCCGATCCTGGCGCTGCTCGGGCCGGAGCCGGTACCGGTCGAGGCGCCGCTGCGGCTCGAGCTGCTGCGTGCCTGTCTGCGCGCGCAGCGCAAGCAGATGCTCGAGCGCTTCGGCCCGTATCTGGAGCTGGCCACGATCGCCGAGACGCTCGGCACGACCGAGCGCATCGCCTACGCCTCCGACCAGTTCATCCACGACCTCGCCGTCTGGTACCACCTGGCATGGCTCGGCGAAACGGTGCGCCGCACCGATCCCCTGGTCGCACGCCTCACCGAGCGCGGCCGCGACTTTACCGCCGCGCAGCGGCGCGAGCTGCTGGCGCTGATCGGCAAGCTCGTCGGCCAGGTCGTGCCGCGCTTCCGCGCGCTGGCAGAGGCGCAGCAATGCGAGCTGTCGGTCACGCCCTACGGGCACCCGCTGATACCGCTGATGCTCGACTTCCGCAGTGCGCGCGATGCGGTCCCGGCGATGCCGCTGCCGGCGCACCCCGGCTACCCGGGCGGTGCCGCACGCGCGGCCTGGCACGTGGAGGAGGGAATCCGCGTCTTCACCCGCGCATTCGGCGCGCGCCCGCTCGGGTGCTGGCCGGCCGAGGGCGCGGTGAGCGCCGCGACGCTCGAGCTGCTGGCAGCGCGCGGCTTTCGCTGGGCGGCGAGCAGCGCCGGTGTGCTGCGCGGCAGCCTCGCGCTCGGCGACCCGCAGGCGGCCGAGGACCCGCTCGCCTACAACCGCCCCTATCGTCTCGGCGGCACGGGGATGAGCTGCTTCTTCCGCGACGACGCGCTCTCGGACCTCATCGGTTTCACCTACGCCACCTGGCATGGCGATGATGCCGCCGCCAACCTGGTGAACGAGCTGGTGCAGCTCGCCGGCGAGTACCAGCGCAGCGGCAACCACGCCGTGCTGATCGCACTGGATGGCGAGAACGCCTGGGAGCACTACCCCTTCAACGGCTACTACTTCCTGCGTGCGCTGTACGCGAAGCTCGCCGCCCATCCGCGGCTCGAGCTCACCACGCTGTCCGAGTGCCTGGCGCGCGGCATCCAGCCGGCGCCGCTGCCGCGGGTGTGCGCCGGCAGCTGGGTGCACGCGACGCTCGCCACCTGGATCGGCGATCCAGCCAAGAACAAGGCGTGGGATCTGCTGTGCGACGCCAAGGAGGCTTATGACCGCGTCATGCAGGCAAATCCGGAGGGCGCGCTGCGCGCCGCCGCGGGACGCCAGCTGGCGCTGTGCGAGGCCTCCGACTGGTTCTGGTGGTTCGGCGACTACAATCCGGCCGATGCGGTAAGCCAGTTCGATCGTCTCTATCGACGGCAGCTCGTGACGCTCTACCGGCGGCTGAACCTGCCGCCGCCCGCCGATCTCATGATGTCGATCGCGACCGGGCACGGGACTCCCGAGTACGGCGGGGTCATGCGGCGCGCCAGCGCCTGAGCGCTCTAAGGTTTGCGCAAGGAGATGCGCGTGGCTACAGACCGACTGCCCGTGTTCGACCGGCGCCGCGCCGGAGTGCTGCTGCCGCTGTCGGCGCTCGAGGCCGCGCTCGGGCGCGGCGGCCGCGCCTTCATCGACTGGCTCGTGCAGGCGGGATTCTCGGTGTGGCAGATCCTGCCGGTCGGTCCGGTGGGCGCCGACCGCTCGCCTTACTGGGTGCGCTCGGACTTCGCCGGCAACCCGGAGTTTCTCGACCCCGCCGAGCTGCCCGATGCGCATGCGCCGCCCGACCCGCAGTTCCTGTCCGCGTCGGCGTCGTGGCTGCCCGACTACGTGCAGTTCGAGGCGCTGACGCGCGCGCACGGCGGGGCGCCGTTCTGGCAGTGGGCGGCGCCGCTGCGCGATCGCGACCGGGAAGCACTCGCCGAGGCGCGCCGGCACCTCAGCGCCCAGGCGAGCGCCATCGAGCGCGAGCAGTACGCCTTCTACCTGCAATGGCAGCGGCTGCGGGACTACGCGCAGGAACGCGGCGTGCGCCTGTTCGGCGATCTGCCCTTCTACGTCGGGCCCTCGTCCGCGGAGACCTGGGTACACCGCGAGCTCTTTGCGCTCACTGCCAGCGGGGAGCCGGCCGCGGTCGGCGGCGTGCCCCCGGATTATTTCTCCGAGCTCGGCCAGCTGTGGGGCAACCCGGTGTACGACTGGGCGGCGCTCGAGCGCATGGATTTTCACTGGTGGCGGGCACGGGTGCGCGCCCAGCTCGAGCGGCTCGATCTGCTGCGTCTCGATCACTTCCGCGCGCTGGCCGCCTACTGGTCGGTGCCGGCGGGCGCCGCCGACGCGCGCGCTGGCGCCTGGATCGGCACGCCCGGCGAGCAGCTGCTGCAGCTGCTGCGTGCCGAGTTTCCCGACCTGCCGCTGGTCGCCGAGGACCTCGGCGTCATCACCGCGGAGGTGCGCGCGCTGCAGCGCGAGTTCCGCCTGCCGGGCATGCGCGTGCTGCAGTTCGGCTTCGACGGCGAGGAGGGCAACGTGCACGTGCCGCACCGGCACGAGCGCGACTGCGTTGCCTACACCGGTACCCATGACAACGACACCACGCTCGGCTGGTACTCCGCTCTCGACGCTGCGACCGCGCAGCGCGTCGACTTCTACCTGCGCGCGACCCCTGCGGTGATGCCCGAGTCGCTGATACGCGCAGCGCTCGGCTCGGTGGCGCAGCTCGCGGTCATTCCGCTGCAGGATGTGCTCGGCCTGCCCTCGGCGGCGCGCCTGAATACACCCGGAACGATGAGCGGCAACTGGCTGTGGCGGCTGCCGCCGGGGGCGCTCGATGCGCCGCTGGCCGAGCGCTATGCCCGCCTCAACGGCGCCTTCGGCCGCCAGTAGCTTCGGCGCGCGCGGGGCTTTGTTACCATCGGCGCATGCGAGGCGTGCACCGCAGCTTTCCGGTCCTGGCGCTTGCGCTGCTCGCCGGTTGCGCGCTCACCCCCGGGTTAGAGACCCCGAAGCTGTCGGTCGTCGAGGTGCAGCTGCTCGGCAGCGATCTGTTCGCGCAGCACGTGCGCCTGCGCCTGCGCGTGCAGAATCCGAACGACCGCGCCCTGGCGGTGCGCGGGCTCACCTACAGCGTCGAAGTGGCGGGGCAGCAGTTCGCCAGCGGTGAGAGCGCCGCCAGCTTCGTGGTGCCGGCGCGCGGCGCAGCCGAGTTCGACACCAACGTCACCACCAATCTGGCCGGCACGCTCATGACGCTGCTGGCGCGCGGCCCGGATTCGCTCAGCCAGACCATCGAGTACCGGCTGTCCGGCAAGCTGTCGCTGTCTGCCGGCCTGCTGCGCTCGATTCCGTTCGACGAGCGCGGCACTTTCAGCCTGCAATGACGCGGCGGTAGAGCGCCAGGTAGTGCGCCCCCTGGCGCTCCCAGGAGTAGTCGCGCTGCATTCCGTTCTTCATCATGCGCGTCCAGTCCGTCGGCTGCGCGTACCAGTCGAGCGCGGTATTGAGCGCCCACTCGAGCGCCGGGGGATCGAAATCGTTGAACACCACCCCGGTGCCGGTGCCGCGCGCCGGATCGTAATGCTCGACCGAATCGGCCAGTCCACCCGTACGGCGCACGATCGGCACCGTGCCATAGCGCAGGCTGTACATCTGGTTCAGGCCGCAGGGCTCGTAGCGCGAGGGCATGAGGAACATGTCGGCCGCCGCCTCGATCCAGTGGGCGAGCTCGTCGTCGTAGCCGCAATGGAAGGAGACGCGCCCGGGGAACTCGTGCGCGAGGCTCGCGAAGAACTCCTCGTACCGCGGCTCGCCGTTGCCGAGCACGGCGCAGGCGAGCGGCCGCGCGCGCAGCACCCGCGGTAACGCCTCGAACATCAGCTCGATGCCCTTTTGCACCGCGAGGCGGCCGACGAGCCCGGCCAGCGGCACGCCGCGCGCCGCCCCGAGGCCGCGCCGGGCGAGGAACTGGCGCTTGAGCAGCGCCTTTACCGCGAGGCTGTCGGGGTCGTAATGCAGCGGCAGGTAACGGTCGTGGCGCGGATCCCATTCCCCGTAGTCGACGCCGTTGAGAATCCCGGACAGCGCTCCCTGCGCTGCGCGCACGCGCAGGCTGTCCTGCAGCCCCATGCCGTACTCGTCCGAGCAGATCTCGCGCGCGTGGGTCGGGCTCACGGTGCTGACGGCGTCGGCGTACAGGATCCCGTGGCGCAGCGCATTGATGCGCCCGGCGGCCAGATCAGGAGCGTGCAACAGCGATAGTGCCGCCGCGTCCAGCCCGAGGTCCGCGACCTCGGCGGCCGCAAAGATGCCCTGGTAGCCGATGTTGTGGATGGTGAGGAGCGTGCGGCTGCCGGCGAACGCACGCTTGCCGGCCCACAGCGTACGCAGGTACAGCGGCGCGAACGCCGTGTGCCAGTCATTGCAATGCACGACCTGGGGGGTCCACCCCATGCGCTCGCAGGCGATGAGCGCCGCACGCGTGAGTGCGAGGAAGCGCACATGCTCGTCCGGCTCGCTGGTGTAGAGCGTGGCGCGCGCATACAGCGCCGGGCAGTCGATGAGGTAGGCCGGCGCCCCCCCGGGGAGCTGCGCCTGCAACACCGAGAACACGTAGCGCCGCGGGCCGATATCGAGCGCAACGTCTGTGAGCGTCGCCAGCGCTCGCGCCGCCCATGCGCCGGGGTCGATCGAGGCGTAGGCCGGCGTGAACAGCCGCACGTCGTGTCCTGCCGCGTGCAGGTACCTGGCCAGCGCCCCGGCCACGTCCGCCAGTCCGCCGGTCTTGGACAACGGCTCGGCCTCGGACGCGAGCAGACAGATCGCCAGTGGGGAGGAGGGCACGTGATTTTGCGCGGCGGCTATCGGGTTATCATCGAGCGATGCGGCGCCTGCTGATCGGCCTGGCCCTTACCTTGCTGCTGGTCGTCTCGATCGGCGTGGGCGTGACGGTGGCGCGCTGGCCGCAGCCCCACCTGTGGCCGTAGCGCGCGGCGCGCTCCTTCCGCGCGCAGTGTAACCGCACCGCGGCAGCCCGGCGTCCGTTGGCTGGCAGTGCCGAACGCGGCCGCGCGGACCCGACATAACGCCCGAACCCGCTCCTTTGCGTGCCGTCAAGCGCCTCGCGGCGTCAATTCGCTGACATAAATCGTAGGTTTATGATTTATATACAATAAAAATGAAATCAGCGGGAAGCGGGGGCGCCGGAACTGGTAAACTTGAGCGCCGTCCCTCCCGTACCGTCCAGATCATGTCCGCCTCTCCTTACAAGCAGCTCGAGCAGGAGTTCAAGCGACTCCACGCGTTCCGCGGAGCGCTCGCGCTGCTGCGCTGGGACGCGGCGGTCATGATGCCCAGGGGCAGCGCGGACGTGCGCGGCGAGCAGCTTGCGGCGATCGAGACCGAGCACCACGCGCTACTCACGGCGCCGCGCATCACGCGGTTGCTCGACCGGGCGCAGGCCAATACGCAGGGACTGGCCGACTGGCAGATCGCCAACCTGCGCGAGATGCGGCGGCAACGCGATCACGCCATCGCCACGCCGGTCACGCTCGTCTCGCGCCTGACCAAGGCGGCGTCGCGTGCTGAATCGCGCTGGCTCGAAGCGCGTGCGCAGGGCAAGTTCGAGGCCTTCGCACCCTATCTCGAGGAGGTGGTGCACCTGGTGCGCGACAAGGCGGCCCTGCTCGGGCAGGCCCTGAACCTTGCGCCCTACGATGCGCTGGTCGACGAATTCAGCCCCGGACTCACCACCGCGGATATCGACGCCATGTTCAAGGCGCTGTCGCGGCGGCTTCCCGCCCTGATTCGCGAAGCGATCGCGGTCCAGGAAGGGCGGGGGCTGCTGCCGCTGACCGGCAAGTTCCCCGCGGCCAAGCAGCGCGCGCTGGTGGTCGAGGTGATGCGGGCGGTCGGCTTTCCGTTCGATCGCGGCCGCCTCGATGAGAGTGAGCATCCGTTCACCGAGGGCGGGCCGGGAGACATCCGCGTGACCACGCGCTTCGATCCCGATGAGGTGTTCACGGGTCTGCTCGGCGCGCTGCACGAAACCGGACACGCGATGTACGACCTCGGTCTGCCGCAGGACTGGCGCGACCAGCCGGTGGGCCGCGACCGCGGCATGGCGCTCGAGGAGAGCCAGTCGCTGCTCATCGAGATGATGGTGTGCCGCAGCCGGCCGTTCGTGCGCTACGTGCAGCCGCTGCTGGCGAAGCACTTCGGCGCCAGCGGCCCGGAGTGGGACGTCGAGAACGTCTACGGACACCTCACCCGCGTGCAGCGGGGGCTGATCCGCGTGGATGCGGACGAGCTCACCTACCCGCTGCACATCATGCTGCGCTACGAGCTGGAGAAGCAGCTGCTCTCCGGGGCGCTGGCGGTGCGCGACCTGCCCGAGGCCTGGAACGCCGGCATGGAACAGCGGCTGGGGATCCGCCCGCAGAACGACGTGGAGGGCTGCCTGCAGGACATTCACTGGGCGGTCGGCTCCTTCGGCTACTTCCCCTCATATGCCCTCGGTGCGGTCATCGCTGCACAGCTCTACGAGAGCCTGCGGGCGGAGCTGCAGGGGCTCGACGAGCAGCTGGCGCGCGGGGAGTTCTCCGGCCTCTTTGGCTGGCTGCGCACCCATGTGCACGGACTCGGCGCCAAGGTACCGGTGCAGGAGCTGCTCAAGGGCGCGACCGGCAAGCCCCTGTCGGCCACTTCCTTCGTGCGCTATGTCGAGGCAAAGTACCTCGAGAGTACCGCCAGCAGCAGTGCCGCCGCCTGAAGAGCGTTGACCCCAGCCACTCCGTCGCCATGACCGCCACCGCGGCCAGGCCGTCGCGCACTCTCGGGCGACTCGCGGCGCGGCTGCGCAGCGCCGTCGGCAAGTGCATCGCCGATTACGGCATGATCGCCGCGGGCGACCGGGTCATGGTGTGCCTCTCCGGCGGCAAGGACTCCTACACGTTGCTCGACGTACTGCTGTCGCTCAAGCGCAGTGCGCCGGTCGGCTTCGAGCTGCTCGCGGTGAATCTCGACCAGAAGCAACCCGGCTTCCCCGCGCAGGTGCTGCCCGAGTGGCTGCGCGCGCAGGGAGTGCCGTTTCGCATCATCGAGCAGGATACCTACCGCGTCGTACGGCGCGTGGTGCCCGCAGGAAGCACCATGTGCGGCCTGTGCTCGCGTCTGCGGCGCGGCGCGCTCTATCGGTTCGCGGCCGAGAACGGCATCACCAAGGTCGCCCTCGGCCACCATCGCGACGACATCGTCGAGACGCTGTTTCTCAACCTGTTCTTCGGCGGGCGCCTGAAGGCGATGGCGCCGAAACTGCTCTCCGACGACCGCCGCCACATCGTCATCCGCCCGCTCGCCTACGTCGCCGAGCGCGACATCGCACGCTACGCGCGCGGCCGGGGCTTTCCGCTGATTCCCTGCCGGCTGTGCGGCTCGCAGGAGAACATGCAGCGCGTCGCGGTGAAGAACATGCTCTCCGCCTGGGAACGCGAGTATCCGGGTCGCACCGAATCGATCGCCAGCGCGTTGCGCCACGTCGAGCTCGAGCACCTCGCCGACACCCGCCGCGTCGATTTTGCCGGTCTCGATCTCAAACGCCTGCCGGCCATGAGCGAGCGCGACGAGCAGCAGCTCGCGCGGCGGCTGGCAACACTCACGCCGCAGCGTGAGGCACTCGCCACACCCTAGCCGGCGACAACGCAGTACCCTCTGGCGCCGTGGAACCCTTACCCCGTGCGGCTGCGGACGCAGCGCTGCCTCTGCCGAACTCCTATTGGGTGCTGCCGGCGCAGCTGCTGGCGGGCGAGCATCCGGCAGGCGCCACCGTGGAGGCGACCCGCGCGCGCCTCACGCGCCTGATCGCGGCCGGCGTCAACTGTTTCATCGACCTCACACAGCCGGGGGAGACGCCGGCCTACGAGAGCGCGCTGCCGCTCACGGTCGATTACCTGCGTCGCCCGATACCCGACCACGGCGTGCCGGCCGAGCGCGTGCACACGCGCGAGATCCTCGATCAGGTGCGCGCCGCCGTGAGCGCCGGGAAGATCGTCTATCTTCACTGCCGCGCCGGTATCGGCCGCACCAACCTCGTGGTCGGCTGCCTGCTCGCCGAGCGCGGCCTGAGCGGTTCCGAGGCGCTGGTCGAGCTGAATCGGCTGTGGAAGCAGAGCGCGCGCGCCGTGCACTGGCCCGCGGTGCCGGAGACGCCGGAGCAGACGGAGTACGTAAGAAACTGGTCCGCCGCCGCGGCCGAGGCCGATCCGCTCCTGGAACCGGCGGCGCTCGCCGCCGCGCGCGGGCTGCGCGAGCGCTTCCAGGGCGCCTTGTTCGGCCTCGCCGTGGGCGACGCCGTGGCCGCCGCCACCCAGTACCGCCGCCCCGGGCGCTTCACGCCGGTGGGCGACATGCTCGGAGGCGGTCCGTTCGATCTGCCGCGCGGCGCCTGGAGCGACGACACAGCGATGGCGCTGTGCCTGGCGGAGAGCCTGCTCGAGCGCGAGGGCTTCGATGCGCGCGACCAGGTGGAGCGCTACCGCCGCTGGCAGCGCGAAGGCTACCTGTCGGCCACCGACCAGTGTCTGGGGATCACGGCGAGCACCGCGCGGGCGCTGGCGATGGCGCAGTGGCGCCGGCAGGCTTTCTCCGGAACCCATGACCCGGAGTCGCAGGGCGCGGAAACCCTCTCGCGTGTCACCCCGGCGGTGATGTACTTCTTCGCGCACGAAACGAGCGCCGTGCAGCAGGCGGCCGAAGCGGCGCGCACCACCAGCCAGGCCCCGCGGGTGCTGGCGGCCTGCAGGGCGCTGGCGCTGGCGCTGCACGTGGCACTGTCGGGCCAGCCAAAGCCTACGATTCTCGCGCGCGCACGCGCGCTGCCCGAGCCGCCCGTGGCGCCCGGCACACGTGTCTTGCGGACCTCCGCGACTGCGTCGCTCGCCGCCGCGCTGGATGCGTTCGGCACCACCCACAATTTCCGCGACGCGGTCCTGGCCGCCGCCAACCGCGGTGGCAACTCGGACGTGGTGGCTGGCGCGGCCGGGGCGCTCGCCGGGGCGCACTACACTGCAGGTGCCATCCCCACTTTGTGGCGCAACAGCCTGATGAAAAAGCAATTGATCGAGGAGTGCGCCGACCGGCTGCTGGCACACGCGATGCTCGAGCTCGCAGGTTAAGCGCGCAAACACGGGCGGCGCCGCAAGACAGCGCGCGCATGGTTGGGTAAGCTCGCGCAACCTCCTATGGCCTCGACACGCGCGCACCGCCGCACCCCGCTTCCCCGCCGGCCGGCGCGCCCTGCCCGCAGCCGGCCGTGGACGCGATTACCCGACGAAGAGCTGCTCAAGGTGCGCTTCTGCGACCTGAAGCTTTCCATCGAGCGTTCGAGCATCGCGCGGCACGTGCGGCGGCTGTACGCGGACCTGGAGCGGCGCGGCCTGCGCCTGCGGCCGCACGTGTGGCTGTCGGAGGAGTGGTTCTCGCCGGACGGCGTGCCCGGAATCGCGATTCCCTTCTACCTCGCGCATCCGCGGCTCGAGCGCCTCGAGCGGCGCATCATGCGCGAGGCCGAAGGCGGCAACTCCCGGCTGTTGCTGCGCATTCTGCGCCACGAGGCCGGCCACGCCGTCGACAACGCCTACCGCCTGCGCCGCCGCAAGCGCTGGCGCGAAGTCTTCGGGCCGGCATCGCTGCCGTATCCGGCGCGCTACCGCGCGCGCGCCGGCAGCCGGCGTTACGTGCACCACCTCGGGGAGTGGTACGCGCAGGCGCATCCCACCGAGGACTTCGCCGAGACGTTCGCGGTGTGGCTGACGCCGAAATCCGGCTGGCGCAAGAGCTACGCGAACTGGCCGGCCTACAGCAAGCTCGCGGTGGTCGACGAGCTCATCGCGGACGTGCGCGCGCGGCGGCCGCCGGTGCGCAATCGCACGCGCATCGAGCCGCTCGACCACAACACCCGCACGCTGGCGCAGCACTACCGGCGCAAGCTCGCCCACAACCGCCTCATTCGCCGCGGGCTGGCCGACGAGCTGCTGCAGCGCGCCTTCACTGCGGAACGCCGCCGCAAGGATCCGCTGCGAGCGGCAACGCTGCTGCGCGCGGATGCCCGGCGGCTGACGGCGAGCGTGGCGCGGGCGCTGGCGCTCGAGCCCTACAGCGTCGAGCAGATCCTGCGCATGCTCGTCGAGCGCAGCGAGCGCCTGCAGCTGTATGTGCGCGGCGACCGCCGCGACGCGCTGCGCTACTCGCGCTGGATGCTCGAGCGGCTGGCAGGCCTGTACTCCCAGGGCGAGACTCCGCACCTGCCCTTATGAGGCGGCTGCGCACGCTCGTCGTGGTGCACGCGAGCCTGGTGCCGCCGCAAAGCCTCGAAGGGCACAGCGAGAAGGAAATCGAGGAGTGGCGTACCGAGTACGACGTCACCGCCACGCTGCGCAAGCTCGGCCACGACGTACGCTGCATCGGCGTGCTTGACAGCCTGACGGAGCTGCGCAGCGCGATCGCCGAGTGGGAACCGGACATCGTCTTCAACCTGCTGGAGGAGTTCGATGGCATCGTCACCTACGATCAGCACGTGGTGGCGTTCCTCGAGCTGCTGCGCCAGCCGTATACCGGCTGCAATCCGCGCGGGCTGCTGCTGTCGCGCGACAAGTCGCTGTGCAAGCAGCTGCTGGCGTTTCACCGCATCGCCACTCCGCAGTTCGCCGTGTTCCGGCGCGGCGCCCGCATTCACGTGCCGCGCAAGCTGCGCTTCCCGCTGTTCGTCAAGTCCACCGTCGAGGACGCCTCGCTCGGTATCGCCCAGGCCTCGGTGGTCGATGACGCGGCGAAACTCAAGGAGCGCATCGAGTTCGTGCACGAGCAGGTGAAGTCGGACGCCCTGGTGGAGGAATACATCGAGGGCCGTGAGCTGTACGTCGGCGTGCTGGGCAACGAGCGGCTGACGCGCCTGCCGGTGTGGGAGATGGTGTTCGGCTCGCTGCCCGACACGCTCGCCGCCATCGCCACGCGCAAGGTGAAATGGGACAAGCGCTACCAGGCGAAGTACGGCATCACCACCCACGCCGCCGGCGATCTGCCGGCACCAGTGCTCACGGTGCTCGACCGGCTGTCGCGGCGCATCTATCGGGCGCTTGGCATGTCCGGTTATGCTCGCATGGATTTCCGGCTCACCCCGCAAGGACAGGTGTACGTGCTCGAGGCCAACGCCAATCCCAATCTCGAAGCCGGCGAGGACTTCGCCGAGTCGGCGCGTGCCGCCGGTACCGCCTACGGCGATCTGCTCGAGCGCCTGATGGATCTGGGACTGAAGTACCGGGCGCAGTGGCGGGCGTCCTATGGCTGAGCGCGCCCGCCCGGCAGGCGCGCAGCGGCGGCGCGCAGCGCCGCTAAGCGCGGCGCTGCTGCTGATCGCGGCCGGCTGCGCGTCGCACCACGACGTCAATAAGCCGAGCGAGCCGCAGATGATCGGGCTGCTCGCCGTGCTGCCCGGCATCTACGACAACAGCGCCCAGGCGGAGCTCGAGGCGCGCACCGGTGTGCGGCCGGGGCACGTCGCGGTGACGCTCACCATCACCCACGTGTACGCGCCGCGGCTCGGGCACTACGTGTACTACGCCCAGGAGACCGCCGCCGGCGAGCCGCTGCGCGTGCTCAGCCAGAAAGTCTACAGCTTCAAGTTCGACGAGAAGCGCGGCATCGTCGAGACGCTCTATGAGCTGGTCGAGCCGCGGCGCTGGCGCGACGGGCAGCTCAACAAGGACGTGTTCTCCAGCATCGACACCGAGGACGTGCAGGCCGAGGGCTGCCAGCTGCTGTGGAAGAAGAAGGATGCGGGCTTCGTCGCGACCCATGATCCGAAGGTCTGCCCGGACCCGGAAGGGGCGACGCTGACCCTGGTGGAGTTCAGCGCCGGCGTGCTGACGGTCGGGGAGTACAAGTTCCGCAAGCTCCACTGACGCGCGCGCAGTGCTCGGCAGCGAATGGCAGCTTAGCAGCGGTCAACAATTGAGGGTTGGCTCGGAATTTTTCTGAGCGTGGCTCGCGATCGATCACCGATATGGATTCCTGGATTTCCGCACTGGCACTGCACGGCTATTCGATTCTGTTCGCTGCGGTATTCCTGGAAGCGGTCGGACTGCCGATACCCGCAGCCCTGGCGTTGCTCATCGCGGGAGGCGCGAGCGCGCGTGGCTCATTGCAGGGCTGGTACGCTCTCGGCGGGGCCCTGTTGGCGACGCTCGCAGGCGACACGCTGATGTTCGTGATGGGTCGCTATACAGGATGGTGGCTGCTTGGCCTGCTGTGCCGCATTTCGCTGAATCCCGAATCGTGCATTCTGCGCTCGGCGGATTCCTTCTATCGCCGTGGGCGCACACTGCTCGTCGTGGCAAAGTTCATTCCTGGAATCAACACCATGGCGCCGCCGCTCGCTGGTTGCATGAATATGAGTCTCATGCAATTCCTTGGGCTGGATCTGGCCGGTGCCGCGCTCTATACCGGCGCATACTTTGGTGTCGGCTTCCTGTTCAGCGGCGCGCTGGAAGCGATCACCCGAGGCTACCAGACGTTCGGGCGTGTCGTGGGTTGGGTTGTGATCGTCCTGGTTGCCGGTTATGTGGCCTTTCAGATTTGGCTATGGATCAAAGCGCGTGCGTTACGCACCGTTCCCTTCGCGATCCCTTCCGAGGCGGCGCGGCAAATGGCGGCTGGTGCCTGGATCTACGACGTGCGCAGCCACGGCTACCTGGATGCCAAGGCGACTCGTATCACCGGTTCCAGAAGACTGGATCCCAACTCGCTGAACCGGTGCAGCGAGGAGTTTCCCGCTGAACAACTGGTTTATGTGTACTGCACCTGTGTTCGTGAAGCGACCAGCGTGCGTGTGGCGCGGGAACTTCACAACAGAGGGGTTCAGGTCGCGGTGATCAAGGGCGGTCTGCGGGCCTGGAAGGGTGCAGGATTACCCGTCGAGGCCGTGCCACTTGAAGAACTCGCGGCACTTCCGATGTTTCGTTGACTCGGCTGGCGCGGGTTAGTTTTTCAGGTGAGTGTTTAGCCCGTGCGCTGAGGTTCCCACGAAGTGAGTGGGCTGCCGAGTTCAGTTCTTCAGATGCGTGTCGAGCCACCCCAGCACGGTGTGGTACCACAGTATGCTGTTGGCGGGCTTGAGCACCCAGTGATTCTCGTCCGGGAAGATCAGCAGCCTGCTCTCGATGCCGCGCCGCTGCAGTGCCGTGAAGGCCGCGATGCCCTGTGGGTAAGGAATGCGAAAGTCCTTTTCGCCGTGGATCACCAGCATGGGCGTGTGCCAGCGCGTCACGAAGTCGGCCGGATTGACACGTTCGTAACCTTGCGGGTTCTGGTAGTAAGGGCCGTCGAACTCCCACTCCGGGAACCACAGCTCCTCGGTCGAGTAATACATCATGCGCTGGTCGAACAGGCCGTCGTGGTTGACGATGCAACGGAAGCGGTCCGGCCAGTTTCCCTCGATCCAGTTCATCATGAAGCCGCCGTAGGAAGCGCCGAGCGCGCACACGCGCTCGCCGTCGAGCCACGGATACCGGTCGAGCGCGGCCGCCAGCCCCTTCTGCAGATCGACCAGTGGTTTGCCGCCCCAGTCGCGGCTGATCGAGTCGGTGAACGCCTGGCCGTAGCCCGGCGAGCCGTGGAAATCGATCATTACCACCGCGTAGCCGCCGCCGGCGAAGGTCTGGGCGTTCCAGCGGTAGTTCCACAGATTCTGCAGGCTCGCCTGCGGGCCGCCGTGCACCACGAACGCCACCGGGAAGCGCTTGCCGTTCTCGAAGCCGTACGGCTTGACGAGATAGCCGTACACCGTCTCGTCGTTCCAGCCACGGAAGCTGAACTGCTCGAAAGGGCTCAGCGGCCGCGCCGCCAGCAGATCGTGGTTCACATCCGTGAGGCGCTGCGCCGCGCCACCGCGCCGCGGCAGCTCGTACAGGTCGGCCGGAGCGCCGAGATCGGCGAGTTGGATGATCAGGCGCCCGCCAGCGGCGCGGTAGGCCTCCACTTCGCCGCCGGCAGTCAGCGCGGTGGGTGCGCCGCTGTGCGCATCGACGCGGAACAACAGGCGCTGCCCGCGCTCATCGGCGCTTGCCAGCAGCGCCTTGCCATCGGGCGTCACGCCGAGGCGCGCCACCGAGCGGTCCCATCCTGCCGTCAGCGCACGCACCGCGCCGCTACGCGCGCTTTTCAGCATGATGTGGAAGCGGTCCGACTCGAACCCGGGCCGATCCTGGGCGAGCCAGGCGAGGTCGCCGTTCGCCAGGAACACCGGCTGGGCGTCCCACGCCGGGTTCGCCGCGGTGAGGTTCACCGCTGCAGCGCTGCCGTCCACCGGCACCTGGTACAGGTCGAAGTTGGTGGACCACGGCTCGCTCGTCCCGGCGATGCGGGCCGAGAACACCAGGCTACGGCCGTCGGGGCTGAAGGCGAAGTCCTCGTCGCCGCCGAAGGGCTTGCCGGGAATGTCGGCGTCGAAGCCGTGCGACACATCCATTGGCGCGCCCGCAAAACCGCTCGCAGCAATCCGTGCGGTGAACAGGTGCGAGCGCGTGCCGTTGCTCCAGGTGTCCCAGTGCCGCACGAAGAGGCGCTCGTAAACGCGGCCGCTCGCCTGCTCGCTGGCACGCGCGTCGAGGCGCGCGCGCGTGCAATCGAGCGTCGCGCAGTCGGGGAACACCTCCATGGAAATGGCGAGCACATCGTCACGCGGCGATACCGCCAGCGCGCCGACATCGAGCGGGTAGTCGGTGAGGCGCTGCGCCGTCGCCGCGGCCAGCGACAGCCGCCACACCTGCGAGCTGCCCGAGCGGGCCGAGAGGAAGAACAGCGTGCGGCTGTCGCTCGCCCAGCGCGGGCTCGAATCGCTGCCGGCAGCGTCCGTCAGCCGCCGTGGCTGCGCACCGGGGCTGCCGAGGTCCAGCAGCCACAGGCTGGTGTGCGTCTTGTTCGCGCCAAGGTCGGTGTCGCGCTGCACGAACGCCAGGAAGCGCCCGTCGGGGGAGGGCCGCGGGTCGCTCAAACGCTTGAGCACCACCATGTCCTCCACCGTGAACGGCGCGCCGGCGGCTGCCGGCGATGTCGCAGCGGCGGCAGCGGCGCCGGCGGTGAGCGCGCTGCCGAGCAGCAGCCACCGGGACAGGCTGATGAGACGCGGCATGACTCGTCCTTCAGATTGAGATTGTCAACGCCAGGGGAATCGTCGCGTGCGCAGCGCGCTCGAGACCTGCCTCAGCCGACCTCGTCGGCGGCGATGGTCCACGGCTCGTGCTTGGCCGCCTGCAGCCACTCCTGCAACGCGCCGTCCTCGAGCACGCTCGCCATGTACCAGCGCGCGGTCTGCGAAATACCCGCGCCATAGGTGTTGAAGCGCAGCACCACCGGCGCGTACATCGCGTCGGCGATCGAATATTCGCCGAACAGCCACGGACCGCCGGCGGCGAAGCGGCTGCGGCAGTCGTTCCAGATCTGGTCGATGCGCTCGACATCGGCCTCCAGCGCCGCGGTCACCGCCGAGTGGCGGTTGCGGGCGCGCGCATTCATCGGCCACAACGAGCGCAGCGTGGTGAACCCCGAGTGCATTTCCGCGCTCACCGCGCGGGCGAGCGCGCGCGCCGCGCGCGCCTGCGGCCAGCCCTTGCCGCTCAACTCGGCGACGTACTCGCAGATGGCGAGCGAGTCCCACACCCGCACCTCACCGTCGTGCAGGACCGGGACGCGGCCGCTCGGCCCGTAGCGGTCGAGCTGCTCGCGGGTATCGGGCTGGTCGAGTGCAATGACGATCTCGTCGAAGGCCACGCCGACGTGTTTCAGCAGCAGCCAGGCGCGCAGCGACCAGGACGAGTAGTTCTTGTTGCCGATGACGAGAGTGAGCCGCGCCATGAAAATGCTAACCTTGCGTATCGTGCTGAGCCGGGTACGCGCCGTCGCCTTCGATCTGGATAATACACTCTGGGATGTCGAGCCGGTGCTCGAGCGTGCCGAGGCGCGCCTGGCGCAGTGGCTGGCGCAACACTGTCCGCGGATCGTTGAGCAGCTGACGCTCGCCGACATGCGGCGCGCGCGCGCGCAGCTGGCACGGTCCGAGCCGCACAACGCCCACGACGTCACCTACCTGCGCCTCACCGCGCTCGCCGCGCATGCGCGCGAGCACGGCTACGATGAGCGCCTCGCGGAGCAGGGCTTTGCGGTGTTCCTCGCGGCACGCAACGAGGTGCAGACCTACGCCGACGTCGCCCCGGCGCTCGCGCGGTTGCGCCGGTGCTATGCGCTGGCATCGCTCAGTAACGGCAACGCCGATCTGGGCAGCATCGGGCTGGCGCACGCCTTCACGGTGTCGCTGAATGCCCGCCAGATCGGCGCGGCCAAGCCCGAGCGGCGCTGCTTCGAGCGGCTGGCGCAGGAGCTCGAGCTCAGCCCCGACGCGATCCTGTACGTCGGCGATGATCCGCTGCTGGACGTGGTGGCCGCCCGCGCCGCAGGCTGCAGCACGGCGTGGATGAACCGCCGCTCGCTCGACTGGCCGCAGGATCTGGCGCCTGCGGACCTGGTCGTACAGGACTGCGGGCAGCTCGCCGTGGCGCTCGGGGTCTGAAGCTTACGGCCGCGGCGGCTTTACGGCGGCAGCGTACGGCCGCGCGTCTCAACGACCACCAGCGGCGCCAGGAGCGCTGCGGCGAGCGGCACCAGCGCGAGCCAGCACAGGATCCGCACGATCGCCGCGCTCGATCCGCCGGCGGCCGCCGACAGGGCGCCGACCACGAACGGGCCGCCGGCGGCGAACACCCGCCCGATGTTGTAGCAGAAGCCGGCGCCGGTCGCGCGCAGGCGCGCCGGGAACAGCTCGGGAAGGTAGAACGTGCAGGCGCCGAACACGCCGTAGACGCCGGCGCCCACCGTGAACAGCATCGCGAGCCGCATCGGGGGAGCCAGCGCCGCGCCGAAGGTCACGAACAGCGCGAGGGCTGAGAACAGGAAATAAGCCATGAACATCGAGCGGCGTCCGAGGTAGTGCGCGAGCGGTACCGCCGCGAGCGCGCCGATGAGCCCGCCGAGGCTGAAGGCGTTCGAGGCGTACGCCTGCCAGGTCGCTGCCAGCAGCCGCGCCTGCGGGGCCGCGAGACCGGCGCTGCGCGCATGCTCGTGGGCGAGCGTGCTGCCGAGCAGCGGCACGAAGGCGTTACAGCCCCACCAGGTGAGGACGGCGATGACCGCCACGAAGAAGCCGCTGAACGTCGCCGCGCGCACGCCGGGAGCGAACAACTCGCGCGGCGTGGACGGCGCGCTGCGCGCGCGACTCGCCTGCCACTGGGCGCTCTCGCGCAGGAACAGCCGGACGCCGAGTGCCACGACCACTGGCAGCAGCCCCGCGAGAAACACATAACGCCACGAGCTCTGCGGCTGACTGGCGAACCAGACGCCCGCGATCTGGTAGTTCACCGCGGCGGCGAGCACCACGCCGAGCGGCGAGGCGGTCTGCAGGATCACGCCCGCCGCGACCCGGCGGTTCTCCGGCACGCCTTCCGCGACCAGCGACGCGCCGATGCCCCACTCACCGCCGATACCGAGGCCGGCGAGCGTGCGGCACAGGATCAGCTGCCACAGGTTGGTGGTGAGCGCGCACAGCGCTGTGCCCGCGGCGTAGATCGTAATGGTCGCAAACAGCGCCTGGCGGCGGCCGATGCGATCGCCGATCCAGCCGAACAGCACGCCGCCCGCCGCCCAGCTCAGCAGCAGCAGCGAGGTGATGGTGCCACTCCAGAACACCGCCGCCTCGTGGGCGGCGGGTGAGCCCGGTGAGAGATGCAGCAGCACCGGAATGCAGCTTGGAGCGACGAAGTTGAACAGCACCGCGTCGAATATGTCGAAGCCCCAACCCGCCCAGCCGGCGGCGATCACCAGCCACTGGTACCCAGAAAAGCCGAGAAAGCCCGGGCGGGACGCGCTGAGTGACGGTGAATGCAACGGCTCGTATCCGTGTTGTTAGCACTGTGTCCGGCAGGCTGCCAGCCTGAGCCGCAGATTGTGCACCCGATTGGCGCAGCAGATCACGGAATTCCGCCGCCGAGCTGTGAACCTTGTGGTGTGCACGGCGTTGCATATGAGTAATGTTACTTCTCCAGAGGGAGGCGAGGACCAATGAGCGAGGCTGCCAGGCGGGTGCTGCCGGTCGCGAACTTGCGCGAGTTCTTCAAGGACACGCTGCACGGGGCGCTGCAGCGACAGCACCTGACGGTCGAGGACCAGACCGAGCACTACGTGGTGAACCTGCTGACGCTGTTTGCGCGCACCGAAGCGCTCTACGAGAGCACCGCCGAGGGGCTGCGTCTCAAGCCGCTGGTGGCGATGCTGTGCGAGGCGCTCGAGGCGCCCGCGGGTACCAGCGAGCGCTACCGCTCGCTGCAGCGGCTCGGCGATGTGTCACTGTTCATCGCCGGCTTCTTCGCGCGCAGCTTCGCCGCCAAGCTCGTCGACATCGATTACCACATCGCCATGGGCGGCCGCGCCTACGGGGCGCTGGCGGAGAGCACCGCGCGCGGCCGCGGCCGGGTGCTGGCGGCGGTGTTTGCCGAGTTGTCCGCCAAATTCCAGCCGATGGTCGACGCCCTCAACGAGGTGCGCGAGGCGGGCGCCGCGCCCTGCGACCGCGACATCCTGCGCCTGTACGAGATCTGGCTGAAGACCGGCAGTCCCCGCTGCTACGCGCATCTGAAGCGCCTGGGCGTCGATCCGACGCGCGCCGGCGGCACCTCCTTCACGCACTGAAGTGGCATGCTGCTGTCGCGCCTGCAGGGTCTGATCGGCGGCATCTACGATGTGCGCATCGCTCACGACGTCTACGATTTCCTGGTGACCGACCGCCGGCACCTGCCGGCGGGGGCGCGTGGCGGCAGCGCCGAGGAGGAGCTGCTCGTGGCGCAGCCTGCCGCGGGCGCCGATGAACTTGCCCTGTCGCTGTACCTCGACCCGGCACTGCTCGAGCGCCTGGCGCGCGCTGATCCGCTGGTGCGCCTGCACGCCGGCAATGTGGCGGACTGGTGGACCGCGCTCGAGGGGGTGAGTCATTTTCTCTATCTCGCCTGGAACGCCGGTCACGACAAGCCGGTGTCGCTGCTCGAGCTCGAGATGCAGGCGGAGGTCGACAAGTATGTGGCGAGCTACTGGTTGCTGCGCCGCCAGCTCCCGGGTCACTTTCCCGCCGAGCTGCGCCGGCTGCTGTTCGAGCGCACGCATGTCGATCCGCGCGCGGCGGCGCGCGCCGGCATGTACCGCGAGGCGAGCCACTATGCCGGGAAGTTCTGTGCGCGCCTGGAGCGCACCCTGGCGCGCACCCGCGGCAGGCACGCGCAAAGCGCCGGCGAAGGTGCGGTGCTCGCCGAGCTGCGCCGCTTCTACCGGCTGACCAACGCGCGTAAGCGCGCGCTCATCGAGGGTCTCTAGCAGCAGCGTCGGTGCGCAGCGCCTGAGTGCGCCCGGGTCACTCCTCGCTCTCGCCGCCGCCGTTGCGCTTGCGCTCCTCGAGCTCGCGCATCAGCTTGATCCACTCGGAAAGCTTGCGCAGATCGGTGCGCGTGGTGTTGCCGGTGCTCTTGCGCGGTGTGCCGCGCTCGGCGGTATTCGCGTAGGGATCGAAGGTCTGCTCGGGCTTGAGGGCCAGGCCCGGGTCGCCGAGCACCTCCAGCACCGGGCGCTCGAGGGTTTCGGGCGCATCGCGCCAGCGCACCGAGGCGTTGCCGCGGTCGTCGTGCACGATGGTGCCGATCCGGCGGCGCTCGGCCTCCGGAACAGGCGCACCGTTCTTTTTGACTGACTCGCTCACAGATTATGGTACTAGCTGCAATGCAGGATCTGATTCCCCGCGTGCAGCGTAACCGCGCGCCGCGGGCCGATTCCGCGACAGCGGTCACGAAATGCCGGCGGTGCTCACACCGTCCGTCGGAGCAGCTCCTGGGCACGCAGCAGGCCGACCACGGTTTTACAGTCGCTTATGGTGCCGCTGAGCGCCCAGTCACACGCCTGGGCGAACGGCAGCCAGTGCACCTCGATGACCTCGGTACGCTCGGGAGCGCTGCGGCCCGCGGTGGTGCCGGTGGCGAGGAACAGGTGCAGCCGCTCGCTGAACACCCCGGGGGAGCTGAGCACGGTGCCGAGGCTGTGCCAGTGAGCCGCACTGACGCCCGCCTCCTCGCCGAGCTCGCGGCGCGCGGTGGCGAGTGGCGGCTCGCCGGGCTCGAGCTTGCCGGCCGGCAGCTCCCACAGCCAGCCGTCCGCGACATAGCGGTATTGGCGCAGCAGGCACACGCGCTGCGCGGCATCCACGGCCACCGCTGCCGCGCCGCCCGGGTGATGCACCACTTCCAACAGCTCGCGCTGGCCGTTGGGCAGCAGCACCTCGTCGAGAGTCACGCTGACGACGCGTCCGGTGAACTGCACGGTCTGTCGGTCGGGTTTCATGCGGACGTTCCTTCACTGGCCGGCCGCGAACCCGCCGGGCGTGACGCAGGTCTCTATATTCACCGCCGGTCGTGCGGTGTGCGTTCGCCAGCGGTTGTTGCCGGCGGGTATTGTTAACATCCGCACCACATGAGCACCACTGCGCATCTCGAGCGGCTCAACGCGCCCCAGCGCAAGGCCGTGACCCACGGCGAGCCGCTGGCCGACAAGGGCTATGCTTCCGGGCCGATGCTGATCGTTGCCGGCGCCGGTACCGGCAAGACCGACACGCTGGCGCACCGCGTGGCGCACCTGGTGATCAACGGGGTCGATCCGGCGCGCATCCTCATGCTGACGTTCACGCGCCGCGCAGCCACCGAGATGCGCCGCCGCGCTCACGACATCACGCGCAAGGCGCTCAACGACACGCTCGGCGGCCTCACCCAGACCATCTCCCAGCGCCTCACCTGGGCGGGCACCTTCCACTCGATCGGCAACCGGCTGCTGCGCCACTACGCCTCGCACCTGCAGCTCGACCCGCACTTCAGCGTCATCGATCGCGCCGATGCCGCCGATCTCATGGACAGCCTGCGCCAGGAGCTCGGGCTGGCCGGCAAGGAGCAGCGTTTCCCGCGCAAGGAGACCTGCCTGCAGATCTACTCCAACCGCGTCAATACCCGCGCCTCGCTCGCCGCGACGCTGGAGCAGAGCTATCCGTGGTGCGTGCAGTGGGAGGCGGAGCTGACGCGGCTGTTCCGCGCCTATGTCGAGCAGAAGCAGCACGCGAGTCTGCTCGACTATGACGACCTGCTGCTCTACTGGCACGGCATGATGTCCGAGCCGCGTCTCGCGCAGCACATCGGCGCGCACTTCGACCACGTGCTGGTCGACGAGTACCAGGATACCAATCGCCTGCAGGCTGAGATCGTGCACGCGCTGCGACCCGAGGGTGCCGGACTGACCGTGGTGGGCGACGATGCGCAGGCGATCTACTCCTTCCGTGCCGCGGCGGTCGAGAACATTCTCGGCTTCGCGCAGCGCTTCGAGCCGCCGGCCGAGATCGTCACGCTGGCGCAGAACTTCCGCTCCACGCAGCAGGTGCTCGACGTGGCCAACGCGGTGATGGCGGAGGCGCCGCGCCAGCACCGCAAGTACCTGCTGTCGATCCGCGGCGAGGGCGCGAAGCCGCGCATCGTCACCGTCGACGAGCTGCAGACCCAGGCGGAATTCGTCTGCACCGAGGTGCTGAAACGGCGCGAAGCGAACGTGCCGCTCAGGCGCCAGGCGGTGCTGTTCCGCAGCGCCAGCCACAGCGACATCCTGGAAGTGGAGCTCGCGCGGCGCAAGGTGCCGTTCGTCAAGTACGGCGGCCTGAAGTTCCTCGAGGCCGCGCACATCAAGGATCTGATGGCGGTGCTGCGCTGGGCGGACAATCCGCGCAACACGCTCGCCGCGTTTCGCGCGCTGCAGCTGCTGCCGGGAATGGGCCCGGTGAATGCGCGCGCCGCGCTCGAGCACCTGGAGAGCGGCGGGCATGTGTTCGCCGCGCTGCAGGGCTTCAAGCCGCCGCAGACGGCGGACATCGACTGGCAGCGGCTGCTGGAGCTGATGCAGGCGCTCGGCGATCCGCAGCGGCCCTGGGCCGGGCAGGTGCACCAGGTGCGCGAATGGTATCAGCGCCATTTCGAGCGGCTGTACGAGCATTTCCACACGCGGCTCGGCGATCTCGATCAGCTCGAGATGCTCTCCGGCCAGTATCCCTCGCGCGAGCGCTTCCTCACCGAGCTCACGCTCGATCCGCCCCACGCCACCAGCGACCTGGCCGGCCGCCCGACGCTCGACGAGGACTACCTGGTGCTGTCGACGATCCACTCGGCGAAGGGGATGGAGTGGGACACGGTCTACCTGCTGAACGTCGTCGACGGCAGCTTCCCGTCCGAGTTCGCCACCGGCAAGGCGGAGCTGGTCGAGGAGGAGCGGCGGCTGTTGTACGTCGCCATGACGCGCGCGCAGAACGAGCTGCTGCTGGTCGCTCCGCTGAAGTTCCACCTGACCCAGCAGTCGCGCCAGGCCGATGCGCACGTCTACGGCGGACGCAGCCGCTTCCTCACCGAGAAGGTGCTGAAGACGCTCGAGGCGGCGACGTACCACGGGGTCGCGACCGGCAGCGGCGAGGCGCTGGCTTCCGAGAGCGCCCCGGTTACCGTCGACGTCGGCGCGCGGCTGCGCGACATGTGGTGAGGCGCTAACCGCGCGGCTTGACGAAACGCAGCGTGAAGCGGTCGCTCTCGCCGATCGCGGCGTACTTGTCGTGGTCGCGCGCCCCGAGGCGGTAGGTCGGCGGCAGCGTCCACACGCCCTGTTCGTAGTCCTTGGTGTCCTTCGGGTTGGCGTTCACTTCGGACTTCGCCACCAGCTTGAAGCCCTGCGCCTCGATCAGCCGGATGGCGTAGTCCTCATTCACGTAGCCGCTTTTCGCCTGCGGATCCTGCGGCGCCGACGGGTTGGCGCGGTGCTCGACCACGCCCAGCACGCCGCCGGGCTTGAGCGCGCGGAACATGGTGGCGAAGGCCTGCGGCGCCGCACCGCGCGCCATCCAGTTATGGATGTTGCGGAAGGTGACCACCATGTCGAGCGAGTTCGGCGGCACCACCTCGCCGCCATCGAACGGGAAACTGACCACGCTCACGCGGTCATAGAGATCGGCACGCGAAGCGAGCTTGTCGCGGTATTCATCCAGGCGCTGGGTGATGTGCTTGTTGCCCGGGTCAGCCGCGATCACGGCGGCGTAGTACCTGCCCTTGTCGCGCAGCAGCGGCGCGAGCACCTCGGTGTACCAGCCGGGCTCCGGCCAGACCTCGAGCACGCTCATCTCCGGGCGGATGCCGAAGAACAGCAGCGTTTCCTTGGGATGGCGGTAGACGTCGCGCGCGCGCTCCTCGGCGCTGCGCTGGTCGCCGGCGAGAATGCTGGTGAGGGCCTGCGCGGTGCTCTGGCGCGAGCTTACCCCGGCGCACGCGAACAGCAGCGCGCCGGCCGCCGCGGCGGCGGCCGCGGCGCACAGCAGGATGGGCGTGTAGTGCCTGGCTCGCATCGCATCATCCCCCGGCCGGCGCGGCGTGGCAGTGTTGCCGCGCGCACGCGCCGGCGCGCCTGAGGTAGGCGCACATTACCCGATGGGCTGGATAAAAAAACCCCGCGCACAGCGGGGCTTTTTTTTGTGTCGGTGCCCGGAGCGTTCGCCGTCAGCGGCGGAACGGACCACCCCCCTGGCGCGGGCGCTGCGGGCGCTCCTGCGCTTCGTTGACCCGCAGCGGCCGGCCGTTCATCTGAAAGCCGTTGAGGGCCTGGATGGCGCTCTGCGCCTCGGCCTGCGGCATATCGACGAAGCCGAAGCCGCGCGGCTTGCCGGTTTCACGGTCGTTGATGAGCTTCACCGATTCCACTTTGCCGTGACGTTCGAACAGGGTCTTCACATCCTGCTCGGTGGCGTTGAAGGGCAGATTACCCACGTAGATCGTCGTCATCCGGAAGTCTCTCTTGGGAAGGCGGACAGCGGCGACCGCGTCAGCGTGGTCGCATGTACCGCGTGAACTGTCAAACAGGTCAGGGCTTCAAGGCACACGATCGGCAGTTTTTCAGTCAATGCGCAGCGCTTGGGCCGGCGGCCTGCACCTGCGTTCGCGCACGGATGAGTGGCGCGGGGCGGGACGGGAGTCAACACATTCAAACAAGGCGCACTCATCCACGACGGATACGAACGCGCGTGTCATGCTACTCCCGGCTTTTCCAGTTCGCAAACCATGGGGAGCGGCATTGGAGGCACTGCTGGTGTCGGCGGGCGTGGTGGCCCTGGCGGAGATCGGCGATAAGACGCAACTGCTCGCGCTGGTGCTCGCAGCCCGCTTCCGCGCCCCCGTTGCGGTGATCCTGGGCATCTTTACGGCCACGCTCACCAACCACCTGGCCGCCGGCTGGGTCGGAACGCTGCTCGCGGCCCATATCAGCCCGGCGGTGATGCGCTGGGCGCTGGCGCTGTCCTTTTTCGGCACTGCCGTATGGATGTTCATCCCCGACAGGGAGCCCGAAGGGCAGGCACAGACGGCGCGGTTCGGCGCCTATGGCACGACGGTCATCGCCTTCTTCCTCGCCGAGATCGGCGACAAGACCCAATTGGCGACCGTGGCGCTCGCCGCCAGGTACCAGCAGCTGCTGGCGGTGGTGTGCGGCACGACGTTCGGCATGCTGCTCGCGAACGTGCCGGTGGTGTTGCTCGGCGGGGCCGCCGCCCGCCGCATTCCGCTCAAGCTCGTGAACCGCGTGGCGGCGGTGGCCTTCGTCGTCCTCGGGGTGCTCGCGCTCCTCGGTCATACCGGCCTCGAGTAGGCGCGCCGCGGCAGAGCGCCTACGGCGGCAGGTTGAGCTGCGCGAGCATGGCTTTGTAGCGCGGATCGTTACGTAGCGGCGCCAGCATGGGATCGCACTTGATGTAGCTGACGAACCCCGGGTCGCGCGCCTGGCGTGCCCGCTCGAGCTGCCCGAAGGCGTGCTCGCGGTCGCCGCGGTGGGCGTAGATCTGGGCCAACTGATATTGACCGCTGACGCGGATCACGGGATCCGCCTCCGCCTCTGCGAGGATGGGGTCGGCTTCCGCGCGCCGCCCGAGCGCATCCAGCGCCACGACTCTGGCGAAGCTCCGCCAACCCGGTGCAGGCTCGGCATCTGCAACCTGCAGTGCGTCCTGCGGCCGGCCTGCGCTCAGCAAGACGAGAGTCAGGCGCCACCGCATGCTCTCCGCACCCGGGGACAGCGCGATCGCACGCCGATACACCGCTTCGGACTCGCCGAGGCGACCGTGAAACCAGAGTGCGGTACCCAGTGCGCGGTATGGATCGACCGAGAGCGGGTCGCGCTCAATGAGCGCTCGAGCGCTGCGCTCGGCATCGTCCAGCTGGCAGGCGGCGATTGCCAGATAGGCGGACAGGCTGAGCGCGTCGGGGTTCTGCGGCTCGAGCTCGAGACCTCTCGCGAGCTCGCGCTGGCTCGCGACATAGTCGTACGTGAAGAAAAAGGTGTTGGAGAGTGTGACGTGTGGTCCCGCTAGCTTCGGATCGAGCGCCAGCGCACGCTGCGCCGCTTCGGTCATGCGCTCGCCGACTTTCTCGAAGGGCTCGGTGGTGCCGAAGACCATCGTCGCGGACTCGACGTCGGCGAGGAGTGCCCAGGCGGGCGCGAAATTCGGATCCAGCGCTAGCGCCTTGTGCAGCTGCGCCAGCGCGGCGTCCTGGTCCGCACGACTGAAGCCGCGGGCGCTGGCTAGCGCCTGCAGGTACAAGGTGTAGGCGCCGGTGTTGGCAGTGGGCACGGCGCGCTGCTCCGGCGCTCCGAGCAGTGACACCTTGAGTGCACCCACAACGGCATCGGCGATCTCGTCCTGGGTGCGGAAGACATCGCGCACCTCGCGGTCGTAGACCTCGGACCACAGGTGCGAGCCGTCGGAAGTGCGTATGAGCTGCGCGGTGATGCGCAGCCGCTCAGCCGACTTGCGGATGCTGCCTTCCAGGAGCGTCGCCACCCCGAGCTTCTCGCCCACCACGCGGGCATCCTCGGACTTGCCTTTGAACTGGAACGAGGACGTGCGCGCGATGACCTTGAGCGAGGGGATCTTCGCGAGCAGATCCAGGATCTGCTCCGCCATGCCGTCGGCAAAGAACTCCTGATCGTGGGCCTGACTCATATCCGTGAACGGCAGTACCGCGATCGATTTCGCGAGCGCGGCTGGCGCGGCTGGCGCCGCGGCGTGTTGGCTGCGCGTGAAATACAGGGCGGCGCCGCCGATCAACGCCGCCAGTCCCAGTACGGCGGGGACCCAGAGCATCCAGGGCCGTGTCGGGCGCGCGCTCGACCGGGAAGCCGGCCGCGTGCCTGAGGCCGGGGTAGACAGTGCGGCGAGCGGCGCAACCGCAGCCGCGCCGGCAGGCGCGGGAAGCGCGAACACGGCCGCAAGCCTCGCAAAGGCCGTTTCGCGTCCATCCGCGGCAACGTCCACCCACTGCGATTCGCTCAGGAAGTACTCGAAGGCCGGGGTGAGCGGCGCATCGTCCAGGCGCACGGCGACGATCTGCTTGCGCTTGGAGGAGGCGCGCTCGAGCTCCTTGCCCACATGGGAGGAGCCAATCGAGTTGCGCGACAACAGCAGCAGCAGCACCGGTGCCTCGTTGATGGCGCGCACAATCGCATCTGCGTATAGCGCCCCTGCGGGTACGTCGCGCGGCGCGATCCAGCAGCGGATGCCGCGCTGCTCGAGGTACGCGGTCAGGGCGTCAGCGGCCGGCCGGTCGGCGGCGGCGTAGCTGACGAAGGCCTCGCGCGTCGCGCCGCTGTCGGGCTCGCTCATGCGGGATTCACCGGCCGCAGCGCGTGCGGGTACGGGTTTGTTCGTCGTGGCGTCAAACGTGTTGGGTCAGGCCGTGAGGACCGGCCCGAAGCCTACCGCATAAACCAGTGAGGGGTTCAGCAGAAAGTCGGCCGGCAGGGCCTCAGTTCGCCGCCGGCTCGAGGTAGGCGTAGCCGTCGAGCTCGCTCTCGTAGAAGCGCTTGAGCGCCTGGCTCTCCGCGAGGGTCATGCGCCCGTCGCGGATGGCGCGCTCGCAGTCGCGCGCCAGCGCCGGATACAGCTCGGCGACGTCGTATTCCATGTACTCGAGCACCTTGTTGGCGGTGTCGCCCTTGACGATCTCCTCGATC
>Ga0210393_10000237_pt1 | contig 50736 bp, 49 predicted proteins | sample IncBWC27OmetaG_FD_160068 | JGI IMG/M metagenome (GOLD analysis project Ga0210393, IMG submission 160068) | Forest soil microbial communities from Barre Woods Harvard Forest LTER site, Petersham, Massachusetts, United States - Inc-BW-C-27-O ... | reverse complement strand
CGCCACCTGAACGGCGGTGACCTTGAACTCGGGACAATTCGTCGCCCAGTCGGAATGTTCGGTCATAAGATCGTTGGTGCGCGATTCGGGATGATGAAACGTCGTGTACACGACGCCCGGCTGCACGCGCTCAGTCACCAGCGCCCGCAGACGCGTCTCGCCGCGGCGCGCCCGTACCTGGAGCCAATCTCCGTCGCGGATGCCGCGCAGTTCGGCGTCGCTCGGATGTATCTCGAGGCGATCCTCCGCATGCATCGTCGAATTCAATGTGCGCCGCGTCTGAGTACCAACATTGTACTGACTGAGTATTCGGCCAGTAGTCAGTATCAGTGGATACTGGCTATTAGTGCGTTCCTCAGTTGGCACATACTCGGTAACCGTGAAGCGGCCTTTGCCACGCACGAAGCGTTCGGCATGCATGGTGGGAGTGCCGGCGGGTGCACCGTCGTTGCATGGCCACTGGACAGAGCCGAGCCGCTCGATCTTCTCGTAGCTGACGCCGGAAAAAGTGGGCGTCAGGCGCGCGATCTCGTCCATGATTTCCGACGGATGCGCATACTTCATCGGATAGCCGAGCGCGGTCGCAAGCTCGCACGTTATTTCCCAATCTTCCTTGCCGGCCAGCGGCGCCGCGACCTTGCGCACCATCGAGATTCGTCGCTCGCTGTTGGTAAAAGTGCCGTTCTTCTCGAGGAACGACGAACCCGGCAGAAACACATGCGCATATTTCGCCGTCTCGTTGAAAAATAAATCCTGCACGACGACGCATTCCATCGCGCTGAGCGCCGCCGCCACGTGATGGCCGTTGGGCTCGGACTGCGCAACGTCTTCGCCCTGCACATAGAGACCCCTGAAGCTGCCGTCGACCGCCGCGTCGAACATGTTGGGAATGCGCAGGCCCGGTTCGGGATCGACGTGCACGCCCCACGCCGCGTCGAAAGTCGCGCGCACGACATCGTCGGAGATGTGGCGATAGCCGCTGAACTCGTGCGGAAACGAACCCATGTCGCACGAGCCCTGCACGTTGTTCTGTCCGCGCAGAGGATTCACGCCCACTCCCGGCCGTCCGATATTGCCGGTCGCCATCGCGAGATTCGCGATACCCAGCACCATCGTGCTGCCCTGGCTGTGCTCGGTGACCCCAAGGCCGTAGTAAATGGCGCCGTTCGGCGCGGTCGCATACAAACGCGCGGCCGCTCGAACCTTGTCGGCAGGCACGCCGGTGATTTTCTCCGCCGACTCCGGCGAGTTGTGCGGCTGTGCGACGAAATTCTTCCACGCCTCGAATTCATGCGGGTCGCATCGCGCCGCCGCAAACTCCTCGTCGGCGAGTCCATCGGTCACGACCACATGCGCAATTGCGTTGATAAGCGCGACGTTGGTGCCGGGCCGGATTTGCAGGTGATACGCGGCCTGCACGTGCGGCAGGCGCACGATTTCCGTCACGCGAGGATCGACGACGATCAGCTTTGCGCCCTGACGGATTCGACGCTTCATCTGCGCCGCGAAGACCGGATGGCCTTCGGTGACGTTCGCGCCGATCACCATGATCACGTCAGCCTGCATCACCGACTCGAAATCCTGCGTCGTGGCCGAGGTGCCGAATGCCGTCTTGAGTCCGTAACCGGTCGGTGAGTGACAAACGCGCGCACAGGTATCGACGTTGTTGTTGCCGAATGCCGCGCGCACCAGTTTCTGCACGAGAAAGGTTTCCTCGTTGCTGCATCGCGAGGACGTGATCGCGCCGACCGCGCCGCGGCCGTGCTCCGCCTGGATACGCCTGAACTCCGACGCGGCGTATTCGATCGCTTCGTGCCAAGGCACCTCGCGCCACGGCAGATCGATCGATTTGCGAATGAGCGGGCGCGTGACCCGGTCGGGATGAGTCGTGTAGCCCCAGGCGAAGCGGCCCTTGACGCACGAGTGACCGTGATTGGCTTGCCCATTGGGATTCGGCACCATGCGCGCGACGAGGTCGCCTTTCATCTCGGCGCGGAATGAGCAGCCGACGCCGCAGTATCCGCAGGTCGTGACGACGCTGTGATCCGGCTGCCCGAGTTCGACCACCGATTTTTCCATCAAGGTCGCGGTCGGACATGCTTGTACGCAGGCGCCGCACGAAACGCATTCGGACGCCGCGAACGGAGCGTTCTGTCCGGGCGAGATCACCGACGAAAATCCGCGTCCGTCGATCGTCAGCGCGAAGGTGCCCTGCACTTCCTCGCACGCGCGGACGCAGCGCGAGCACACGATGCATTTCGACGGATCGAAAGTGAAATAGGGATTCGACTCGTCCTTCGCCGCGTGCAGATGATTCGCGCCGTCGCCGTTGCGATAGCGCACCTCGCGCAGACCGACCGCACCCGCCATGTCCTGCAGTTCGCAATTGCCGTTGGCGGGACAGGTGAGGCAGTCGAGCGGATGATCCGAAATGTACAATTCCATTACGCCGCGACGCAGGCGCGCGAGTGCCGGGCTCTCGGTGCGCACCTTCATCCCGGCGCGCACGGGAGTCGTGCACGAGGCGGGGAAGCCGCGCTGACCGTCGATCTCCACCAGGCACAAACGGCATGAGCCGAACGGCTCGAGCGAATCCGTCGCGCAAAGTTTCGGGATGTGGATCCCGGCCTCCGCCGCCGCACGAATTACCGAAGTCCCTTCGGGCACAGCAACGGCGCGTCCGTCGATCTCCAACGCGATGCTCGAAGCATTCCGTCGAAGCGGTGTCGCGAAATCGTCATCGGCCCGCGATCGCATGAGTGCTCACAGCTCCTGAGGTCGAAATCGTCAAATCGTCACCTATGAAAGCAACATCCTGCGGTGTCAAACCGAAATCCTGCGGAAAATATTTCAGCGCACTCAGCACCGGCGGCGGCGTCAGGCCGCCGAGCGCGCACAGCGAACCGAACTTCATCGTGTCGCACAGATCGCGAAGCACCTCTAGATTCTCCCGCGGACGGCGTCGATTGACAATGTCGTCGAGCACCTCGGTCCCGCGAGTCGATCCGATTCGGCATGGCGTGCATTTGCCGCACGATTCGATCGCGCAAAACTCCATCGCATAGCGCGCCATCCGCGCCATATCGACGGTGTCGTCAAACACGACGATTCCGCCGTGGCCGAGGATTCCACCGCGCGCCGCCACCGACTCAAAGTCGAGGGGAGTGTCGAGCATCGCGTCGGTAAAATAGGCGCCCAACGGTCCTCCGACCTGTATTGCGCGAATCGGCTTGCCGCTGGCGGTGCCGTCGCCGTAGTCTTCGACGATTTTGCGCAGCGTGACGCCCATCGCGGTTTCGATCAGCCCCGGGCGCTTCGAGTTGCCGGCGAGCTGAAACGGTATCGTGCCGCGCGAGTTGCCGGCGCCGTAGTCGCGGAAAAATTCCGCGCCGCGCTCGACGATGATCGGAACCGTCGCGAAGGACATCACGTTATTGATCAGCGTCGGTTTGCCGAAGAGACCTTCCAGCGCGGGAATCGGCGGCTTGAAGCGAACCATCCCGCGCCGGCCCTCGAGGCTCTCGAGCATCGCCGTTTCCTCGCCGCAGATGTACGCGCCTGCGCCCAGCCGAATTTCGAGCTCGAAGCGTTTGCCGGTGCCGAGAACGTTCGCGCCGAGGTAGCCATTCGAATACGCCGTCGCGATCGCTTCGCTGAGCGCGCGACGCGCATGCGGATATTCGGATCGCAGGTAGATGTACCCTTGGGTCGCGCCGACGGCGAGCGCCCCGATCGTCATCCCTTCGATCAGCACAAAGGGGTCGCCCTCCATGATCATGCGGTCGGAGAAGGTGCCGGAGTCGCCTTCGTCGGCATTGCAAACGACGTACTTCGGCATCGCCGGCGCGTCAGCCGCGGTCTTCCACTTTATGCCGGTCGGAAATCCCGCGCCGCCCCGCCCGCGTAGACCTGAATTCTTGACCTCCGCGATAACCGCGTCAGCGCCTATCTCCACCGCTCGTCCGAGACCGCGGTATCCACCATGCGCGATGAAGTCGTCGAGCGACACCGGGTCGGTCACCCCTGCGCGCGCAAACGTCAGGCGAGTCTGCGACTTCAGCCACGGTATCTCGTCGGCGACGCCGAGCCGCAGCCGATGCGGACCACCGTCGAGAAAATTCGAATCGAACAGCGTCGCGACCTCGCGCGCCGCGACCGGACCATATGCAATCCGGCCGCCGCTGGTCGCGACTTCAACCATAGGCTCGAGCGAAAACATTCCACGCGAACCATTGCGCACGATCTTGACGTCGCGCCCGCGCGACGCCGCTTCATTGCGAATCGCCTCGGCAACAGCGTCGGCGCCGAGCGACACGGCGCTCGAGTCGCGCGGAACGTATACGACGGCGGTCATCGCGTTGGCCCCGGCGAAGTAATCTCTGAGAAAATTTCATCGAACCGATCCGGATTGACGCGGCCGTAAAGATCGTCGCCGACAATTATCGCCGGCGAGCAGGCGCAGTTGCCGAGACAGTAGACCGGCTCGAGCGTGAAATCGCCGTTGGCGGAGGTCTGTCCGAAATCGATTCCAAGGCGTGCCTGAATATGTTTGGCGAGCGCGACCGCGCCCATCGCCTGGCACGACTCGGCCCGGCATACGCGAATGATTTTTCGGCCACGCCGCTCGGTGTGAAAATCGTGGTAGAAGCTGACGACGCCATGGACTTCGGCGCGAGAGAGATTCAGCGCGCTCGCGATCGCGGGGACGGCCTCCGGCGGGATGTAACCAAGACGGTCATTCACCGCGTGCAGCACCAGCATCAGCGCGCCGGGTCGGTCGGCCAGACCGGCGGCGATTTCGTCAATCACGCGCACATCATTGGCGCCGTCGCCATTCCTGGAATTCATCGAAGCCACTATCAATCGCTATAACACGATTATTGCTCGTGATCTTGATCCCAGCGGTTGCATATTGCAACCTGACAATTGCGCCCGGTGTCGGAGGTTCAAATGATCCGCAAATTCAAATTTGAAGACGAGGTGCATGAGAGCCTGCAATGCGTTCCGATGGCGGTGCGGCGCAAGCTTGATCGCGTCGGCCTGAAAATCGGGCTCGAGCAATGGAAGTCGCTCGACCGCGGCGAGCGCCTCGCAATCTGCCATCTCCCTGTCGATTCCTCCGAAGAGTTGGACGCTCTTGGCGTGTTTATCCGCGAGGCGATGAAGCGACGTCTCGGCGTCGTGCCGAAGAGCCTGACCGACGCGCAAAGAGCGTCGGCGGAACCGCCCGCGGCGCCCCCAGACCGAGTCGTGTCGCATGCGCGCGCGGCCGGCTTCGCTCTCAGCCACGCCGTTTGGTCGCGACTCGACGGCGACGAGCGATTCGCTCTGCTGAAGATGGGCGACGCGGAGAAGCCAAGCCACAACCTCGGCGCTGCACTGAAGGAATTTGCCGTGCCGGCGATAGCCGAGACTGATCAGCCGCGCGCGAAGTGATCGAGGAGCGCCCGCCCCTTCCCCAATTTGAAACTCTGCCGGAGCGCGGCCGTCACGTAGCGTTTCGCGCCGCGGACCGCGTCCTCGAGGCTAGCGCCGCGCGCTAGGTGCGCAGCAATCGCCGCCGAAAATGCGCAGCCGGTGCCATGCGCGCCTCCGCCCGCGATGCGCGGGCTCTTGAGCTCGATAAAGCGGCGGCCGTCGTGAAACAGATCCGTCGCATAGCGATTGTCCTTGCGATGGCCGCCCTTGATGACGACCGCGCGCGCACCGAGCTTGATTATTTTGATTGCAGCCTCGCGAATCGCCGCATCGGAATCGATTCGAATGCGCGACAGCACTTCAGCCTCGGCAATATTCGGCGTAACGATGCGCGCGATCGGAATGAGCCGTTTGCGAATCGCGCGCTCGCCTTTCGGGCCCATCAGCAGCGCGCCGCTGCTCGACACGATCACCGGATCGACCACCGGCGCCGGCAGTTTGAGCCGCTCGATCGCGCGCGCCACCGCCTTGACGATGGCAGCGTTGGCGAGTGCTCCCGTCTTAACCGCGCGCGGGGTGCATTCCAGTGCGAGCGTGTCGAGCTGCGCGTCTACCATCTCCGGGGAAACGTCTTCGACGTCCGCCACCCGGGAGCTATTCTGTGCGATCACCTCGGTGATGACCGAATAGCCGTACACGCCAAGCGCGGCGAAGGTCTTCAGATCGGCCTGAAGGCCGGCGCCGCCGCCGGGGTCGCTGCCCGCGATAGTTAGTGCGACGGGATGTTTCGAGTTGGGAGAGGCCAAGAAATGGGCTCTGTTGCGTTGGAAAGATCTTATCTAACAACGCGGCTGAGCGAAAGATCCGCGCTTAGTTGATCCGTCGCGGAAACGCGCGATACTTTGCACTGTCATGCAACCAGTGCGGCGAGGCTTATGGCGGTAAGAGGCGAATCGGAATTTCTCAACCTTCCCTTCCAGGAAAAGCTGGAGTTCCTGTACGGCCTGCCCGCGCGCCAGAAGCGCGACCTGATACTCTCTGCGCCCGAGGCCGAGCGCCTGGTGCAATCGTTTTCGCCCGAGACGCTTTTCTACACGCTCAAGGAAATCGGCAGCGCCGATGCCGGCGACCTGCTGAGTCTCGCAATGCCCGAGCAGGTCAAGTCGCTGTTCGATCTCGACTGCTGGAATCGCGATCGGCCCAATGTTCATCGCATGCGCGAGTGGATCGAGGCGATGGCTGACGGTGGGCGCCGCAAACTCGCCGACGCGCTGATGGGCCTCGACATGGAGATGATGTCGATTCTGCTGCGCGGCTATATCAAGGTGCATCGCATAGAGGATGCGGCGTCGTCGCCGGACGCGACGGCCAACCGCTTCGCCCAGTACGACGAAAACTATCTGATCGAGTTCATCCGCCACGACGCAATCTCGCAGCACATTTCGGATTTCATCGAGGAGGCGTTCGAGCGCGACTACAACTACTTCGGCGGCCTGATGGAGGAAATCTATTGGGGCGTCGAGGCCGAGCTCGAGGAGGAGGCCTACCAGTTCCGGCGCGCGCGCCTGAACGACCGCGGCTTCCCCGACTTCTTCGACGCGCAAAGCGTCTTCGCGTACATCAAGCCCGAGCAGTTTCTGAAGATTCGCGCCGAGTACGAGCCGCCGAGCCGCGCCGACCTGCCCGACGATACCGAAGTGATCGCGCCCGAGATGGCGCCGGCGATCGCCGACGGCGACGTCTCGCTGTTCAACACCGCGCTGACCGCGGGCTTCGCATCGCAAGGCAAACGCCAGCTCCGCAGCGAGATGGCGATGGTCAGCAACCAGGTGCTGGTCGCGCGCGCGGTGGATTTCGGCGATCTCGAGGCGGTGCGCGTCGCAGTCGAGATGACCCATCACTATCTGAACCTGGCGCTCGAGCATCTGGCGGGCGGCGACCTCCAGAGCGCGATCGAGCATCTGCGCGATACGCCGCTGAAATTGCTCTTTCGACTCGGCGTGAGCTTGACGATTGATTTGCGCACGAGCACCGAGCTGACGCTCAGGAAGCTTGGGCTCTCGAGCGTCAAGGTACGCGAGATCTCGTACCTCGACTCGCCCTATCGCGAGGCGCTGGCCGGCTTCATGGCGCGCCAGCCACGATTCTACAGCGGCCTGGACGGCAGCGGCGCGGTCGAAATGCGCGACTTCAGCAGCATGCGCGATTTGCATCTCAGCTACGCGATCCTCGATCAGATCGATTCTGCCGCCGAGCTGTTCCGCGCGCTGTTCGCGATTGATATCTCGTCGCCGAACTTCCGTGCACAAATGGCGGCGCGTGATGTGCGCCTCAGCCAGTTGGTGTTGACCGGGCTCGCGCGCCTGGCGGTTGACAATCGCCTGACCATCGATCCGATAGAAGGCAGCAGGCTGACTGCCATGCGCGCCGCGATTATGACCGGGCAGCCGGGGACGCTCAGCGACGAATTCCGCGCCAGGATAAATCAAGCGCTCGCCGAGCGGATGGACGAGACGACTCGCAAGCGCACTGCGGCCTTCCTGAATTCGTGCTTAAACCTGCTGGAAGAAGAGTTCGCCAATCTCGGTGGCGAGCGCGAAATCGATCCGCGCTTTATCGAAAGCGTGCTCGTGCGAATCGAATAAAAGGATCGCGTGGCAATCGATTCACCGAAACCCGAATGCAAGCAGGATGCGGGCGTGTTCGCGCCGGTGGTCGACCGTACACGATGCGAGGCCAAGGAAGATTGCGTCGAGGCGTGTCCGTACGACGTTTTCGAGATGCGCAAACTCAGCGACGATGACAAGCGCGCGCTGCCGCTGGTGGCTCGCGTGAGGGCGTGGGTGCACGGCAATCGGCAGGCATTCGCGGTGCACGCCGACCAATGCCACGCTTGCGGTCTGTGCGTGAAGGTCTGCCCCGAGCACGCAATCAAGCTGATGCGCGTCGCGAGTCCCGCCTAGCGCGCGCCGTAGTCAGCGCCCAAGCGTGACGGTGCGGCTCGAGCCGTCGCGATTCAGCGTCAACGTCACGCCGCCGTTCTTGACCTTCGCAGTCTGTTGGTTGAAATCTTCGAGCGCCGTGATCTGGCGATCTCCCACCTTGGTCACGATGTCGCCGCGTGCGACTCCCGCCTTTTGCGCCGACGAATCCACCGCCGACACCAGCACGCCGTGCGCGTCGGGCGCGCCGAATGCGCTCGCGAGGTCGGGTGTCATTTGCTCAACCGTCAGTCCGAGAGCGTGCGCCGTATCGGGAATCTTGCCGCCGCCTAGTCCGATCGTTGGCGCCGACTCGAAGAGTTTGACGTTCACATAAATCGGGACATTCATGCCCATTGCCAACGCGATCGCATCGCTCGGGCGGCTGTCGATCGAGTAGCGGCCGCCGTCCATATAAATCGTCGCGTAGTAGACTTCGTCGCGCATGTCGCCAATCACGATTCGATCGACGCTGTTGCCGGTCTGCCCGATGATCGAGCGAACCAAATCATGGGTTAACGGCCGCTCGGGTTTGACCCCGTGAAGCGCCAGCAGGATCGCGGTCGCCTCGCTCTCGCCGATCATGATCGGCAGGACGCGCGACTGCTTCTGGTCGATCAGCAGCACGTAGTTCGCGCCGGTCTGGTCGTCGAAGCCGACGCGCGCGACCTGGACCTGGACATCGTTGGGAGAAAGTTTCGCGGAGGCGGACGAATCGGACGGCGAGCGACTGCATGAGCAGGCCGCGACCACGGCCGCCAGCAGCAGCAGGCAAACGTGGCGCCCGCCTACAGCCTTCATGCTCAAACCTTACGCGCGTCGTCCGCTTGTTGCCAAGCGCGCGTCAGCCGTGGAACTCGCGCGCGATGATATACAGCTCCGACGAGCCCGGACGGCTCGCCTTGGTGCGCGTCACTTCGACCTTGCCAAAATGCCGCTTGAACGAATCGACGATGTCCTTGAACTCGGCGCCCATGAACAGCTTCGTCACCATGGCGGCGCCCGGCTTGAGTATCGTGGCGGCGAAGCTCAGCGCCGAATCGATCAGCTCGCGCGAACGAACCTCGTCGCGCGCGGCTATCCCGGTCAGCTTCGGCGCCAGGTCGCTCGTGACCAGGTCGGCGCGTCCGCCAAGCTCGTTCTGCACGCGTGCCGTGACGGCAGCGTCGAGAATGTCGCCGACGATCGCGATTGCGCCCGCTGGTGGATTCTTCACCTGCGCCAGGTCGACGCCGACGACGCGTCCGCCCACGCCCGCCGCCGCCACGAGGATCGCCAGCCATCCGCCGGGCGCACATCCCAAATCGACGATTCGCGCGCTGCTACCGGCGACGACCAGCCGATTGCGCGCGATTATTTCCTCAATCTTGAACGCGGCGCGTGACGGCAATCCGCGCTCGCGCGCCTTGCGATAAAATTTGTCGTGTGGTTCGTAAGTCGCCACAAAATTTATCTGCTCGCTTTGCGGCGCGCGCCGAAGCCGCTATCTTGATCCATTCCGCTCCGAAGTTTTGATACTGCGACGGTCACCGTGAAGCTCGACGATTTGAATCCTGAACAGCGCGCCGCGGTGCTCGCGCCTGACGGCCCGATACTCATCCTGGCGGGCGCGGGCTCGGGCAAGACCCGCGTGCTGACCTACCGTATCGCCCACATCCTCGAGGAGCGCAAGGCTGCGCCAAACGAGATGCTGGCGGTAACATTTACCAACAAGGCCGCCAGCGAAATGCGCGAGCGGGTCGCGTCTCTGGTCGGCGACGGCGCGCGATTGCCGTGGGTCAGCACGTTTCATTCAGCGTGCGCGAGGATTCTGCGGCAGGAAGGGCATGCGCTCGGCTACGACCGCAATTTTTCGATTCTTGACGAAGGCGATTCGCTGACGACGATTCGCCGCGTACTCGACGATGCGGCGCTGGCCGACTCGCCGCCGCTGGAACTTGCGCGCGCGCGAATCGAGCAAGCCAAGAACGAGGCAATCTCGCCCGAGGAGATGCTCGCGAGCGCGCAGCCGGGCCGCGAGACCTCGATCGCGCAGATTTACCGGCTCTATCAAGAGCGGATGCGCGCGATGAACGCGATGGACTTCAGCGATCTGCAATTGCAGACCTGGATTCTGTTCGAGCGCTTCCCCGAAGTGCTCGAGCGATGGCAGCGGCGCGCGGCGCAGCTGCTGGTCGACGAGTACCAGGATACCAATCGCGTGCAGTACCTCATCGTCAAGGCGCTGGCTGCGCGATCGGGAAATTTGTGTGTGGTCGGCGATGAGGATCAATCGATCTATCGATGGCGCGGCGCCGACATCCGCAACATCCTCGACTTCGAGCGCGACTACCCGAACGCGCAGATTTTCAAGCTCGAACAGAATTACCGATCGACCAAAACGATACTGGCGGCGGCCGGCGGCGTCATCCGCAACAACACCGAGCGCAAGGTCAAAAATCTGTGGACCGAGAATGCCGCCGGCGAGCCGGTCACTTACTACACCGGCGGCACCGAGCGCGACGAGGCTGACTATATCGCGCTCGAGATCGCGCGGCTGACGGGATCTGGCGGCTTCAGGCCGGCCGACGTGGTTGTGTTCTACCGCGTCAATGCGCAGTCGCGAGCGATCGAAGAGGCGCTCGTGCGGCGGCGGATTCCGTACTACGTCGTCGGCGGCGTGCGCTTTTATGAACAACGCGACGTCAAGGACCTGCTCGCCTACCTGCGCGTGATTGCGAATCCTGCAGACGCCGTCAGCCTTGAGAGGATGGTCGGCACGCCGCCGCGCGGGATTGGCGCCAAGTCGTTCGAGGCGATTACCGAGCTCGCCGCGAGCCAGAATATCCCGGCGTTCGAGGCGATGGGGCGGCTCGAGACTTACTCGAAGGTCGCGCTCCGAATCGCCAAGCAGGCAGGGATGCTCTATTCGTGGATGCACGATTTGCGTTCGCGCGCCGCCGAGATGAGCGTCCGCGGTATCGTCGAAGAAGTCGTGGCGCACAGCGGCTTCGAGCCCTACTTGGACACGCTGGATGACGCCTCGATGCGCAAGCAGAATCTTGCCGAGATGCTGTCGGCGGCCAACGCCTTCGACGCCGAGAAGTCAGGCGGCGGACTGCCCGAGTTCCTGGAGCGCGTCGCTCTCGTCAGTGACAGCGAGCAGATCGATTCGCGCGGCGGACGCGCTGCGCTGATGACGCTGCATACCTCGAAGGGCCTCGAGTACCCAATCGTGTTTATCGCCGGGATGGAGGAAGGGCTGTTCCCCCATAGCCGCGCGACCGATATCGACGAGGAGGTCGAGGAAGAGCGCCGGCTGTGCTACGTCGGCATGACGCGCGCGCGCCAGTTGCTCTACCTGACTAACACGCTCTCGCGCGAGCTTTACGGCGTGCGGCAGGAGTCGCGTCAATCGCGATTCCTGCGCGAGGTCGATCCCGCCCTGATTCGCCGCATAGCGCCCGCGCGCGAAACCTCGCAGATACGCCCGCTATCGCCGCGCGAGACTTACGTCGATCACGCCGACAGCCAGTTGCCCGACGACGAGCCGGGACCCGGCGCGGACGGTCTTGGGATCGGCGCGCGCGTTATTCATCCGACCTTTGGCCGCGGGATCGTGCGGCGGCGCGAGGGGCGCGGCGACGGCGCCAAGGCGTGGGTGAATTTCGAACGCGGCGGAATCAAGCTGCTGGTGCTCAAGTTCGCAAACCTGAGGTTGATTGCAGACTAATCGCGCCGGTACAATTTCGTCCAAGTCGGACTTGCGTCGATAATTTGCGCGAACCTGTCGGTAAGAATCTGGAAGTTCATGAAACGCTTCATCAATACTGCGATTCGATTCTTCCCTGCCCTCTTCCTCATCGCGCTCGTCGCGATTCCAACCGCGTATGGCGCGTGGACCGAAGACCAATTCGAGAAGCGGCCGCTCTATGCGTTCCCACTGCCGCACGGCAAGGACGATATCGTCGGTAATCTGGTCACGTACCAACTCCAGAAGGGCGACACGCTGCTGGATGTCGGGCGATGGTTCGGCGTGACGGCCAAGGAAATCTCGAACGCCAACGGCGGCCTCGACTGGTGGGCGCCGCCGGCCGGCAGAACCATCATACTGCCCGACGAGCACATCCTGCCCGATACGCCGCGGGTCGGCATCGTGATGAACATCCCCGAGATGCGTATCTACTACTACTATCCGTCGCCGACCGGCCCGATTCACCCGAAAGGAAAAGTTACACCCGCCAAGTTTGTACCCGGCAAGAAGCACTCAGTTGGAGTAACGCCGTCGGTGGTTTACTCGTTCCCGGTCGGTCTCGGCCGCTTCGATTGGAAGACGCCGGTGGGAAGTTTCACGGTCCGCGGCAAGACCCGCAATCCGACCTGGGTGGTGCCGCAGGACATCTACGAAGAGCATCTCGAGCGTGACGGCGAGGCCGAGCACGTGGTCTCCGGCGACGATCCCGACAACCCGCTGGGAAAATATCGCATCGAGCTGACGCTGCCTGAGTATGCGTTTCATGGCACCAACGTGCCGTGGGGCGTCGGCATGGAAGTGAGCCACGGATGTATCCGGCTGTACCCGGAAGACATCGAGCGCTTCTTCAACAAGGTTAAAATCGGCACGCCGGGGATGTTTGTCTATCAGCCGGTGAAGTTCGGATGGCGCGGCGACGCGCTCTATGTCGAAGTCCACGAAGATATGTACGGCATGTACGCGGGGCTGTGGGCCTACGCGCAGAAGGAAGCGGATCGCAAGGGACTGACGGATCAGATCGACATGCAGAAGCTGGAAAAAGCCGTCGAGCAGAAGACCGGCGTCCCGACCTACATCATGCCCGGCCCGGCCCCCGGCAGCGCCAGCTAATTCTTTGGCGGCGGTCCTGGCGGCGGCGCAGCCGGTGGATTGCCGGCGTTATCTGCGGGTAGCTTTTTCACCAGGTAGAAGTATCGATGGCCGAGGCCGAAGGGGCCGGGCCATTTCAGGCGGCGGACGACCTCCATGCCCGGAATCGGCACGCTCGCGATAGTGTAGTCGCTGATTTTTTCCGACGTGATCATCGGGATACCGGCTTCGAGCTCTTTCGTTTCGATTCCATGCTTCGGATAGCGGTAGAGATCCTCGCCGTTGAGCGCGTAGCCGGTGTCGATCGCTGAACGCGGAACGCCCTCGTGCTCGAGTTCGTTGCGCGTCGCGAGGATAACGCCCATCCCGCGCTGATAGGCGTAGGTGCCGCCGAGCGACAGGAGTCCCATCGCGAGCGTCATCGCAAATGCCGCCGCCTGCACCGTCCGCGTTCGCGGCAGCGGCGCGAGCGCGAGCACGATCGCGGCGGCCGGGACCAGCACCAGGTAGTAACGATCGTTGTAAAACCACAGCGGTATCGTCGCCGCCCAATACACCAGCGCCGCTATCACGATCGCGGCAGCTGCGCGGTCGAGCGTTTTGAAAATCTCGGCGAACGCGGCGAGCAGTCCCGCCGCACCGACGCTCGCCAGCACCAGGAACACGCACTGCCAGGCGCCGTGGCCGTCCCACGAAAAGCGATTCGGATCGCCGCGCAGTATGAGCACATTGTGCCATCCGCCGAAGCAGCTGTACTCGGGCGTCACCGGCATGCGGTTGTCCAGCCACATCAGTATGAGCGCCGCTGCGAAAATTCCGGCGGCGCCCATCGCGACGCGACGCCATCGCGGCGTCGTCAATTGCAATATCGCCAGCGGCGACAGGACTGTCCCCAGGTAGAGCGCCGGCCCGAACACTCCCGCGCGCAGATAGTTCGCAAGCGGCACGCTGAACAGGTAGCGGAAGTGATTTTCATTGAGCTGCACTTCCCACGGCGTCGGACGCAGCACCGTCAGCCAGATCCATAGCGCCGCGCATACCGCTAGCGCCGCGGCGAAAGGCACCACCATCTCGAACCACACGGCGCGGTCCCAGCGATTCCTTCCTCGCAGCCGCTGGTCGTAGAGGATCATCGCGCCGACGCAGCCCACGATCGCCATCGCGGCGAACGGCCGAATCATGAATCCGATCACCCCTGATATCGCGGCGAGCCACAGCCACAACTGCTCGCGCGGTCCTTCAGCCTTGGCGAATGCCAAGTGTGCCGCGACCATCGCCGTCAGAAACGGAATTTCGGTCATGAACGAGAAGCTGAGGAATGTGAAACAGGGATTGCAAATGAGCAGGCCCGTCGCCGCGAGCGCCTGCCATCGCGCCGCGCCGCACTTGATCGCGAGCGCATGGAACATCACGCCGCACAGAATCGCGAGCACCACCGTCGCGATTTCCAGCGACGCCGAGTTGGCGCCGAAGGCGTGCGCCCAGGCCACGCCGTAGAAGACTTGCGCGACCGGCATCGCCTGCGAGTAGCCGGCAAATCTTATCTCGCCAGTGCGCAGAAACCGTCGCACGGCGGATCCGTACAGCCAGCTATCGACAACAGGCGCGTCGGTCAGCGGATGCAAAATCCAAAGCGCGAAGACGTACCATCCAATCACCGCCGCTGCCGCGGCCGCTCCTGCGCGCCTCATCGACTTCCGCCTTGCTCCCCTTTTGACCTATCCCTTATACTCGAAAACCAACTCGACCGGCGGGACTGCGCTTTTTCTTTGATTCCAACACTATGCGACAAATAGCATTTCATCGTCCGTCCATCGGACCCGACGAGGAGCGCGAGGTGCTCGAGGCACTGCGCTCCGGATGGATCACCACGGGCCCCAAAGCCAAACGCTTCGAGCAGGAATTCGCCGAATACGTGGGCGCCAAGCATGCGGTCGCGCTTTCCCATTGCACGGGCGCGCTGCATCTGTCGCTGTGGGCGCTCGGCATCGGTCCGGGCGACGAGGTTATCACTACGCCGTTCACGTTCACCGCGACGGCCGAGATTCTCGGCTACCTGGGCGCGCGGCCGGTGTTCGTCGACGTCGATCCGGGCACCTTCAACATTAACCCGGCGCGCATCGAGGAGGCGCTCGAGAGCGGGGCCAATCGGCGCGTGCGTGCGATACTGCCGGTGCACTTCGCCGGCCACGCCTGCGACATGGATCGCATCCTCAACATCGCGCGCAACTACAATCTGAAAGTCGTCGAGGACGCTGCCCACGCTGCCGGCTCGGCGCGGCACATGGACGGGCGCGGGATGGCGAAGGTCGGCACCATCGGCGATCTCACCTGCTTCAGTTTCTACGCCACCAAGAATTTCACCACCGCCGAAGGCGGCATGCTCACGACCTCCGACGACGCGCTCGCCGAGAAGATCGCTATCGCCAGTCTGCACGGGATGAACAGGGACGCGTGGAAGCGCTACGACAAGAGCGGCTCGTGGTACTACGAAATTCACGACATGGGTTTCAAGTACAACCTGTCCGACGTGCACGCCGCCATCGGCCTTGCGCAGATCAAGCGCGCCGACGACTTCATGCGGCGTCGCGGCGAAATCGCGCGCGCGTACAACGAGGCCTTTCGCGGCGACGGCGCGCTGCAGCCCGCATACACCGAACCCGGCATCGAGCACGCGTGGCATCTCTACGTGTTGCGCATCCGGCCTGAGCGGCTCAAAGTCGGGCGCAATCAGTTCGTCGAAATTCTGCGCGAGCGCGGCGTCGGATGCTCCGTGCACTGCATCCCGCTGCACACGATGCATTACTACCAGCGCACCTACGGCTACCGCGACGGCGATTTCCCCGTCACCGAGGACATCTTCAGTCGCTGCCTGTCGCTGCCTATCTATGCGGCGATGACCGACGAGGACGTCGCCTACGTGATCGAAACCGTTCGCGCCATCGTGCGCGAAAACCGGCGCTGAGCAGGGAGAACAATCGTGCGAGCACTGGTCACCGGCGGCGCGGGATTTCTGGGCTCTCATCTATGCGAGCGCCTGCTCAAGGACGGCCACGAAGTCATCTGTCTCGACAATTTTTTCAGCGGCAAGCGCGCCAACATAATGCACTTGCTCGACAACCGCAATTTCGAATTCATCCGCCACGACGTGGTCGAGCCAATCCTGCTCGAAGTCGATCGCATTTTCAGTCTCGCCTGTCCCGCGTCGCCCGTGCATTACCAGTACAACCCGGTCAAGACCACCAAGACCTCGGTCATGGGCACGATCAACATGCTCGGGCTCGCCAAGCGCGTGCGCGCGCGCATCCTGCTCACCTCGACCAGCGAAGTTTACGGCGATCCCGAACAGCATCCGCAAACCGAATCGTACTGGGGGCACGTAAATCCGATCGGCGTGCGCTCCTGCTACGACGAGGGCAAGCGCGTCGCCGAATGCCTGATGATGGACTATCACCGGCAAAACAACGTCGACACCCGCATCGTGCGCATCTTCAATACCTACGGCCCGCGGATGGCGATCAACGACGGGCGCGTGGTCTCCAACTTCTGCGTGGCGGCGCTGCGCGGCGAGAATCTCGAAATTTACGGCGACGGCAACTCGACGCGATCATTTGCCTACGTCGACGATATCATCGACGCTATCGTGCGCATGATGAATCAGGAAACCCACATCGGCCCGGTGAACATCGGCAACCCCGACGAATTCACCATCACGGAACTCGCGAAGCTCGCGATCGAGCTCGCAGGCAGCTCGTCGAAGGTGGTCATCAAGCCGCCGCGTCCCGACGATCCCGTGCGCCGCAAACCGAATATCGATCTCGCGAAAAAAGTTCTTGGCTGGCAGCCGCACATAGCACTTCGATCCGGCCTCGAGAAAACGATCCGGCACTTTCGCGAAGAACTCGGCATCCCGCTAAAATAAAGCAAGAACAATCAACGAGCGCCGCGCCATGCGCACGAGTAGCGCACTAATAATAATCCCACTGCTGTTGTCGTTAGCGATCGCGTCATGCGCGACGACGCCGCCGCCTCCTCCCCCCGCGCCCGCGCCAATCGTCTATATGCCGCCCGATCCGAATCCGCCGCCGCCCGACGAATGGAACCTGGTGCCCGATCCAACCACCGGCCAGGTCGACGTCTATCACCAGGGCGGCTACATCGGCTCCGTCACCGGCAACGAGCCCGCCGACCAGGATCCGCCGGTTCCGCACCCCGTCCCGCACGAAGACAACTGATCGACGCGCCCGCTACTTCAGCAGATTGCGCGCGATCACGACGCGCTGAATCTGCGACGTGCCCTCGTAAATCTGCAGCAGCTTCGCGTCGCGCATCAGTTTCTCGACCGGGTACTCCTTCATATAGCCGTAGCCGCCGAAAATCTGCACGGCATCGGTCGTGATGCGCATAGTCGCGTCGGCACTGAAAGCCTTCGCATACGCCGAGATGGTGTTGGCGCCCTCGCCCTTATCGACCAGCCACGCGGCCTTGTACGTGAGCAGGCGCATCGCTTCGATTTCAATCGCCATGTCCGCCATCATGAACTGAATGGCCTGGAAGTTTGCGATCGGCTGCCCGAAGGCGCTGCGCTGCTTCGAGTACTTGAGGCACTCGTCGAGCGCGCGCTGCGCAATCCCCACCGCGATCGCGCCAATCTCGGGCCGGCTGTGATCGAAAGTCGCCATCGCGTATTTGAAGCCTTCGCCCTCGCGCCCGACCAGCGCACTGGCGGGAATCCGCACGTCCTCGTAAAAAATTTCGCCGGTGTCAGCCGCTCGCTGGCCGAGCTTGCCATGCATCCGGTTGCGCGTGATTCCCGGCACGCTCGACGGGAACACGAAGCACGAGATGCCTTTGTGTCGGAGCCGCTTGTCCGAGGTCGCGAACGTCACGTACCAGTCCGCGCGCGATCCGTTCGAGATGAAATGCTTGGTGCCGTTGAGGATGAACTCGTCGCCCTCGCGCCGGTAGGTCGTGCTCATCGCGGCGACGTCCGAGCCCGCGCCCGGCTCCGTGATCGCGAACGCGCAGAACGTCAGCTTCTTTATCAACTGCCCCAAGTAGGTGCGCTTCTGCTCGTCGTTGCCCGCGATCAGAATCGGCAGCGTCGCCAGGTCGTTGGCGCCCACGGCGTTCGAGATTCCCGCGCATCCGTAATTCAGTTCCTCGACGATCAGGCTGGTGTCGAGCACGCCCAGTCCCGGCCCGCCCATTTCTTTCGGCACGCCGAAATTCATCAGCCCCGCCGCGAACGCCTTCTCGCACACGTCGACCGGAAAGATTTCCTTCTCGTCGTATTCGCGTGCGCGCGGAATTATTTCCTGCTCGGCAAACTTATGCGCCAGCGCTTTCAGCTCGAGCTGTTCGTCGGTCAAATCAAAACCCAACATCGTGATATTCTCCCCTGATCGATCGCTCGCAATTGGTGTTAATCGACCGCGCCCCGCAATGAAAGAGATCGATTCGCCTTGAAAAACCGCGCGCATGTGGGATACGACGGTAGTTGAATCCGATTCCTCAAGGAGACCCGCAATGTCGATCAGCCTGATTGCGAAACTCAAAGTGCAGCCCGGCAAGGAAGCCGAGTTCGAAGCCGCCGCGAAGGAAATGATCGCGACGGTGCGAACTGCCGAGCCCGGCACCCTCGCCTACATCCTCCATAAGAACAGCAAGGACCCGACCGAGTTCATCTACTACGAGCTCTACCAGGATCAGGCCGCGTTCGACGCGCACGGCAAGACCGATCACATGCGGGCGTTCGGTGGAAAGATCGGCGCGATACTGGCCGGCCGTCCCGAGCTCACGTTTCTCACGGAGGTCGCCAAAAAATAACCGGCGGCGATAACCTCGGATTCACGGGTCGGCGCGCTAGATCGAGGCAGGTTTTGGACTTAAAGTAACGGTTTAGATTAGTTCCAATGCCTTCACCTCTCGCAATCCTCGGCGGTCCGCCCCTTCGCACCCGCCCCTTCCCGGCGTGGCCCGTGTTCGACGACCGCGAACGCGCGCAGCTGGAAGACGTCCTCACGTCGGCGAACTGGGGCGGCTATCCAAGCCCGAATCGCAAGGCCACCGAGTTCGCCACCGCCTTCGCCGCGTATCAAGGAGCGCGCTTCGCTATTCCGACGACGTCGGGCACCAGCGCGCTCGAAGCCGCACTCAAAGCGCTCGGCGTCGGCGCCGGCGACGAGGTCATCGTTCCAGCGATCACCTTCGCCGCGACGCCCTACGCCGCCGTCGCATGCATGGCGCGTCCTGTATTCGCCGACGTCAGCGCCGCCGACGCGTGCATCGATCCCGACTCGGTCGAGCGCCTCATCACGCGCCGCACCAAGGCCATCATCCCCGTGCATTACGGCGCGTCGCTCGCCGACCTCGACGCACTCGCGCAAATTTCGCGCGCGCATTCCATTTCAATCGTCGAGGACTGCGCCCACGTTCCGGGCGCCCGCTTCCGCGATCGCGGCGTCGGCACTTACGGCGCGCTCGGATGTTTTAGTTTTCAATCCTCGAAGCCGATGACAGCGGGCGAAGGCGGAATGATCACGACCGACGACCCCGACCTCGAGCAGCGATGCCAATCGCTGATCAATTGCGGGCGCCGCCGTCCCGGCGAGGACTTTGAGGGCCCGCTGATGGGCGCGAACTATCGCATGACCGAATGGCAATGTGGAATTCTGCTCGCGCAACTCGAGCGGCTGGGCGATCAGATAGAGCACAAGAGCCGCGCCGCCGCGCGCCTGCGCGCAGGACTCGGCGCCATCAAGGGACTGACGCCCGTGGCACGCGATCCGCGCGTCACCCGCGAAACAATCTACGCCTTCATTTTTCTCGTCGACCAATCTGCACTCGGCCTGTCGCGCAACCGCTTCGTCCGCGCATTGCGCGCCGAGGGTATTCCGTCCGGCGTCGCCAACGATCCCGTCTATCGATCGGCGCTGTTCCCGCGTGAATCCGCCGCCTATCGCAAAGCCTGCGAGCTTGCAGGCGCTTCTGCCAACGACGCGATTAACTGCCCCGTCGCCGAACGCCTGTTCGAGCACGCGATCGTTTCGATTCCGCACGAATGCCTGCTCGGCGACGATCGCGATGTCGACGACATTGTCGCTGCAGCCGTCAAGGTGGCTTCCAGAGCCACTGAACTCGCCGAGGCTAAATTCTCATGAGCTCTCTTCGTGCCGGCGCAGCGCGCGTAAAGCTCGATCCTCCGGGCGGCCTCGCGATGCTCGGGTACGGCAACCGCGTCGGCCCCAACCAAGGCGTGCACGACGACCTCGCAGCGCAAGCACTCGTGCTAGATGACGGCGTTTACAAGATCGCGATCGTCGGCGTCGACCTCTTGGCGATCGGGGCCCGCATCGCCGATGACATCCGCGAGCGCGTCACCGCACGGACCGGTATTCCCGCCCATTCGATTTTGGTTTGCGCCACTCACACGCATTCCGCGCCTGCCTTCAATATCTTCGCGACGCCGCGCGCCGACGCAAAACCGGCGGAAGGCCGCGACCTCGAATGGGAACGCGCGCTGCCCACAAAAATCGCCTCCGCGATTATTCAGGCGTACGAAAACCTCGAGCCGGCGACGCTACGCGCTGCGGCAGCGCCCTTCACGTTGGGAACCCATCGCCGCCTGAAACGGCCGCACGGCCAGGTTCAAACCGCCGCCAGTCTTTCAGGACCTGCCGACGCCGAAGTCGTGGCGCTCGGCGCCTATCGCCCAGACGGAACTGCAATCGCGTTCATCCTGAACTATCCATGCCACGGCGTCGTGCTCTGCGAAGACAATCTGCTCTACTCACGCGATTGGCCGGGTTTCGCGATGGACGAAATAGAGGCCACCGCAGCCTCCACCGCCGGTCCGCGTCCAATCTCGATTTTCATTCAGGGCGCGACCGGCAACATCGATCCGCGAAGCCGCGGCAACTTCGAAGTCGCCGAGCAACACGGCCGCACGATGGGCCGCGCCGCCTTCGACGCGCTCCAAAAGGCTTCATCGGTTAGCAACGCCCGAATCACCGCGCGCAGAATCGCGTTGAATCTCGAATTAAGGGATCTAAGCTCCGAACTCGCTCTCGCACGCGATTGCGTCGCTCAAACCCAGACCTCCCTGGACAGCCATTGCGGCGGTGACGGCTATCAATTGAAGCGTCTGCGCGATCATCACGCACAATCACTCGCGGCGCTGAGCGCTCTGGAAGCCATCGAGGAACAAAATCGACGCGACCGCCGCGTCGACATCGAAAGCCGCCGGCTCGCAACCGCGATGACCCTCGTCACCATCGGCGACCTGGCCGTCGTTGGTATTCCGGGCGAGCTCTTCGTCGAGTTGGGTCTCGTGCTGAAAGGGAATCCGCAATTCGCGCGCACTTTCGTCGCCGGTTATTGCAACGATCTGATTGGATACATTCCGACCCGCGCCGCGTACGCGGAGGGTGGCTACGAAGTCGATACGGCGCGAATAGCGGTGGGCAGCGGCGAGGCGATCGTCGACACCGCCCTCACCACGCTTGCCGCAATGCGCGCGTAGCGTGCGCGAGATTCAACATCGCGAGCTTGCCGCGATGCTCGCGTCGGGCGCCGCGCAAATCGTCGACGTGCTTCCGTCGCATGAATACAACACGGCTCACATCAGCAGCGCGATTCACATTCCGGTCGGCGACGTCCTCCGCGATGCGCCCGCCAAGCTTGATCGCAACCGCCCGGTCGTCGTCTATTGCCGCGATAGCTTGTGAGACCTCAGCGCGCGAGCTGCGGCGCAGCTCGAGGTATTGGGATTCACCGACGTCCGCCAGTACTTCCGCGGCAAGGTTGATTGGATGGTCCGCGGATTGCCGATGGACCCGCCGACGCGGCTCTCAGAGCGGGTGCGCGCGTTTCGATATTTCGTAAATAATCTGGCGCCCGGCATCCGCTCGTTCTGGATTCACTACACCGACCGCGTATCCGTTTCGGAGTTCACGCGCGACGACCTCGCCCGCCTCAGCCCCGAAGACCAGGTCGCGCCGGCATCGCCCGGTTCGCCAATGCCGCGCGCCGTGGTGCTGAACTCCGAAGGAGCCCTACTAGGTGCGATCGAGCAATCCAACTCGGCGCCCCGCTCTCTCGACGCGATGAATCCCAACCCACAAACAATCCGTCCCGATATGACCCCGCGCCTCGCCACCGAACTATTGAAGAAGAATCCCTACCTGGTCGTAACCACTGAGCACGGAAAGTATCTCGGACGCTACGTCCCCACCGCGTGAGAGCTATCGCTCAATGACGCCGTCACCTGAAATGTCCAGATGATACCCAACCTCGCGCGCGAGTTCTTCGGGCCGCGCGCGGATGCGCTCTACCTCCGGCACGCTCGGGATAGCGGCGATTACATAGGCAACCGCTACCGCTGTGAATCCGTGCCGCTCGAAGAAACCACCCGCGTCGGCGCCGAACAGATAAAGATGCCGCGCGCCACGCGTGTGCGCGGCCTTGCGCGCCGCCGCGAACAGCGCGCCGCCGATTCCGCGATGGCGCATCGATTCGTCCACGAACAGCGAGCGTATCAGCGCCGCGTCGATCTTCGGCTCAACGCCAATCACGCCGACCGCCTCGTCGCCGAAGTACGCGGCGATGTAACACGCGGCCGGCCACTCGATTCCCTCGGTCGTCATGCCGCCGCGCTCGAGCATCGCGCGCACCAGTGCGAGGTCGCGCGTCTGTTCGACGACGAGTTCGCCCGCGCGATGCTTGCGTATCGCCATGCGCTTGAATTCGCGAGCTACTTCTTCGGCGGCGGGAAGAGTTGCACGCCCGCTTCATCCACCACCGTGATCGCCTTGACCGGACACGACCGCGCCGCCGAGACGATTACCCCGTCGCCGGCGCCTGTCGCGTTGACGACTTCCGATTTGCCCTCGTCGTCGAGTTGAAACACTGCCGGCGCCGTTTCCACGCAGTCGCCGCTGCCAATGCAACGCACCTTGTTCACCGTGATCGAAAGCTTCGCCATCGCAACCTCCCAATGATGAATGAACAATAGAATCGACGTCGGCCCCGCGCAATTGAATCCGCCCGCAGCCCGGCTAATACTCATTCGCGATGAGCGAGATAGTCGGCACCGGAATCGACGTTATCGAAGTCGATCGCATCGAGCGCGCACTCACGCGGCCCGCCACCGGCGAGCGTTTTCGTGCCCGCGTCTTCACGCCCGGCGAGATCAAGTACTGCGAGTCACGCGGCCTTCCCCGCTACCAGAGCTATGCCGCGCGCTTCGCCGCCAAAGAGGCGACGATGAAAGCGCTGGGCACCGGATGGAACCGCAATGTCGGATGGAGCGAGATAGAAGTGGTGCGCGAGCGCGGCAAAGCCCCAACTATCGCACTCTCCGGCAAGGCCGCGGCCTTCGCGCAAAAGAAACAAATCACGCGCTTCCACTTGAGCCTCACGCACACGGCAGCGCAGGCAATCGCCCACGTAATCGCGGAAAGCTGAAGGCCCTACTTCGACGGCGAGGGCGACGCGGACGGCTTGACCAGTGTCCTCGCCAAGTACAGCGCAGCCGGCCGGTTCAGTTGCTCGAAAACGAATTCGTCGATCGAGTACACCGCTTTGCTGTCGCTCGAGTCCGCGTAGTACTCCGTCTGCTCGGCGGGCTGGCCTGGAAGTGGCGGAGCCGTCTGGTTCACCTTGATCTTTGCGAGCTTGACCGTGGCCAGCTCCTTGCCGTCCTTGCCGCTCAGGGTGATCTCAACTGCGGGAGTGTCGAGCCCGAACGGCTGCGCGCTCGGCATCGGATCGGCTACGATCGACTCGCCTTTCAAATCGCGAAGCTGATTGAGCAGGCGCTCGACGACTGGGATATCGGCCTCGGTCGTCTTGCTGCCGGTGATCACATTCCAATCCGCCGCGGCGCGCTTGAGCGTGAACTCGCTGTCGCTGGCTTTAACCTTCACGGTGTCGACCGACTCGGGATCGACTTTCACGATTGTCTTGTCGCGAAAATCCAGCGGCGACTTGTCGAGGCTGCTCATCGTGTACTCGGCGACGGCGTAAACCGGCGCGCGCTCGCCGCGGCGCACGTAGATTCCGCTCTTGCCCTGCCCGTTCTGCTTGAATCCGAAGAGCATCGATTGCTGCTCGCCGTTCTTGAGCACCACCGTCGCCGTCAGGTGCGGCTTTTCGAGACCGTACTGATTGACGTTGACGGGCGCGTCGTTGACGAAATCGGACGCGCGCGCGTTGACGAGCGTGCTCAACGCACTGCGGACCGCGTTGTCGTCGGCGGCGGACAGCGTGGGTTTGACGATTTTCCAGTTGGCGCCGTTACGATCGATTTCGACCACTTGTCCGTTGTCGTGAGCGATGATCAGCTTCTGCACATCGTCGGTCTTGAATTCCATCAGGTCGCGCACGCGCAAGTCGTTGACCGTCTTGTTCATGCCGGACGAGAACGCACCTTCCGTCAGCAGCACGGCGGGACTGTTGGAGAGCCGCACGTACGCATTGAAGCCGATCGGCGTCGACTTGCCGACTTCGATCGACGGCAGCGTTTTGTTGTCGAAGGTTGTGACCGTGACGGTCGTCGTTGCGGGCTTGAGCCCGAACGGCGCGAGGTCGTCCGGCTTGTCATCGACGGTGCGGACCAGCACGCCCTCGGCGACTGCGCGCGCGAGGTTATTGGCTTGCGTCTGGTCGGCGTCGGTGGCGATTGGCTTTACGATCCGCCACGGCTTGCCCTTGTCGCGCTCGAGCACGATGTCGCGATCGGAATACTGGAGCTCGATTTTCGCGATGTCGTCCTGCTTGACGTCGATCAGCTTCTGCGTCGCCTCGGTCTGGGAAAAACGCCCGACGATCAGGGCGTAGCCGCCCACAAGCGCAAGCAGGACGAGAACGATGATCGTGTTGCGCGGCCGCATCGACAGTTAAATCAGTTGCGCCGTTCCCACCACACGACGATCCCGATGATCAACAGCATCTCGGGTAGGAGCAACACCGCGAACGCGAACACGATCGAAAACTGCGCGGTGGTCAGACGAAAGCGCGACGCGCGAATCGATCGCGGCCTGATCGAGATCGAGTTTTCCTCGCCCGTCAGCCAGTCGGCGCTGTTGATGAAAAAGTCGCGGTTGAAAAACGTCGCCACGTACTGGTTGTCGGCAAACTCGGCGCTGCCGTACACGACGATACGAGCATCGCCCTTGCCGAGACCCATCTGCTCGAGATTGCCGTCGACCGCCATCACCACAGCTATCGGCCCGCGCGTGTCCTTGTTAGTGAGCTCGGCCTTCTGCTGCCGGAACAGCGTGTCGAGATCGACTTCCGCCCACGACGTGTCGCTGGTGTTCGCGATCGGCGTGACCGTCAGCCCGGGCTTCAGATTGGGCTCAGCCGTGAGCGATCGCGTCATCGGAAATACGGTGCGCTGCTTGAAGTCCTTGGTGATCGGATGCTCCCCGTAATTCTGCACGATCGGATTGAGCCCCAGCGCGGGGCCTTCCAACAGCCGCACCACCTGGTCGACGACGATATCGTTGCCGACTTTGACACCCCAGTCGGCAGCCAGTTTCACCATTGCGTCTTCGTCGATCGGATTGTCGGGGCGCTGTGGCCGGTACATCGCGATCATGCGCCCGCCATGCTTGAGGTAGTCCTGGAGCGCATCGATCTCGTGCGTGCCAATCGGCTTGATCGGTCCCGCCACGACGACGAGGTTGACGTCGTCGGGCACCTTGGGCAATTGCGCGAGCTCGAGCTTGCGAACCTCGTAGCCCTCGCCTTCCAAATCTTTTTTGATCGAGCCGTAACCGGTCTCGGTTTCAGCATCGTCGGGATCCGCCTCGCCGTGCCCGTCGAGGAACTCGATCACCTTCTTGGTGCTCTTGGTCGCGCGGATGATCGCGTTGGTCAGCGATTCCTCGGTGAGGTCGGTAACGTTGATGCCGTCGCCGCTGTCGCCACCGTATTGCAGATGCGTGGTGCCCATGACCGACACCTTGAAACGCTCGGCGAGCTCGGGATGCTTATCAGGATCGACCAGTTCGTACGTCAGCTTGGGCGAGTAGTACGCAAACGTCTCGTAGAGTTCGCGCGCGGCTGCATTCTCACCACCGGCGAAAAAGCCGTACAGCTTGAGCGGCTTCTGCAAACCCTTGACCACGTTCACCGACTGGCTCGAAAGGCTGTAAACCTTCTCGCTGGTGAGATCGAGCCGCGTGTGATGCAGCGACGAAATATAGTTTACCGCGACCAGCAGCGCGACGAACGCGATCGAGTAGACCGCGGCGTTGGCGCCGTAGCGCGCCGAGCGGCCGGTCGTGATCGACGACAACTCGGAACGGCTCGACGTGATCCACAGGACTATTGCGAAGACGCCGGCGGCCAGATTGACCCACACGAACAGCCTGAAGCCGGTCGCGATAAAATAGTCGACCAGGCCGAATGACAGGAGAACCAGGCCGAGAATTCCGTAAAGCGTCGCCGATCGCCGCATCCGCCCCTCTACCTTACCGCCAGCGCGCCGACTCGACCGAGCGTTGGGTCAAGAACAGCGCCACAAAGATGACACTCAGGAAGTAAACGACGTCGCGGGTATCGATGATACCGGTGACCATCTGCGAGAAATGATCCGGCAGCGACAGATATCGCAACAAGTCGGCATACGCCGATCCGCCCGCTTGCGCCGGCCACGATATCACGAACAGCAACAGCAACAGGCCGAAACAGCTGATCGCCGCGATGATCTGATTTTCCGTGAGCGAGCTGGTGAACAGTCCGATCGAGACGAACGAGATCGCCAGAAACGCGAGCCCCAGGTAGCCGGCGAACATCACACCGACCTCGGGATTGCCGAAGGCGACGAGGATCAACGGAAAGATCCCGGCCAGTCCGATCATGATCAGCATGAACGACGCCGCCGCGATGAACTTGCCCGCGACTATCTCGCCAGTGCGAATCGGCGCGGTCAGCAGCAGCTCGTAGGTGCCGGTACGTTTCTCTTCGGCAAAGGTGCGCATCGTGATCGCGGGCACCAGGATGACGAGCACAATCGCGAGGTTGTGCAGCATCGGCTCGATCACGCGCTGGTTGAGATTGATCTGGTTCAATACCTCGGGATTTTGTTGCATCGCCGCCGAGTAGGCCAGCGTCATCTCGAAGTACCGCAGCAGCGCGAAGAAAAAGAATCCGCCCAGCAACAGGAAGACCGTCATCACGACGTAGGCGACCGGCTGCAGGAAATATCCCGCGAGCTCCTTGCCCGCGATTGTCAGAGAATTTTTCATGCGAGCGGCACGGGTTGCCTAGGTATGCCCCGCCCCAACCTCCTCCAGCGTTTCCTCGGCCGTCGCGCCGTCGTCGTGACGCTCCTTGGTGATCGCGTTCAGGAAAATGTCTTCGAGCGAGGTCCCGGCCGGCAACTGTTTCAGATATTCCTCGAGCACCACGCGGCCGTCGGCAATGATGACGACCTTGTCACAGATCTGCGAGACCTCGGGCAGGATATGCGTCGACAGCACGACCGTTCGATTGCCCGAGAGATGGTGAATTAGGCCGCGAATTTCATGAATCTGGCGCGGGTCGAGACCGATCGTCGGCTCGTCGAGCACCAGCACGGGCGGATCGTGAATCAAGGCCTGCGCCAGGCCGACGCGCTGTCGATAGCCCTTCGACAGCTGACCGCATATTCGATGCGCCATGTCCGTCAGGCCGCAAACCTCGAGCACGTGCTCGAGGGCGGAGTCGATCTTCGCACGCGGGACGTCGCGGAGTTTCGCGACGAATCTGAGATAAGCCTCGACCCGCATGTCGGGATAAAGCGGCGGATTTTCCGGAAGATAGCCAATCTTGCGGCGTGCCTCGAGCGATTGCGAAAAGATATCGAGCCCGTCAATCAGCACTGTGCCCGCGGTCGCCGGCATATAACCCGTGATGATGCGCATCGTCGTGGTCTTGCCGGCGCCGTTGGGGCCGAGAAAACCGAGGATCGAGCCGCTCTCGGCTTTGAACGATACGTCTTTTACCGCGACAAAGTTGCCGTAGGCTTTAGTTAGGTTTTTGACCTCAATCATTCAAGTCGTCCAAATCAATTGACGAAGTGACCCGCACGGCAATTCGATCAACCACAAGGCAACCGACTAATTAAACACACCACGCGGTACTGTCAATACGATGATCTCAGATCAGATAAACTTTCCGATTTGCTTCCGCGCGCTTTTGCTTTGAGAACCGTATCGGATAGTTTCGACCTATGGCCGCAGAACGCAAGCAACTGATTCTCGTCGACGGCTCCGGATACATCTTCCGGGCCTTCCATGCGCTCCCGCCCATGAACACGTCGCGCGGGCTGCCTACGCAGGCGGTGTACGGCTTTATCCGGATGCTGCTGAAGCTGCTGAAGGACGTGCGGCCGTCGCACATCGCGATCGTTTTCGACTCGCCCAAGCGCACCTTTCGCGACGACCTGTTTGCCGACTACAAGGCAAATCGCAGCGAGGCGCCCAACGATCTGATCGTGCAGATTCCATATATCCATCGCGCGGTCGAGGCGTTTCGAATCAAGTCGTTGATGATCGAGGGCTTCGAGGCTGACGACGTGATTGGCACGCTCGCCAAGCGCGCGGCGAAGAACGATTTCACTGTCACACTGATCACGGCCGACAAGGATTTCATGCAACTGGTCGGTCCGCACGTCTCGCTGTGGAACGCGGACCCGACGCGCGATAAGCGAACCGGGCCGCGCGAAGTACGCGAACGCTTCGGCGTCGAGCCATCGGCGCTCGTCGATATTCAGGCGCTGACGGGCGATTCGATAGACAATATCAAAGGCGTCCCCGGAGTCGGCGAGAAAACGGCGTCGGCGCTGATCCAGAAATTCGGCGGAATTAAGCAGCTCTACGAGAACCTCGACAAAATCGAGGAGACGGGAATTCGCGGCGCCAAAAGAATCGCCGGCCTGCTTGCCGAGCATCGCGCGGACGTGGACCTCGCGCGGAAATTGGTGCGCATCGACACCGACATGGAGCTCAAGGTCGAGCCCGTCGAGTTCGCGTGGCAGGGCGTGGACGAGAAGCTCGCGGCGGAACTACTCCGCGAGCTGGAATTCAATTCAATCATTCGCGAGATCTCACCGTCGCAGGCGGATCTTCCCGGCCTGGAGTCGCATGCGAAGCCTGCTGTGACTGTCAGTGGAAACGATCTCGCCGACGCGCTCAAGACACTTGCCGCCGCACCTCGAATTGCGGTTGACCTCTCCACCTCGGAGACCGGTCACGAGACGATTCAGCTCGCGAGCAGTGACCAGACAATCGTCGTCGAACATGACTCGATCGCGAGCGCCGCATCCCTGCTGAGCTCGGACCGGCCGCTCAAATCGTGTCACGATTTGAAGAATCAGATCGAAGCGTTGGCGCGGCACGGAATCGCGCTCAAGGGCGTCGATTTCGACACGATGCTGGCGGGGTTCCTGATAAATTCGGGACAGGGCGAGCCGTCGCTGACACATCTGTATCACGAATACCTTGCTCCCCTCGGCGCCAGCAGTCCGCCCGGCACCAACGCGGACCTCATAAGGAATCTTCGCGAGGCGCTCACGGCGCGTCTGGAAGCCGACGGACTGACTTCGATGTACAACGAAATCGAGATGCCGATCGCGCCGATCCTCGCCGCGATGGAAGCTGACGGCATCGGCATCGACGGCGACGCGCTCAAGGTCATCTCGAAGGAGTTCGGCGACCAGCTCGCAGGCCTCGAGCGCGAGTGCTACGAGCATGCGGGCCGCGAGTTGAATCTGAATTCGCCGACGCAACTTCGCGAACTGCTGTTCGAAGAACTGAAGCTGCCGAGGAAAGGCGTCAAGAAAACCAAGAGCGGACTGTCGACTGATGCCGATACACTCGAGAAGCTCGCTGCGCTGCATCCGCTGCCGCGCAAGCTGCTCGAATTCCGCATGATTTCGAAATTGAAATCCACCTATGCCGACTCACTGTCCGAAGTGATTCACTCGGGCACCGGGCGAATCCACACAACCTGGCATCAAGCGCTGGTGCCGACAGGACGCGTCAGCTCGAGCGACCCGAATCTGCAGCAGATCCCGACTAGCAGCGTCGAGGGCCGCCGGATTCGCCGCGCCTTCGTGCCGAAGCCGGGATGCGTCTTCGTTTCCGCTGATTATTCGCAGATCGATCTCCGCGTGATGGCGCATCTGTCTGCCGACAAGACGCTGGTCGAGGCGTTCAACATCGGCGAGGACATCCACGTGAGGACCGCGACCGAAGTTCTCGGCGTCACGCCGGACCATGTCAACGCCGAAGCGCGGCGGCAGGCCAAGGTGATAAACTTCGGCATCATTTACGGGATGGGACCGCAGCGGCTGGCAGGCGAGCTTGGGATTGCGCTGCCCGAAGCCTCGGACTACATCAAGCGCTACTTCGAGCGGCTGCCGGGCGTGCGCGCATGGCTCGACGACACCGTCCGTATCGCGCGCACGACGGGCTACGTAACGACGATGTACGGGCGGCGGCGGTACCTGCCCGAGTTGAACGCGCCGATGGGCGGGGCGAGGGCGCAGGCGGAGCGAATCGCCATCAATACTCCCATCCAGGGCACGGCGGCGGACCTGATTAAACTGGCTATGATACGGCTGGACAAGGCGCTCCGGGAGCGCGGGCTGGGCGCGCGAATGATTCTGCAAGTGCATGACGAACTACTGCTGGAAGCGCCAAAAGAGGAATGGGTAGAGGCGGCTGCTCTGGCAAAACGCGAAATGGAGGGCGTGGCAGAGCTGAAAATCCCGCTGAAAGTCGATCTCAAATCGGGGCCAAACTGGGCCGAGATGAGCGGCGCGGCATGAAAACCCCTCTGAATTTAGTCGCCCGCGGCTGCGTCTACTCAAGTTGAGAACACCAGGCCGCCAGGACGGTGATGAAGCCGAGCTTATCGAACGCTCAAGCAAGGGCGATTCGGCGGCGTTCGGCGTTTTGGTGGAGAGATACCAGCGTCGCGTGGTCGGGGTCGCGATGGCGGTGGTGCACAATCAGGATGATGCGATTGAACTGGCGCAAGAAACCTTTATCCGCGCCTATGAAAACCTGTCGAAGTTCGAGTCCCGATCGAGTTTCTCGACCTGGCTCTATCGAATTGCGGCCAACCTCGCGATCGATTTCTGGCGCCGCGAGGGACGCCACGTGGTCCTGCACGGTGAAGATGCGGACAATGAAATCAGCAGACTGCCGACGACCTCAGGCGACTCATTCAAGGAGGTCAGCCGCAGTGAACTCTCGGCGCGACTAAAGCAAGCGCTGGAGGAGTTGACGCCGGAACATCGTGCAGTGATACTTCTACGCGAAGTTGAAGGAATGTCGTACGACGAAATTAGTGACGTTTTGCAGTGCCCAAGAGGGACGGTCATGAGCAGGTTGCACTATGCACGAACACACCTGCGTACCATCTTGAAGGACGTGGCCGGGAGCTGAGACCCAGATATGGCTGAATGCGGTGAAATAAGCATGATGCTCGGCGCGTTCGAGGACTCGGAACTCGAACCCAACGAGATGCAGGAAGTCGCGTTCCATCTGGCGCGATGCGAATCATGCACGAGCATGCTGGCCGATTACTCGACGCTTGGACGAGACCTGAGATCCATCGCGGCCGAGCCAGCGCTTGCGGGATTTTCGAGCGCGGTAATTGCGCGTATCGATCGCCTGCCGCAACCGGTGCTGACCAGAATCCAGCGGTTCATCAGGCGTCAGCTTGATTCCGTCGGTTCGGGAATTGCGTGGGGAGGCGCGGTCGCAGTTGCCGCCATCTTGACGATAATTCTAATGACACCGTACGCGCAGCAGTTCGCCAATCGAGGAACGCAGCCGACCGTGATTGCCAAGGCGGAGGCCAACGCTGCTCCCGCGGCCGCGGTAAATCAAATCGCGACTGCCAATGAACCGACGATGGCGGATAACGATTCGCATGCCGACATTTCGCGGCTCGAGTCGGAGAACCATTCCGTCGCAGTCTGGAGCGAGCCTCGCAGGGACACCACCGTTATCTGGTTACCGGATCAGCCTTAGGTCGTCATGACGCTGCGTCCCGGTAGCCTCACCTTCCTCATCATCGCGATCACGGCTTTCGGAACGCCGGGGTTCTCCTATGCGCAGCCGGCGCCGAAGCAGGTGTTCGTTTACATCGACTCGGTGATGGCGGCGGATACCAACGAGGGCACCGATCCGCGGCTGAGCCCGCTCGACAAGAAGCTCCGCGGCCTGTTCGGCTTCTCGACCTACAGCTTGATCGGTCACAACGAGGGGCAGACTGATTGCGGCAAGATGATCGCGTTCACGCTGCCGGGCGGCAAGATTCTCCACGTGCAACCGCGCGCTATTGACGAAGATATGATCGCGATGGAGATCGTGTTGTTCGACGGCACGCGGCCGATGATGACCACCGACTTGAAGCTCAAGAACAACGGCACGCTGATCGTCGGCGGTCCGCGTTACGAGCAGGGAATGATGATCATCTCGATCGGCGCGAGCACCAGCGGGACGTCGCCGATGCAAGCCCAGGCAACTCCACCGCCCGAAGCGAACAATCACTAGCCCTACAGCGGGTCGAAGTACGGCGCGAGCCGGCCGTCGAAGTGGAACTCGCGGGCCAGCGCAATCCATTTGCGATCGACGCCGTGCATCGGCTCGGGCAATTGGTCGATCGGGAAGAAACCGGCTGCCAGCGCCTCGAGCGGATTCGGCTTCAGCTCACCGCCGACGATTCGACAATAGAAAAGCATCGAGTAGATATGGCGCGCGGGTGAGCCGTACTTCTTGTTGTCGATTACCGCGATCAGACGCTCGGGCTTGACGATGAGTCCAGTCTCCTCGCGCGCTTCCTTCGCGGCGTTCTCGGCGGGCGAGACGCCCACATCGCAAAACCCGGTGGGATACCACCACTTGCCGGTAGGGCGTTGAATCAGCAGGATTTCGTCGCGTTCGTTGAACGTGATCACACCGCATCCCGACGCCGCCGTCACGTATCCTTCGTAGCCGGCAATCACCTGTTCGCGCCATCGGCGGCGAAGCGTCTCGGCATCGTCGTCGCTCGCGCCGGCGACGACCGAATGCATGCGTGCGGCCTCCTTGAGCAATTCCTCGTAGCGTTCGGAGTCGAAGCCGTCGGGCTTGAAGGCGAGCCCGGTGCGCGCGATCGCGGTGATGCGTTCGATGAAGCGCGCCAGCTCGGCGAGTAGATCGGAATCGGGCATCGTAACTTTCCCTGTCGCGAGTTCGACCAGAAATATAGCATGACGGCGCGATGCGACTCCGATGAAGCTCATCCTCAGCCGCAAGGGATTCGATTCGGCGCACGGCGGATGCCCGAGTCCAATCCTCGATGGCCGACTGTGCCCGCTGCCAATTCCCGATGCGGGATCGCCGACGTCGTACGGCAAGATTCGCTCGTTCAACGGCTTGCCGATTGCGCAAATCGTCGAAGATTTGACGCGCGGCAGAGTCGGGCGTGACGACGGTGCGCATCTCGATCCGGATTTGCGGCGCGATGCGCTCGCGCGCGCCGCCCGATGGCGTCCAATCTTCGGCCAGGCCGGAGCCGCGCAAAGTCACCTGGCCCGCCACCAAGAGAAATACTTGCTCTTCCTTTTCTACGGGTGCTTCCGGCAAGCCGAGCGGGTCGGAGGCAGGTTCCGCTTCGTCAGCGGGGCGCCGAAGCTTCACGTCATCTATGGGTGGTTGCAGGTTGGGCGGGTGATTCGCGCGACCGATGGTGCCGCCGCGGAGATCCCGTGGGCGGCAGGACATCCGCATCTTGCTGCGCCCGAACGATACAAGAACAACACGCTCTATCTCGCGAGCGACCGCTTGTCGTCAGTCGGCATCGACGCCCGCGGGTCGGGAACCTTCGAGCGGCTCGTGCCGGAGCTGATATTGTCGCAGACCGATCCATACGTCGGGTGTTCGATGTGGCGGCTACCGCGATGGTTCGCGCCGAACGGGCGCCCTGCCCTCTCTTATCATTCCAAGCAGATGCGCTGGACGGAGTTTGCGGACTCGGTGCGCTTACAGTCGGCGTATCCTGGACAGGAATTCGTGCTCGATGTTGCCGAGTACCCCGAAGCTCGCGCGTGGATCCGATCGATCTTTCGCGCGGCAACTCGCTAGCTCTTCGGCGCGGCGTTGCAGACTGCCCAGGCCGCGTCGGCCAGTAAGGGGACGCGCTGCTTGCTGGCGGCGAATACCGGGTCGTCAGCCTGGCCGAGGACGAAGCGGGCGTAGCTGCCTTCCATGATGATCGCGAGCTTGAACAGCGCGAAGGCCTGGTAGAACGGGAAGTCGCGCATCGCGCGGCCGGTGCGGCGCTCGTAGCGATCGATCATCTCGCGCCGCGTCAGCCATCCTTCGGCCGCTTCCATGCTGGCGATCACGCCGCCCGTCGCGCGGTCCGTCGGGTCGGGCCAGTAGGTAAGCATCCAGCCGAAGTCGGCGAGCGGATCGCCGATGGTCGACATTTCCCAGTCGAGCACGGCGATGGCGCGGGCGCTTTGAGGATCGAACATCACGTTGTCGAGTTTGTAGTCGCCGTGAACGATCGTCGGCGCTGGCGACGCTGGGATTCGCGCGCGCAGCCATTGCTTGACGTTTTCCATGACGGGCAGCGGGCGCGTGTGCGGGATCGTGCGCTCGAGCTGATCGGTCCATCGCTTGAGCTGGCGTTCGAGGTAGCCGTCGGGACGGCCGAAACCCTCGAGTCCGGCTGCGCGCCAATCGACTTCCTGCATCGCGACGAGCACGTCAACCATCTGCTCGCTGACCTGGCGGCGCTGCGCGGGCGTCTGCGCGAAATGCTTGTTGTCGGCGCGAACGACGTCGCCACCCATGTACTCCATCAGGTAGAACGGCGCGCCGATGTACGACGGATCGTCGCACGCAGCGTACATGCGCGGGACCGGGACAGCGGTCGCTTGCAGAGCCTTCAGCACGCGATATTCGCGCATCACGTCGTGCGCGGTCGGCAGCAGCGGTCCGCGCGGCGGACGTCGCAGCGCCCACGAATGGCCGTCGAAGTGAACGAGGTGAACCTCGTTGGAATGGCCGAATGAGATGTTTTCGGAGCGAAGTGCGGCGGTGTCGCCGAGCTTGCGCTCCTCGAGGAAGCGCTTGAGGCCGTTTAAGTCGACCGTTGCGGACGGTCCGGTTTTTTCCTGGGTCGAGGTACTCATCGAGGGTACTGTTTTCGCAAACGCGGCTCGCGGTCAAGTGCGGCCATCTTGCGACGATCAGGCGCAGCCCGTACAAACGAAGTGCAGTGAATGCGGCGATCAAATTGGACGGCGGCCAGAGTAACAGCCAGTTGGCGGCGATGGTGCGCCTCGCGCGGCCCCATCAATGGATCAAGAACGCGCTGGTGCTGGCGGCGCTGGTGTTTGGGCAGCGGCTGTTCGTCTTCCCCGACGTGGTGCGGGCGGTCATCGCGTTCGTCGCGTTCTGCGCGCTGGCGAGCGCCGGCTACGTTCTCAACGACATCGCGGACCGCGATGCCGACCGGCTGAATCCCGAAAAGTGCGACCGGCCGGTGGCGCGCGGCGACCTGACGGTTGCGGCGGCGACCCGTGGCGCGATGGTGCTGGCCGCGATTGCTATCGTGCTGAGCATCGTGTTGGGCCCGGCCTTCCTGGGAATCGCCGTGCTATACGCCGTGCTTCAATTCGGGTACTCGCTGTGGGCCAAGCATCAGGTGATCATCGACGTGATCGCCGTCGCCGTGGGTTTCGTGTTGCGCGCGTTCGCCGGCGGCGTGGCGATCAATGTCGAGGTATCGCCGTGGCTGATCTTCATCACGTTCGTGCTCGCGCTGTTCCTCGTGCTGGCGCGCCGGCGCCACGAGCTGATTGCTCTGGGCGATGACGCGATCGCGCATCGCAGCGCGCTGTCGCAGTACAGCGTGCGGCTGGTCGATCAGATGATCTCAATCGTGGCGGGAGCGACTCTCGTCAGCTACATGATTTACACGGCGTCGGCCGAGGTCGAGGCGAAGCTCGGAACGCGCCACCTGTACCTGACGGTGCCGTTCGTTGCGTTCGGAATCCTGCGCTACCTGTACCTGATCGACGAGCGCAACGAGGGCGGAGATCCCGCGCGGGCGCTGATGCACGATCGGCCGCTGATGGCCGCGGTCGCATTGTGGATCCTCACCGATATCGTGCTGCTGTACTTCTAGGAATACGCTGAGCTGACGCCTTTTGTGCGCTAGTAGGTCGGGAGGACGCCGGTCGACGAGCCGACCATGCCGCTGCGCTGGAATGGATTGCGGCCAAATGGTCTCTGACCGAATGAGCCGATGCCGCCGAGAGTTATCTGGAACTGGATTTGCGTGTCGTTGGGATTGTAGGAGTTGGTGACGCCGACGTCCGCCGCCCAACAATCGCATGGAGATTTCAGCCGGACGCCATATTCCGTCGACAGCATTTTCGTCGATGCGATGTCGTAGTCAGGCTGAAAATAGAGGCCCAGCCGATCGAAGACTTCAGTATACGCAGTTCCTGAGACGAACTCGGCCGCGTTCTTGTTGGTCGACGGAAAGACCGTGTCTTTGCGATTGGCGTAGTTGTATCCCACCTGGAAGAACGAGCCTTGCAGCGCCTTGCCCATGTATAAGCTGGAGCCACGGGTCGACCAGGGCGGCTGATACGCCATCGCCACGTCCGCATCGGTGACACCGGCGTGGTCGCGCGGACTGTAGTCGACCTGCGTGCTGAAGGTTGCCACGTCGGTCGCATAGATGTGCATCAGCGCTTCGATGTCCGACATGTCGGAGCCATTGGCCACCAGATGCCCGATATCGTAGGACTGCTGCAGCGTCAACGAGGCGATTTGCTGGGAATGCACCCCGTCGCGGACGATATTTCCCGCGTGTGGGAAGAGCACATCCTGGACGGGTTCCTCGTGAAACGGCCCGATGGCCGAATCGGAGTCAGACGGTCCGTCGGTTGGATTCGAGCCCTCAGTCGTCGAGGTTTCTGCCGTCGTCTGATCGGGCGCCTCCTGCTTGCTCCTGGCGAAGAGGCGCGTGGTGAAACCGTAGGTGACAAGGCTGCGAGAGTTCAGCCGATCGAACGAATCGAACAAGGGCATGTTGCCCTGGTAGATATTCGGCACGTAGTAGTAGGAGGCAAAGGGCTCGATGGTGTTCTTGATCTTATCGATCGACTTCCATCCCACGTCGTAAACGCGATCGAGCACGGTTGAAACTCCGGCCTTCGCGTACGGGATGATTCGAGCGGAGTTTCCTTCCGACGAAAATTGGCTCAGCGCGGCGCAGTTGTTGAAGAACAGCTCGACGCCACCACCCTGAGCGCACGTGGGCTGCGTGCCTACCGCCGGCGTGGTTCCGACCGGGATAATATGGATGTTGTGACCGGTGGTGTCATAGAAGGCCATCTGCGAACCGATCTGCCCATAGCCTTGCAGGTAGTCGCCTAATCGCCACGGCAGCGTGACGCGCGGATTGGCGTCGAGCCGTAGGCCGTCGATACCTTGGTAGCGATAGAAATCAACCGCCTGCGCGTCGTAATCGGCGAACAGTAAGTTGTTGAACAGTTCCTGACGCCCCGACAGCGTCGCATCGGGAAGCCGCTGCAGCGCGAACTCCTGCGGCTGGATGAGATCCTGGTTCCAGGTACCCTTCACTTGCGCGAACGCGTTTTCGAATTGATAGAGCAGCCCGAAATCCGCCGGCGCATTGCGCAGCGAGCCCCAGTTGTTGGTGCCGTAGCCGCGCGACAGCGTCCAGACGTTCATCTCGCGCAGGTAGAGGCTGTCGCTGACGGAGACCGCGTCGGCATATGCGATCAGATCGGGAGTCAGATGCTCACGCGTCATCCCGATTATCCCGTAGCGATTTACCGGGATGTGCGTATCGGCGATCTGATTGTCGACGGTGTCGCGGAGCCGATTGCCATTGGTGCGGATTGACTCGTTGTAGAAGGCGCCGTCGACCCAAAAATAATCGTCCTTGCCATTTACCAGCCGATACTCGGCCAGCCCGCCGATTCGCTGCGAGGTCTCGACGTCGAGCGCAATCGTCGCGTCGGAGCTCTTGTTGATCGCGATGTAGTACGGCTGGAGCCATTGAGCGCCGCGCAGATTCGACTCGCCATAGCGGCCGCTCAACAAGCCGCTGTGCCGGTCCGTGTCTGCCGGGAAAACCAGGTACGGCGTCCTCATCACGGGGTACCCGGCAACGTTGAAGGTAGCGTCCGAGGCGTTGCCGGTATGGCCCATGTTCACGGTCATCTGCTTCGCGTTTATCGACCAGTCAGGCGTGCCCTTCTCGCATCCGCAAGTCGTGAAGAATCCGTCCTTGACCACGTAGTTCGGCCCCTCGAGCTTCGTGATCTGCTTGCCTTCGAGATGGTAGATATCCTTCTTCGCCAAAACCTTGGCGTTGTAGAGCACCATCGTCTCGTTGGTAATGTCGATAGTGGCCCTGGTCGCCCACATTTCGACTTCCGGATCGATCAGGTGGACGTGGCCAATTGCGATCGCCGTGCGGTCGCGACGGATAATGTCGATCTCATCGGCTTTGAGCACGCTGCCGCCCTGGCTCATGACGGCGTCGCCCTTCACGACGAAAGTGTCGGTCTTGGAGTCGTAGATCGTTTCCTGGCCGTTGATGGTTACGGGACCGCCATGTTCGGCGCGGACCGGCTGCGGAACTGCAAACGGCTTGGCCTTATTGGGCGGCGGCGTGGGCTTGAGAGGCGCCGTCGTGTCAGCGTTGGCGATAGCGGCAGCGAACATCGCCGCCCAGATCAACAAGACGGCGACCGTGACTCTCTTAAGCGCCCGCTTCAGGAAATAACCCAACACGCCCCTCGCGGCTCAGAAAATACGGGTAAACTTCGCCGATAAGATACACGGATCCGGTAACAAGCGCCACGTCATCCGGAGCCATTTCAGAAATTACCCGCTCGATCGCGCGCATCGGCTGGCGCTCGACACGTGCGGGGCAATGCGCGGCGAAGTGCGGCAGCAGCTCCTCGGGCTCGAGCGGGCTCTTGGGCTGGGCGCGGGTCAGGGTGACGTCGCGCACACGCGGCGCAAGCATCGCGGCCATCGCGCTCCACTCCTTCGCGGACTGGCAGCCGAAGACCAGGCGCGGTTTCACGCCGGGGCCGAGTTCGACGCTCATCGTCTCGAGCAATGCGGCGATACTCATCTCGTTATGCGCGCAATCGAGGATGACGAGTGGGCGCTTCGACACGACATCGAAACGTCCGGGCCAGTATATTTCGCCGATGCCGCGACGGATGGCGTCCTCGTCGATCCGCCAGCCTTGCGCCCGCAGAGCTTCGAGGGTTGCGACGCCGATCGCGGCGTTCTCATGTTGAAACGGACCGGCGAGGCTCGTTTCGAGGTCGAGCAAATCGAGGCCGAGGCCGTGGTAGTCAAGGCGATGCGCGGGCGCGTGCGACTTGTAGGAAAAATCGCGATCGATCAGGCGCACGGCGCTGTGGCGTTGCGCCGCGATCGACGTCAGCGTGAGGCGGGCCTCGGCATCGCGCGCGCCAATGACGACCGGCACTCCATTCTTGATGATGCCGCCCTTCTCGCCGGCGATCGCCGCGATCGTGTAGCCGAGATATTCCATGTGATCGAAACCGATCGGCGTGATGACGCTCAGAATCGGCGTGACGACATTCGTCGAATCGAGCCGGCCGCCGAGTCCGGTCTCGACGATGGCGATATCGACGTGCTCGTCGGAGAAGTAGAGGAACATCATCGCGACGGTGAATTCGAAGAAGGTGAGCGCCATGCCGGCGCGGTCGTAAATCGCGCGCAGCCGCTCGATGTAGTCGAGCATCCGCGCTGCGGGAATTTCGGCGCCAGAGATGCGCGTCCGCTCTGCCAGGTTCACGAGATGCGGCTTGGTGTAGAGCCCCGTGCGATAGCCGGCGGCGCGCAGGCAACTGTCGAGCATCGCGGCGACGGAGCCCTTGCCCTTGGTGCCGGCGATATGGACGGCGCGCAGGCGGCGATGCGGATTGCCGATAACCTCGAGCGCAGCTTCCATCCGCTCGAGCTTGTAAATCTCGCCGCGCGCCTCGAGCGAGTAGAGCCAGTCGATAGTTTTGGCGAGCTGGTCCATAGCCAGCCCGAAGCTTACCGGCTATTGATCGACGGCGAAAGAATTTGTGCGGAGACGGAATCGAGGTCGATGAAATCCCGGGTGGCCTGCATCGTCGCGGTCGCAATGCTGACGACGTGTTCGCCCGCCTGGTCGCAGATCGAAAAAGGCAATTTGGATGGGCACTTCAATGAAGGCGCGGCGGATTGCAAGACGAATCCGCAGGCGCCGCTCGAGGTGCATCCATTTGACGGCAAGACCTTCGTCCTGCGCGAAAATCTGTGCGCCACGTTCGAGGCGCCGTTCATGTATCTACTGATCGGATCGTCCAAGGCGTTGCTAATCGACACCGGCGACGTCGCGGATGCGAAGCTGATGCCATTGGCAGAAACTGTGATGCTGCTGTTGCCGCCGCAGATGCCGCTGCTCGTCGTGCATACGCATCGGCATCTCGACCATCGGGCGGGAGACGTTCAGTTTGAGCACCTGTCAAACGTCCAGGTGGTCGGCTTCGATCTCGACAGCGTTCGGCGCTACTTCGGGTTTACCGATTGGCCGAACGGCCTCGCCCAGTTGGACCTCGGCGGCCGAACGGTGGACGTGATTCCCACGCCGGGTCACAATGCGACGCACATCTCGTTTTACGATCGCAACACGGGACTATTTTTTTCGGGCGACTTTCTGATGCCGGGGCGCCTTCTCATCGACGATACGGCCGCAGACCTGGCCAGCGCGAATCGGGTTGCTGCCTTCGTCAAAGATCGCCCAATCACTTACGTGCTGGGCGGGCATATCGAGCTCAACACCGCCGGCAAAACCTTCCCGTGGGAATCGCACTATCATCCTCAAGAACACGTCCTGCAGCTTTCGAAAGATGATCTGCTCGCGCTGCCGGAGGCGGTCGGCCGCTTCAACGGCTTCTATACAGGGAGCGGAAATTTTGTCCTGATGAATCAGATCCGCGTTCTGATCGCCGTGGGCACCGTCGCGGTTATAATACTCCTCGCGATCGCGATCGGACTCATTCGGTTTGTTCGTGGACGCAGGCGCGCAAGAGTCGGGAACGTCAGCGCCATGTGAGGAGCAGCCCATGCCGATACGGCGGATGCAGGCGACAATTTATTTCGTGACGGACTGGGACGCTGCGATTGCGTTCTATCGCGATGTGCTCGGGCTGAAAGAGGTCGTGAATTTTCCCAATCGGTGGGCGCTGTTCGGTGTTCCGGGCGGCGGTAACATTGCTCTGCAGCCTGCCCATGCGGGCGCTGCGAATCACGTCTCCATCGAAGTGACCGGCATCAGGGACTTCGTGGCCGATCTTGAGGCAAAAGGCGCGCGGGTGATAGAGGACATCTGTCGGCAGGAGCACGGCGAGACCGCGATGCTCGAGGATCCCTCGGGCAATCTCATCGCGCTGATCGACACTTCAACTTCAAAATTTGCGCACGACTAGGAGAGATTCGATGAGCGAAGGCAAACGATTCGAACAGGAACAGATGCGCGGCGCGAAGTTCCACGGATGCGCTCTGGCGCAGGCCGAGTTTGACGATGTCGATCTCGCAGACTCCAGATTCGTCAACGTGAATCTGCGGGGAGCGTCATTTACGGACATAACTCTGCAAGGCGCAAAGCTTAGGGATGTGAATCTCGCCAACGCCAGCATCGACCAAGCGAATATCAGCGGGCTGACGATCCTCGGTTACAATGTCGAGGAACTGATCAAAGACGCGCGGGCGAAGAAAAGCTAGGATGCGCCTCGGCGCTTGCCCTTGCCCGCGCCCTGCCCTGCGCCGCGATTGCCGCGCGGCCTGCTCAGCATCGCGAGAATCCGTGCGAGCGTGAAGCGCATCTGATGGCGCGGGACGATCGCGTCGAGCATCCCGTGCGCGAGTAAAAATTCGGCGCGCTGAAAATCATCGGGCAGTTCCTGGTTGCTGGTCTGAGCCGTGACGCGGCGGCCGGCGAATCCGATCAGCGCTCCGGGCTCAGAGAAATTCAAATCGCCGAGCATCGCAAACGACGCGGCCACGCCGCCTGTCGTCGGATCGCAGAGCACGGAAATGTAGGGGAGGCGCGCGTCGCGGAATCGCGCGATGGCGGAGGAGACCTTTGCCATCTGCATCAGCGATAGGGCGCCTTCCTGCATCCGCGCGCCGCCCGACGCGACGAAAAGGATTACCGGCAGCTTGCGTTCGCCCGCGATATCGAACAGGCGCGCGAGCTTCTCTCCCACCACCACGCCCATGCTGCCGCCCATGAATTCAAAATCCATCACGCCGATCGCCACGGGACGATTTTCGATTTTGCCGAGTCCCACCACCACGGCGTCGTTGCGCCCGGTGTTCGCGCGCGACTGTTCCATCCGCTTCGAATACGGCCGCGTGTCGACGAAGCCGAGCGGATCGCCAATCGCCATCTCGGCCATCAGCTCGCGCCAGGTCCCGCGATCGACGCTGATCGAGAGCCGCTGCGCGACGGTGACACGGAAATGATATCCGCACTTCGGGCATACGTTCAGATTGCGCTCCACTTCCTTGCGGAACGCCATCTCCTTGCAGGACGGGCACTTCGACCAGATGTCGTCAGAAGGCGCCTGCGTCTGCGTCACGGCTGTGGTCGGTTCGTGCTCAGCCATTTGAATTCTCCGCGGCGGGCGCGGGCTCGGTGCGGCGCGCCGCCTTCATCGCTTCTTTCATTGCGCCAACCAGTCCGCCGACCGCTTCGGGCACATCGCCGGACTTCGCGTGCGCCTCGATCAACAGCGAAATCGCACTGCCGACTACGACCGCATCCGCCATCGTCGCGACTTCGGCGGCTTGGGCGGGCGTCGAGATGCCGAAGCCGACGCCGATCGGCAAGTCGGTCACGCTGCGTAGCTCGCGCATATGCTCGGCGATGCCGCTGTCGAGATGTGCGCGCGCGCCCGTCACGCCGGTCAAAGATACATAGTAGAGGAAACCGCTGGCGGAGCGCGCGATCGCGCGGCTGCGCTCGATGGGCGTGGTCGGCGCGAGCAGGTAGATGAGGTCGAGGCCGTTGGCGCGCGCGGGGCGCTTGAGCTCGCCGGCTTCCTCGGGCGGCAAATCGACGACCAGCAAACCGTCGATGCCGGCGCGCGCGGCGTCGGCGCACAAACGCTCGCAGCCGTAGTGAAAAATCGGGTTGTAGTAGCCGAACAGGATCACCGGAATCTGAGTTTGCGCGCGCAGCTCGCTCACCATCGAAAGTATCGCAGCCAACGACGCGCCGGCGCCAAGCCCGCGGGCACTCGCGCGCTGGTTGGCAGGGCCGTCGGCCATCGGATCTGAAAACGGCACGCCTAGCTCGATCAAGTCGGCGCCGCGAGCCTCAAGCTCGAGCACCAGCCGCCGCGTCGTATCCAAATCGGGATCGCCGGCGACGATGAAGGGGATTAACGCCGCCTCGCCGCGCGCGCGCAGCTCGCGAAATTTATTTTTGATTCTGTGCGCCGATGCCATGACTACACCGTCACTCCGAATGCTTTCGCGACCGTCTGCATGTCCTTGTCGCCGCGGCCCGATAGACACACGACCATGATTTGCACCTTCGACATCTGCGGCGCCAGCTTGATTGCGTGCGCAACGGCGTGCGAGCTCTCGAGCGCCGGGATGATGCCCTCGGTATCGGACAGCGTCTTCAGCGCGTCGAGCGCTTCGGCGTCGGTGACGGAAGTGTATTCGGCGCGGCCCACGTCGTTGAGCCACGAATGCTCGGGGCCGACGCCGGGGTAGTCGAGGCCGGCGGCGATCGAATGCGTTTCGCGAATCTGCCCGAGCTCGTCCTGCAGCAGATAGGTCTTGTTGCCGTGCAGAACGCCGACGGTGCCCGCGGTGATCGTCGCCGCATGATGCGGTCCGCTGATGCCGAGGCCGGCCGCCTCGACGCCAATTAGCTTCACGTTGGTATCTTTTATGAACGGATAGAAAAGTCCGATCGCATTCGAGCCGCCGTTAACGCACGCGACCAGCACATCGGGGAGACGGCCCTCGTGTTTCAGAATCTGGCGACGCGCCTCGCGCCCGATGACCGCCTGGAAATCGCGCACGATCATCGGATACGGATGCGGTCCGGCTGTAGTTCCGATGAGGTAATAAGTGTTGCGCACCGTCGCGATCCAATCGCGCAGCGCCTCGTTCATCGCGTCCTTCAGGCTCTTGCTGCCGCCCTCGACGGACGTGACCTTCGCGCCGAGCAGCTTCATGCGGAAGACGTTTAGCGACTGACGCTCGACGTCCACCGAGCCCATGAAGACTTCGCATTCGCGGCGAAACAGCGCAGCCATCGTGGCCGTCGCGACGCCATGCTGTCCCGCTCCCGTCTCGGCCGTGATGCGCGACTTGTTCATCCGCACGGCGAGCAGAGCCTGCCCGAGAGTGTTGTTCACCTTGTGCGCGCCGGTGTGGCAGAGATCCTCGCGCTTCAAATAAATTTTCGCGCCGCCGAGTTTTGCGCTGAGATTCTCACACAGGTAAAGCGGCGTTGGGCGTCCGACGTACTCGCGCGACCGCTGCTCGAGCTCGGCGCGAAATTTTGGATCGCGGCGCGCCTCTTTGTATGCGCGCTCGAGCTCGAACAGCGCGGGCATCAGCGTTTCGGCGACGTACTTTCCGCCGAACTGGCCGAAGTGGCCGCGGCTATCTGGAACGTTTTGCATTGTTGACGAAGCTCCTGATTTTTTCGTGGTCCTTGATGCCGGGCGACGACTCTACGCCACTGGCGCAATCGACCGCGTACGGTTCGAGCGCGGCCACCTCGGCTACATTGTCGGGATTCAATCCCCCGGCGACGAATGCACGACTCAGATCAAGCGAGCGAAGCAGGTCCAGCGAAATACGCAGTCCGGTGCCGCCGTAGAGTTTCGAGTCGAAGGCGTCGAACATGACGTAGTCGCCGCGACGCGAAGTTGTGCCCCGCGTTTCGCCAGGCTTCATTCTTCGCGCGACAATCGACGGCACCGGCCATCCGGCACGCGCTGCCTCATCCTCGTCGCCGGAGAACTGGATCATATCGAGCGCCGCAGCGCGCAATCGCTCATCCATATAGGCACGCTCAGCGTTCACGAATACTCCGACCACGGTTGCGCGCGAGCCGACCGCCGCGCGAATCTCGCAGGCGCGATCGAGCTCGATGTAGCGCGGCGTCTTCGCGTAGAAATTCAGGCCGATCATATCGGCACCGGCCTCGATCGCAGCGCGCGCATCTTCAACGCGAGTGATGCCGCAGATTTTCACGCGCACCGTCATAACGCTCGCATCAACTCTCCGAGTTTTGCACCCGGCGCAGCGCCTTTGAGCAGGCTCTCACCAATCAGGAGCGCGCGCGCCCCGGCGGCGTCGAGGCGGCGAATATCGTCGGGCGAGTCGATTCCACTCTCGGCGACGATCAGCGCCTCGCCCGCATAGCCGGCCAGCAGATGCTCGGTCACGGCAATGTCGGTGACGAAAGTGTGCAGGTCGCGGTTGTTGATACCGATCAATCCCGCACCGACCTTTTGCGCGAGAGCGAACTCGACGGCGTTGTGGGATTCGACCAGCGTCGCCATTCCGAGTTCGCGCGCGAGCGCCGACAGCGACCGCAGCTCGCCTTCTTTGAGCATCGCAGCAATCAGCAGAACGCAATCGGCGCCGGCGGCGCGCGCTTCGTAAATTTGGTACGGATCGAAGATGAAGTCCTTGCGCAACACGGGGACATCGACGGCGCCGCGGACCGCGCGCAAATCTTCAAGTGTTCCTTTAAAATGTACGTCGGTGAGAACGGATATCGCGGCGGCTCCGGCGGCGACGTATTCGCGCGCGACAGTGGCCGGATCGAGTCCCGGAAGAATGTCGCCCTTGCTCGGAGAGGCGCGCTTGATCTCGGCGATTATCGCAGGGCGACTCGCGCGCAAGGCGGCGGCGAAATCGCGCGGCTTCGGTGCGCGCCCTGCCTCGGCGACTATTGCTATGGGCGACACGGCTTCGCGTCGAGCGCGGACTTCGACGCGTTTGGCGGCGTAGATGTTGTCGAGTATCGAGCTCATTTAAGTATTCCGTTGCTGGGGGGCATTCCATTGCTGGCGCGGCGCAGCTTCTCGAGGACTTCGAGCGCGCCACTCGAGGCGATAATTTCGCGCGCCGTGTCGACGCCCTGTTTCAGTGACGGTGCCTTGCCACCGAGGTAAATTGCCGCGCCGCCATTGAGCGCGAGCACATCTTGCGCCGGGCCCGCGCCGCCATCAAGCGCGCCGCGCAGAACGCGCACGGCATCGTCGAGATTTTCGATCACGAGCGCGCGATGATCGCCGCGCCGCACGCCGAGACTCTCGGGCGTGATTTCATATTCAGTCAATTCGCCGTTGCGCAGTTCCGCGACTTTGGTGGGACCGCTGATTGCGATTTCGTCGAGGCCGTCGCCGCTATGCACGACCATCGCGCGGCGAGTTCCCAGCGCCTTGAGCGCGTGCGCCATCGGTCGGATGAGATTCGCGTCGGCGACGCCCAATAGATGATAGTGCGGACGGGCAGGGTTGCCGATCGAGCCCATGAGATTGAAGATGGTGCGGATTCGGAGTTCGCGCCTGAGCGGCGCGATCTTCTTGAACGCGGGATGATACGCCGGCGCGAAGATGTGACAGCATCCAGCGGCGTCGAGGCATCGCTGCAAGCCGTCAGGATCGCAGTCGATCTTCACGCCCATCGCTTCGAGTACGTCTGCGGTGCCGACCTTGCCGCTGATCGCTCGATTGCCGTGCTTGGCGACCGGCACGCCGGCAGCCGCGGCAATCAACGCCGCGCCGGTCGAGATATTGAAAGTGCTGGCGCCGTCACCGCCGGTGCCGCAAGTGTCGAGCACCTCGCCGCCGCGAAGATTCAGTGGCCGCGCACGCTGGAGCATCGCGCGCACGGCGCCGGCCAGCTCGTCGGCCTCAGCACCCTTGATTTTCAGCGCCACCAGGAACGCGCCGACGACGGCGTCGTGCGCGCCGCCCTCCATGATCTCACCGATGGCAGATTCGGCGTCAGCGTCGGAGAGCGAGCGCCCATCGAGGAGCGCTTGCAGCGCCTGGTGGAGTGCGGTCATCGCGCGGTCCCGTCGACGCGATCGAGAAAGTTTTGCAGCAGGTGTTTGCCTTCGAAGGTCAGAATCGACTCAGGATGAAACTGCACGCCTTCGACGTCGTGCTGCCGGTGACGCAACCCCATGATTTCGTTTTCAGCCGTGCGCGCGCTGACTTCGAGCGCCGCCGGAATCGATGCGGCGTCGACCAGCAGCGAATGATAGCGCATCGCGTCGAACGGACTGGGGATGCCGGCGAAAATTGTTTTGCCGTCGTGGATTATCGGCGAGGTCTTGCCGTGCATGAGGCGATCGGCGCGGACGACCTTGCCGCCGAACGCTTCGCCGATGCATTGCAGGCCGAGGCACACGCCGAGTATCGGAACCTCGCCCGCCATCTCGCGCAGAAGGGTCAGCGAGATGCCGGCCTCGGTCGGAGTGCATGGACCGGGCGAAATGACAACGGCGGCAGGATGCAGCGCGCGAATGCCGGCAACGTCGATGGCGTCGTTGCGCTTGACGATGACGTCGGCGCCAAGTTCGCCGAGGTACTGCACGATGTTGTAGGTGAACGAGTCGTAGTTGTCGATCATGAGGACTCGAACTTTTTCAGTGCCCGACATCAAACTTACCTCCGAGCCGCGATTTCGAATTCGCGCGCCGCTTGAAGCGCTCGCACCATCGCGCGAGCCTTGTTGACCGATTCCTCGAATTCCGCGCCTGGGTCCGAGTCGGCGACGACGCCGCCGCCCGCCTGGATGTAAACGCGGTTGTTGCGGATGAGCAGCGTGCGCAGCGCGATAGCAGTGTCGGTGTTGCCGGTATAGCTGAAGTAGCCGACCGCGCCGGCGTAGACGCCGCGGCGAACCGACTCTAACTCGTCGATGATTTCCATCGCGCGGATTTTCGGGGCCCCGGAGACAGTGCCTTGCGGGAAGGTCGCGGCGAAGGCGTCGAAGGCGTCGCACTCCTGGCGCAGCACACCGACGACGTTCGAAACGATGTGCATCACGTGCGAGTAGCGCTCGACCACCATCAGCTCGGTTACTTTCACCGATCCGATCTCGGAGACGCGGCCGACGTCATTGCGGCCGAGGTCGACCAGCATCACGTGCTCGGCGCGCTCCTTGGGATCGGCGAGCAGCTCGGCTTCGAGTTCGCGGTCCTCTGCTTCGGTCACACCGCGGCGCCGAGTTCCCGCGATCGGGCGCAGCGTGATCTCGCGACCTTCGACGCGCACCATCACCTCGGGCGACGCGCCGACGAGGGTCTGTTCGCCGAGGCGCAGGTAGAACATGTACGGCGACGGATTAATCGTGCGCAGGCTGCGGTAGATGTTGAACGGATGCGCGGTAAGCGGCGCCTCGAAGCGCTGCGACGGAACGACCTGGATGACGTCGCCGGCGGCGATGTATTCCTTGGCGGCGGAGACCATCGCCATGTAGCCCTCGCGCGTCATGTTCGAAGCGATGGAGGCATCGTTGATGGCAACGTTGCTGACGCTTTCGAGAAACGGCGACACGGCGGGACGTTTGAGGCGCTCGATGATCTCATCGATTTTAATTCGCGCACTCTGGTAGGCCATTTTTATCGAGGCGAACTCCTCGATCGGCACGTTGGCGATAATTTTCAGCGTCTGGCGGACGTTATCGAAGCAGAGCACCGTGTCGGTGAACATCAGGTTGAAATCGGGAGTGCCGAGGTCGTCGGCCGCGGACTCCGGAATTTTTTCGAAGCATCGCACGATGTCATACGCGAGGAATCCCACGGCGCCGCCGAAGAAGCGCGGCAGGTTAGGCAGCTCAGGGGCGCGATAGCGCTTGACCTCCGCGCGCAACTCCTCGAACGAGTTGGCGACGGAACGCAATTCGATGCCGATGCCGGGCCTGATGATATCCAGCCGGTTCTTGCGCGCGCGCATGACCATGAACGGATCGGAACCGAGGAAGGTGTAGCGCCCCCATTTCTCGCCGCCGCGGACGCTTTCGAGCAGGAAGGCGTAATCACCGCGCGCAATTTTGAGGAAAGCGGAGACGGGAGTCTCGAGATCGGCGGCAACTTCCTCGAACACGGGGATGAGGTTGAAGCCCTTGGCCGCCAGTTGTTCGAATTCGTTTTCAGTCGGTTGCAACATTTCGTTTCCTCTTTCTCGCTTCCGCCACCGTCACGCAAAAAATGAAAGGGCCGCAGGTTTCGCCTGCGGCCCTGTTGGGAAATCGGTTTTGCGATGAATTACAAAGCCGGCGCGCAGGCGGGTGCATCGAGGTGCCAACGCCACCATCCCGCGCAAACATTTCGGCTCGTGAGATTCATCTTGAATTCAATAATCCATGCGAGATGGGCGATTGTCAACCCGCAGTGGGAACGGGGCGCAGAACTCAGTTATTCAACAAGGATCTCCGCAGCGCGGGATTTTTCGTGCGCGGGTCGAGCCAGATGCTGAAAAACGCCGCGCCGAAAGCAGGATCGGCAATCTCGCCGCGCTTAACGCCGTTGTAGAAAAAGGAGGTCTTGTGGTCCGGTGCGCAAAACGCGACGACCTGGTCGCCCTTTTTCACCGACGGCATGACCTGCTCCAGCTCGCGGCGCCATGCCTGCCGCTGCGCCGATGTGCCGACCGCCAGGCGATTCATCTCGTCCATCCCGGCGTCGGTAAGTTGACTGCTCGATATCGCGCGGTTGGATTCGAGATCGAGCGCATGCGGTTCGTCGGGATTCCATTTATCGTTGGCGGCCCAGAGTGTGACCTGGTACACACTCAGCCCGAAATAGCGGTGCGAGCCGCTGCCGACCTGGTGAAGCACGGGCGGCGCTTTCTGCGTCACCGCGGGCGGCAGGCTGGCGCGAGTTTGCGCGCAAGCGATCCGCAAATTCGCCGCCGTCAGGATTCCCGTCGACACGAGAACGAACAGCATTCCAGCAAACAGTCGACCAGGCTTGGGCAGCGACTTGTCTTGATGACTTTCCAAAGCAGGCGACACGTCGCACGACGGGGCACGCGGCGTCAAGTCATCAGCATCGCGGGCACCTGTTCAGGGCGTCGAGTAGTCCTGCTTCAGTTGGTCGTGCAGTCTGGCCTGCGCTGCGTTCGCTTCGTCGGCGCTTGGGTAGGGTCCGACGCGGACGCGATACCAGGTCTGCCCGTTGAACGCGACCTTCGATTCCTGGCCGTTGTAGCCGAGGCGCTTGAGCTTCGATAGCATCTCGTCGGCCGCGCTCTTGTCCATCAACGCTTGTATCTGGATGTTGTACCCACGACTGCCGGGAGGAAGAGCGGGCGGCGGAGCGGGAGGAGCGGCTGCGGTATCGGAATCGTCGTCGGTATCGTCCTCGTCAGTTGCGGTACGACTTGCAGCGGGC
>Ga0210393_10000232_pt1 | contig 51741 bp, 45 predicted proteins | sample IncBWC27OmetaG_FD_160068 | JGI IMG/M metagenome (GOLD analysis project Ga0210393, IMG submission 160068) | Forest soil microbial communities from Barre Woods Harvard Forest LTER site, Petersham, Massachusetts, United States - Inc-BW-C-27-O ... | reverse complement strand
GCGATGCGGTCGCGGAAACGCGAGTCCTCGATGAGCGGCCGGCCGTTGGCCATCTGCTCGCCCGCGATCTCCTTGAGTTTCTTCAACGCGCGCTTGCAGGCGCCGATGCCCGCGTTGCCGCTGCGCTCGTGCGTCAGCAGGAATTTGGCGTAAGTCCAACCCTTGTTCTCTTCACCGATCAAATTTTGCACCGGCACCTTCACATTGTCGAAGAAGATGTCGTTTATCTCGTGTTCGCCGTCGAGCATGATGATGGGCCGTACCGTTATCCCTTCACTCTTCATGTCGATCAGCAGGAACGAAATGCCCTGTTGCGCGCGCCCTTCGGCGCTGGTGCGGACCAGGCAGAATATCCAGTCGGCGTACTGGCCCATGGTATTCCAGGTTTTCTGGCCATTGACGATGTAATGATCGCCCTCGCGCACGGCGCTGGTACGCAGCGAGGCGAGATCGGATCCGGATCCGGGTTCGGAATACCCCTGGCACCACCAGTCTTCGCCCGACAGGATGCGCGGCAGGAAGTATTCCTGCTGCGCGGCATTGCCGAAGGTCTGCATCACGGGCGCGAGCATTTTCAGCGAAAACGGATTCTGCGGCGGCGCGCAGGCGTCCGCGCGCTCCTCTTCAAAAATGTGCTGCTGAACGATGTCCCAACCGGTGCCGCCGAAGCGCTCGGGCCAGTTGACCGCGCCCCAGCCCTTGCGGAACAGAATCTTCTGCCAGCGCACCATGTCTTCCTTGGAAATCCGTCTTCCGAGCTGCAGCTTGGTACGGATATCCGTGGGCAGTTCTGCCTCGAAGAAAGCGCGCACTTCGGTGCGAAATTTCTCCTCTTCCGGGCTGTATTTGAGATCCATAATAAATTTCCTCGAGGGCGCACCCTCAATCCATCGTGACGACGATCTTGCCGCGCGCCGCGCGCGAGCCCAATCGGCCGATCGCTTCGCCGCCGCGCGACAGCGGAAATCGTTCGGTCACGGCGGGCTTTATTTTACCATCGAGATACAGCGCCATGAGCTCGGCCACGTTGGCGGCGTGCACCTTGGGGTAGCGATTGGTGAACTCGCCCCAGAACACTCCGACGACTTCGCAACCTTTGAGCAGCGCCAGGTTCAGCGGCAGCTTCGGAATGCCGGCGGTGAAGCCCACCACCAGATGGCGCCCTTGCCAGGCGATCGCGCGCAGCGCCGCTTCGGTGTAATCGCCGCCGATTCCGTCATAGATGACGTTGGCGCCGTCTGCGCCGCAGGCAGCCTTGAACTGATCGGTCAAGGTGCGGGCCGCGGTCTTGTCGAGGGGACCCAATGGGTACTGCACGCCGTCATCGGCGCCATGCTCGCGCGCCAGCGCCAATTTGTCCGCGCTCGAGGCCGCCGCAATGACGCGAGCTCCCATCGCCTTGCCCAGCTCCACCGCCGCCAGGCCGACGCCGCCGGCAGCGCCCAGCACCAGCAGGGTCTCGCCGGCACGCAATTTGGCCCGATCCTTGAGCGCATGCTGCGAAGTCCCATAGGTCAGCAGCAGTGCCGCCGCTTCGTCGAACGGCATGCTGTCGGGAATCTTCCAGCAATTGTTGGCATTGCCGATGGCCTTCTCCGCCATGGCGCTGCGCACCGGACTCACCAGAACGCGGTCGCCGACCTTCACATTCGTAACGCCTTCGCCCAGTGTCTCGACGACGCCGGAGAGCTCGCCGCCGGGCGCGAAAGGCCGCGGCGGCTTGATCTGGTACAGATCCTGAATGATGAGCAGATCCGGAAAATTCACCCCGACGGCGCGGACTCTGATGCGGACTTCGCCGCGTCCAGGCACCGGCTCCGGGATATCTTCCAACACCAGCGATTCGGGCCCGCCCGCTTGGCGGCTGAGTAATGCTTTCATGATTGTGCCGCCATTGGCGAAGTGGATTTGGCGTTTTCGAGTTCCTGCAGTTCGCGCCACATGATCTTGCCGGAGCCCGATTTGGGCAGCGCGTCGACGAACTCGACGACGCGCGGCACCTTGTAGGCCGCCATATTCTCGCGGCACCAGTCGATGATGGCCTGCGCTTCGATCTTGCCGCGCCACTCGGGCCTGGTCACGATGATCGCTTTGACCGTCTCGCCGCGATGCGCATCCTTGGCGCCGATGACGCACGCCTCCTGCACCGCCGGGTGTTGATACATGAGCGATTCGATTTCGGTCGGCCATACCTTGTAGCCGGACGCATTGATCATGCGCTTCAAGCGGTCCACGATGAAGAAATAACCGTCTTCGTCCATCCTGCCCAGATCCCCGCTGCGGAAGAATTTCTTGCCATCCAATTCGATGAACACCTGCGCGGTGTCCTCGGGCTTCTTCCAGTAACCCAGGAACACCTGAGGGCCGTGCATGATGATCTCGCCCACTTCACCGGGCGGCAATTCACGCAAGGTGGCCGGATCGATGATGCGGGAATCCACGTCGAAAATCGGAATACCGAGACATTGCGCCTTCGGATGGTCACCCGGATTGATGTGCGTCGCCGCAATGGTCTCGGTGAGGCCATACCCTTCGACATAGGTGATGCCCACCTTGGCGAGCCGTTGTGCCACGGCGGCCGGCATCGCAGCGCCTCCGCCGCTCAAGCGGCGAATCGAGGACAAATCGTACTTGTCGACGTTCGGATTCAGGAAGAAATCCTGAATCATGGTCGGAATCGCGGTCCAACTGGCGATCTTGTAGCGCTCGACGCACTGCGCCGCGACTTCCCGATCCCAGCGAGGCAGCAGAACCATGGTATTGCCGATGAACAGCGGTCCGTTCATGCCGCCCTGCATGCCGGTCACGTGAAACATGGGGGCGACCGCCAGCAGGGTCATTTCCGGTTGCATGGCAAACCACTGCATGCTGGCCACCGTGGTATGCATCACGGTGCGGTGCGTGTGCATGCAGCCTTTGGGCTGCCCCGTCGTGCCGGAGGTATACGGCATCACGCACAGGTCGTCCGGACCCGCCGTCAGCGGGCCGGGCTCGAGATGGCCGGCGAGGACATCCTTCCAAAGCGTCAAGCCGGGCGCGTGGTGCTCGACTCGCGGCGCGCTGATGAAGTCCGGCACCGCCAACGTGGTCGATTCCTTCAAGTAGTCGGAGTACGCCGCGACAATGACGTGCCTGAGATCTCCGCTCTCGAGCAGCGGCTCGACACGCGGGTACAGCTCCTGCGACACCAGCATCGTCACAGCGCCGGCATCCTTGGCATAGCGCAGAATTTCCTGCGTGAGATTCATCGGATTCAGCGGCACGACCACGGCGTTTGCGCGCAGGATGCCGTAATAGCCGATCATGAACTGCGGGCTGTTCTGCATGAGCAGCAGCACGCGATCGCCCTTTTGCACGCCGCACTTCTGCTGGAGGTACCCGGCCACCCGCTCGGCCTCGTCGTGAAACGCCGAGAAACTCACCTGCGTGTCGTAATAGACCAGGAAAGGTTTATCGGGATAGCGCCGCGCCGACACCTCCGCGTTGTAGAACAAATTCGTGGCCGGCGCGATCAACCGATGCATTGCATGAGCGGGCCAGAATTTGAAATGCGCGTTCGACATGATTTACGCCTTCGGCCGGTAGCGCGAGAGTTCCAGCTTGGCGATCTGTTCGCGGTGCACTTCGTCGGGACCATCCGCCAGGCGCAAGGTGCGCATCCCGGCCCACAGAGCGGCGAGCGGAAAATCATCGCTCACGCCGCCGGCGCCGTGCATTTGAATGGCCCAGTCGATGACCTGCAAGGCCGCCGTCGGCGCGGCCACCTTGATCATGGCGATTTCGGCCTTGGCCGCCCGATTGCCGACGGTATCCATCATGTAGGCCGCATTCAGCACCAGCCAGCGCACCTGATCGATCATGATGCGCGACTGCGCGATGCGCTCGAGCGTCACCCCCTGCTCCGACAGCCGCTTGCCGAACGCGACGCGCGTCTGCGAGCGCGTGCACATCAGTTCGAGGGCGCGTTCGGCCACTCCGATGGTGCGCATGCAGTGGTGAATCCGGCCGGGGCCCAATCTGCCTTGCGCGATTTCAAAGCCGCGCCCCTCGCCCAGCAGCAAATTCTCGGCCGGCACGCGCACATTCTCGAAGTCGACTTCCGCATGGCCGTGGGGCGCATGATCGTAGCCGAACACCGTCAGGGTGCGCAGCACTTTGACGCCCGGTGTTTTCATCGGCACCAGGATCATGGATTGCTGGGAATGCCGGCCCGCCTCCGGATTGGTCTTGCCCATGAAAATCAAGATCTCGCAGCGCGGGTCGCCGGCGCCGGAAGTCCACCATTTGCGGCCGTTGATCACGTAGCCGCCGCCGTCGCGCACGATGGAAGATTGAATGTTGGTGGCATCGCTCGACGCCACATTCGGTTCGGTCATGGCAAATGCCGAACGGATCTTGCCCTCGAGCAGCGGCGCCAGCCAGCGCTGCTGCTGCTCCTTCGTGGCATAGCGCGCCAGCACTTCCATGTTGCCGGTATCCGGCGCCGAGCAGTTGAACGCCTCGGGAGCAATATGCGAGCGCCCCATGATTTCGCACAGCGGGGCGTACTCCAAATTGGTCAGCCCGGCGCCGTGTTCGGAGTGCGGCAGAAACAAGTTCCAGAGATTTTCGGCCTTCGCCTTTTTCTTCAGGTCCTCGACGACCTTGGTTACCTTCCACGGATTGCCGGCGCGCCGGTTTTCCTCCAGCTCCTTGTGGTACAGCGGTTCGGCGGGATACACATGGTCATCCATGAAGCGGGTAACCCGCTCCTGCAGTTCGCGCACTTTGTCACTGTGGGAAAAATCCATGGGATTCCTTTGATTGATTCAAATGTCGAATGATTGTTGTACGAGCTTCCATCCCAATTCGGCGAGCGGCTTGGCCCTGCGGCCCGCTTGCAGCGCGGTTTCGCTCGAGGCGTTGCCCTGCAGGGCGCGCGCCAGCACGCCTTGCAGAATCGCGGCCATGCGAAACATGCAGAATGCCTGGTAATAGGTCCAATCCTGCGGCGCTATCGGCGCGATGCCGCGCAGGCTGCAGTACTCGGCGACGCATTCCGCTTCGCTCGGAATCTGGTAGGTCTTTGGATCCACGCCGCCGAGGCCGCGAAACTCCGCGACGGGAAGGTGATAGCGCATGCAGTAATACGCCAGGTCGACGAGAGGGTGGCCGAGCGTCGAGAGCTCCCAATCGAGAACCGCCAGGATGCGCGGCTCGGTGGGATGAAAAATCGTGTTATCGAGACGAAAGTCGCCATGCACGATGGAGGTCTGTTCATCGGCGGGGATATGCTTCGGCAACCAGTCGATCAAGCGCTCGATGCCCTCGATCCTTTCGGTTTCCGATGCCCGATATTGCTGCGTCCAGCGGGCGACCTGGCGCTCCACGTACTGGCCCGGCCTGCCGTAGTCGCTGAGGCCCACGGCGGCATAATCCACCGAATGCAGCGCGGCCAGCACCCGCACCATTTCGAGGTAGATATCGCGGCGGCCGCCCGCCGCGACTTCCGGCAGCAACGCGTCCCAAAAAATGCGGCCCTCGACGTAGTCCATGACGTAGAAGGCGCTGCCGATCACCTCGCTGTCCTCGCACAGCGCGTGAACGTGCGCCACCGGTACGCCGGTGTCCTCGAGCGCGGCGAGCACGCGAAACTCGCGGTCGACGGCATGCGCCGAGGGCAGGAGTTTTCCCGGCGGCTTGCGCCGCAAGACATAGCGGCGCGAGGGAGAGTCCACTGAAAAGGTCGGGTTCGATTGGCCGCCGGCGAACTGCTGCACTTCGATGGGGCCGGAAAATCCGGCGATGTGAACCTGCATCCACGCGGCAAGGCGCGCCTTGTCGAAACTGTTGCGCGCCGGGGCCGGCGTCACACCCGCCGCTGGGATGCTCATGGTCATGTGCTCGAGGCGCCGCCATCCACGGCAATGTACTGCCCCGTGACATGCCGCGAGGCATCTGACGCCAGGTAAACCGCCGCGCCTTGAAGATCCGTATCCCCGCCGATCCGCCCCAACGGCGTGCGCGCGATCACGTCGGCCTTCATCGTATCCAACAACCCACTGGCCATTTTGGACGGGAAGAAACCCGGACAGATCGCGTTGACGCGAATGTTGTACCGGCCCCATTCACCCGCGAGCGCGCGCGTCAGGTGCAGCGCCGCGGCTTTGGAGGAATAGTAGGCGACGGCTTTCATTTGCATGCCGGCGCGCAAGGCCGCGGTGGAGGCAATGACGATGATGTTGCCCGAGCGCTGCGGGATGAAGCAGCGATTGGCAACCGCCTGGCTCAGCGCAAACACGCTCGATGCATTGAGCGTCATGACCTTGTTCCAGGCCTCCAGCGGATGCTCCTCGGCCTTGGCTCCCCAAGTCGCCCCGGCGTTATTGACCAGAATGTTGATGCCGCCGTAGTGTTTGACCACGGCCTCGACCAGCGCCGGCACTTGATCGGGCTTCGACAGATCGTTGGTGACGGTAAACGCATCGATGCCCTGTTTCTGAAGGTCTGCTTTTGCCTCTTCGAGCTCAGCTGGCTTGCGCGCGCTGATGGCAATCTTCGCGCCCATTTCGCCCAGGCCCTTCGCGATTTGCAATCCTAAACCCCGCGAGCCGCCGGTGATCAGCGCCACCTTGCCGCCGAGTTCGAACAAGTCGCGCAATCCCATTCAGACGACCTCGAACAAGCCCGCCGCGCCCTGCCCGCCGCCGATGCACATGGTGACCACCACGAGCTTGGCGCCGCGGCGCTTGCCCTCGATCAATGCGTGCCCCGTGAGCCGCGCGCCGCTGACGCCGTAGGGATGGCCCACCGCAATGGCCCCGCCGTTGACGTTCAGACGGTCGTCTGGGATACCCAGCTTGTCGCGGCAGTAGAGAACTTGGACGGCAAACGCTTCGTTCAACTCCCACAAATCGATGTCGCCGATCTTGACGCCGGCGCGCTTGAGCAGGCGCGGTACCGCGTACACGGGGCCGATGCCCATTTCGTCGGGCTCGCATCCGGCCACCGCGAAGCCGCGGAAAATGCCCAGCGGCTTCAAGCCGCGCTTCTCGGCGAGCTTGGCGTCCATCACCACGCAGGCGCTGCTGCCGTCGGAGAACTGACTGGCATTGCCCGCGGTGATCACGCCGCCCGGCATGGCGGAGCGAATCTTCGAGACCCCTTCCAGCGTGGTGTCCGGACGAATGCCCTCATCGCTGGAAATCGTGACCTCGCGCGTCGAGATGGCACCGGAATTCTTGTCGATCACGCCCATGGTGGTCGTCATCGGGGCAATCTCATCCTTGAACTTGCCGGCCGCTTGGGCGGCAGCGGCGCGCAGCTGGCTGCGCACGCCGTATTCGTCCTGAGCCTCTTTGGAGATGTTGTAGCGTTTCGCCACGTTTTCGGCCGTCTGCAGCATGCTCCAGTACAGCGTTGGCTTGTGCTCATCGATCCAGGGATCTTTGCGCATGTGCGTGTTCGTTTCATTCTGAACGCACGAAATGCTTTCCAGTCCGCCGGCGACGATCACCTCCGCGCCCTCGGTCATGACGCGCTGCGCGGCCAACGCGATCGACTGCAATCCGGAACTGCAGAAGCGATTGATGCTCAAACCCGCGGTGGTGATCGGCAGGCCGGCACGCAGCGCAATCTGGCGCGCGATGTTGCCTCCCGTCGTGCCTTCGCCCATGGCCGATCCCATGATGACGTCCTCCACTTCGGCGGGGTCGATGCCCGCGCGCGCCACCGCGTGCTGCACCGAGTGTGCACCGAGCGTGGCGCCGTAGGTCATGTTGAAGGCGCCTTTCCAGCTCTTGCCGAGACCGGTGCGCGCAGTGGATACGATGACGGCTTCTGTCATTTGTCTGATCCTTTATATCCGCTGAATGTTTTACCGTCCTGGGCGAGGCGCGCAAGCAGCGGCGCCGGCGTCCAGAATGCTTTGTCGGCATGGGGCTGCGCGGCGATGTGCCGCAGGGCGCGCGCCACTTCGCTCAAGCCCACCTGATCCGCATGGAACATCGGGCCGCCCCGCCAGGCAGGGAAACCATAGCCGTTGAGATACACGATATCGATATCGGAGCTGCGCTGCGCGATGCCGTCCTCGACGATGCGCGCGCCTTCATTGATCAGCGCATAGATGCAGCGCTCGACGATTTCCTCGTTGGACACCTTGCGCGGCGTGACGCCCTGTTGCTGGCGGTATTTCTCGATGATGGCGGTGACCGCGGGATCCGGAATGGCATTTCGCGAACCGGCCTCATAGCGATACCACCCTGCGCCGGTTTTCTGTCCGAAGCGGCCGGCCTCGCACAAATCGTCCGCCACATTTTTCACGTGGCGGTCCGGAAATTCGGCGGCGCGGCGCTTGCGCGCGGCCCAGCCGATATCCAAACCGGCCAGATCGCTCATGCGAAACGGCCCCATCGCCATTCCAAAATCTTCCAGCGCCTTGTCGACCTGGGCCGGCAGCGCGCCGGCCATGACCAGATCGTGAGCGGCTGCGCCGTAGCGGGCAACCATGCGATTGCCGATGAATCCGTCGCAGACGCCGGAGATGACGGCGACCTTGCCGATTTTTTTTGCCAGTTGCATGGCGGTCGCGAGCACGTCCTTCGCCGTCTTGGCGCCGCGCACGATCTCGAGGAGGCGCATGACGTTCGCCGGACTGAAAAAATGCAGTCCGATGACATCCTGGGGACGTTTCGTGAACTGGGCGATCGCATCGAGATTCAGGGCCGAGGTGTTGGAAGCCAGGATGGCGCCGGTTTGAACGACCTGGTCCAACTTTTCGAACACCTGTTTCTTGACCTCCATGCTCTCGAACACCGCTTCGATCACCAGATCGCAATCTTTCAATAGCGCATAGTCCAGCGTCGGCGTGACCAACGCCATGCGTTGATCGAGCGCGGCTTCGGTCAACGTTCCCTTCTTGAGCGCACCGCCGTAATTGCGGCGCATGGTCGCAAGACCCTTGTCGAGCGCTTCCTGTTTCATCTCCAGCAGGACGACCGGGATCCCGGCATTGATCAGGCTCATGCTGATGCCGCCGCCCATCGTGCCGGCGCCGATGACGCCGACTTTGCGGATCGGGCGCACCGGCGTATCGGCCGGCACGTCGAGAATGTGCGAGGCCGCGCGTTCGGCTTGGAACAGGTGGCGCAGCGCGGCCGACTCCGGCGACAGCATGAGCGCGGCGAACAGTTCGCGTTCGCGTTTGATGCCGGCATCGAAGGGCCTGTCGAACGCGGCGGCGACCGCTTCCACGCATGCCACCGGCGCAGGATAGCGGCCGGCAATCGCCTTGGCGCTGTTGAGCGCGAACCCGAAGAAGGCCTCATGATTCGGCATGCTGACTTTCAAGTCACGCACGCGTTTTACGCCAAGTTTCTCGGTGATCACCCGGCGCGCAAACGCCGTCGCGACCTCCAGCAAATCGCCCTCGGCGAAGGCGTCGAACAGCGGCGTGCCGCGAAGCTTCTCGGAGGGGACCGTCGCACCCGAGACAATCATGTTCAGCGCCGCTTCGGCACCGATCACTCGCGGTAGGCGCTGCGTGCCGCCGGCGCCGGGCAGCAGGCCTAGCTTTACTTCGGGCAGAGCGATCTTCGCCCCCGCGGCCGCCACCCGGTAATGACACCCGAGGGCGAGCTCCAGGCCTCCGCCCATGCACACGCCGCTGATCGCCGCGATCACCGGTTTGGCGCTGCCTTCGACCGTGCTGATGACGGTCATGAGGTGCGGCTGGGTTGATGCCTTGGGCGTACCGAATTCGCGAATATCCGCGCCTCCCGAAAACCCTGCCCCGGCACCGATCAAAATAATGGCCTCGACGGCAGGATCGGCATTCGCGCGTTCGATGCCATCGACGATGGCCTGCCGCAACTCGAGGCCCAGACTATTTACGGGAGGATTGTCCAATTTGAGGACGGCGATACCCGCGTTCACCTCGAAGCCAGCCTTAGTCATACTTTGTTCCACTCTGCAGAATTAGATTCCGTGGTTTCGGCCGGGTAATGTAACAGCGCAGGGTGCCCTTTGAGAACCGGCGAAAATGCGATACCCGGGAAATGTTAAACCGCGGCGCGCTTGTACAACGCGGTCAACTCGCCCCACGCGCGCTCCGCGCCTGCCTCGTTGTACAGCGGCTTGCCGTCAGGGCCCATGGGCATGTCCTTGACGCACCAGCCGTGCATGCAACCGTCATACACCTCTTGCTTCTCCGGCAGACCGGCTGCCTTGAAAGCCTCCGCCAGCTTCAATTTGGCATCCGGCTGGCGCTGGTCATCGTTCATCGCGATCGCGATATAGACCTGCGCCTTCATTTGCGGCACCTTCAGATGCGGACTGTCCGGCTTGTCGGTCACCAGGCCGCCGCCGTGAAACGAAGCAGCGGCGCCGATTCGAGTGGGATTCGCAGCCGCCGCTTGCAGGGTCATCGGGCCGCCCATGCAATAGCCGAACACGCCCATCTTGGCTTTCTTGTGGACCACGGCTTGCGCATCGAGAAATTTCACGTAGGCGGTCGAGTCCGACATGACGGCTTGATCGGTCAGCGGCTCGCGCACCTTGGCGATCTTGGCGCGGTCGTCCGGACTGTTGAAGTCGAGGTTCATCGGCAGGCCCGGTGCTTTGGTCGTGCGGTAGAAGGGATTCGGCACGAGCACGGCGTAGCCGCCGGCCGCCAACCGGTTCGCCATGTCGCGCATCGTCGGGCGAAGACCGAACAGATCGGCGAATAAAATGACGCCGGGCCACGGGCCCTTCCCTTTGGGATGAATCAACGCAGCATCGCAGCTGCCGTCGGGAGTCGTCACGACGACATCTGTGTCCACCATGTCCGCAGCCGCGGCGGATGCACCGGCCGCGGCGGCAGTGACGCCGGCTGCCAGCGAGAGCGCCGTGAATTCACGGCGGGAGATTTTGTTGGAGTCGTCGGTCATGTGGATTTCCTCGAGAGAGAATTTATGGTGCTTGCGCGGCAAAGTATAGGCGCAACGCCTGCGGCTTCAAACACGCCCGGCCGCGCAAGACCTGCTGTTCGTGCCCGACACTCATTGCCACTGACGGAACATACGGCGATACTGCAACGCGGCGTTTCTCGCGGGGAGATACGATGAATATATTAAAAGGCAAGTCGGCGATCGTCACCGGCGCGGCAAGCGGAATCGGGCGGGCCAGTGCCCTGTTATTTGCCGCCGAAGGCGCGGCTGTGCTGGCGCTGGACCGCGCCCCGGAAGTCGAAGCCACTGCGGCTGCCATCCGCTCCGCGGGTGGCCGGGCCATTGCCTTGGTCAAGGATTCCTCCGCCGAAGAGGATGTCGCCGCCGCGGTGGCCGCGGCACTCCGGGAATTCGGCGGCCTCGATGTGTGCTATGCGAATGCCGGCATCAGCGGCGGGCTGGTGCCCTTCTTCGAGGAAACCGTCGAGCGGTGGACGGAAGTCCTGAAGATCAATTTGATCGGCACTTTTTTGCTGGCCAAGTATGCGGCGATGGAGATGGTCAAGCACAAGCGAGGTTCGATCATCTGCACCGCATCGGTGGCGGGCCTGCGCTCCGGCGCGGGCGGCGTTCCCTACAGCGCCAGCAAAGCCGGCGTCATCAGCATGGTGCAAACGGTGGCCAACCAGCTGACGGGCACCGGCGTGCGGATCAACGCCATCTGCCCCGGCTTGATAGAGACCGGCATGACGCGCCCGATCTTCGAGCGTGCGCGCGAGCGCGGCAGCGAAGGCAAGATCGGACAGCTCAATCCTTTGCAGCGCTATGGCGTGCCGCAGGAAATCGCGCAGGCCGCGCTATTCTTGGCCTCCGATGCGGCCTCTTATGTCAACGGACAAGCCATTGCCGTGGACGGCGGCCTGTCCTCCTCGCATCCGATCGTCGTCGCGCGCCACTAAGGGCAAAGGAACCGCGGAATTTTGGGGTCGCGGCAGTCTTAAAGGGCAAAGGAACCGCGGAATTTTGGCGTCGCGGCAGTCATGGAGGGCAAAAAAAATGCCGCGGCCTTTTTCGGTCGCGGCAGTTCTTAGGTGGCCTCGCTGGTAGCCGGTTCTACGGCTTTTTCGTTGTTGGTTCGATGCTTATTCGCTCTATTGCTTTTTGGTTCCGCTCGGCGCCGCGGGCGCTGCTGCAGTCTTGTTGGCCGCCGCGGCCTTGGCTTTCTCCGCCGCCGCCGCATCATCGGCACGGGCGCCCGAAAGAATGCCTTCGAGTGCGTAGTTGCCCTCGTGGCAGGCATATTCGAAAATCCGGCCCTTGGACGAGGTGAACTCGTACTCACCGCTCCATGGCCTGTCCCAGGTGCTCGGATCCTCCACTTTGAACTGATACAGGATGCGATGCGCACCGACGCGCGTGAACCGTTCGGTGACCTTCAGGTCCTTCCAGGCACCGCGCAGTGCCGTCGCGCGCGGAAAGTTGGTGGTCTCGACCACCAGCGTGGGACCTTCGTACCAGCCGATGGAATCGCCCATCCACGGCCGCTCGCCGTCGGTGCGATGTTTGGCGCCGATGTGGATCATGCGCACGTCGTGCACCATCTCAACCACGATGGCCACCGTGTCCTTGCTCTGCGCAATCTCGTAGTTATTGTTGTAGAGCAGCGGCAGCATCACCGGACCCGCGCTGTAGCCGAACGATGTCAGGCAGCGTTCAGCCAGGGTCATGTTCTCGGGGTTTTCGCCGCGATGCGCGTATTGCTCCATGCCGGGCGCGGTGACACCCGCTTTGTACGGCGGCAGCCTGCCGTCCGCAGGATCGGTGATGAACGAGGTGCGCGGTTCACCGTTCACGCGCATGACGGTCGTACCCGGATCGATCCACGCAGAGTTGTATCCGCAGCCCGCGCCGCTGAAGCCGCGGCCGCAATCGTGCGGCAGATCCGTGGTTTTCACCTTCGGGTCGGTGGGTGCGTTGCCGTCGGCCACGAGCTTCGCATCCTCGCCTTCGACCTTTTTCACCTCTTCGTCGGTCATTCCCTTTCGATTGCCGTACTCTTTCGGCCGCTCGAGCACCGTCAGGGTCGCATTGGTCCAGGTGCCCTCGAGATCCGGCTGGCCGTAGGCGTTCAACGGCGCCTTATAAGCGCCGGCTGCCGGTGAGGCGCCGGCCGCGGGCGCGGCAGAGGCGGCCAGCGCCGAGATGACCGCGGCCGCCATCAAGGCGGTGAATTTATTCGTGTTCATTTCAAGGGCTCCTTGCGCAAGTCGCCATACATCAATTCTTCGACGAACTCGACACACTTGAACTGCTGCAATCGGGCATCATCGCCGAGCCGGCGATACATGAGCATGCTCATTTTCCACGGACGGGTGAACGTGGCCGGGTCGGTGATCTCGGCCTCGTAGCGAATCGTATTCTCGTTGAGCAAGGTCCAGCGCTCGACCACTTTCATGTCGCCCGAATGAAAGTTACCCGCGCGATCGAACCAGGTATTGTCGTTCTGTCCGGTGACGGTCACCACCAGGGTGTCGCCGTCCCATTTGCCCACCGATTGACCCATCCAGCTATCGATGGGCGCCGGACCCGGATCATTGAACAGGATGTCGCGCACCGCACCGTCATACTCATAGGAGAACAACATCGTCTTTGCGGACTGCACGATCTGAAACGGCATGGACATGTAGTTGGCGCGCGGCACGCCGGGCAGATCGCACTTCACCTCAGGATCACGCTCCAGATAGTGCTTCTGATTGTCCTGCTTTTTCGCGAGCGCATCGGGCTGGTACGGAATCTTCCCGCCCTCGACCACGCCCATGCCGGCCGGCACCGAGCCCACTGCGCCCAAAGCCAAGATGGCCTTCGCGGGCACGGGAACCACGGGCCCCGGCCGCAACTCCAGCGCGGCAACCGCGAGGTGCGGCTCGACGTTCCAATTGGCCGTGTTCATCACCGACCAGACACCGCTGAAATTCGGGTGCCCGCCGACACGATCGATTGCGCCGGCGGCAGACTCCTTATGGGGCGCCGCCGCGGCCTTATGTGGCGCCGCCGCGGGCTGCGCATGACTCATGCTCATGGCGGCCACGGATCCGGCCACTGTCACGAGCGCCAATACCTTCATCTTCTTGTTCAGAAACTTCCCCCTGGTGACGACGACGGCTGGATGTTCGCGCGGTTATTTCTCGTTTGGATCCGCGCCGTCTTTCGGTGCGCCGGTTCCGCTCGAGCCCATGAATACCTTGTGGCCGTCCAGGAAGGTGACATCGCGGCCGTTCGCCTTGCAGGCCGGACGGCAGCGTGCGTCCTTGGCGCGGTAGCCGCGGACGATGATGACTTCGCCCGCTTTCAGCGAATCGCGCGTGAGGCCCTCGCGCAGCAGCGTATTGGGCGTGCCGGCTTCGACCATCCACTCTTGAGTGACGCCATCGGTGACGACGTCCATGTGCACCCAGGTATGCGGATTGATCCACTCCACCTTGGTGACCTTGCCCTGAAGCATCAGCGGCTGATTGCCGTCGAACTCAGCCTGAAAGGCGTGGTGCGCCAAGGCCGGCGCGCCGATGGCGGCCACGGAGATCAACGCAGCCGCGAGGCTCGCCGCTTTGTCGGTGCGAAATTTCATTTTGGGATTTCCTCCAGCCAGCCACATGTATTTAATTAGACCCCGAACATATCAAATCATCGCTCGCGGCACCGTGCATCTCTGGACGGCGCACAATGGGCCCGTATAATCGGGAGCTTATAATCGCTTCAGACGGCTGGTTTGGCAATACAATTTCCGTTTTGGCAATACAATTTCCGTTGCGTCCTCAAGTTTGTTCGAGTAATCAACGGGTAGTCGCGGCTGATATATAACAGCGGAGAACCCATGCTCGAGGGACTGGTCGGCAAATTGGCGGATACGCCGTGGAGCATCGGACTGCACGAATCGCTGTACATGTACGCGATAACCGAATCCACACACGTTATGTCCATCATGCTGTTCGTGGGCACCATCGCGATGGTGGACCTTCGCTTGTTAGGCATTTCGTATACTAACGTACCGGTGTCGCAGATGCTCTCGAAGATGCTCCCCTGGACCGTGACCGGCTTCGTGCTGCTGGTCATCACCGGCGCGGTGCTGTTCCTGGCCATTCCGATTCGCACTTATCACAGCCTGTGGTTCAGACTGAAGTGCCTCATGATCCTGATCGCCGCGGTCAACATCGTCATTTTCACCTTCAAGGTGGAACGCGACAAAGCGGTCTGGGATCTGGGGCCGGTGCCCGGCAAGTCGAAGATTTGCGCCGTCATTTCCCTGGGCGCCTGGGCCTGCGTCATCGTTTTCGGCCGGCTCATCGCATACAACTGGTTCGACTGCGACAGCATCACCTCGCCCACCATGGCCGAACTCACGGGCTGCCCGTTGGATCCGGGTTGATCCATGAGCCTCTATCACACCGCGCAAAACATCGAGGCCTCGGCGCTTGGCCAAACCATCCGCGAGTCCACCTGGTTGTTCCCGGCGATCGAGTCGGCGCATCTGTTGGCGCTGGCACTGTTGGGCGGCTCCGTGCTCATCATATCTCTGTCGGTGTTGGGGGTCGGGCTGAAGACCCCGCCCGCCGAAATTTACAAGAGCGCGCACCGCTACATGAACGCGGCAGTCATCGTGCTGCTGGCCACGGGCCTGTTGCTGGGAATTTCGGAGCCGGTGAAACTCTACGGGCGCCAGGCCTTTTTGGTGAAGATGATTTCACTCGGCGTGGCTCTGCTGCTCACCTATGCCGCCTTCAATCCCTTGGTCAGGCGCGGCGCTTCGGGCTTCAGGTTGCGCGGGGTGGCGGTGGTAACGATGGCGGCGTGGCTTCTGGTTGCCATGGCCGGGCGCTGGATCGGATTCTCTTAAAAACATTTGCATCTTTGGGGAGTGGGTTCCATGGGCAATAGCCGATTCTGGATTCGCGCCGGTTCCGTCTTGACCTGCGTGCTGGGCTTGAGTGATCTGGCGATGGCGCAGGACAGCGCACCCCCGCCGGCCGGCGGCGAATCGGTATTCAACTCACGCTGCAAGAGCTGCCACGATCCGGCGGTGGAACGCGCACCGACACGCGCCGAATTGTCGTTTCGCTCCCCCGCCGACATCGTCGCCGCATTGACGACCGGCGTGATGGCTCCCATGGCAAAGGGCCTGTCACGGCCGGAAATCGAAGCGGTCGCATTGTTCCTCGCGCCCGGCCAGCAGTTGGGCGCGACCGGCGCCGACCAGATGTGCGCCACCCGGGGGACCATCCATGCCGGCGCCTCGGATTGGCCTGCGCTGGGGCCGGATGAAAATTCCACCCGCTTTCAGCCAAACCCTCAGCTTCGCGCGGCCGATGTACCTCGCTTGAAAGTGAAGTGGGCTTTTTCGATGCCGGGCGGCGGGCAGCCCACGGTGGTGGGCGATTGGCTCTTCATCACGAATCGCGGCGGCAAGTTCTATGCCCTGGACGCCAAGTCCGGCTGTGTGCACTGGGCCATCGAGGATGCCCCCTCTCGCAACACACCCATGGTGATCCGATCGTCGATCTCGCCCAGCGGTTGGGCGACTTTCGTCGGTGTCGGCAAGCGCGTCGTGCGCGCGTTCGATGCGCAAACCGGCATCGAGATATGGCACAGCGAATCGCTGGACAATCACGCGGCTTCGTTCATCACCGGCACGCCGGTGGTGTCGGGGAACCAGCTATTCGTGCCGATTTCCTCAGGCGAGGAAGTGGCGGCCATGCAGCCGAATTACTCCTGCTGCACGTTCCGGGGAAGCCTCGCGGCGCTGGACCTCAAGACCGGTCAGAAGCAATGGCAGACCTACATGATCACGGAGCCCATCGGACCCACCCGCAAGAACGCCAACGGCGTGCAGATGCAGGGGCCGGCGGGCGCGCCCGTATGGGCATCGCCGACGGTCGATGCGAAACGCGGCTTGGTTTACGTCGTGACCGGCGACAGCTACACAGATGCCCCCACCGAGGGCGACGATGCCATCGTTGCCCTGGAGATGAAATCCGGCAAGGTGCGCTGGAGAAACCAGGTCACCACTCACGACAATTTCATCGTGGGCTGCAGCGGTCCCGTCAAGGTCGCCAACTGCCCGGCGCCGACGGGGCCTGATTTCGACTTCGGCGCCACGCCCATCCTGTTCAAGCACGGTGCGAAGCAAATCCTCGTCGCCGGCCAGAAGTCCGGCATCGTCTACGGCGTCGACCCGGACAGCGGACACACACTTTGGAAGACCGCCGTCGGTGCGGGTTCACCGCTGGGCGGCGTGGAGTGGGGCATCGGCGCCGACGGCAAGTATGTCTTCGTTCCGAATTCCGACATCGGCGAGATCTTCGACGCGATCGGCGTGGCCGCAGGCGCACCGCCCTCGCACGACTATGCATCGCCCGGCAGGCCGGGCTTGTATGCACTCGATCCCTTCAGCGGAAAAATCGTCTGGGGGACGCCGGCGCCGATCGCCCCCTGCCACTACGCCGGGGACCGTTCGAAGGACTTCACGAAGGGCGCCTGCGTGCGCGCGCAGTCCGCGGCACCGGGCGTCATGCCGGGTGTGGTGTTTTCGGGAACCTTGGATGGGTGGTTCCGTGCCTACGATGCCTCGAGCGGGAAAATCGTATGGGAGTTCAGCACCACGGCCCAGACTTACGGCACGGTCAACGGCGTTCCGGCGCAGCCGGGCGGGGGCATCGACGGCATGGGACCGACCATTGCCGGCGGCATGGTGTACACGATGTCCGGATTCAACGGCGCGGCGCGCACCGGCAGCAACGGGGTGAATGTTCTGCTGGCGTTCTCGGTCGACGGAAAGTAAAAGGCACAGCCGCCGGCGGGACCCGCCTATTCGAGACAGACCACGAGCTTGGCGGAGTGCGTGCGCCAGTTGATGGGAATCACGAAGGATCGCGGATGCGGCGTGGTCACTTTTTCCAGATCGTGCGCGATGACGACGGGAACCGATATGACGAAATTCTTGCCGAAGTCGCGGCGCGCGTTGCCGGAAATGGTGTTGGCGACCTCGCCGACGAGGTCCTTGATATTTTCGTCGCTGGTGTCGGTTTCCTGCATGCGCATGAGCAAGACCGTGAGCATGCCGCGGGGAGCCGTGAAATAGACGATGCCCTTGCGCGCGCCGGTGATGCCGATGACTCCCGTGTATTCATAGGCGCCCGGCTTGCCGTCGGTGACCAGGTACGGCGACCCGACGGTGGCCGACTGTTGCGCCGAGGTCTCGAAATAGTTGGTCGTGCCCTCGATGAATGTGCGGATTTCTGCTTCTTTGAACATCTCAAGCCTCCGACAGCAGCTCTTCCAAGGCATCGTTGAGCTGGCGATCGGTAAAAGGCTTGCACAGAAATCCGTTCGCTCCTTTCTCGATGGCTTCGACGGCGGTGGCTTTATCGGCGAGCGCCGACACCACCAGAATCAGCACGTCGGAATTGATCGCGATCAGTTCCTCGACGCATTCAATGCCGTCCATCTCCGGCATGGTCAAATCCATCGTCACCACGTCGGGTTGGGTGCGGAGAAACATCTCCACCGCGGCGCGGCCGTTGCTGGCGGCGCCGACCACCTCGAGGCGGGCGATCTGCTGGGAGCGTTCGATGCGGCGCCGGATGATGTTCGAATCATCGACGATCATGAGCTTCAGTGTCCCCTTGGAGCGAGCCGACGTATCCATTTAAGCCGCTTCCGTTTTCCCCGCGCGTTTGGCCGGGGGTAGGCTCAATGTGATCCGCGTGAATTTCCCGGGCACGGTGGCCACGGAAACCTTGCCGCCGATCTGCTGCATGAGTCCGGCCATCAAATTCATCCCCACGCCGCGCCCCGCATCCTTGGTGGCATTCTCGACCGTGGAAAAGCCGGGCTGGAAAAGCAGCGAGAATACCTGCTTGGCATCCAAAGTGGCCGCCTTTTCCGGCGTGATGAACCCCTTCTTGAGCGCCGCTTGCTTGATCTTATCGGTCGACAGGCCTTGCCCGTCATCTTCCGCGATGAGCTTGTAGCCTGCGTCGCCGAGTTCCTGGAATATCAGTTTGAGCTGACCCTGCGTAGGTTTGCCGGCGCCCAGCCGGTCGGAGGCGGACTCGAGGCCGTGCACGATGGAGTTTCGCACCGCCTGGACGGCAATATCCTTGACGATGCGCCGGTACTCATCGGGCACCGTATCGAACCCCATGCACTGCAAAGCCGCCTCCTTGTTGTTTTCGTTGGCCACCCGCGCGGTCAACTGCTGCAGCATGGAGGGCATGCTGCCGTCGGACTTGGCGACGATTTCCGAGCCGCCATGCTCGAGGATCGCCGTATCCGTGTGGGAATCCGTTTCGCTGCGCGTGGCCGCGGCCCCATGCAGGCGCGCGAGGCGCGAAACCAGGTCGCCGACGGACTGCAAATGGGTCAGCAGGTCGTCCAGCTTGATGACCAGCGGAAGAAAGTCATTGCCCGAGAGGTCGGATTTTTCACGCAGATTCTTCAGGTCATCCTCGAAGGAATGCGCGCGGCTCTCAATGGACGACAACCCCAGGGCCGCCGCCTCGCCCTTCACCGAGTGGACTTGGCGGAACAAGGTATCGAGTTTCTTGCGGAACGCGTTCTCCTCGCGCGCCGGCTCACGCAGCACGGCGTTGATCATTTTCATGGCCGCGTTCGAGTCGTTCAAGAATGAGGCCAGCTGCGCCGGATCGACATGCAGGATACCCAGCAAGGTATCGACCTGCGCCTGCGCCTGTGTTTGAGAGGACTGCAGTTCCCGTGCAAGATCCACCCGCGCGCTGACATCCGCCACTGCCACCAGCACTTGCGTGATCTTTCCGTCGACGCGCACGCGGTGGAAATCGAACTGCAGGTAACGCGTGGACATCTTGCCCTGACCGGTGTCGAAATTGACTTCGATTTCGCCGAGCGGGTTGATGGTCTTGACCAAATTTTCCTTGGTGCGCTCCGACCAGAGCACGCCGACGAACTTCACGGCGGTCGACAGCGTCTTCTCGGAGACGATGTCCTTGAGCAGCTTCTCGAAGGACAGCCCCGCGAAGTCGCTGCGCTGAAACAGCGATTCGAGCGCGCTCGAATAGGAGGCGCCGATGATGAGGTTCTCGTCCAGCAGGAACAGACCGTCCTTCACCGTGCGCAGGATGTCGGCGGTCTGCTGACGCGCCTGGCGCAGCGATGCATCCTGACGCTGTCGCGCAAGCAGCAAAATCGATACGAGCGCCGCCAGCACGATCGCGATCAGCAGGCCGGTGAGCATGACGAAGCGCAATTCGGTGGCGGACCGTGCGTTGCCGGTCTGCAGGTCGCTCACGATGGCGTTGAGCTCGCCGTCGATCAGCGGTATCACCCGCTTGCTGACGCGGATGGAGGCGGCAACGTCCCGTTCCATTTGCTTGCCGTTCTCATTGAGCGCAGTGCCGGTCGATTCGTTGTCCTGGTACGGCACGCCTTGGAACTTCAGAATGGGTTCGAGCGATTCCTGTTCCTTGGACCACAGTTCGCGCAATGCAGCGGCATGCTTGCCGGCGATCGGCTCGCCCTTGGCGGACGTGTCGCCCGACAAGGCGAACCAGCTGGCCGAGCGCGGCGCGTTCATTTCGTGCAGGCCGGCATCGAGCTTGGTGGCCGCCTCTCGCAGCTGGTCGAGCGATTCCTGAATGTACCCGCGCGTGGTCAGGTGGTCGTGCATCGAGTCGAGCGATGCGTGGATGAGTGCCGGATTGCGCTGCTGCTGCCCGACGAATTTGAGGGCCACGGTGGTATCAGCCAGCTCACTGGCGAGTTCTACTCCCGGTATCAATACGACGGCAACGAAGGCGAAGGCCAGGATGACCACCAGCACCACGAGGCCGCCTCCGGTCAGATGCGGGACTAAAGAGCTGGCGAGACGACGGTTCATGAATCAAGCGCTCCGCTGTGGTTTGCTGGGTTTGCGAGTCATCAATTCCGCGCGCAAGGCGTCCAGGGCATCCAGGAAGTCGGCGGCGGAGGCAAATCGGTTTTTCGCATCTTTCGCCAACAAGCGATCGATGATTTCCTGGTAGGGCGCCAGGTGCGCAGGCAAGCGCGGTACCGGCGCGGTACGGTGCGCCGCCAGGATGTCCGCCAGGGTTTTTCCGTTGAAGGGCAAGGTGCCGCAGAGCATTTCGTAGAGCACCACGCCGAGGCTGTACAAATCGCCCCTGGCATCCGGTTCCCGGTCGTCGATTTGTTCCGGGCATACATAGTAGGGCGTACCCGTGCAATCGCCGGCAGTCGTCGGGTCATTCGCCAGAAACCCGCCTCGGGCGGATCCGAAGTCGATGAGCACGAGCCGATTCTCGTTGGTCAGCATGAGATTGGAGGGCTTTAGATCGCGATGGACGACGCGCGCGGCGTGGACGATTTGCAGCGCTTCGCCGATCTGATGCGCATAGTTCATGGCGTCCGCTTCGCTCACCGGATGTTTGAGCCGCTCGCGCAAGCTGCCGCAGGGAAAATATTCCAGGGCCAGATACAGATAATCATCGGTCGTGCCGAAATCGAGGACGTTGGCGATCGAGCGGTGGTTCAGCTTCGACAGAATCTCGCATTCCTTCGTGAAGCGCTCCCGATCGGCCTCCGACACGACATGCCTGCCTTTGATGGCGTAGATTTTCAAGGCGACGGGCTGCGGAAACTCATCGTTGCGCGCCAGATAGACGCCGGCGACGGCAGACTGGGCGATTTTCTTCATCATGGTATAGCCGGCGATTTCCGGCTGGCGCCATCGATCTGCCGCCGTGTTGGCGGCGGCCGCCGGGGGCGGCTCGAGCAGCGGCTGCAGCGCGGCGCAGAGCTCGCCGACAATCACCGAGTGGATGGGCCAGTAGTCGCTGGCACCCAGCTTCATGGCACGCGCGGCGCTGCGCTCATTGCCGCCGCGCGCGAACACGAAAATCGGCAGGTTCGGCGCCTGCTCATGCAGGCGTTTCAGAGCGGCGAGCGACCCGGCGGCCGCTTCGGGCGGGCTGAATTCGACGATGAACATCACGGCCACGTACGCGCGCAGACGCTCGCTCGAGATGGCCTCGAAGCCGGCGCGAGTCACGGTATCGGCATCGATTTTCGGCATTGCGCGGCGCACCAGGCCCGCCAGCCGCAATCGAAGTTCCAATTCATCGTGCACGATCAGGCAAAGCACGGTGCCTCGGCTGCGTTCACCGGCAGCAGGAGGAACCAGGGTGGTGCTCGTGGTCGTGATGGTGGTCGACATCGTCGTTGCCGTTTGAGTATTCATTGCGCCGCCTTCTATTTCGGCACGCGGTAAACGATGCGCACTTGCGTGGCCACTGCGATGGCCTTGCCGCCCTGCACCACCGGCTGGTAGCGCAGGTGGCTGACCGCTTTGGTCGCCGAGGCTTCAAACACCTTGGGGGGCGTGGCGTTCAGGACCTTTACATTCGAGACCGCGCCATCGGGTCCGACCGTATAGCCGAGTTCCACCCACCCCTCGACACCGCCCTGCAAGGCCCGCGCCGGATATTGGACGTCAAGCTTGTTCACACGTGTCAGGGACTGCTCCGGCATTTGCAGCGGACCGGCGCCCGACACTTTCCTCTGGCGAATCTTATCGTTGAGAGCGTCCAGATCGGCGGAGGCACCGAGACCGGCGGCGAGTTGCACCAGCGCCTCGGATCTCTCCAGGTCCCCGGCGTCGAGAGCGGCCCGCGCGCGGTCGATGATCTGGCCCTGGACTGCGCTGCTGATCTGGGGGAGTGCACTGTTTTTCGGATCGGAGCTGCGCAGCTGGTTGACGTAATACAATGCGCTGTCGCCGTCCGGCTCGGTAAGCTTGCCCTGGGCCAGGCGCGATTGCGCCAGATCGAGGTACTGCGGCAGTTCAGGCTTCTGTACCGCCTGCTGGGTTCGCGCCAGGTTGAGTTCGCGCTGCAGGCTCGTCATGGTTGCCGTCGGCGCGCCCATGCCGTGCATCTCGGCCAGGACTCGTTCGGCGTCGCTGTAGTTTCGCTGCTGGATGGCGCTGCGCCCCATCTGCACCAGGCGCTTGACCAGGTCCTGCGTCTGCTCCTGCAGGGCGGGACCGCCGGCGCCGGCCTGCTTGGCCTGGTCGAGATAATAGAGCGCGCTGTCGTTGCGCGGATCGATCAGATGATCCTGCTGCACGCGTGCGTCAACGAGCTTGAGCAGACGCGCCACTTCGAAGTCGTCCCGGCGACGATGAACCTCATCGCGCAGCTGGGCGATTTTCGCGGGCGGAAGTGCTTTGGTGCGCGCCGCCTCATCGATCAGCTGGGTCGCGCGGTCAAAATTCTGGGCGTTGAGGGCGGCGAGAATCTGTGCCGGACCCAACTCGGCACGCAGGCTCGCAATCCTTTCGTCGAGTGCCGACAGGCGTTTGTCGTTGGCGTCGATGCTGCGTGCCGTTTCCAGAAACTGCAATGCCACGTCGAACTTGCGGTCATCGAGTGCCGACTGCACCCGTGCAATCAAGATCTCCGAAAGGCGCTGCAATCCCTGCCGCGCCTCGCCGTTGTCGGGGTTGATGATCAGCACTTCACGATAGAGGGAAAGCGCGCTGCCGGCCGCCGGATCGATGAAGTGCCGATCCAGCATGGCTTGCTGCGCCTTCTCGATGAGCGCATCGATTTTCTCCTCAGCTTCGGCCGGCGATTTGACGGGAGCGGCCGGCACCGCGGCCCCCGTGGCCGGCGCGGATGCCGCAGTGGCGGTCGGTTTCACGTCGCTGGAACCGTGGCGGGCGATCATGAAGGCCGCCGCCGCCGCGATCACCACGCCGCCGATCACGGCCGGTACGAGCCAAGGTTTTTTCGGGGAGACGGCTGCCGTCGCCGCGGGGGCTGAGCCGTCACCCAAGAGAGCCAACCGCGAATTGACCTCTTCGTGGGCGTTGTCGAGCGCACCGGTGAGAACATGGCTCTCGACGGGCAGTCCCACGTGGGCGATGACCTGCCGGTGTTGAATGGGAAGCGTCCAGGCGCCGCCGCTCGTGGCATCATCCAAGGCGACGATGGCGAAGCGCGAGGAATGCAAATGCAATCGCGACAGCACGGCCGCGGGGTCCGGATGGTTGCGTGCATCCCACAACACGATCCCGGCCTGGCCCGAGGGCACGGAACTGATCAGTTCGTCGATCGTGTCCACCTGCTTTAGAACCAGGCCGCCGTTCAAGTCCGCACCGATCTGCGGCCACAGGGATTCATCGGCGGTGACCAGCAAAACCGTCAGCTTTTGCTTTTTCACCGCCTGGGGCAATGGGCGCTCGGCTGGCTCCGCCGCTGCAAGTTCATGTTTTCTCAAACTCTTCGGCATCTTATAGGCCCCATGTCGCAATCGCCCGCAACGGCTCTGTTGCGCCGCGATCACATTCGCGTACCGCGAATGTTTTGTGTTTTGCTTAACACAATAAGGTTCCGGCAAATGAGGGGTTTACGACATGCTTTGGGTCACATTTGGGTGCGCCGAAGCGGCCCGAAGACCCTTGATGGTCGGGGCAAACATAAAAGATGAGAACTGCTTAACAGAGTGCGGAGGCTCGGCCGCACGAATGCGCGTTACCGGCGCCGATCACCGACCCTCGAGTCGCCGAAAAAAGGTCCGACGGGCCGCAAGCCGCCTTGGGCGGGCTACTGCTTGGTGCCGGTAAAAGTACCCTCGCCCAACTGCCCGAGCGACACCCTGCCGCTCATGGTCTTGCCATCGGTCTTGCCCGAATACTTCACGGCCAGCGTCCCCGCCTGCCCCTCGACCTTGTATTCGATCGTTACCTCATCGCCCTTCACCGTGCCGGTCACTTGCGCCTCGCCCAACTGACCTTTGTAACTTCCGGACAGCGCTTCGCCTTTCTGCACCAGAATGAATGTCGGTGAGCCGGAGCCCGCCCCCGTCTCGACCGCCATGATCCACGTGCCGGTTACGTCCGCGGCGCTCGCCAGGTGTGCAAATGCCAGGGCCGCACCCGCCAGCAACGCACCCACGCTTGTTTTAAATCTCATCGCCATCTCCCCTATGAGTTGTCCTCCATGATACGCCAAGCTTGTAGGAAGCTTGAATCCCCGGCACCTGACTTTTGTTAACTCGGTCTTCACACTCTATATCGCAGAGTACTTGACGACGCACGGAATCGTCGGTTAGTGTCGATTCGTGGATGACACAACCGCACGCCTCGATTCTCACGCCGCGGCAACGCTGCGCTACATCCGCTCATCCATGGAAGGCGCGGTGCTGCTGGCTGTCCCGGGCTCCGCCGGCATCGTCCTCGGGAGCATCGCCCTGATTGCGGCGGCGCTGTGTCTGGCGCCGGGCTTGCACCGGTATTGGCTGGGCATCTGGTTGGGCGCCGCGCTGGTCGGCGCCATCATCGGCAGTATTCTGATCGTCCGGGAGTCGTCGCTGCGAGACCTGCGCCTGGCCGGCACGCCCTTGCTCAAGTTCGCGCTATGCCTTTCACCCTCGCTGGGCGCCGGTCTGGTAATGACCGCCGTGCATTGGTTTGCGGGCAACCTGCATGCCATCCCCGGCACGTGGCTGCTGCTCTATGGCTGTGCGCTGGTCGCCGCGAGCGCCGCCACGACGCGGGTCATCGCGACTCTGGGTATCTTTTTCATTTTGTTCGGGCTGTTGGCGCTGCTGCTGCCGGATGAGCTGCAGATACTGATGTTGGGCGGCGGGTTCGGCGGTCTGCATATCGTCTTCGGCTTTCTGATCCGACGCATGAGCCATGGCCGCGAAGTTTAAACTCCGCACCGCGATTCCAACGGCGCAGAAGCGGACCAAGCTCGCCGCCGTGGCCACCGAGCGCGCGGCGCCTGCCGACAACAACGACGCGACCTTCGACCGGTTGGTCTACGAGCGGGTCCGGTTGGGGATCATGAGCGCCCTGGCGGTACGCGAAGAGCTGACCTTCAACGAGCTCAAGTCCTTGTTCGACGTCAGCGACGGCAATTTGAGCGCGCACGCGCGCAAGCTCGAGGAAGCGTCATACCTCAGCTGCACGAAATCCTTCGAGCGGCGGCGCCCGAAAACCGTATATCGCCTGACGGCGCTCGGTAGAAACGCCTTGAATCGGTATCTCGACCACGTCGAAGCGGTGATCAAGGCAACCCGCCGCACGTGATCTCCTTTGGCTCATGAACTTTGTGTTGCAGAGTACCTGAATATGCACGTAGCAATCATCATGGACGGCAACGGACGCTGGGCATCGCAGCGCGGCCTGCCCCGCACGGCCGGCCACCGCGAGGGGGCGAAGACCGTCGACAAGGTGGTCGAGGCCGCGGCGAGACGCGGCATCGACACCTTGAGCCTATATGCTTTCTCGGCCGACAACTGGGGCAGGCCGTCTGCCGAAGTGACGGCATTGTTCGCGCTCCTGCGCCGCTACCTGCTGTCCCAGACGCCCCGATGCCTGGAACGATCGATTCGCATCAACGTGGTGGGCCGCAGAGACCGGTTGACGCCGGAAGTTCTTCGCACCATCGAGCATAGCGAGAGAACCACCGCCCATTGTTCGGGAATGACATTGCGTATCGCAGTGGACTACTCGGCGCAGCATTCCCTGCTGCAGTCCTGCCGGCGCATGGCTCTGGAATCCTCGGTCGAGCGTTCGCGCTTCAAGGAGCATCTGGCCGAGGTCGATCACTCGGTGACGGTGACGCCCGACGTCGACCTGCTGATCCGCACCGGCGGCGAGAAGCGGCTCAGCGACTTTCTGCTGTGGGAATGCGCGTATGCGGAACTGTGCTTCGTGGATGCTTTCTGGCCGGACTACGATGAGCATGCCTTTGCCCAGGCTCTCGATGAGTATGCAAAGCGCGAACGGCGATTTGGCCAGGTCGGTGCGTCCGGCCGCATCCCGGCACGCATGAACCATGGATAACGCCGCCGTTTCGATCCCGGGATAGGTACGGCGTATCCGGCGCTATGCGTGTGCTGCTGGTCGAGGATGACGCCATGATTGCGCAGGGTCTGCAGACCGCACTTCGCCAGGGGGGCTTCGCGGTCGATTGGATGCGCGACGGCAGGAGCGCGGCATCCGCGCTTCAATCCTCGGTCTTTGATGTGGTGCTGCTGGACCTGGGGTTGCCGCATCGCGACGGCATCGATGTTCTGCGCGAACTGCGTCGGCGGGGCGATATCACGCCGGTCATCATTCTGACGGCGCGCGATGAGATTCACGACCGTATTGCAGGGCTCGATGCGGGGGCCGACGACTACATCGTCAAGCCCTTCGACCTGGACGAGGTCACGGCACGCATGCGTTCGGTGCTGCGCCGCGCCGCCGGGCGCGGCGATCCCAGCATCCGGCATGGCGAACTGCGGCTGGATCCGGTCGCGCACACCGTTGAACGCAACGGCCAACCGGTCAGCGTCTCGGCGCACGAGTTCGCCGTACTCGAAGCGCTGTTGCAGCGCCCGGGTGCGGTGTTGTCGCGGGCGCAGCTGGAAGACCGCCTGTATGGTTGGGACGGGCAAATCGGCAGCAACGCGATCGAGGTCTACATTCATGGCTTGCGCCGCAAGCTCGGCAGTGAGGCGATCCGCACCCTGCGCGGCGTGGGCTACTTCATCCCAAGAAAATGAAATCGATACGCGCTCGACTGCTGGTTGCATTGATGATCCTCGTGGCGCTCATCTCGGTGCTGGCGGCAGGCGTCACCTACCGGCGCGTGCTCAACGAGACCTCGACACTGTTCGATTATCAGCTTCGGCAGATGGCCTTGTCGCTGCGCGCGCAGATTTCTCTGGCCCCGCGAATCGAGGTGCCGCCCGATCAAGGCGACACCGACTTCGTCGTGCAGATATGGGACATTTTCGGCGCCCGAACTTATCTGTCGCGGCCCGGGTTGCCGTTGATCAACCAGACCGTCCTGGGCTACGCGGATCTGACTTTGCGCGGGGAACCCTGGCGGGCCTACGGGCTGCAAACGGCCGATGGTGTGATCCAAATCGCGCAGCCCGTACGGGTCCGCGAAGGATTGGCACGCGCCGCCGCGGAACGCGTCGTCATACCCCTGGTGCTGCTGCTGCCCATCATGATCGTTGCCGTCGCCTGGATCGTGAGCCGCGGTCTTAGGCCGTTGCGCTTCGTCACCACCGAGGTGCAGCGCCGCGACGCGCGCAGTCTGACGCCGCTGGCGACGCACAACCTGCCGGAGGAAATCGAGCCGCTGGTGAGCGAGCTGAACCGGTTGTTGGCGCGTCTGCAGCGCGCATTCTCGGTCCAGCGCGCCTTCATTTCCGATGCTGCGCACGAGCTGCGCTCACCCCTGACGGCACTGCGGCTGCAGCTTCAATTGCTGGACCGCGCTCCTGATGAGGCGGCACGCCTCGAAGCGCTTGGCCGCCTGGGTGCAGCGGTGGAGCGTGCCATCCATTTGGTGGAGCAGTTGCTGGCTCTGGCTCGCAGCGAACCGCAGGAAATGACGCCGGACTTCGCGGTGGTGGACTTGTCCGCGGTCGCCGCCGAAGGCGTGAGCGACTCCCACGAACTGGCGCTATCCCGGCATATCGATTTGGGTTTGGAGGCGGTGCCGGACGTCGTGGTCCGTGGCGATCGCGACGCGCTGCGCGTGCTGGTGCGAAACCTGGTCGATAACGCGGTGCGCTACACGCCTTCCTACGGATCGGTTCAGGTGCGTTGCCTGGCGACAGCCACCGAAACCGTGCTCGAGGTCACCGATACCGGCCCCGGCATTGCGGTTGCGGATCGCGAGCGCGTGTTCGATCGCTTCTATCGCCGCGCCGCAGCGGAGGAAAGCGGCAGCGGCCTCGGGCTTGCCATCGTCAAAGCGATCGCCGAGCGCCATGGCGCGCACATCGTTCTTGACGACGCGCCCGGCGGCGGCCTGCGTGCCGCGGTCCACTTTCCTTTGGCTTCTTAAGGCTGTCGGCTTCTTTAAGACTGCCGGCCTCTTAAGGCTGCCTTAAGGAAGGCGTGTGAATCTGGCCTCCGGAGAAATCGCTCCCCAGGCATTCACTTTAGGAGATTCACATGCAAATTCGTACCGGGACCCTGGTGTGGTCGGCAGCAGGCCTGCTTGCCGTCGGTACCGCCACCGGCCTGTCGGCACAAGCTGTATTGCAGCCCGCTGCTTCGCCGAGCGTGGCGAGTGCGGTCAGCGATGCCCTTCACCCGGCATCTTCCGCGCCCATCCCCATGATGACCGCGCCCAACTACCGCGCGATCGTGGCACGCAATCAGGCTGCCGTCGTCGGCATCACCACCGCAGGTCCGATGAACACCTCCGAACCCCAAGAGTTCGGTTTTGGCGGATCCGGCGGCGATGAGGGCAACAACCCGTTTGAACAATTCTTTCACCGCATGCCGATGCCGAGGCAGCATGGCATACAGCATGCCCAAGGCTCTGGATTTCTGATCTCCGGCGATGGGATCCTGCTCACGAACGCGCATGTCGTCGACGGCGCCAAGGAAGTCACGGTCAAGCTCTCGGATCACCGCGAATACAAAGCCAAGGTGTTGGGCTCCGATCGCAGCAGCGACATCGCCGTGCTGAAAATTGACGCGCACGATCTGCCGTACGTCACGTTGGGAAACTCGGACCAATTGGGCGTCGGCGACTACGTGCTCGCCATCGGTGAACCGTTCGGGCTCGAGGAAACCGCGACCGCCGGCATCGTCAGCGCCAAGGGCCGCTCGCTGCCGGGCGATGGGTACGTGCCGTTCATTCAAACCGATGCCGCGGTGAATCCCGGCAACTCGGGCGGCCCGCTGTTCGATGCCGGCGGCGCCGTGGTCGGCATCAACGCGCAAATTTACAGCAATTCCGGCGGGTTCGAGGGCGTCTCCTTCGCCATTCCCATCAACCTCGCGGTGCAGGTCAAAGACCAGATCGTGAAGACCGGCAAGGTCGCCCACGCGCGGTTGGGCGTCGAAGTGCAGACTCTCAATCAGTCGCTGGCCGAGTCATTCAAATTGAAGACACCCAACGGTGCGCTGGTTGCCAACGTGGTTCCCGACAGCGCGGCGGCACAGGCCGGCATCAAGGTGGGCGATGTGATCCTCGAGCTCAACGGCTCCCCCATCCTGGATGCAGGCCAGCTGTCTCAGCGCGTCGGCGTCGCAACCCCCGGTGACAAGGTCACTCTCGAGATCTGGCGCGACGGCAAGACCATTTCGTTGACCGCGACCATCGGCAGCGCCGCCAAGATGGCCTCAGCCGGCGACGCTTCGGGCGATTCGGCACCGGCAAAACTGGGCCTGTCGTTGCGCCCTCTCAATCCTCAGGAGCGAGAGCAAGCCGGCATCCCCGGCGGTCTGGTCGTCGAGGATGCTCGAGGCCGCGCCGCAGAAGCGGGCATCCAACCGGGAGACGTGGTGTTGTCGGTGGACGGCACCCCGGTGCAGAGCGTTACACAGCTGCGCAAGATGGTGCAGGAGCACGATAAGCAGATTGCCCTGCTCATTCAGCGCGGCGATGCCCGGCTGTTCGTTCCGGTGACGCTGGGGTAAGGTGGCGACGCGGAGGTGGTGTCACACAGGCTTTCGCCGGTACGCCTGGCGCGTACCGGCGAATCGCTCGTGCCTTGTATTTTGGTCTTTTGGCTCTACTAGTAGTACTTTGGCATCGCTTACAGGAGCGACAAATGGCAACCGGTTGGGCAAAAGAAGGCGCGGTACAGGAGCAGATTGACGCGACCGTCAAGGACGCCATCAAGCTCGCGCAAAGCCGGCTGCCGCAAGGGCCCTCGTTGAGCCACTGCGCCGAATGCGGCGCCGAGATTCCGCAGGCCCGCCAAGAGGCGGTCCCGGGCGTTCGGTTGTGCCTTGCCTGCCAGGATACCCATGACCGCGAAGAGGTGCGCTCCGCCGGCTACAATCGCCGCGGCAGCAAAGACAGTCAGCTGCGCTGATCGGACAGCTGCGCTGTTTATTTGGATGACACGCGCTACTCATCGGGATCGTGGTCTTGCAGTTCGCGCGCGGTGGCCAATGCGCGCTCGGCCTTGAGTCTAAGGTCGCGAGTGAGAGCAGAAATCGTCAAAGGACGATCCCGTCGCGGGCGACATTGCGCAGGAAACCTGGCCTTGGGAAGCGCTCAGGGTTCAACCAATGCCTTAGCGAGATGGGTACTGGTTGAACTAGGATGCCGCGTTCGAGAAATACGTCGTAAGCCAACTCCGCCAAGCTCCCGACTAGCTGCCAATCGCCCTCACCCTCAGCCAGTATCAGCGCAAGATCGGCATCACTATCCGGTCGGTCCTCGCCGCGTGCGCGCGACCCATATAGAATTGCATATTCCAGCCGCAAGTCAGCCGGAAGCCGGGCGAGAAACGCGCGTACTGCGCTCTCCGTATCTGGATCCAAGAACTTCATAGCCGGTATTTTGGACGCAACGCCGAGAGCAGGCAATTTTTGCGAAATTGATGGGCGGCCGGCGATTGAGGCTGCTGCGCAGACTACGGTCAAGTCTCGGTTTAAAGCAGCCCGAGCCGCAATAAACTCTCGGCGGTCGCCACGATGGCTTCCTCGCTGGAGCGCGGCGCCCAGCCCAGCAAGCGCTTGGCCTTTTCATTGGTGCCGTTCTTCTGCTTGCCGAGTTCCGGCAGAATCTGCTTCACCAAAGGATCACGCAGCGCGGCGAGCCGCACCAGCCAGTTGGGCAACTGCCGGGTCGGGACTTTTTTGCCGGCCTCGCCCATGCGCTCTTTCAGCACTTTGGCGATGTCGCGTATCCAGATGAAATCCCCGGCGACCCCGAGGAAGCGCTCGCCCTTCGCAGCAGGATGAACCATGGCACGCAGGTGCAAATCGGCGACGTCGCGCACGTCCACGACGCCGAAAGTCAATTTCGGGTTTCCCGGCACGCCGCCGGACATGAGGCGATGGATCAGAAGAACCGAAGGCGAGTAGTCCGGACCCAGCACAGGACCGAACACGACCACGGGATTGACGACGGAGAGTTCGAGGGCGCCGCCTTCGGCGGCAATAAAATCCCACGCCGCCCGCTCCGCCAGTGTCTTCGACTTCACGTAGGCCGTCATATCGCTGCCGGCAGGATCCGTCCAGTTCGTTTCATTGAAGGGTGCCGTCTGTGGCTTGTGGCCGTAGCCAATCGCCGCGAAGGATGAGGTGAGCACAACGCGCTTCACGCCGGCATCGCGCGCGGCGCGCAGCACGCGCAGCGCACCCTCGCGGGCCGGTACGATCAGCTCGTCCTCGTGCTTCGGGACGTTTGGAGGGAACGGTGAGGCCACGTGCAGCACATAGTCACAGCCGGCCACGGCCTCGGCCCAGCCCGCGTCATTCCCCAAATCCGCGGCAAAAAAAGACAATCGATCGCCGGGCTCGCTCCCACCTTGCTTCAACATGGCGCGAACATCCGCCTCGCGCGTCAGACTGCGTATCGTGGTGCGCACACGATGGTTTTCGCCCAATGCCTGAAGAATGGTATGGCAGGCGATGAATCCTGTTCCGCCCGTCACGAGAAGGGTCGACATGTTTCATGATACCAATTTCAGGTCGATCGACGCGGCCTGAGGAAAGATACCCGCACTCTGAGCGGGCGACAGATCCCAAAGCGAACGGAACAGGCCGCCCAACACGGATCGGTAGTCGTTCAGCACGGGGAAATCCCGATTTTGAAACAGCGTGGCTTGCCTGACCGGCTGCTGCTCTCCGCAGATCCTGCCGCCGCTGATCGATCCGCCCAGCACCCAATAGACGGTGCCGTGGCCGTGATCCGTGCCCCGATTGCCGTTCTCGCGAAAGGTCCGTCCAAATTCAGACACCACCACGACCACGGTGTTGTTCCATTCCGCGCCCAGCGACTGGGAGAAGGCCTGTAGGCCCTTTCCCAAGCTGCCCAAATTGGTGGCCAGCGCTCCCTGCGCCGCCCCTTCTCCCACATGGGTATCCCATCCCCCGATGTCGATGAACCCGAGCCGGTATTTGTCACGCATCAGTCGGCCCATGCGTTCGGCTTCGAGTTCGAAACCCTTGGTATTGATGGCATTGCGATTGGCCGCGGTCATCTCGTCAGCCATCTCTTGCGCCACCTCGTGGCGCAATTCCAGACCGTTGCCGACGGCGGCTTCGAGGCGGTGGCCGGCATACATGTCGCTCAGGATGCGCCCCTGCCGTTCGTCGAAGGGGGGCTTGCCTACGTTTTTGAGCGATAGGTTGGGCACGGCTGCCGAGCCTTCGAAAGCCAGCGGCAAGGCGTCGGTGAACGCGATCGATGCATTCGTGCCGGAAGAGCCGACCAAGATCTCGGAGAGGCGGCCGAGAAAGCCCGATCGATAGTTGCGCTTGCCGGCCGCCGGTTGACCGAGCTCGATGCTGTCCTGGGTTTCGAAGTGGCTGCGCGACAAATCATCGGTGCCGGCAAAGGGCACAAAGGCGACCTGCCGCTGCAGATACATCGTTCCGATCGTATCCCGCACCGCAGGTGCGAGCGCCCAATCGCCGTCGAGCGCGAGCGCGCTGCTGTTGGACGAGGGGTCTGGCTTCCCGATGGCAATCGTCGGGCGTGCTTCGTAGTAGAAGCTGCTGGAGTAGGGAATCAGCAGATTGGTGGAATCGTACCCGCCGCGCAAAAAGACCAGCAGAAAGCGCGGACCCGCGCTCGGCGCTGCGTACAGGCGCCCCGTGATGGTTGCGCTCAGCAGCGCGGCCCCGCCGAGTTTCAGCAGCCGACGTCGATTCATGGGCAGCGGCCTATTCATAGTTGAAATCCGGGGATGAGAGCAGAAACGTATTCCACTCCTGTTGAGAATTCGCACGATCGAGCGCGGCTTTGGTGTGCGCGGCGAGAAACGGTTCAATCGCCTCGAAATACAGCCGATTTGCCAGTTGCGGGAAGCCCGCCGTGCCCGCCCCGCCTCCGTCTTCCGGATCGAAAAGCGCGGCATTGCCCGCACCGATGATGCGGGCGATTTCGAATCGCCGGCTCATCTGGCCTGAACTCGCCCAGCCAAGCTCGGTCATGGGATAACCGTCGGGAGTCTGGCGGCCATACGGCGCCTCGCCCAAACCGTTGAGCCAATTCAACATCGGATGGGTATTGCCGATGGGTTTGCCGTCGTATGCGAAACGTACGGCTGAGATCACGAAGCGCATGGGATCTTTGAATTTCGCACCCAACGAGACGCCCAATTCGGGCGACATGAACAGCGTGTGCAGAACGGCGGCGATGTCGCCGTCGGTTCGCATGAACGTCTGCACCAGCCGATCGACCAGGATGGGGGGCGGGTCGTCGGCCACGAAGTACGTCGCCAGCTCACGGGATATGAATCGAGCGCAGGCGGGTTGCGAGATGATGATCCTCACGGCGTCTTCCACCTCGCCGAATCCATTGCCTCGCACCGGATGACCCAGGAGGGTCTTGGCGCCGAAGTCATGGCGGGCAGGATTGAACTCGAACGCCCCGCTGCGCAAATACAGATGCTGCCATTCAGGCTTCAGGCGCGGCGCATCCCCGGCGTTGATGCCCACGCCGGTGAGAACACGCGCCAGTTCTTGAACATCCTGCTGAGAGTAACCCCCGCCGACTCCCAAGGTATGCAGCTCCAGGAGCTCACGCGCATAGTTCTCGTTGATGTGGCCCGCGGCGTTCTGATTATTGTCCAGGTACTGCAGCATCGCCGGATGCCGCAGCGTCGCCATCACCAAATCCTTGAAATGCCCAAATACGTGCGGTCGAATCGCGCGCTCCTCGTAATCTGCGACGAGCCAGCGCAGATTCGCCTTGTACTGAAACACACTGAAGTGATTGAGCCAGAACCAGGTCATTTGCTCTTGGAGCTGCGCGGGTGAATAAACGGCCCGCAGCAACTCGCGGCGGATGGCCTCATAGGCAAGTTTATTACCGTGGTCATTGAGCGCCTTGCGCGCCTGATCCTTGTCCGGCCCGTCAGCCATGGCATTGATCACCTTGTACTGCGCATTGACGCCGGCAATGGCCTGAACCGGATCGGCGTGGGTTATTTCGAGACCCGCGATCTGCGCAGCGATCGACGCGGGCAATGCACCTTCCGCCGGATGCAGCTGCTGCTCGAGGAATCTCTCGCGGCCCAATCGTCGGTAGTCCGCGACGCTGCCCGTATCCAGGCCGAACGATGCGCGCTCGAGCCACAGCGTGTCCTCACGACGCAGAGGCTGTAAGGGCGGCGCCGATGCGTTGCGCGGATGGCCGGGTTGCGTCGAGCAACCGGCCAGAAGCACTGCCGTACAGACGCCCACGAAATCGCGCCGGTTCATGAAAAGGGAACGGCCCGGCGCGGATGGCGTTGACAGGGGGGTAAGCGCGGGACGCTCACTTGGCCGCTGCCTGACGCTCACTTGGCTGCTGCCTGACGCTCACTTGGCCTGCCTGAGGCTCACCATCGCCGCGTGCCTCAAGCTTTTGATTTGCGCCTGATTGGTGGTACCAAACGCTGCAGGGCTGTTTTCTTGTCCGGGGACTGATCATTCGGCCCCAGGAATTCCATGAGCGCCGTGCCGCTCATGGCATTTTCGGCCACGACTTTCAACGCCACGAGGGTCGGGGTGGCCAGTATCACCCCCGCAATGCCCCAGAAGAGGCCGCCGAACCATAGAGCCAAAAAAATCAGCAGCGGATTGACCTCCAACCGCCGACCTACGAACAGCGGCTGGATGATCTGACCCTCGACAGCCGCCAAAGCAACATAACTTGCCGATACGGCAGCCACTTGGCCGAGCTTGTCGAAGCTCACCACCGCCACGAGCGTGAGGATGATGAGCGTCGTGGCGGGCCCGGCATAAGGAATGAAATTCAGTGTCGCGGCCATGATGCCCCACAAATATGGGGTGGGCATGCCCAAGAGCATCATCAAACCCGTGGTCGCGAGCCCCAGGCCCAGGTTGATGATTGCGGTCGTGACATAGAACCTGCCGACTTCTTTTCTGACCTTTTCGATGACATCGAGCACGTGTGCGGCATTCAGGTCGTCGACGAATGCAGCCGTCATGCGCGCGCACATGGGCGGGCCGCCCGCCAACAGGAACAGCGTCACGATGACGAAGGTCAGCACGCTGAGCATGATGCCGCGTGTCGCGTCGAGGATGAGTGCGGGTGAGTCGTCGGCTTTTGCGACGACCGCCGCAGCGGCGGGTGCACCGGGATTCGAGGCGGCGGCGATGTTGCCGGCGCTGGCTCGAATCTCCTCCAGGCGAGTCATGAATTTGGCAGCGGGCACCAGTTTGCGCTTGATGGTTTTCATCGTCGCCGGCGCGGTCGAGTACCACTGCTGCACGGGAGCCCACATCATATCCACGAGTCCCGCCGTCCCGGCCAGGAACAAGATCAAGATGACGGTCGCACTCAAGCTTCGCGGGATTCGAAACTTCAAAAGCATTTCCACCGGGCCGGAAAGGACCAGTGCTGCCAGAAGCGCGAGGGCAAGCGGAATGAATGCCTGATGCGCCACATACAGAAGCAAACCGAAGGCGCCCAGCGCCAGCAGCTTGACGGCGGTGAATTGCCGGACATGCATTGCAGCAGGTTTGTCCATCGCCGCCGATCCTACCCCAAATGCCGCGCCGTGCCCGGGGGTACCGTCACATTTGGATCGGCGCGCCGCCATGGCCGGGCTGCCCCCTCGCAGTTTGCGACGGGCCGCGGATTTGACCGTGCGCTGGTAACAATGTACTATGGTACTAATGTACTGGTTTACGCGGGGGCATCATGATGGAAGTCGACAGAGTTCAAACGGGAATCAGGATTGAAAAGCGCCTTCTGAAGGTGTTGAAAGCGCTGGCCGAGTTGAAGGATTTGTCGCTCGGTGATCTGCTCGAGGGCATGGTTCTGCACGCTTTTGACGGGAAAGCGGCCTTTTCCAGGGAAACCTTGGCGCAGATCGCGGAGCTGAGAAAGATCTACCACATGCCGCTGCGCGCCGGCGATAGTCACAAGCTCAAGGACAAGCCGGCATGAGTACGGCCCGCATGTCTCAGATCACGTACGAATGGACTCCCGCTTCGGCCGCCGCATGCCGTGAGGGGCACTGCTTCAATCGCTCGATGAACCAGCGGCCGGCGGGCCCGGGCGGTTGGGCAGTGAGATAAACCACCGACATCGGCAATATCATGCCCTCCGGGGTCATGTCCTCGATCGGCAACGTGACGAGGCGCCCTTCTGCCAGGTCGCGTTTCACCGCATGCAGCGGCATCCCGCCCCAACCCAAACCGCCCAGGAGAAATGAGTGCTTCGCAAACAAATCGCCGAGACGCCACGTCAGCGGCGACAGCACACCGAACTCCCGTCCGGCCGACAACTCCGACCGGTCGGTAAGAACGAGCTGCACGTGCTTCGCGAGTTCCACCTTCGTGATGACGCCCTCGACAGCGGCCAGCGGGTGTTCCCGCGCAGCGACCATGACGATTTCAACCCCGTTCAGCCTTTCTGACGTCATCGAGGGCGGCATGAGCGGCAGCGAGCCGACGACGCCCAGGCTGCAGCGGCCATCGATCACGGGTTTGTATGCGCCCCCCAGTGCCTCGACATAAAGTCGCAGGGGCGTGCGCGGAAATCGATGCCGGAACTCCTTGGCGGAAGAGGTGATGGCCTCGATGGGAAACAAAACGTCAACCACCGCCGAGAGCTCCGATTCAAGACCGCCCGCGATGCCCTTCGCGCGTGCCTTGAGTTGGTCGACGTTGCCGACCACGCTGCGTGCGTCGCCCAAAAGAAGCAATCCTGCCGGCGTGAGCTTCGGGTAGCGTGCCGAACGATCGAACAGCGCGACGCCAATCTGCCCTTCCAAATTGCTGACGAGTTCGCTGATCGCAGATTGCGCGCGGCGAAGTTTGCGGGCGCCCGCGGAAAAGCTGCCCTCGTCCACCGCGGCGATAAATGCCCTCAACTGATCCAACGAGACGCCGTCCAGCATGATTTGCGTCCTATCTATCGCATATAGGGATACATAGTATCGCAACGTAACGACTTTTCGCAGGGATCAGCGAGCTGTCGCCGTCGGGTGGTTTGGCGTCTACCGCGGCAGGCCCGCGGCGGCCCTCGAGCATCGCGGCGCGGCGCGGCGTTGGCAGCCTAGCCGTCCATTTGCTCCAGCTCCTTGCCGCGCGTTTCGTGCACCATCTTGAGCACGAAGATGATCGAAATGAACGCACAGGCGGTGTAGAAGCCGTAGGTAATGGGCAGACCGATGAATTTGGCCGCCACGGGAAAGCTCATGCTGATCAGGAAGTTCGCGGTCCACTGGGCAGCACCGCTCACGGCCAGTCCGGAGCCGCGAATCTGATTGGGAAACATCTCACCCAGCATCACCCACATGACCGGGCCCCAGCTGGCGTTGAAAAACACCACGTAGAGATTGGCACTGATGAGCGCCACCCGGCCGATCGTCGGCGCCAAATGCAGCGTGCCATTGGCCAGATCACCGGTGGCGAACGCAATGGTCAAGATACCCAAGGTCAAGGCCATGCCGATCGAACCGATCAGAAGCAGCGGTTTGCGGCCGATACGGTCGATGACCATGATCGCCGCCAGACAGGCCGCAATCGACAGCGTGCCGCTCAAGATGTTGATCTTGAGCGAGTCCGCTTCGCTGAAACCCACCGCCTGCCACAGCACTGCGCCGTAGTAGAAAACCACATTGATGCCCACCAGCTGCTGAAATGTGGCCAGGCCGATGCCGACCCAAACGATGCCGCGCAACCGGCCTGTGGATCGGTCGATGAGATCCGCGAGGCGCGGGGTATGGTCGACGGCGAGTGAACCGCGGATTTCGATGGATTTGGACTCCGCGGTGGCAGCACCGAACAGCCGCGTCAACACCGCCTTGGCCTCATCAAGACGGCCCCGTGCCACCAGATAGCGCGGGCTTTCGGGGATGAACAGCAGCGTCAGCAGAAACACCGTGGCGGGAATGATCTGTGCCCAGAACATCCAGCGCCAGGCCGCAAACCCGAGCCAAAGAATATCGACGGATCGACCTGCGGTATGCGCCAAAAAGTAATTGCCAAGGAATGCTCCGGTCAGGCCCGCGATGATCATCACCTGCTGCAAGCTGGATAAGCGGCCGCGCATGCTCGCCGGCGTCACTTCGCTGATGTAGGCGGGCGACAGGACGCTGGCCGCACCCACACCGACGCCGGCGGCAAACCGCGCGATGATCATCATCAGCGCGGATCCGGCCGCACCCGCCGCCAGTGCACTGAGAATGAAGAGCATGGCCGCGGCCAGCATGACGCGGCGTCGGCCGAAGCGATCGGCGGAGCGTCCGGCCGCAAACGCGCCAACGGCGCATCCGGGCAACAGAGCACTGACGGTGATGCCGAGCCAGGCCTCACTCAAGTGAAATGTGGTTTTGAGCCCGTCTTGCGTGCCGTTGATCACGCCGCTGTCATAACCGAACATGAATCCGCCGATGGTCGCCACACCGACGATCGCAGCGATCAGCGGCAGATTGATGGTCGTGTGCGTATTTTCGCTCAAACTATTCTCCTATTTTGAGCGTGCGTCCGAAGCGCTGCCCCGATTTTGAGTTCTTATTCGTGCCAAGCGTTCCAAGTCTGCACGGGATTATAGCGCGCCGGGGCGCCGCCGCAGGCGATCAGCGGTTCGGTCCCCTGGAAGGAAGGCACGGCGGCCGCCGCCGCCGGGCGTCTCCGGTTCGGGATATGTATCTTTTACAAGCGATCTGCGCAAGAAGCTGGATTTACGGACGGTGCACCGTCAATTCGGGCGATCACGCGCAGTGAGTGCTACCATTTCAGCCCCTACAAGTTTCCCACGGCGGCCTTAGGGCCGGCGTTTCTCGCGGAGAAATACGATGAAACATTTGCTATTCGCCCTCGTACCTTTCCTGATCGTGTCGGTGGGCGTTGCCCGCGCAAGTGACTATCCGGATACGATCGCCGCGTTTAGAAAGTCGGGCGCGAGCGGCACCTTCTTCTCGAGGAGCTATGCGTATGCCGTGTTCCCGACGGTCGGGACGGGAGCGCTGGGCGTGGGGGGCGCGTACGGCAAGGGCCGGGTTTATGTACACGACGCGCATGCCGGTGACGCGACCATAACGCAGCTCAGCCTGGGCTTCCAAGCGGGCGGCAAGGCGTATAGCGAAATTATCTTTTTCGAGGACAAGCGCGCTTTGGATGAATTTGAATCCGGATCCTTCGAATTCGGCGCCGATGCAAGCGCAGTTGCCGTTACCGCCGGCGCCAACGCCGGTGCGGCGACCAATGGTGCCAGCGCGGGCGTGAGCGTGGGAGAAAATGATGCCACGACTCGCGGGGTCTTCCAGAAAGGCATGGCCGTTTTCACCATCGCCAAAGGAGGGCTGATGTTCTCAGCGGCTATCGCGGGTCAGAAATTTGCTTTTTCTCCTCGCGGATCAAAATGAAAAGCATTTTGCCGGCGATGCTGTTCGTGATGTCATTGGCGGCGCCCGCATTCGGACAGGGCGCGCCCGAGATCGCGTTCGATTCCGCCCCGGACTTCTTCAAGCTTCCGGACGGAATGTATTTCGGTGAAGTGACAGGCATCGCCGTCAACTCGAAGAAACATGTGTTCGTGCTGTCGCGGGGCAACACCACCGGCCCCGCCTACGGGGCGGCCGCCGCGCAACTCCTGGAATTCGATCCCACCGGCAAGTTTGTGCGCGAGATCGGCAAAAACCTCTATGCCTGGTCGTACGCGCATGCCGTGCGCGTCGATCGCTACGATAATATCTGGGTGGCCGACAAAGGCTCGGACATGGTGGTGCGATTTGACCCGCAGGGTCGGGTGACGCGGGTATTCGGTCGAAAACTTGAAGCCGCGGACGAGAGCACTCATCCGCTGCCGCATCCAAAACCACCGCTTCCGCCGGTCGACGGCCTGTTCCGCCAGGTGACCGACATGACTTGGGACTCGCATGACAATCTCTACATCAGCGACGGCTATATCAATTCGCGGATCGCCAGGTATGACAAGGACGGTCTGTGGATGGGATCTTGGGGCGAACCGGGGTCCGGCCCCGGCCAATTCAATACCCCGCATTCCATCGTCAGCGACCTGCAAGATCGAATCTATGTGGCAGACCGCGGTAATGTACGCATTCAGGTGTTCGACACGTCCGGCAACCTGTTGAACACCATCAAAATCGACGTGCCCGCTCCGGCCAACAGTCCCGTGGCTATCGGCAATCGCCCGACCGAAGCGAGCCCGGGAAACCTGCAGCCCGGCTCGCCATGGGCCCTGTGCATCACCCCAGGACCTGTGCAGTATCTCTATGTCTCGGACGGCTACCCGGGGCGCGTTTACAAGCTATCTCTGGATGGCAAGGTCCTGGGATGGCTGGGGGGTACGGGCAAGACTCTGAAGAAATTCGGCTGGGTGCACGCGATAGCCTGTCCGTCGGAAAATGAAATCTACGTCGCCGAATTGTTGAATTGGCGCGCGCAAAAACTCACGCTTCATCCGTAAGCACGGTGCGCGGCGAAATCTGCGACAGCAGATCCAGCAGCGCATTCGCGTCGACGGGTTTGACCAGATGAAAGTCGAATCCTGATTCGCGGGTGCGGCGCACCTCACCTTCCGCACCCCAACCGGTGAGCGCGATCAGCGTGGCAGAAGCGACTCTGGGATCCCCGCGGAAGCGGCGTGCAATCTCGTGCCCATCCATTTCCGGAAGACCGATATCGCATATGACCACGTCCGGCCTGAACTCCGGGGCACTCTCGAGGGCGCTTTGGCCGCTATATGCCACGAGAGTCTCGAAGCCCTCCAAATCGAGCAGCATCTTCAGAACATCCGCGACATCGGCGATGTCGTCGATGATCAGGATGCGCAGCCGCGGCCGCTGCGGCGCCTCGCAATGCGCCGCTTCGTCGCTTGCGGCCGGCGATTGCGCGGCATCCATCAAGGGTAGGCTCACGGTGAATGTACTGCCGTGACCGAGACCCTGGCTGTCGGCCGTCACCTCGCCGCCATGCATCTCGGTCAAGCGGCGCACGAGCGACAGTCCAATACCGAGACCGCCCTGCGAGCGGTCAAGCGTTCGATTGACCTGCGTGAACATGTCAAAGACCTCGTCGAGCATCTCAGGGGGTATTCCGACGCCATTGTCCTGCACGCGCACCAGTGCGCCGTCGTGATCGGTCGACAGGCTCAGCCTGATTTGGCCGCCTTCTGCGGTGTATTTTGCCGCGTTATTGAGCAGATTGATGATGACCTGAGAGAGCCGCGACGCATCGCCGTCGACCCACACGGGTTGGTCCGGCAGATCGGCCCTGAAATCGTGTTGTCCGGCGGCAATGAAAGGCTGGCTTGCCTCGATGGCCAATTCGGCGATTGCCCGCAGGTCAACGCGGGTACGTTGCAGAACCACCTTGCCGCTGGAAATGCGCGACACATCGAGCAGGTCATCGATGAGGCGTACCATTTGCGAAAGCTGGCGTTCCATGATGGCCCTGATGACCATTCCGGCGGCGCCCTCCCCGCCTGGACGCGCCAGCGCCTGAAGGCCGGTGCGGATCGGAGCGAGCGGATTGCGCAGTTCGTGCGCCAGGGTTGCCAGAAACTCGTCCTTGCGCCGATCCGCGTTCTTGCGTTCGGAATCAGCCGCCTGCAGCGAATTCAACTGATCGCGGATCTGGTACTGACGCGCTCGCCCGCGAACGGCCGCCTCGACGGCGCTTACCAATGCCCTGGCGGAAGTCGGGCGGTCGAGCACCGTCAGATTGGTGAGTTTTCCGAAGCGGCGCTTGTCATCATGCGATTGCTCCGCCGGTCTGCTCAAAAGGATGACGGGTACATCCGACCACTGGGGCTGCTGATCGAGAGCCTCCATGACCGAACGCAAATCAGGATCACCGACGACGGCATCGGTCAACACCACGGCCCCAATGGAGGTACTCAATTGAGAGGCGAGCATTCTGGCATTGCCGACGACATCGCAGTCCAGCCCCACCTTCCTCAGCATCGCACATGTTACGTCGCCATCTCGGCGGGTGGGCGGCAGCACCAGAACCCTGCGTTCTCGATTCTCCAACGCTTGGGTCGGCATGTTAGTTTCTCGCCTCGCCGTTGATGGTGTGGCCGGCGGTCGGCACTTCGACGGGAACACCGGTCAACACGCCTCGCAGCTGCAGCAGGGGCGCGCTCAGGTGAATCCCGTGACCGTCGAAGGACAGTTCGCGAATCGACTCCTCATGCGCACCGGTGCGCTTTTTCAGGACCGAAATCGCCTTTTTAACCTCCCCTGCATGTTCGAAAAATCTGAGCATGACGATGGAATCGGCCAGGTAGCTTGCGTCCACCGGCGATTGCATGGCGCCCATCATGCCGTTTTGTGCGACGACGATGAACGTAGCGACGCCGCGATTGCTCAAGTAAGCGAGCAGTTCATGCAGCTGCGCCGTGAGAAACCGGTCGGCCGGCATCGCGTTCAAGTATCCATTGAGGCTGTCGATCACGACGACACCCGCGCCGTTCTTTTCGACGCTTTCGCGCACCAGGTGGGCAAATTCACCCGGCGAGATTTCCGCCGGGTCGATCTGCTGCACCATGATCTGACCGGCTCCCAGCCCCTCATTGAACGTGAGACCCAAGCCGCGCGATCGCACCATTGTCGCGGATCTGGTCTCCTCAAACGCGAATACTGCCCCATGGGCGCCGCGCGCGGCTGCCGCTATCGTGAATTGCAGCGCAATGCTGGATTTTCCGCTGCCGGGAGGCCCTACCAGCAACGTGCTCGTCCCGCATTCGACGCCCCCGCCCAGAAGCGCGTCCAAGTCCGCGACCCCGCTTTCAATGACCCGCCGTTCAGTCGCCTCGATGTGACTCCCCGCCGCCAAGCGCGGGAAGACCGTGAATCCGCCTTTGCGCACGACGAAGTCGTGGAATCCGCTCACGAAGTCGCTGCCGCGGAATTTGAGCACCTGCAATTCGCGGCGTGCGCGTCCGTAGGGGGGCGCCCGGTAGTCAAGTGAAATCACCCCATGCGCAATGCTTTGCAGCTGGATATCCCCCACCTCGGCCGTTCGATCGTCCAGCATCAGCACGGTGCAATCGCGGCCGACGAGAAACTGCTTGAACGCAAGAATCTGGCGGCGGTAGCGCAACGAGCTTTGGGCGAGCAGACGCAGTTCGGACAGGGAATCAAAGACCAGCCGGCGTGGATTGACGCGTTGAATGGCCTCGAGAACCATTCGCGTCGTCTCCGTAAGGTCGATCTCGGAGGGGTGGAACATCGTCAGCTCGCTCTCGCCGTCGAATTCGCTTTCGTCGGCTATCAGCTCGACAATCTCGATTCCCGCCAGCGACCACTCATGGGATTGTGCGCCTGCCTTGAGTTCCTCCGCGGTTTCCGACAGCGTGACGTAGAGGCAACGCTCCCCGGCACGTACGCCCTCCTGGAGAAACTGAAGTGCAAGGGTGGTCTTACCGGCACCGGGATTGCCGTCGACGAGATAGAGCCGGGCCGGTATCAGGCCACCGTGCAGAATCTCGTCGAGGCCGGCGATCCCAGTTTTCGCCCGCGCCAGGGCTTGTGTCGACATCGGAGCTTCCTAGTAATGCTATGGGCATTCTTGTAGAGATACTGCAAGACACTAAGGTAAGTTACTTGCGTTTTGACGCCAGAATCCTCCTACGCGGCAACAGCCGGGGCCGCACAGGGCCCCATGAACGCCTGGACCGCCAAGGCAATGCGCGCCCGTCGAGGAATACCCCTGCGTCCTGAGCCGCAGGCTAACGCGAAGGGCCTGTATGCGTGCCGGCCGGGGGGGTCGACGCCAGCGCGTCGGCCAGCGCGTCGGCCAGCGCACGCTGTGTGAAGGGTTTGGCCAGGTGTGCGATGGAAACATCGGCGGCCTGCGGCATTTCCGCGAAGCCGGTCGCCAGAATCACCGGTAGCACGGGGCGCCGCGCCCGGATCTGCTCGATCAACTGAATACCCGTCATCGCCGGCATGGCCTGGTCGGTGATGACGAGTTCAATGGCCGGTGTCGAATCGATCGCTTCCAGGGCGTTCGCGCCCCCATCGACGGCGATCACTTGGTGACCGAGATCCTCCAGCATCGCGGTCACGTTGGCCAACACCAAACTGTCGTCATCCACAGCCAGGATGCGCAGCTGCCGCTTCGGTTGCACCGTTTCGCGCACTTCCGCCGCATCGCGCGGTGCTTTCTTCGCGGTACCTTCGGTTGCCACGGGCAGCCATAGCTCAATGGTTGTTCCCCGCCCTACCACGCTATGCGCCATGAGTTTGCCGCCGGACTGCGCGGTGAGCCCGTCGACCATGGATAACCCCAGGCCAGTCCCTTTGCCGATCCCCTTGGTCGTAAAGAAAGGTTCGGTCGACCGAGCCAGAGTGGCCTCATCCATGCCTTGTCCGGTATCGCTGACCGAAAGGCAAACAAACTGCCCGATTGGCAGGTTGGTCGGATGATCGCTCGTCACGGATTCCTCGGCGATCGAGATCGTCAGCTTGCCGCCCCCGGGCATGGCATCACGGCCATTGATGGCCAGGTTCAGGAGTGCCGTCTCGAGCTGGTTCGCGTCGGTGCGCACCCAGACCGCGTCGCGCGGAAAGCGCGTATCAATCTGGATGGTCGGCCCGAGCGATCGCTCCAGCAGTTCCATCATGTTGTTGACCAAGCCGGCCAGGTCCACGGCCTCGTGTTTCAATTCCTGGCGCCTGGCGAAGGCCAGCATTCGCTGCGTCAGCGACGAGCCGCGCTTGGCGCCCAGCACCGCGTTATCCAGGAGCGCCAGCAGTCGCTGGTCGTTCGGCAGCCGCTTCCTCAAAAGCTCCAGACTTCCCAGAATGGCCATGAGCAGGTTGTTGAAATCATGGGCGGCGCCGCCGGTGAACTGGCCGACCGCCTCCATTTTCTGCGATTGACGCAGTCTCGCTTCCGTGGCGCGCCGCTCGGTGATGTCCCGGGTGATCTTGGCATAGCCGACCAGTGTTCCGCCGATGCGCACGGCATCGATGATCACATTCGCCCAGAAACGAGTCCCATCCTTCCGCATTCGCCATCCTTCCGTCTCCAACCTCCCGTCGCGGGCGGCGGTGCGCAAGCCGGCGGCCGGGATTCCCGCGGCGCGATCCTCCGCGGAGTAAAAGCACTCGAAATTCTTGCCGATGATCTCCGCCGTTTCATACCCCTTGATGCGTCTCGCGCCCGAATTCCAACTGACGATGTGGCCCGTCGGATCGAGCATGTAGATGGCATAGTCGGTGACGCTGTCCACCAGCAGTTCAAAGCTGCGCTCGCTTTTCTGCAGCTGATGGAGCGCATCCTGCAGCTCCCACGTCCGCTCCACCACCTTCTCTTCCAATTCGGTGTTGAGCTGCCGCAGAGCGTTTCCGGATTCTTTGCGGTCGGTCACATCGCGCGTGATGGCGAGTTGGCCCAGCGTTCCGTCACCCAGAGCGATCGGCGCGGCGTGCGTCTCCATGTTTCGGCGGGTGCCCTTGAGGCCGATGATGTCGAATTCCCATTTGAGGCGCTCGCCGGCACAAACGCGTTCGTGATTCGCAAGCCAGGCGGCCCTGTGCTCGGGTGCAATCAAGTCCAAGATGCAGGCGGATTCGACGCTCTTCCAGGACTCGGCTTCGATCATCTTCAAGCCGGCCCGGTTCAATTGCACCAGGCGCCCGTCTCTGGCAACCACTTTGATGCATTCCGGGGTCGTCTCGGTGATGGCACTCAAGAGCTCCGCGGCATCCGGCGGATCGTCGGCGCGTGCATGTCGACCCCGGCCGTGGACGGCTCCAAGCATCTATTCTCCCCGCATCTTGTGCGACATCCAGGGTGCGAATGTACACGTTTTGTGTGCAAATCGCGCCGGGTGCGGCCGGAAAGCTAGCGTAGGAAAGTCCTTACGCTGAGACCCGCCGCTTGCGCGCGCCGTATGCTCGAATCACACTGCGCCATGCGAATCGTCACCTACAATGTCAACAGCATCAACGCGCGGCTGCCGAACCTGCTGCGCTGGCTTTCAGAATACTCACCCGATGTCGTGTGCCTTCAGGAATTGAAGGCGCCGCAGGACAGATTTCCCGAGGCGGCCATTCGGGATGCCGGTTACGGCGTCATCTGGCACGGCCAGAAGAGCTGGAACGGCGTGGCGATCCTGAGCAAGAATGCGCAGCCTGAGGAGATTCGGCGGGTTCTCCCCGGCGACCCCGACGATTTGCATAGCCGATATATCGAGGCCCGGGTCGGCGGCGTCGTGGTTGGATGTCTTTACCTGCCCAACGGCAATCCGGCACCGGGGCCCAAATTCGAATACAAGTTGCGCTGGCTCAATCGTCTCCTCGCCCATGCCGCCGAGCTGCTCCTTTCAGGGGCGCCGGTCGTACTCGCCGGTGATTACAACGTCATACCGACCGAGGCCGACGTCTACAAACCCGAACGGTGGGTCGATGATGCGCTGTTCAGAATCGAGGTTCGCGAGGCGTTCGCGCATCTCACCAAGCACGGCTGGGTCGATTCGGTACGTACCATCCACCCCGGCGAACACATGTACACGTTCTGGGATTTCTTTCGCAACGCCTATGGCCGCGACGCAGGTCTTCGGATCGATCACCTGCTGCTGAGCCCCTCGATAGCCGGCCGGCTGGTCGATGCAGGCGTGTACCGCGAAGTGCGCGGCTGGGATAAAGCGAGCGACCATGCGCCTACCTGGGCGGAACTGAAAGACGCGCCGGCCTGAACCCGGGCCTTTACCAGGCCCCCGCGGGCGGCCTACCGTTCGCGACCCGCTTGCGCCGCTCGCGCCGTGAAAATCACGGTTTGGCGCACACCGGAGCGCGGGCTCAAATCACTCATTACAGTGCACCCACAGACGATGAATCAGCAGCCTGGGGCCTTAAGCCAGGGGGCCGGCGCTGCCGCCGAGGAGCGACAGTGATTTATCGCAGGGTTTTTGTCGAAACTACTTGGAGACTACCGTGACTCACCGATCCATCCTTCGATTTGCCTCTGTCGCGATCTTGAGCCTCACCGCCACTTATGCGCTGGCCGGAGACTTCTTCGAGGAAAAAGGCGTTGCACTGAACAGCTACGACGCGCTCTCCTACTTCACATCCGCGCCGGATCCGATTCCGGGCGTCAAAGAACTGAGCTACGAATACAAGGGCTCGAAGTTCTACTTCATCACCGGCGCGCATATGCGCACCTTTGCGAGCGATCCGGAACGCTACGCCCCGCAGTACGGCGGCTTTGACGCGTATGGCGTCTCGCAGGGCCGCAAGGTTGGCGGGCACCCGCGCGTTTTCGCGGTGGTCGATGGGAAGCTCTACATGTTCAGCGACGTCGAGTCGCGCAAGAACTGGAAGAAAGATGTCCCGGGCAACGTCGCACGCGCCTCGGAGCAGTGGTCGGAGGTATCGAAACTGGTGGCACAGAACCGCTGAGGCAGTTGATCGAGGGTTAGGTTAATCGAGCTTTTCAGGGCCGGCGTCGAGCGCGACGCCGGTCCTGCGCGTTTCAGCGCCCCAAGGCGGGCTGCCGGCGATCAGCCGGACTCTACCGGCCACAGATCTTCCAACACCTCATAGTGGCGAACCTTGTCGTCGTATACGTCGACTGTCGCCAAGGCGCCGGCATCGATGACGGCATTCTCGGGCACGACACCCGCGAAGGCGCGAATGTCATCCAAAGATTTCCAGCGCGTGAGGACCAGGAACTCCATATGGTCGCCGCTTGGCCGCTGACCCAGAAAGCCGCCCAAGAAGCCTTGCACCGTGCGCAGTTCAGGCATGAGCTGACTTCGAAAATACTCGGGATACTTCTCGGCTTCGGATAGCCTGGCGCGGCAACGCCATTCGCGAATGATCATCTGATCCCACCTTGTTCGCGCCGTACCGCTTTGACCCGGGACGGCGCGAGTGATTCCTTTCGTTGCGTGAATATTACAGCTATCCCTGGACTCAGACATGGATTTCCGCGATCAGGGCAAAACCTCTTCGCCGAGATGGCGCCAGGCAACCACCTTTTGTCTTTGTTCCCCGAGCTTTTCGATGCCCAAATGCATGAGATCGCCCGCCTCGAGAAAAAGCGGCTCCGGCTTGTGACCCAGCCCCACCCCGGGTGGGGTGCCGGTAATCAGCAGGTCGCCCGGATACAGGGTCATGAATTGACTCACATAGGCTATCAAGTGCCGTACCGGGAAAATCATTCTCTGCGTGTTGCCTGTCTGCATCCGCCGGCCGTTGAGATTTAAAAACAGCTCCAGCTTTTGCACGTCGCCGACTTCGTCGGCCGTGACCAGCCAGGGTCCCACGGGTCCGAAGGTATCGCAGCCCTTGCCCTTGTCCCATTGCGTGCCGCGCTCCATTTGAAAGGCGCGTTCGGAAACGTCATTGGCCAGTACGTAACCCGCGACACAATCGAGTGCCTGATCTTCGCTGACGTAGCGCGCCGTGCGGCCGATGATGACGCCGAGCTCGACTTCCCAATCACTTTTCACCGAATCCTTGGGCAGCATCACATCGTCATTGGGACCGCTCAAGCAACTGATTGCCTTGGTGAACATGGGCGGCTCTGCGGGAATCGGCAGATGGGCTTCCCGGGCGTGATCGGCATAGTTCAGGCCGATCGCGATGAACTTGCCGATTCCATTGACCGGAACGCCCAGCCGCGGCGTACCCTCGACCCGCGGCAGCGCATCGCAATCCAAGGCCGCAATGCGCGCCAAACTCTCAGGCGTCACTGTTTCGGGGGAAATATCCCGGATGTGGGATGAGAGATCGCGGATCACACCCTGGCTGTCCAGCAGGCCCGGCCTTTCGCCCTTCGGCGGTCCATAACGCAGTAGTTTCATTGAACTCCCTTCGGATCACCCGGTTCTTCGAAATTGCACGCCATCGAACCATAGGAACCTCGGCACCTCGCCCACCCACTCCGAGAATTCGACGACCGCCGGGCTCGAGGGTTTTTCTCCAACCCTGAACAAATGATTGCCGATGGCAGTCAGCGGCTCCGTACCGCCCATCCACAATCGATGCTGGCGCTGGACCACCCGGATGACGCCATTCCAAGGATTCTCCGAGTAATACATCCCCTCGTAGGGGGCCAGTTTCGGCGATGGCCCGAGCCGAACCTGGGCGTCGTATCCCGCACGCGCAAACCAATCAGGCCCGTATGACAACGCGGTGACGGGACGCTTCGATGCGTCAACCGAATCCGCCCCATGAGAATCCGGCGCGCGTTCAAATACAATGGGAAACAGATCGAATCCGGCACGATCCGCGATGAAAGTGCCGTCGTCGGACTGCTGCAGCGGAATCGTGCTTCCATCGCTGATGAGCTTCAGGCGATCGGATTCATTTCTTATTTCAATCCGCCGGCCGTTGCCGCCGGTGTATACGCCGCTGTAGATCTCCGCGGCCTCGACTTTTGCCGCCGCGTCGAACGCCGGCACCGGCGGCGGTTTGGCATGATCCTTTTCTGCGCGCAGCAGCTGAAGTGCGAGCTGCACCACCGGATTGGGCCGATAGCCCAGCTGTGCATTGATGGAGGCGAACGCTCCCAGGCGCGCATCCAAGTCCATGTGGATGGCGGACATGAAGGACACCATTCCGCCCGTATGCCGCAGCCGTACATGCCCGTCGAGCGTATCGACCGCGATTCCGTATCCATAGCCGGCCGCCGGACCGAAGGGCGGCGCGGCTATGTGGCGCGTCGTGAACAGTTTGAAGCTGTCTTCGGAAATGATCCGGCGACCGCCGGCCGCGCCGCGATTGAGAATCATCTGCATGTACAGATTCATATCCTGGGGTGTCGATGCAATCGACCCCGCGGCAAACTCGACGGCCAGGTTGCCCATCGGCACGATGGGTGCGTGGCGCGGGTAGGGCCGATCGTCGTGCAGGGGCACATAGCTTTGGGCAATGCGCGAACGCACCGCGCTGGTGATCGTCGGCGCGGTGTCGAGCATGCCAATCGGCTTCAAAATGCGCTCGCTCAGTGCGGTCGGCCACGGGCGGCCGTCCACGGTTTCGATCAAATGGCCGAGAACATCGTAGCCCCAATTGCTGTAGTGAAATTCCAAGCCCGGTTTCAGTGCCTGCCGGGGCCGCCGCTGCGGTGAGCTTGGAAACAAGGGAGCATCGTCGGGCATGCCGCTTGAATGCGTCAGCAAATGATGTATCAGGATGTCGCCGAAACCGCTTTCCATGGCAAGCCACGGGAGGTAGCCGAGAATCGGCGCCTGCAAGTCGATTTTGCCCTCCTCATGCAGCTGCAGAATGATCAGCCCGACGAACGACTTCGTGATCGACCCGATCTCGAACAGATGCGAGGGCGAGACAGGAATCTTCGCAGCAATATCCACGTAGCCATAGGAGGCGGCCCGGATCGGTCCGTCGGCGCCGGCGAGACCCAGCGTCAATCCGGGAGCATTCATCGCCGCGCAGTAGCCCGTGATGAACTGATCCAAGGTGTGCATCGCGGCCGCGCCCGGTGCCGGCGAGGGGCGCGCCATTGGCGACAGCAATGTTCCCGGGATCGCCGCCAGCAACCCCAGCGCAAGCATGTCGCGCCGGCTCAACGAGTGCATGGCCTGCATGGGCATGGCCTATCGCGGCGCGGGCAGCGGCGGATTGCCGCTGTAGCGCTGGAACCAGCTCATCATATAGAGCTGCGTACGCATCCAATTCGACGGCTTCGATCCGGTGCCGTGGTATTCCTGATCGAAGCGCAGCAATGCGGCGGGGACACCGCGGTACTTGAGTGCCTGGTAGAACTCCTCGCTCTGGGGGATGGGCGTGCGCCTGTCCAGTTCACCGGTCATGATCAGGGTGGGTGTTTTGACGTTGCCGACATGCATGAGCGAGGACTGCTCCAGCCAATCGGTGGGGTCCTCCCAAAATGGCTTCTTGAAAA
>Ga0210393_10000231_pt1 | contig 51897 bp, 53 predicted proteins | sample IncBWC27OmetaG_FD_160068 | JGI IMG/M metagenome (GOLD analysis project Ga0210393, IMG submission 160068) | Forest soil microbial communities from Barre Woods Harvard Forest LTER site, Petersham, Massachusetts, United States - Inc-BW-C-27-O ... | reverse complement strand
GGAAGTGGACGCCTTCGACGATCGCATCGGTCGTGACAACGATGTCGTCACCAAGCGCCTTCAGAACAGCCGCATCGTCAGTCAAGCCGAAGGCGCCAGGATCGGTCGCCAGCGGCTTGAAGTAGCGCGCGATCAGGGAATCCTCGCCGGATGCTGGTGCACCGGGAGCCGTCATCTCAGCCACCAGCCCGCGCGAATTCGCTGGCGCGGAACTGGCGCGCGATCTGATCGAGTACCGCGTTCACCATGCCGGTCTCCTCCGCCTCGACAAAGGCATGCGCGACATCGACATATTCCGACACCACGACGCGGCCCGGCACGTCCTTGCGGTGTTCCAGTTCATAGGCGCCGGCGCGCATCACGGCACGCAAGATGGCATCGATCCGCTTCAGCGGCCAGCCTTTCGACAGCGCCTCGTCGATCAGGGGGTCCAGCTTCGCCTGATCGCGCACCACGCCCGATACCACGTCGCGGAAGAACGCGGCTTCCGCCGGCAAGTACTTGTCGCCTTCGACCTCGTTGCCGAGCCAATGGCTTTCGAACTCGGCGAAAATGTCGTTGATGCCGGCACCCGCAATATCCATCTGATAAAGCGCCTGCACCGCTGCAAGCCGCGCCGCGCCGCGCCGGTTGGCCTTGCGCTCGGGCCCTTTCGCGGGCTTTCGGATCTGGTTTTTGTCGTCGCTCATGATCGCTGCTGACTCAACCGGCGCTTGATCCGCAACATCCCGAGTGCCGCGCGTGCAGCATCGCCGCCCTTGTTGAGTTCGGAGGCGCGCGCCCGTTGCCACGCTTGTGCTTCGGTGTTGACGGTCAAAATCCCGTTGCCGAGCGGGAATTTCTTCGACACTGCAAGATCCATCAGCGCGCGCGAGGACTCAGTTGAGACGATCTCGAAATGGATGGTGTCGCCGCGGATGACGCAACCAAGCGCAATCGCGGCATCGTAGGGCTTGCCTGTCTTTTCGGCGGCTTCGAGCGCAATCGCGATCGCGGCGGGAATTTCCAGCGCGCCGGGCACCGTGATCACGTCGTGGTTGACGCCGGCCGACTTCAGCTCGGTGACCGCGCCTTCAAGCAGTGCATCCTGAATGTCGTCATAGAACCGCGCTTCGACAATCAGCGCGCGTGCGCCGGAAATGTCGGTTGGGTCTTTCAACGGTGCGCGCCGCGCGTCAGCCATTTGTCTTGCCAATCAGAATGGAATTGAGCCGCTTTTAGGCGCAGTCATGAGTAAAGCCAAGACCGCGCCCTCACTTCATTTCCGTCAACCGCGCCGCATAGCGCGCCATCAAATCGACTTCGATATTGACCTCGCTGCCCACCCGCCAGGACGACAAGGTCGTAACGTTAAGCGTGTGCGGGATGATCAGCACGGAAAAGGCCGTATCCTTGACCGTATTGACGGTGAGCGAGACGCCATCGAGCGTAATCGAGCCTTTGGGGGCGACGAAGCGCGCCAGTTCCCGCGTGGTGTTGAGCTCGAACCGCGCCATATCGGGCAGATCCTCGCGGTTGAGGATCGTTGCGACACCATCCGCATGTCCGGCGACGATATGACCGCCAAGCTCGTCGCCGATCTTCAGTGCCCGTTCCAGATTGAGCCTGGTGCCGACAGCCCAGTGCTTCGCCGTGGTCAGCGAAAGCGTCTCGGCAGCGGCATCGACGTCGAACCAGGTCTTGCCGTGCGCCACGCCGGAAGCGACCACCGTCAGACAGACGCCGTTGCAGGCGATCGAGGCGCCGTCGGCGATGGTCGTACGATCATAACGGCAGGCGATACGCAGCCGATGCAACTGCCCCTGCGCTACCGCCGTCAGGCTTTCAATCTCGCCGATATCGCTGACAATGCCGGTAAACATTCAGGAACGCTCGTAAACGGTAAGAGTGTCGGTACCGAGGCTTTCGCTAGCATGAGCGCGAAAAGCCGACGACTGGGTAATTGCGCTCAACGGCATTGCATCCAGCGCCGCCACGCCGTCAGCGCCGATCGCGTCGGGGCCTTGCAGCAGCCAGAATTCGTCGACCAGGCCTGCGGCGACGAAAGAGGACGCTACGCGTGCCCCGCCTTCGACCAGAAGCCGAGTGATGCCCCGTTCCGACAGGGCATGCAGCGACGCCGGCAGCTCCAATCCGGTTGGCGTCGACGCCACGCGGATGATTTGCGCGCCGGCAGCCCCGAGCATCGCCGCCGCGGGCGCCTCGGCCAAATTCGATGTCACCACCCAGAGCGGTGTGCTGCGCGCTGAATGGACCAGACGGCTCGTACCCGGCATCCGCAATGCGCGATCCAGCACGACTCGCACCGGCGAGCGTGCTTCCATGCCCGGCAGGCGGCAAGTCAACAGCGGATCGTCTGACAAAACGGTTCCGATCCCGACCAGAATGGCGTCGCATTGCGCCCGCAACAGATGCATGCGCGCTTTGGCGAGCTCGCCCGAAATCGCCACCGGTTTGTGGCCGCTAGCCGCGATCTTGTCGTCGGAGGAGACCGCAAGTTTCAGGATCACATGCGGACGGTGCTCGCGGACGCGCCAGAAATGCCCCGCATGGGCGTGCGCCGCCTCCACCGCGCAAAGCCCGACATCGACCTCAATCCCGGCATTCCGTAGCTTCGCATAGCCCTGCCCCGCCACTTCCGGATTGGGATCCTCGATCGCCGACACCACGCGCTGGATGCCCGCGGCAATCACGGCATCGGCGCAAGGCGGCGACTTGCCGACATGCGAACAGGGCTCGAGCGTCACATAGAGCGTGGCGCCGCGCGCCGCGCTGCCTGCCTGCGCCAGCGCCACCGGCTCGGCGTGCGGACGGCCGCCCGGTTGCGTCCAGCCGCGGCCGACAATGACGCCGTCCTTGACCACCACCGCGCCAACGGCGGGGTTGGGATGCGTGCGTCCCAAGCCGCGCCGGCCAAGCGCCAGCGCGAGCGCCATGAAGCGCCGGTCGGCTGTCTTTGATTCCATCGCGCTTCCGGCTGACTGCTCTTCCGCGCCGGGGAAGATCATTTGCGTAACAAGGCGATCCGTGCGTCGTCGTCGCCGGAGAGTTCGCCGAGCACCGCCTCAAAATCCTTGGCCTCGCGGAAATTGCGATAGACGGACGCAAAGCGCACATAGGCGACATCGTCGAGCTGGCGCAGATGCTCCATCACGATCTCGCCGATCGCTTCCGAAGAAACCTCCGCCTCCCCGCCGCTCTCGAGCTCACGCACGATGGCGGAAACCATCTTTTCCACCCGCTCCGGATCCACCGGGCGCTTACGCAAGGAGATTTGCAGCGACCGCACCAGCTTGTCGCGGTCGAACGGCACCCGGCGGCCGTTGCGCTTGATGACCGTCAATTCGCGAAGCTGCACGCGTTCGAACGTGGTGAAGCGGAAATTGCAGGCGATACATACGCGCCTGCGCCGGATCACGGCAGAATCTTCCGTGGGACGGGAGTCCTTCACCTGCGTATCGAGACTGTTGCAGCTTGGGCAACGCATGCGGTGGAGACCTTACTGATAAATCGGAAAACGATCGGTTAGCGCCTTGACCCGTTCCTTCATCGCCGATTCCACGAGTGGCGCAGAACCGTCCTTGGATTGAGCGACCGCATTCAGCACCTCGGCAATCATGCCGCCGACCTGCTTGAATTCGGCAACCCCGAAGCCGCGCGTGGTCGCGGCCGGCGTGCCCAGGCGAAGGCCGGAGGTGACGAACGGCTTTTCCGGATCGAAGGGAATACCGTTTTTGTTGCAGGTGATGGCGGCCCGCACCAGCGCCTTCTCCGAGACGTTGCCCTTCAAGCCTTTGGGCCTGAGATCGACCAGCATCAGATGGTTGTCGGTGCCGCCGGAGACAATATCGAGACCCTCGGCACGCAAGGATTCCGCCAGCGCCTTGGCATTTTCGACGACGTTTTTGGCGTAGATCTTGAAATCCGGGCGCAGCGCTTCCGCAAAGGCCACCGCCTTCGCCGCGATCACGTGCATCAACGGACCGCCCTGGAGGCCGGGGAAAATCGCCGAATTGAATTTCTTGGCGAGCGCCTCGTCATTGCACAGGATCAGGCCGCCGCGTGGACCGCGAAGCGATTTGTGTGTGGTGGTGGTCGTCACGTGCGCGTGCGGCACGGGCGAGGCATGAACGCCGCCGGCCACCAGCCCTGCGAAATGCGCCATGTCGACCAGGAGATAGGCGCCGACGTGATCGGCGATTTCGCGAAACCGCTTGAAGTCCCAGGGGCGCGAATAGGCCGAGCCGCCGGCAATGATTAGCTTGGGCTTCACCTGCTCGGCTTGTTTTGCGACCTCATCCATATCGATGAGATGGTCGTCGCGGCGCACGGTGTAATGCGAGGCCTTGAACCATTTGCCGGACATGTTGACCGGCGAGCCGTGCGTGAGATGTCCGCCGGCGGCGAGATCCAGCCCCATGAAGGTATCGCCGGGCTGCAAGAGCGCCAGGAACACGGCCTGATTCATCTGGCTGCCGGAATTGGCCTGCACGTTGGCGAAGCCGGCGCCAAACAGCTTTTTGGCGCGCTCGATCGCGAGCGTCTCCACGACGTCCACCCATTCGCAGCCGCCATAGTAGCGGTTGCCTGGATAGCCCTCGGCATATTTGTTGGTCAGCACCGAGCCCTGCGCTTCGAGCACGGCGCGGCTGACGATGTTTTCCGACGCGATCAGCTCGATCTCGTGACGCTGGCGGCCGAGTTCGCCGGAAATCGCGCCTGCGATCTCGGGATCGGCTTCCTTGATCCCTGCGGTAAAGAACGCATTGGGCGTCGAAGCAGACTTGGCGATGCTGGAAGAGGAGCTCATCGGCGAAATATCTCCACCGCCGCGACCAGATGCGGTGTCGCGGTCGGTCCGTTGTGGCGGTCAAAAGGGTGCTCGCGGGATACCATATCAGCCGGCTACGGCCAAGTGGTTGCGGTACGGACCTGATATTTATGCAAGATATGGTGGGGATAGCAGAAAATCGCACCCCACCCCCCGGTCCCTGCCAACGGTAAGACCTGACGTTCCGCGGCTCCAATGCCCGGGTCCCGGTTAGGCTCGCCCTCAAATCGGAGGGTGCGGGGAATGCCGGGCGCACGGAATAGCGTGGATACGGTGAATGTTTGCGATGCGGCAACGACAAGGCGAGCCTGCTACCTGGCTTCAGGCACCGACGCGGGATTTAAGAACAACTCAGACAAGCTTCTGATCAATTCGGAAGCCTTTGGCGCCTCGAGCCCCAATCGAGCGCACAGCAATACTTTGACCGATGGCAGCGCCGGAAGATAGCTTTCCTCGGCGCGAACGAGAGCGCGCGGCAATTTGCTCGCGGGAATCGACGTGAACCCCAGGCCGGCTTCAACCGCGCCGATCCGCGCATGATAGTCCACACTGTTGAACACGATTTTATAGGATATTCCGAGCTTGATCAGCGTCGGAATCATCCAGTCGTCGCCTGGATAGGTCAGGATCGGAAGCGGGGCGCCGGGGCTCAAGACGAAATTTTTCGCCCGCACCCACACCAAGCGTTCATCGCACTCATTGACGACCATCTGATCGACATCGGGATCCAGCCGATGGTTTCGGTAGATACAGGCGATGTCGATATATCCTTCGACGAGGCCCCTGCCGATCGACGTGGAATCCTCTGTGTGGATAAAGACGTCGGCGAGGCTCTCCGGCGTCTGACGCTCGATGAACTCATTGACCAACAGGGTGCTTAACCCGAGCCGCAGCGGCTGCGGGCCGAAATTGTTGCCGCCAAGCCGTAACAGCTGATCGTTGGCTTCAAGGATGATGCGGGCCTGCCGCAACGCGAGCTTACCCAATTCCGTCGTCGTCGTGCCGTTGGCGGTTTTCACAAATAGCGAACCGCCGACTAGGTTCTGCAGCCGCTTGATCTGCGAGCTGATGGCCGGCTGACTCAAGCCAAGACGCTCGCCCGCCTTGGACAGACTCCCGGTTTCAGAAATGGCGACGACGGTTCGGACGATCTCAATGGGAATATTGACGTGTTGATTTCGCCTGTACATCAGGGGGCTTCCTCCGAAGCTGACCTAAGGCAATCACTCCATTTCCACCTATCGAGGGCTCAAAGCCCCAGGCCCAGATGGCCACCATAGGTTGAATTACATTGGTGATCGTATCGAGATCAAAGGTTCAAGAGACATCAATGTTTCTGATTACCTCAAATGTTTCTGATTACCTCATAAGAGGCGCGCTTCCCCCGCGACCCGAAGACGCGGGACCGAAGTTGCCGCCGTACGAGACGCAGTGCAACACGCCCTGGGGATGCAGGATTGACGGCGGCCGAGAACGTGCCTTGCAATGGCGGGGTCGATTCCTTTTCGCATCTGCCACCAGATGACCACTGTACAAAAGGACGGCTGCGCGGAGCGAGCCGCGTCGGCTCAGCTGACGCCGTCGCGGTTGTAGATGTCGTCGCGGAATTGCACGACGCCGTCCGGCGTCGCCCACGCGGTCACATAGACCCAATAAAGCGGCAACGGCTTTGCGACTTTGGCGTCCTTGCGCTCGCCGGATTTGATCACGTCGTCGATCTCGGTCTTCGACCAGCCCGGCGTCTCCGCCAGAATCCAGTAGACGAGCTCGCGCACATTCTGCACGCGCATGCAGCCCGAGGAGGCAAAGCGGAAATCCTCGCCGAACAGATTCTTCGATGGCGTGTCGTGCATGTAGACGCCGTCGGGACTGGGGAAATTGATCTTGAGCGATCCGAGCGAATTGAAATCGCCGGCATCCTGCTTGAATTTGTAATTGACCGCTTCGGTCGAATACCAGTCGATCTGCGACGGTTGCAGTTCGTTGTTCTTGGGATCGAAGATGCGGATGTGGTTTTTGGTGAGATAGTCGGGCTCGGCCTGCATCTTCGGAATCAGATCCTTGCGGATGATCGATACCGGCACGGTCCAGAACGGGTTGAAGTTGATCTGGGTGATCTTGGTTCGAAGATCCGGCGACGGCCGGTCCGGCTTGCCGGCAACCGCGGTGTGGCGCGTCACCGCCACGCCATTCTCGATCGCCTCGATCTGGGCTGCGGGAATATTGGCAACGACAATGCGGTTGCCGAGATTACCGGTGAGCGCTTTCAGCCTGACCGCATTGGTGCGTAGCTGCGCGAGCCTTCGATCCGCCGAAACGTTAAGCGCATGCAAGGTCGCCTCATGCACCACGCCGTCCGAATGCAGTCCGTGGCGCACCTGAAAACGGCGCACGGCGGCATCGACATAGGAATCGAACACCTGCGGGTCACCGGAATTAAGCTCCAGGTCGCCCGCAATCGACAGCCGCCGGCGCAGGGCCGGCACGCCCGGACCCTTCGCGCCGACGCGCAAGCCATCTGCCGAAGGCGGAACGTCAGGCCACCCGCCCTTGGCGACAATGGTCTCGTATTGGGCGATAGAGGTCTGCGTGGTTTCCGCGGTCGAGGGGGACAGCGTCGGCAGTGACTTTTTCGGCAGGCGGACGTTGCGCGAAGAGTTATCGAAACCGCTGCCGAGCCCGTTCTCCTGATTTTCCCGCATCAGCTCGTCGAGCATCTGATCGGAGGTTTGCCCTTCGGCCGCTCGCGCGGCGCGTGCAAATGCGCCCGCCGCGAGCCCGGTGGCGGCGGTTGTGAAGAAAGATCGTCGGGTGATCGCGCTCATAGGTTGAATTGTCCCTGCGCTTCTCATAGCAAACCCCGCCCGCAGCGATAAGGCTGCAAACTCCCTCAATCGCAAATACGTGAAGGGCGCGAAGGACAGTACCGCCGATCTGAAATCCCTGCACCGCAAGCGGCGAGTTCGATCAGGGACTTCAGATCGATAAAGCGGTACTAGGCTCAATGAGTTTGCTGGTGCCCATTGCTTTCCGAAGTTCGTGAAAGGTGAGTGCTGCGATGGAGCACGAACTTCGGAAAGCGGGCAACAGTTGCGCTCAGCCGCAGCTCTTGATGTCGTTGGCGAGGCTCCAGGTCTCCTTGGTCCTCAGATTCATCGTCCGGTAAACCCGGCCCCGAAGGTCTTTGGGACATTCCTTGGGGACCTCGACCAGGCACATGTTGACCTTGTCGAAGACCTGGGATTTGACAATGGAATTCTCCCGCTTGAGCGAGACCTGAACGCCCGAATTCGAGAACCTGACGATGGTGCCGGGATCGGCGCCCTTTTTGGCGCGCGCACTCAAGTCGTCGCCATACCGATCAGTGATGGAGGTGATCGTCGTCTCGGCACACTCGCCCACCTTGCTCGGCAATTGCGAAATGCGCTCGGTACCCGGCATCACCTCATCGTCCACGGGATCGGGCGCCGGCTCCCACCGGTCAGGCGGCGCGGTGCCGGGATTGATCCGCTCCTTGGTCGGCGGCGTTTGATCGGCAAACGAGGTCAGAAAGCTCGGCTGCGAGCAGCCGGCAACAGCAACGAGCGACAACAGACCCAACAGGCGCAAATGGTTCATGCGAGGTGACTGCATCAGTTTGCAAGCCGGCCAATGCCGCCCTTCGCTACCGAGCGCCTGAACGTACGATTCACAAAAAAACTCCTTAGCCCTTCGATGCGCCGTCATATCGCCGGATCGCGCGCCGAAGCCTTGTATCCGGGATCAGAGACAGGCGATAACGCCTAATTCGGCAATTTTAAGGGCGCAGTCAAACAACTCGCCCGGACAATCGTTCGAGCGAGTTGTGCTTTATCAGAGCTTTTCGGAAAGCAGAAGTTTAAGGCTTACAGGCCGGTGTAGCCGGCCTTGACGGGATCGCTTGATCCGTCGAGCTCGCGCAGATAAGTGAGCCCGCATACCGTCAGGCGATGCATGTCTTTCTCGCCGGCCTCGAACAGGGTCGTGACATATTCGGTCACCTTGGCACGCGCTTCGGCGCTGGCGGCCGCTGACCGGTTCAACAGCAGATCATAGGTCATCATGATACGATCGATGGCGGCTTCCATGAATTCCTCGTGTTCTGGTTCAGTCGGTGCGGATTGACCTTCAGACGCCTTCCAGCGCCTCGAACTGAGCGATCGCCCTGTTGGCGAGCCTGATCTTGTTGTATTCGCCGCGCTCGAACAGCTTGATGATGATCGCAAGCAACCGCTCGTCGGTCGCAAACGTGTCGGAGATGGCGCCGGTCCGGCACAAGTAGTTGGCCGCGATCGCGTAGGCGTCGCTGACCACTCCGACGTTCATGACCCGTAGTCCGCGCTCGACGAGCATCGCTATTCTCCGATACCGCTCGTTAAGTACGCTGGACTTCAAAAGTTCCATTTTCAGTCTTGTCATTTTGCATGCGTAAAACGACAAAACGCACCGGTTTCGGAAAATTCCGAACCGGTGCGTCTTAGGGGAAGGTTCTTACAGTCCGTCAAGGCTGCCGGTCTTCTTCGTGGCCGGCTTGGCCCAAACAGAACTTAAAGCGGTATCAGAGCCGATAGAGGATCTGATCGGTCCAGAACCGTTCGAGGCGATGCAGCGACTTGTTCAGCGTCGCGAATTCCTCGTTCGAGATGCCGCCGACCTGCTCGACGGTCTTGACGTGCTTCTGATAGAGAGCATCGACGATGCGGCGGATTTCCTGGCCCTGCGGGGTCAGGCGAATGCGGACCGAACGGCGATCGACGCGCGAACGCTGATGGTCGAGGAAGCCGAGTTCGACCAGCTTCTTCAGATTATAGGAGACGTTGGAGCCGAGATAGTAACCGCGCGTGCGCAGTTCGCCCGCGGTCAGCTCCTTGTCGCCGATGTTATAGAGCAACAACGCCTGCACCGAATTGATATCGGCACGGCCACGACGATCGAATTCATCCTTGATGACATCGAGCAGGCGGCGATGCAGCCGCTCCACCAACGTCAAAGCTTCGAGATAGAGCGGCTGAACCGGAGTTTGCCCCGGCGCGCGCTCGACGGCTTCCGCCGCCGTTGCAACGGCTTTCATCATGACACTTCCCCTGTTGTCGTTTTATCGACTTATTCGACGAAACTTTTGTCCCGCCTGATAGCCGCAACTTAAGGGGTGCGTTTGAAGATCAGCTTAAATAAGAGAATAAAGAGATCATGAATTTAAGAGAGTGAATCGTGGATTAAGCCTGCAATATAAGGGCTTTTCGCAACCTTTCATTGACGATGGTGCGTACCCGTTCACGCTTCGTCTGGACACGCTGTCACATATGGAAACAGCCTGGACCAAACCGGAAAGGCTTGCGTAACAGGTGTGGCCGAGGGGTGCACGGTGACCAAATCGTTACCGCGATTTTCAGTGTTTATGGGGGTCGCTCGCGGGCGGCCATCCACGCCAGCGCCAGGTAGGCCGTCAGCATCACCGCTTCGGCGACGACGACCGCAAGGCTGCCGCCATAGATCGCGGGAAACATCAGTTCGATCACCGTCATCGAGACGACAGTGATCAGCCACACCACCGCACCCCATGGCGTCGCCAGCCAAAGCCCGACCGCGGCGACGAGCTCTATCACGGCGAAATAGACGGTTGAGGCCTGCCATGCGAGCGACTGGTTCTCGAAGGCCTCTTCTTCGCCGCCGACAAAACCTGTGACCTGCGCCCAGTGATAAAGACCCTTGGCGACGGAGACCACCGCCATGATCCGCAGGAAGAGAACCAGCCGGCGCGTCCAGACATTATCGCCGGATTCAATGCGCTCCGACGATATCGCTTCGACCGATATCGCATGGTCTCGAGAGGAATCGCGCGTATCTGACATCGGTTGTGTTGCCGGCCGGCCTTGAGATGTGGAATTTGGGGCGAATTGTCAGGGATTGCTGTTTTCGAGGTCAGTCATGACCCCTCGGCGCGGCAAAATCAATTGGGGGCTCGAGCCGCCTCGGTGACGAAAGCGCGACAAAGTGCTACGGTTACCCACAGCCAATAGCCAGCCGTTCCGGGAGACAACATCAAATGGCGATCAAATTTGGGCGTCCGATCGAAATGCGCGACACGCCGCGCCGTGAGGCCACCCTCTCCGCCCCGAGCCTTGATCTCGCCATCCGCCCCCGCCGCAACCGCAAGGCGGAGTGGGCGCGCCGCATGGTGCGCGAAAACGTGCTCACGACCGATGATCTGATCTGGCCGCTGTTCGTCTCGGACGGTCACAACAAGCGCACCGCGGTCGCCTCGATGCCGGGTGTCGAGCGGCTCAGCGTCGATCAGGCGGTGCGCGAGGCCGAACGCGCGGTCAAGCTCGACATCCCCTGCATCGCTTTGTTTCCCTATACCGATCCGAACCTGCGCGACGATCAGGGTTCGGAAGCGGTCAACTCCGACAATCTCGTCTGCCAGTCAGTGCGCGCGATCAAGAAGGAATTCCCCGGACTCGGCGTGCTCTGCGACGTCGCGCTCGATCCCTATACCAGCCACGGCCATGACGGGCTGCTGGAGGACGGCAAGATCCTCAACGACGCCACGGTGGCGGTGCTGGTGCGGCAGGCGCTGGTGCAGGCGGAAGCGGGATGCGACATTATCGCGCCGTCGGACATGATGGACGGCCGAGTCGGCGCGATTCGCGAAGGGTTGGACGCAGCCGGGTTCCTCGACGTGCAGATCATGTCCTATGCGGCGAAATACGCCTCCGCCTTCTACGGTCCGTTCCGTGACGCCGTGGGATCGGCGAAGACGCTCAGCGGTGACAAGCGCACCTATCAGATGGACAGTTGCAATTCGAACGAGGCGCTGCGCGAGGTCGAACTCGACATCGCCGAGGGCGCGGACATGGTGATGGTCAAGCCTGGCATGCCCTATCTCGACATCCTGCGCCGGGTCAAAGACACCTTTGGCATGCCAACCTTCGTCTATCAGGTGTCCGGCGAATACGCGATGCTGATGGCGGCGATCGGCAATGGCTGGCTCGACGGCGAGCGGACGATGATGGAAAGCCTCACCGCGTTCAAGCGCGCCGGCGCCGATGGCATTCTGACCTATTTCGCGCCGCAGGCGGCGGAACGGCTGAAGAAGGGCGCTAGAGCATGATCCGGAAAAGTGGGAACCGGTTTTCCGAAAAGATCATGCTCATCACGCCTTAGCGAGCAGGCTTGGTCGCCGGCAGCCGCGGCGCCAAAGCAATGGCGAGCGGCAAGATGACGGCGGCGGTTATCGCCGTCGCGATGATCGCAGCATGTGCGCCCACGGCGTCACCCAACACACCGAACAGAATAGGCGCGGTTGCGCTAGCGCCGATCGTGCCGGTGTAGAAAATGGCGAACGCCTTTTCAGTGCGGCCGGCCGGCGCCAGTTCCGGCACAGTGCCATACAGCACCGAGGACGTGCCGTTGAGCAGCAGCCCGACAACGGGCAAGAGCACCAATATCCCGGCAAGCGGCAATACCAGAACGGCCAGGATCGCGAACGCCGTGCCGGCCTCGGTCAGGAGCACCGTGGCCAGCACGCCTAATCGTGCCCCCAACCAGCCGCAGGCAAATTTTCCGGCCGCGCCACCGATGAACACCAGTGCGAGCGCCTGGCCGATCGTCGAGAGCGACGCGCCCTGCTCTTGCAGCAGGAACGGCAGGAAGGTCAGAAATCCCATGCGGACGCTGGAATCGAGCATCCCCACAGTCAGCAGCAGGGCGAATCCGCCGCGCGCCTCCGATGGGCCATGTGCAGCTTTCGCTTCCGACGCGACCGGCCGCAGGTTCGCCGGCAGGAAGATCGCAACCGCGACCGCAACGATCACGCCAAGCGCGGCGACAGCCCACAGCATGTGATGCCAGGACATCAGCGCCAGCAAAAGCGCGGCGCCGCTCGGGATCGCGGCCTTGCCGATATCGCCGGCGAAATTGTAGGTGCCGAGAGGACCGCGTGCATCGCCCTGATAGGCGCGCGAGACCGCGGCCGACGCGATCGGGTGCTGCGTAGAGAGCCCGCATCCGACCACGACCAGCGCGACGCATAGACCGATAAGCCCTGCCGAATAGCCGGCGATCACGTAGCCAATCGCTGCCAATGTGGTGCCGAGCGCCAGCGTGGTGCGCCCGCCAATGTGTTCAGCGACCCGGCCCATCGGCACTTGCAATCCCGCCATGGAAGCGGCGGCCAGCCCGCGCAGAAACGCAAGCGCACCGTAGCCGATCGCGAACTCGGCCTGCCATATCGGGAGCAGGAGGTAGATCAGGTCGGTGTAGCCGTCGTGCAAAGCGTGCGCGGCGCAGGCGGTCCAGAGCGTCCGTATCCGAGACGGGACTGCCTGCGCTTCTATGTTTGCGGTGTTCGCGCCTAACGTCGTCACAGGGAGAATTCCTCCCACGGCAGGCCCTCGAGCCTGCCATTTCCAATGCTTTCCAAGCTGGCATAGCCCGCTGGCGGCAGACCTTCAACTGAGCTATTTTCTCCTTGGACGGGAGAAAAAGTCACCCTTGGAAAATCACCTCGGAAAGTCAGCCTTGGCCAACGAACACGAATTACCCCTGAATGCGATCAGAGCTTTCGAGGCCGCCGCCCGGCGCGGCAGCTTCGTGGAGGCCGCGAAGGATCTGCACGTGACGCATTGGGCGATCGGCAAGCAGATCAGGCTTCTGGAGGACTGGCTCGGTGTGCCCTTGTTCCAACGACTGACGCGCGGCGTCGCGCTGACGGACCAGGGCGCGGACCTCCTGACGGATGTCACCTCCGCGCTTTCGCGCCTGACCTCGGCGACGGGCCGATTGAGAGGACCTGATCCGGCGCGCCGGGTGTCCGGCGTCGTGCGCGTCAACGTGTTGCCGAGCGTTGCCTTGCGTTGGCTGCTGCCGCGCCTCCCGGAATTCCAGGAATCCTTCGCGAATGTCGAGGTCAAGGTGTCTACGACCTCGCGCAAGCTTCGCTACGTCGGAACCGCCTTCGACATCGGCATACGCTCGGGCGTCGAGCACGGGGTAGGCATTCAATGCGAGACCTTGATGCCGGACCGGCGGCTCCCGGTGTGCGCCCCGCGGATTCTGCGCGATCGCCCGATCGAGACCGCGCACGATCTACGACGGCATACCCTGCTGCACTCCACGACGACACGATCCGCCTGGGCGAAATGGTTTTCGGCGGCGGGGGCTCCGGGCCTGGTGCCGGCGCGGCACCTTGAGCTTGACCACACCTATCTTCAGCTTCAGGCCGCCGTGGATGGCCTCGGCATCGCCTTGGGATCGCTTCCCTTGATTGAGGCCGATATCGCGGCGGGCCGCCTCGTGTGCCCGCTTGCGGCCCCCGAACTACGGGATGACGACTATCAACTCATCATCGCCGAGGATCGCCACCGCGATCCCGCGATCAAAGCCTTCCGAAGCTGGATTCTTGCAGCCGCGAAGGACTCGGCGAGCACCGAGAATGCGTCGCGCTACCGGCACTCAAGGGAGTCCCGGCGTCAACAGGCCAAGCGTTGACAACGATAGCCGGTAGCCGAGGCTCTCGAACAGCACGGCTACAAGGCTTACCAAGCGAACGCCGCGGGTCTAAACTCCTCGCATGCGCGCTTTCGTTCTCTCAGGCTATGGCGGACCTGAACACGCGGCGTTGAGCGACGTGTCGCAGCCCGTGCCGCGAGCCGGCCAGATACTTGTTCGTGTCCATGCCGCTGGGCTCAATCCGGTCGACTACAAGACCCGCGCGGGCGCGCTGAAGATCATTCACCGCTATCCGCTACCAATTGTCATGGGCAACGAATTGTCCGGCGTTGTCGAAGCGGCCGGCGACGGGGTGACGCGCTTTGCCAAAGGCGACCGCGTGTTCGCACGCGTCGACAAAAAGATCATGGGCGCCTTCGCCGACTACGCCCTGGTTCACGAGGATCACGCAGCGCAAATGCCGGCGTCTCTGGATTTCCTATCAGCGGCGGCCGTGCCGCTCGCAGGCCTCACCGCGTTGCAGGCATTGCAGGACGAGTTGGACGTGAGCACCGGCGATCGCATTTTCATTTCCGGCGGCGCCGGAGGCGTCGGCACCTTCGCGATCCAGATTGCCAAGCACCTGGGTGCGTATGTCGCGACGACCGCGTCACCGCGCGGCGAAGCGCTCGTCAAACGGCTCGGCGCCGACCTGGTGATCGACTACACGCGCGAGCATTTTGAGGACAGACTATCAGACTACGACTACGCCTTCGATCTCGTCGGCGGTGACACCCTGGCGCGACTATGGCCGGTGCTCAAACGTGGCGGACGCGTCGTCTCGATCGCCGGCATGCCTGAGCCCATGACGGCACGAAAGGATCTGGGAGGCGGTAACGCCCTTGCCGCGCTGTTCTGGATGGCGAGCCTGACCACGCGGTTGCGAGCGGCACGCAACGGCGTCAGCTATCGTTATCTGTTCATGCACCCGAGCGGCACGGATTTGGCCTATCTCGCCTCGCTCATCGAGGCCAGAAAGCTTGAAGTCGTGATCGACCGTGTCTTCCCGTTTGCCGAGGCCAGGGAGGCGATGGCCTATCTGGAGGCCGGCCACGCCAAAGGTAAAGTCGTGCTGGCAATGTGCTGACCGCAGGTTCGTGCGGCCAAACAACGCCACTCTGTCAATTTATGACGATTGGCAAAGTCGGGAACTCTTGTATCTGCGCGGCCCATTCCCATGTCCTGTCCGACTTCCCGGGAGGACGGATCATGTCGTACAGCGGTTCTGGAAATACCGGCGGCGCGTCTGATGCTGGCGGCGCTTATGGTCCTGGCGGGGCCTGGCGTAACGACGGCGGGGTTCCGCCCCACGCCTTCGATCCGGACCTCGAGCCGGAATTGTTTCGCGGCGTGGCGACGCGGCGGGTGTTCGCGTTCCTGATCGACCTTGTGGTGCTGTCGGTACCCGTCATCTTCGGTTACGTCTTTATCGCGGTTTTCGGGCTCCTGACGCTCGGACTGGGCTGGGTCCTGTTCTGGCTGGCATGGCCGGCCTCGGTGATCTGGGCCATCGTCTATTACGGCGCATCCCTCGGCGGCGCGCATTCCGCCACGCTGGGCATGCGGGTGATGGATCTGGAGCTGCGCACCTTTTACGGCGCCCCCGGCTATTTCGTGCTGGGAGCCATGCACGCGGTGCTGTTCTGGGTGTCCGTATCGTTTCTGTCGCCGCTGGTGGTGCTGGTCGGGCTTTTCAACGGCCGCCGCCGTCTTTTGCACGATATTGTGCTGGGAACCGTGATCATCAACAACTCGGTGCGCAGCCCGATCGGCCAGCCGGCGCGGACTTTTTGATAGCCGGTGGACTGCATTTGACGTTCGCTCGACACTTTGCCGCGAGTCCGTCAAGCGAACGTCAAATGCAAAACTCCACCGGAAACCTATATTTGCTGGTGGTCCTTTAATTCCGGCATTCGCGAAAGTGGCCGCTGAGGGGGCCTGCGGATGCTGGAATTGGACCACTGGTCGGAAATCCGCCGACACAGACGGCACAGGCAAACGGTTTGCAAACCAATTGACCGTTAGGCTTGGCGGCGCGATGCTGCGTTTGGCTCGTACGCCTCGCTTTTAGGACCGACGACATCCCGTGACCCAGCATTCGCGTGATACCCCGCAATTCTATCTGACGGCGCCCTCGCCCTGCCCCTATCTGCCCGGGCGGCACGAGCGCAAGGTGTTCACGCATCTGGTGGGCGACAAGGCCGGCGACCTCAACGACCTCCTGACCCATGGCGGCTTCCGGCGCAGCCAGTCGATTGCCTATCGCCCGGCCTGCGACCAGTGCCGCGCCTGTGTCTCCGTCCGCGTCGTCGCCAACGAGTTCCGGCCCTCACGCAATTTCCGCAAGATCATGGCCCGCAACGCCGATATTGTCGGCGAGCAGCGCAGCGCCGTGCCGACGTCCGAACAATATTCGATCTTCCGCGCCTATCTGGACCAGCGGCATCGGCATGGCGGCATGGCCGACATGACCGTGCTGGATTACGCAATGATGGTGGAAGACAGCCACGTCGAAACCCGCATCATCGAATACCGCCGCCGAGGCGTCGATACCGCCATCAATGGGCGCGGCAACGAACTCGTCGCGGTGGCGCTGACCGACGTGCTCTCCGACGGGCTGTCGATGGTCTATTCGTTTTTCGAACCGTCCGAGGAAAACCGTTCGCTCGGCACATTCATGATCCTCGACCACATCAACCGGGCGCGAAGGCAAGGATTGCCTTACGTCTATCTCGGCTACTGGATCGAAGGCTCGAAGAAGATGGACTACAAGGGACGCTTCCTGCCGCAGCAGCGGCTCGCGCCCTCCGGCTGGATACGCATCGACGCCTCAGGCGAAATGCTGAGCGAGCCGCAGGACTGAACGAACGGTATTGTTCGATTGATTCTGGTCTTTTGTTTTGACGCGTTTTCTTCACGCGAACCGGTTCCCACTTCGCTCGAAAACGCTATGGCCGGTTATTTCTTAACCGGCGCGTAGAAGGTGCCTTCGACCTCGCAGATATCGTCGCCGTTGAGCCGGTGCACTTCGATGATGGTGCGCGGCGGATAGGGCCCCTTCCCCCAAAACTCTTCCTGGATCTTGTTCACGATCGGACGGAAGCGGTACATGTCGGTCACGTAGACGACGAGGCGCGCGGCATCCCGCAAGGTCGCGCCTTCGGATTCGGCGATCAGCTTCATGTTGGCGAAGGCCTGGCGGATGCGCGGCTCGTCGCCCTGGACTTGCAGATCGGTTTTCGGATCGATGCCGCGCATGCCCGCGATGTACACATAGTCGCCCGCCCGCGTGCCTAAACTCCAGGGTCCTGTCGGCTTGATCGCACCATCTGGCGCCAGCGTCTTCACACCCGACGGTGACAACGTCAACGTTTCTGCCGCAACGGGCAAAGCCCACGCCAGCGCGACAATCAAACCTAGGATTTTCTTCAAGACGAACCTCCGATCAGGACAGAAGTTCGCACCATAGGGATTAGTGCTGCGCATTTGAAGTTCTTGCGCACGAGCGGCTTTTCAAGAGATGAAAATGGAAGGGAGTGTGGCGCTCAAGCGCTCGCGCCTAAAGCCCGCCAGCCCAGAAATCCCAGACCAGCTTGGCATTGAGCGCGATGATCAGGGCCGCTGTCGCTATCGCCAATCCGCTTAGCCAGCGCGGCGCAACGAATGAACCCATCTTGCGGCGGCTCGAGGTAAACATCACGAGTGGTACTACCGCCAACGGCAATTGCAGGCTGAGCACCACCTGACTCAAGATCAGCAATTGGCCGGTGGCCTTTTCGCCGGCCAGCAGCGTCACCACCACGGCCGGCACGATCGCGATCATCCGCGTCACCAGACGCCGCAGCCACGGCGCGATCCGCCAGTTCAGAAAGCCCTCCATCACGATCTGACCCGACAGGGTCGCGGTGATGGTGGAGTTCAATCCGCAGCAGAGCAGCGCAATCGCAAACAACGTTGGCGCCAGCGTCGAGCCGAGCAACGGCGCGAGAAAGGCATGGGCCTGATCGAGCTCGGCAACGTCGGTCTTTCCTGTCCGGTGAAAGGTCGCCGCCGCCAGGATCAGGATCGAGGCGTTGATGATCAAGGCAAGACATAGCGCGATCGTGGAATCGATGGTGGCAAGCTTGATCGCCTCGCGCTTGTCCTGGCCGCTTTCGCCGATGAAGCGGGTCTGCACCAGCCCGGAATGCAGGTAAAGATTATGCGGCATAACGGTCGCGCCGAGAATACCGAGCGCCAGATAAAGCATCTCGCGGTTGGCGAGAATATCCGATGTCGGCAGGAAGCCGCGGAGCACCGCGCCCCAATCGGGATCGGCGAGCGCGATCTGGATCGCAAAGCAAGCCGCAATCACGCCCAGCATGGCCACGACGAAGGCTTCGATCCAGCGAAAGCCGAAGGCTTGCAACGCCAGGATCAGGAACACGTCCGCCGCGGTCAGAATGACGCCGATGGAGATCGGAATGTGAAACAGCAGGTTGAGCCCGATCGCAGTGCCGATAACTTCGGCGAGGTCGGTCGCGGTGATCGCCAGTTCCGCCGACAGCCAGAGCGGAAGCGAGATCCAGCGCGGAAATGAATCACGGCAGGCTTGGGCGAGATCGCGCCCCGCACCCACGCCAAGCCGCGTGCACAGCGACTGCAGCACGATCGCCATCGCGTTCGACAGCAACGCCACGGACAACAGCGCGTAACCGAACTTGGAACCGCCGGCGAGCGAGGTCGCCCAGTTGCCGGGGTCCATGTAGCCTACGGCGACGAGATAGCCGGGCCCAAGGAACGAGAGCAGCTTGCGCCAGAACGGACCTTTTCTGGCTGTTCCCACCGAGGCGAACATGTCCGCCAATGAGGGCGTGCCGCGCTCGCGGCGCCAACCTGCACTGCCCGAGCGAACGCCAGAGGCGGGCTTTGAGCGCGAATCCGGGGTCAAATCGGGGGACCGAGCATCCATTCCCTCACGATGGCCGATAACAATCTTTATTGCAACTCATTTGCAACTGCATCTGATCATCACGGAAATGAGATCATTTGTCGATCTTGTAAAGTACTGAAGAAGTGCTTTATGTGAAAGACATGATCAAACTTCCGGTCGAAACGCCCACCGCCACCCTGCGCTACGCCCTGGCCCCCGATGAAGCAGGCGTCGAAGCGATCGAGGCCACGTTCGCTGCTTACGATCGCATGATGGCGATACTCGCCGAGATCGCACCTGTGGGTGCCAATCTGGTTTCGCTTCACGCCCAGGCTTACGAGACCATCCGCAAGGAAACCAATTTGCCGGCCCGCCTGGTGACGCTCGGCCTGCGAGACCGCGCAAGTTACGTCGCAGGCGCGACGGTCCGCCGGATACCGCTCGACGACAAGTTGTTCGCGATCAAGGCACCCACTTCACTGACCGTTAGTACTGTCAGAGGACGCGTCTTGGTTGCATTCAACGTCCCAGGCTATCTTGCCGGTTGGGAAAGTCCCTTCCCGGCTCAATTGGTTTTTGACGGTCACGCCTACGAAATCCACATCGCCGTCAAATCGAAATCAACACAACCGGAGGAGAAGACCATGCTTCACGAAGGCATCCTTGCACGTATGGGTCGGCTTCTTGCAGCCATCGCGAGCCAAACCATCGACAACGCCGAGAGCAACAACAAGATCGCGATGGTCAAGCAGGCAATCCGGGAAATCGACGCCGGCGCCGACGAAGCCCGCTACGCGCTCGGCAAATCGCGCGCCGAGGAATTCCGTCTCAGGCGGCGCCGTGAACAACTGGATGGCGAGGCCGCAGGGTTAACGGAAAAAATTCGCCTCGCACTTACGGAAAATCGCGAGGACCTCGCGCGCGCCGGAGTCGCACGGCAAATTGATCTGGAATCGCAGGGGCTGGCTCTCGAGCGCGCAACGGATTTCATCGAACTGGAAATCGATGAGCAGACCAAGGCCTTACAAGCAATGCTTGGTGCACGGCGTGAAGCCGAGGCAAGGCTCGCCGACCTCGAAGCGAGCCTGGCGCAGCAGACGCTGCTTGAAACCGGCCAGTCCCTTCCCCCGACTAAAACCATGAGTGCCGACCGAGCCATGGCAGCGATCGCACGCGTTACCGGCGTCCCCGCTGCAAGTGTGCTTGGCGACAAGGCGCTTGACGAACTCGACCGGCTGCACCGCGAAAGAGAAATCGCGGCGCGGCTTGAAAGGATCAAATCGCAGCAATGAGTGCCGTCACCGACATCTTGCTGGCAGCCGATGTCCGTCCTTTCGCGATTGCGGCCGCGATCATGGCCACGCTCGGTGGCCTCGAAGTGCTGACCATGATCGTCGGCTTCTCGATCAGCGAACTCATCGGCTCGGACTTCGCACTCGAGGCCGAACACCACGACGGCGTCATCGGCGGCCTGTTTCTCTGGATCAATGCAGGCCGCCTTCCCCTTCTCATCCTGATCATCCTGGCGCTGGGCGTATTCTCGATCGAGGGCTTCTTCCTGCAGGGGATCGCGCACATCGCCGGCACGGCCATTCCGGTCACCCTTGCCGCGCTTGTGGCGGCAGCACTGAGCCTGCCGATGATCAGGGTCACCAGCCGCGGCATCGCGCAGATCATCCCGCGCGATGAGACCTACGCCGTGAACGATGCCGATTTCGTCGGCAAGGTCGCCGAGGTCGCGATCGGGCCTCTCGATCAGGGATTACCCGGCCGGGTCCGTCTCAAGGATGTCTTCGGCAACTGGCACAGTGTGCCAGCGCGCGCCAGTCCTGATTCGACCTCGCTTCCGGTCGGCGCCAGCGTTCTCCTCGTCGACCGTGACGCGAAGAGCTTCATTGCCATTTCCGCCCCCGAAGACCTCGTTACCCAACAACAACCACCACGCAGGGCATAAACATGTGGGAACTTGCAGTACCCGTTGCGATAGGCGTTCTCGCCGTTCTTGTTATCGGCCTTTTGCTTGCGAAACTCTACCGGCGCTCGACCCGTGACGAAGCTTATGTCCGCACCGGCCTGGGCGGCCAGAAGGTCGTGCTCGACGGCGGCTCCCTCGTTCTTCCCGTTTTCCATTCCACGGCCGCGGTCAACCTGAAGACCTTGCGGCTCGAGGTCGCCCGCGGCGGTCCGGATTCTTTGATTACCAAGGACCGCATGCGCGTCGACATCGGCGCCGAATTCTACCTGCGCGTCAAACCCGATGCGTCGTCGATCGCGCTCGCGGCGCAGACGCTCGGCAGCCGCACCAACGATGCCGCCGAATTGCGCGAACTGGTCGAAGCGAAATTCGTCGACGGCCTGCGTTCAGTCGCCGCCACCATGAACCTCGAGGAATTGCAGGAGCAGCGCGCCACCTTCGTCAAGGCGGTGCAGGACGCCGTCGGCGCCGATATCCAGAACAACGGCCTCGAGCTTGAATCGGTATCGCTGACGCGCCTCGACCAGAGCGACATCAAGCATTTTAACCCGAGTAATTTCTTTGACGCGCACGGCCTCACCACCCTGACCAAGATCACCAAGGAACGCGAACAGGAGCGTAACCAGATCGTCCGTACCACCGAGGTGAATATCGCCCAGCAGGACCTGGTCGCACGCCAGACGACCCTGACGATCGAAAGCACCAAGCGCGAGGCCGAACTCGCCCAGCAGCGCGACATCGCCAATAAGACGGCGGCAATGCGGGCGCAGACCGCCCAGGTCGAACAGACCGCTTTGCAGAATGAGGCCGAGTACCGGATTCAGCAGGAACTCGCGGTCGCCAACAAGCAGACCGAGGCCAATCAGTTACGCGACACCCGAAAGATCGAAGCCGATCTCGCGGTCAAGCGGCGGAACACCGAAATGGACCGCGACCTCCAGATCGTCGCCCAGGAGAGCGCGATCACTGTGGCGACGAAGAGCAAGGAACAATCGGAAGCGCAGACTATCGCCGAGACCGCCCGTGCGCTTGCGATCGCCGCCGAAGAAAAGGTCATCACCGCACGCGCGACGGAAGTCGCCGAACGCGACAAGATCATCAACGTGATTGCGGCACGGAAGGCCGCCGAGACCAATGCAATGCCGATCACCGTGATGGCCGAAGCCGAGCGGCAAGCGGCGGCCAACAAGGCCGAGGCTACCAGCGTACTGGCAAAGGCCGATGCAAATGCGGCCTCCACCAGGGCGGCCGGCGTCAAGGCGCTCGGCCAGGCCGAAGCCGAGGTCGCGACGATGAAGGCGGAGGCCCGCAACAAACTCAGCCCGACGATGATCGACTACGACCTCAACCTCGCCCGCATCAACGTAATCCCGAGTGCGCTTGCCGAAGCCGTCAAGCCGATCGAGAAGATTTCGGACATCCGGATCTTCGATACCGGCAGCCTGCTCGGCCGGGGCGGTTCGGCCAATGGCGGAATGAATGGCCACGGCCTTGGACTTGGCGACGGTCTTGCCGCGCAATTGCTGTCGGTATCGGCGTTCAGGCCGATCATCGACAAGATTCTTACCGAGGCAGGCTTCGCCGCCGGTCCCGACGCACTGACCAGCCTGACCGCGGCGCTCGCCGCGCAACAACTGGCAAGTTCCACTGAACCAGCCGCGACCGTTGCCGACGCGTCCGCGGCCCCGCCTGCCAGCATTTCGGGAACGGGCAAAGCGACGCTCGGCCCCAAGTCGTGATCGCGAAGCTTAATCCGACGACGATCTGATCGTCGCTTGAACCAATAGAAGGCCTGCCGCCATTCCTGCGGCAGGCCGTTTTCGTGCGCCTTGTCTGGAAACGGGTGGGTTTGAATGCCCTGCGGCCCGACATTGTCGGTCAACCGAGACCAAGGGAATCGAACCATGTCGCTTGACCAAACGGTCCGCCTGCCCTCCACCTTCAACCGGCTCGCCTGGTCCAACCTCGCCGCGCAATCGGCCGAGCAGATCGCGCTCGCCGCCAGCCCCATTGTCGCGGTGCTTCTGCTTGGCGTCGGCGAAGGCGAGACCGGCATGTTGCAGACCGCGCTGACGCTGCCCTTCGTGTTGATGGCGATCCCGGCGGGCCTGCTCGCCGATCGCATCTCGCGGCGGGCGCTGATGGCAAGCGCCGAAGCTTTACGGGCGGCAGCGCTGCTCGCCATCCTGCTTTTGATCGGGCTCCATCAACTGACACTACCGCTGCTCGCTCTCGCCGGCTTCATCGCGGTGTGCGGGACCGTCGTTTACAGCGTGGCGGCACCTGCACTGGTGCCGTCTTTGGTGCCGCCACAACAATTGCCCGCGGCCAATACCCGGATCGAACTCGCCCGCACCATCGCTTTTGCCAGCGGACCGGCGCTGGGTGGCCTTCTGGTGGGATGGCTCGGTGCTGCGCCCGCCTTTGCCTTTGCGGCAGCGCTATCCGTGATCGCGGTCGTGTTGCTGTCGGGCCTTTACGAGCCACAGCGCACGGCAACACCCCGACGGCATCCGTTGCATGAGATCAGGGAGGGTGCGGCCTTCGTGATGCAGCATCCGTTGCTGCGGCCGGTCTTTGTCACGCAGTTTATCTTCAACACCGGCTCGTTCCTGCTGCTTGCCGTCTTCGTCCCCTACGCGGTGCGACATCTCGCTCTGTCGGCGAGCGGTGTCGGTATCACGCTCGCCATGTACGGCGTCGGCATGGTGGTCGGCGCGCTCCTGGCGACGCGGGTGATGCGCCGTCTCACGTTCGGCACCGTGATTGGACTTGGCCCCGTCACCGGCTTTGTCGCCTCCGCCATCATGGCGTTGACCACGCTCATTCCAGCCGCACCGCTGGCTGGCCTGGGCTTCTTTCTTCTCGGCGTTGGCCCGATCCTCTGGGTCATCTCTACCACCACATTGCGACAGTCGGTGACCCCGCCGAGCCTGTTAGGCCGGGTGTCCGCCATCAACATCTTGAGCTATGGCGCCCGTCCGCTCGGCTCGGCGTTGGGCGCCATCGTCGGCGGTCTGTACGGCGCGGAGACGTGCCTCTATCTCGCCGTGGCGATCTTCGCCGCGCAAGCGCTGGTCATCCTGATGTCGCCGGCGGTTGCACTGGCGCGGCAGCCGGACATGGTCGGAGAGTGCGCCTAGCCAGGAAAAGCGCTGGCGGTGTCCGATCGAAACGAACATCGCCGTCGCGCTCAGTTCGCTAGTGTTTGCCACAAGGCTGCGCGTCGGAACACTCATCGCCCACTACCGCAACACCCTGGATCTCGATCTCCAGCCCAGGCTGGGCAAATGAGTTGACGGTAATCAAAGCGCTCGCGGGATAGTTGTTGCCGGGAAAGATTTCTTTGCGCAGCTTGACGAATTCATCGCCGTACCGCGATTCCTTGATGAACACAGTCATGGTCACCAGATTGGCGAGGCTTGCGCCCTGCTGCTTGAGCGTCTGATCGATCAAGGCAAAGGTTCGACGCGTCTGCGCCTCGAAATTTCCGGTGATGTCCTTTCCGTCAGCGTCGACGGGCACCCCCTGCTGATTGACTGAGCTGGTTTGTCCTGCAACCCAGATGATCGTGCCGCCGCGGGTCAGAACCGCGGGTGAATAGGCCCGCCTTTGCTGAAACTCGCTCTTCCCGAGATATTCGGCGCTGTGCGCCATGCCAGCCAGTGCGAATCCGGCTGCTGCCATCACGGCTAGTTTTAACTTTGGCATTGGCATTTCCTGTTCATTGATTGTTGACCGCGGAAAAGTTTCGCATGGCGGCTCCATTGTCAATCAACGCAAGGTGCTTTGCCTAACCCTTCAGATAACGCTCATAGCGGCCGGCCAGGACTTCGTCGGTCGAAATCGCAGGCTCAAGCGTATAAAGATCCTGCGCGCGTCCGATGCCGCGCAGCGCAAAGCGGCCGGTTGAGACGAGGTAATGCTGTCCTGCCGCATCAAGGCCATCACGAAAGGCCGCTGACACCAGCAGTTCGCGATCAACCGAGCGGCACATCGAGGAGATGCGGCTGACCTCGTTCACCGCCGGTCCCACCACAGTGAAATCCAGCCGGTCGTCATGGCCGATATTGCCGTAAAACACCTCGCCGACATGCAAGCCGACATAGGCCGAGGTGACCGCCCTTCCCTCGGCGCCGCGCGTGGCATTGAGCTCGATCATGTTGAGGCGAAAGCGATGCTCGGCCCGCAGCGCCGCCCGCTTGGCTTGGCCCAAGTTTTCACCGGTAAACATCGCGAGCACGCCGTCGCCGATCAGTTTTAGCACGTCGCCGCCGGAATCGTGGATAGCGTCGATGGCAGCCTGCGCGTAATCGTTGAGAAACGGGATGATCTCGTCGGGCGAAATGCTTTCGGTGATGGAGGTCGAGCCGCGCAGATCGGAAAACCACAACACGGCATTGATCTGCTCGGTGACACCGCGAGAGATTTTCCCGTGCAGGACCCGCTCGGAGGCGTCGCGCCCGAGATAGACCCGCCCCAAGGTTCGCACGATATCGACCTGCTGCGCCGACTTGATGACCAACCCCAGCACCGGCACGAGGTCGCGCAACGCCGCCAACTCGCGGTCATCGAAGCCGTCCGCGCGGCGGGTCAGCCAGTAGGAATAGAAACAGTCCATCTGTCCGAGCGCGCCGGCCTCGCCGAAACGATGGACGAAGCCCATCAAATGCCGATGGCCGTCCTCCGCAAGCTCGGGGACCCTCGAAAAATTGTGTATGGCCGGATTGGCAAGATCGAGCAGTAGCTCATCATGCCCCCGTTCGAGCATGTGATAGAAAATCGAGCGCCGCCAAACGTCGTCGCCTTCGCCGGTCGGCCCATACTCGAACGAATCGGCCTCGTTGGTCTCTGAATCGTTCCAACGAAACCCGCGTCCTTCGAAGATCGGGTGCAGCGTGTCGATGAAGATCATGCTTCGCGACAGATCGAGGCCCGCGGCGCAACAGCGCTCGCAGAAGCCACGGACGAGGTCGTTCTCGGGCAAGCCGGTGAGGCCTTGGCCTGCCAGCCAGCTCGTCAACTCCAGGCGGGTGGTTAGTTCCATGGCAGGGAGTATGCCGCGCGATCGTGACGCGCGAAAGCCCGGCCCTCTCTTTTACCTTGCCGGGCGAAGCACGACCTCGCCGTCTTCTTTCACGAAGCGCTCGGGCGGATGGTCCAGCAGGTCAATGACCGCTTCCGACGGCCGGCAGAGCCGCGCGCCCTTCGCGGTCACCACGATCGGCCGGTTGATCAGGATCGGATACGCCAGCATGAAATCGATCAGTTCGTCGTCGCTCCATTTGGGATCGGCGAGCCCTAATTCCGCGTAAGGCGTGCCCTTCTCCCGCAGCAATGCGCGAACCGAAATGCCCATCGCCTGAATCAATTCGATCAGCCGCGCGCGATTCAGTGGCGTCTTCAGATATTCGATTATCTCCGGCTCTTCCCCGCTTTCACGGATCATCGCCAGCGTATTGCGCGAGGTGCCGCAGGAGGGATTGTGATAGATCGTGACGCTCATGCGCGAAGCTCCTTGGACAGCGTTGTCTCGTCGCCCGCCGATCGCAGCAGCCAATTCATCAACCAGAGCGCTGCGAGCGCGCCGGCCAATTCGGCGGCAATAAAGCCCGGAAGATCGAGCGGCCGGATGCCGGAAAACGTGTTCGTCAGCGAGCGCGCAATGGCGACCGCGGGATTTGCGAACGACGTGGACGACGTGAACCAATAGGCCGCGGTGATGTAGAGACCAACCAGCCAGGGGATCGCCGGCCGGTTGAACCTCAACCCTGCCAGAATCGTCACCACGAGGCCGAAAGCCGCGACGCCCTCCGCCAGCCATTGCGGACCGCCGGTCCGTATCTTCAGTGAAGCGTCCCACAGCGGCAGCGCGAACATCGCGTGCGCCATCAAGGTCCCCGTGATGCCGCCGACGATCTGGGCCAGAATGTAACCCAGCGCCTCAGCCGGCAATAGTTCGCGTCGTATCGCAAAGACCATGGTGACCGCCGGATTGAAATGCGCCCCGGATATCGGCCCGAGAATAGTGATCAGTACGACCAGAACCGCCCCGGTCGGCAGCGTATTGCCGAGCAGCGCCAGGGCCACATCCTTGGTGAGGCTTTCGGCCATGATGCCGGAGCCGACGACGGTCGCCACCAGAAATGCGGTGCCGAGTGCCTCCGCGGCCAGACGTCGGTTGAGGTCAAAGCCTGGCATGGGTGCGTTTTTTGCTCGAGGGCGAACAACACGGCGCCAAATCCTCGATCAGCGGCCCGCAGATTTCGGGACGGCCGTCGCAGCAATCCCGAAGCATGAACAGCATGACCTCACGCAGATGCGAAAGCGCGGCCCGGTAAACGATCGAGCGGCTGAAACGCTCCGCAGAAATCAAACCGGCGCGCGACAGCACGGCCAGATGCGACGACATCGTGTTTTGCGGCACGGCCAACGCGCGCGCGATATCGCCGGCGGCGAGCCCCTTGGGCTCATGCCGGACAAGAAGCCGAAAGGCTTCGAGGCGGGTCGGCTGCGCCAAAGCGGCCAAGGCCAGGACAGTTTGCTCCGATTCCATATATCTGGAAATATCGATATATAACGGCCAAGTCAATTGCCTGGAATCAGCGCCCATGCGATTCGATCTGAAATTCAAAGGGAGAACACGGCCAGATGGAGTGGACATTTGCCAATTTGATCATCCAGATCGTTGCTGGCCTGATCGGATCAAACATTGCCGCAGCCGCAGCCCACGAGCACCGGTTCGGCTTTTGGCGGCATTGCCTTGTCGGACTGGCAAGCGGCGCGCTTGGCGGGTTCTTCCTGCAAAAATATGCCTCGACCGTGGTCACCGCGAGCGGAAGCCTGAACGAGCCGACCCATGTCCAGATATTCGCTTCGCAAGCGCTGACGGGGGCCGTGATCGGTGCGATCGCGATGATGACGATTGGCTTGATCATCAATGAGTGGTCGAAAGGCGATTGAGCGCGTCAGCCGGTTGAAACAGTCCATGCCACTGCGGTGCCTAGGCCTGCATACAGAGGTGTTGACGCCTTCGACACCGCCGATGCAAATGCCCGTCTTCTAGGAATTTTAATGGCGTCTCAACCCACCCGCCAGCTTCAGATCATTTTCGCGCTCGGCACCACGCAGACGCTGGCCTGGGCATCGAGCTATTATCTGCCCGCGATCCTGGCCGATCCGATCGGGCGCGACCTCGGCATGTCCGCGAACTGGATTTTTGCCGCCTTCTCGGCGGCGCTGGTGATCTCGGCGCTGCTCGGCCCCCGCATCGGCCGGCAGATCGACCTGTTTGGCGGCCGGCAGGTGCTGTGTACGTCCAACCTGACCATCGCAGCCGGTTTGGTGTTGCTCGGCATCACCGGCTCGATTCCCCTGCTGATCCTCGCCTGGATCCTGCTCGGCATCGGCATGGGATACGGCCTTTACGATGCGGCTTTCGCCGCGCTCGGGCGCATCTATGGCCACGCCGCGCGCGGACCGATCACCGGCATCACGCTGATGGCGGGCTTTGCTTCCACCGTCGGATGGCCGCTGACCGCGCTCGGCCTCGACCACATCGGCTGGCGCAACACATGTTTCGCATGGGCGGCGGCGCATCTTCTGATCGGGCTGCCGCTCAACTTCTTCATGCTGCCGAAAGTCGCGGGCACGAAGACTGCTGCCGCCAACGCAGTGAAGCCGCACATCCCGATCGATCGCACCATGATCCTTCTCGCCTTCACCTTCGCGGCGGGATGGACCGTGACCGGCGCGATGGCAGCGCACATGCCCCGCATTCTGGAGGCCGGCGGGGCGACCGCCGTACAGGCGGTGGCTGCGGGCGCCCTGTTCGGCCCGGCGCAGGTTTTCGCGCGCATCCTCGAAGCGACACTCCTCAAGCGCTATCATCCGCTGGTCTCAACAAGGCTCGCCTGCCTCACCCACCCGATCGGGGCCGCAATCCTTGGCATCATGGGCGGCGCAGCGTCAGGCGCGTTTGCGATCTTTTTCGGAATGGGCAACGGCATCCTGACGATCGCACGCGGCACCCTGCCGCTCGCGATCTTCGGTCCCAAGGATTATGGCTATCGCCTCGGCCTGATCGGCGCGCCGGCGCGAATGGCGCAAGCCGCCGCACCGCTAGCGTTCGGACTGTTGATCGACCTGATCGGAATCAAGGTGCTGCTCGTCTCGTCCGCGCTCAGCCTTTCGGCGTTATTGGCGCTTTGCCTGCTACGGACGGATTCGGGCGAGCCGGTGTCCGGCGTTGTCGACGGCTGACGAACCTTATTTCGACGTCTGCCGCGGCAGCTTGCCGGTCCAGGCAAGGATCGCGGCGGTGACCGCGGCCGGTTGCTCCGGTATCAAGGCGTGGCTGGCGTTTGGTATCACTACCACCGAGACGCGCTCGCCGAGTTCCTCGTGCATCTCGTTTGACGTCGCGCGAGGCCTGAAAGGATCAAGTTCACCCTGAAGATCGAGCAACGGCGCTACACCGCCCGACCACCATTCGGACTGTTTGGTGGCAAGGCCGGCGTCCGATTGCACTTCGTCTGCGGCCGGATGCCAACCCTGAAGCCAACCATTTGCGTCACTCTTCGGGGCGAAGAAAGCCCTCCGCAGATATCCCAGCCGTTCTGAATCCGGCAGCGTGAAATCGCCCGATTTTCGCACCGCTTCCGACAATTCCTTTGCGCCATCGAATCCAGCCGGATAGGCCTTGGCCGCGGCAGCCGCCATCACCACGCCACGCACGAGCTCGGGATGATCAACGGCGGTCATGCGCGCGACCCAGCTGCCGAAAGCATGGCCGACGATGATTGCGGGGCCGCCATCGCCCGCGTTGCGGATGACGGCGGCGACATCGCGGGCCAAATCGTGAAGCGTGAGATTTTGCATCGGCCCGTGGCTCAGTGCAGCGCCGCGCGGTTGTGGCCTCAGCACGCGAAAACCGGCTTTGACCAGTTCGTCCGCAACGCCGTCAAAATCCTCCGCGCCTCGGCCGCGCGATGGCAGCATCACGATCAGTGAACCGCTGCCCTCGGCGAAGACTTCGATGCGCACGTCATCATAAAAAGCGATTTCCAACTCAGGTTCAGCCCGTGCAGGAACAGAGACGATCATCACCGATGCGGCAACGAACGCTGCCGCAATATACCGCCGCCGACGGTGCTCGCTGGCAGGTAAAATTACCTCAGTCATAAAACTCCGGCGACATCTTCAAGCTGTCGCGCTGGGCCTTGTCGTGATTGATCCAGAGCTGGGCTTTGTCCTTCGTCAGGGTGTCCGAGATCTTCTGCATCGACGCCAGCGTCTGTTCCTTGCTGACATTGTTGACGGGCACGCCGCGGTTTTCCCAGTTGCTCTTGAAGTGCACGGCATCGCCGGACAGAATGACTTCGCCGGTTTTCGGCAACTTCACGAGCAGCGACTGATGCCCCGGCGTGTGGCCGGGCGTCGAGAGAACGACGAGGCTGCCGTCGCCGAAAATATCGCGGTCGCCTTCGAGCTTGGTGACGGGATGCTCCGGTTTGAAGCGCGGCGCGTTGTTGGCGCCCGGCCATTCATATTCGGCCTTCTGCACATAAAGCATCGCATCCGGGAACATCTCAACATTGCCGATATGGTCGGGATGGGTGTGCGAGATCGCCATCGCCTTGATGTCCGAAGGCTTGACACCGAGCTGCTCAAGCTGAGCGGCGAGCTTTTTCGGGCGATGCCAGGTGACGGCCTTCGGATCCGCCGGCGCCAGACCGTTGGGCATGTCCGCGACCGCATCCGTAATGCCGGTGTCCCACAAGAACCAGCCTTGAGAGTGTTTGATCAGGTAGCAATTGTCGACGAAGTCCATCGACTTGCCTTCGTTGACGCCCGGCGACCAGCGCGAAATGTCGCCGGCAACGCCCTCGCCGCAATTGAGGATGTAAAGCTTCTCGACGCCCGCTTGGGCGGATTGGGCCGAGGTGAGATCGGCCGCCACGAAGCACAGGGCCGCGGCCATAAAACCAACTGTTCGCTTCACGCTGTTTCTCCCCGGTTTTCTTGTTGCAAGGCTTGGCTTTTTGTAAGCCTCGCATACCACCCTACCGTGACAGGCACCGCGCAAACAATGGTGATTTACGCCGCCACGGGCATCGGGAGATCGGGATTACTCCACCGCCTTGCCGAACTTGTTCGACTTCGGCAGGCCATGCGCGAGACGGCCGGCATCGGCGCGGTTGCCGCGCCAGTCGGACAACTCCTTCAACGTCATGCTGTGCTCGCGGCTGGACGAATCCTTCCACGTCAGGCCTGCCTTGGAATCGAAGACCGTGACGTCCGAGAGCTCAGCGCTGGTGTATTTCTGCAGGCGCACGCCGCGGCCACGCGCCATCTCCGGCACCTGATCGATCGGGAAGATCACCATCTTGTGGTTGGTGCCGATCACCGCGACCGTGTCACCGGCGACCGTCGCGATCGCGCGCGCCTCGTTCGGCATCTCGACATTGAGCACCTGCTTGCCCTTGCGGGTGTTGCCGACGCAATCGTCCTCGTTGACGATGAAGCCCTGGCCCTCGCCGCTTGCGATCAGGAACTTGCGGCCGCCCTTGTTGACGAACAGCGACACGATTGCTGCGTCCTGATCGAGATCGATGAACATGCGGATCGGTTCGCCGTGGCCGCGGCCGCCCGGCAGTTTCGCCACGTCGAGCGAGTAGAATTTGCCGTTGGTGCCAAACAGAAGCAGCTTCGATGTCGTTTCGGCAAAAAAGGCATGGTCGAGCTTGTCGTCGGTCTTGAAGGTTAGGCCTGCGAGATCGGCGGCGTGACCCTTGAGCGTACGCACCCAGCCCTTCTCGGAAATCACGATCGTTACCGGTTCGCGTTCGACAAAGGCTTCCTCGATCGCGGCGAGATCGTGCTCGGGCGCGTCAGCAAATTGCGTGCGGCGTTTGCCGAGCGGCGTCTTGGGCCCGAACATGTCGCGGACCTTGCGCACCTGTTCGCCGATCTTCGTCCATTGCTCGGCCTCCGAGCCAAGCAGCCCCTTGATGCCTTTCAATTCGGCGCGAAGCTCCTTGTCTTCGCCGCGGATCTCCATTTCCTCAAGCTTGCGCAGGTTCCGCAGGCGCATGTTGAGGATGGCGTCAGCCTGGATTTCCGTAAGCTTGAACGCCTTGATCAGCGCCGGCTTCGGTTCGTCCTCGGTGCGGATGATTTTGATCACCTTGTCGATGTTCAGATAAGCGATCAGGTAACCGCCAAGGATCTCCAACCGGTGCTCGATTTGCTCCTTGCGGTAGTTGGAGCGGCGGATCAGCACTTCGCGCAGATGGTCGAGCCACTCCCTCAGGCACTCGGCAAGGCCGACCACTCTGGGAATGCGACCTTTCAAGAGCACGTTGAGGTTCAGCGGAATCCGGCTTTCGAGCTCGGTGAGCCGGAACAGCGACTCCATCAGCAGTTCAGGATCGACCGCACGCGATTTCGGCTCGATCACGAGGCGGACGTCTTCGGCAGACTCATCGCGGACATCGCCGACCAACGGTAACTTCTTCTCGTTCAGCAGTTCGGCGATCTTCTCGACCAGGCGTGACTTCTGCACCAGCCACGGAATCTCGGTGATTACGATCACCCAGGTGCCGCGCGCGCCCTCTTCCTGATTCCATTTCGAGCGCACGCGGAACGAGCCGCGCCCGGTGACGTAGGCTTCCGTAATGCTCTCTTTTGAATCGACGACGATGCCGCCGGTCGGAAAGTCTGGACCCTTGACCCATTTCAGAAGCGACTTCGACTTCGCATCCGGCTTGTCGATCAGGTGTAGCGCTGCTTCGCACAGCTCCGCTGCGTTGTGCGGCGGGATCGAGGTCGCCATACCGACCGCAATGCCCTGTGAACCATTGGCGAGCAGGTTCGGAAAACCGCCGGGGAGAACCGAGGGTTCCTTGCCGCTGTTGTCGTAGGTCGGCCTGAATTCGACCGCGTCTTCGTCGATTCCGTCGAGCAGCAGCCGAGCGACATCGGTGAGCCGCGCCTCGGTGTAGCGCATCGCGGCCGGGTTATCGCCGTCGATATTGCCGAAATTACCCTGGCCGTCGACCAGCGGATAACGCGAGGCGAAATCCTGCGCCAGCCGCACCATGGCGTCATAGATCGCCTGGTCGCCGTGGGGATGATACGAGCCCATCACTTCGCCGACGATTTTCGCCGACTTCTTGGGGACTCCGCCGGGATTGAGATTGAGCGACCGCATGCCGTAGAGGATGCGCCGATGTACCGGCTTCAGGCCGTCGCGGGCATCCGGCAGCGCGCGGCCTGTGATGGTCGAGAGTGCATAAGCGAGATAGCGCTCCTCGAGCGCATCGCGCAGCATGACTTCGTGTATTTCGGCCGGCTCAGGCGGTGGTTGTCGTTTTCCCATGGGAAGGCGTTATCCGGATACGGGTGAGCAAGAAACAAGAATTTTCGCGAATCAGCAGCTCAATTTAGGCCGCGGCGTGGCCTTACGAAACCACCGCTTTGGCCCGCGGGCGTGTCACCGCATTGATAAAGCCGTCCCGGGCGTCGGAATGGGTCTGTCCGCGTGGCTCCAGCACATGGCGCAGCAGAAAACGGCCCGTCAGGGCAAAGCCATCTTTGAGATCTTCCTCCGACCAATCCGCCGTGCCCTCCTCGCTTTGACGCAAAAAAGCCGGGAGCCGCAACAGCCGGTCATGGAACGGCGCACCGGCGGTGCGCGATACTGCGCCGCCCGATTTCGGCGACACATAAATCAGATCGGCGGTGGCGCCCGTTGCCGCGCAAACCTCGAGGTCGAGCCCAAAGCCGAGTTCGGCGAGCATCGCGAGTTCAAACCGGATCAGGTGCGCGGCCGCCCCGTTTGCATCGTCGAAATGGTCCAACATGTGGTCCAGCATCTCGTAGATGTCTTCGTGCGGGTCGCGCTCGGGCAATAGACGCGCGAGTGAAGCCAGATGTGTCACGCCATAGACCGCGTGCGAGAAGGCAAACAGGTTCGCCGCACGCAGCCGAGTGCCTTCGATCAAATAATATCCGAGGTGCTCATCGAGCCGTGCCCGCCACACCGCCGTGACGCTGTTGCCGGGTTGCAGCAAGGGCCGCATCCGTTTTCCCGCGCCGCCGCGCACCAATCCGAGATGCCGGCCATGGCTTCGCGTCAGCAGTTCGACGATGGCGGAAGATTCGCCATGTCGCCGCACCCCTAGCACGATGCCTTCGTCAGTCCATTCCATCGCCCGAGTTTACCGGATTCTGGCCAAAGACGCAGCCTCAGATCCCAGCGCGCTCAACAGGCTACGCATTGAACCAGCCCTGGGCGTCGCCGGTATACGAACAATAGAGGCCGACCGCCGTCAGGACGCAGGAAATGACCTCGATGCCGCTGTCGAGTTCAAGGCCGTTTTCGGCCAACACCGGCAGCAAGGAAAAGACCGACAGCACCAGGAGCGCCGCCAGCACCCAACGCGGCCAGTTCTTGCGCTTTTGGGCGGCGAGGTGAACGAAATAGGCCAACAGCAGAATCAAACCAGCTTCCAGGATCATCGGCCCAAAGAGATCGCCGCTTCCCGTCCGGTCCTGAAACGCGACCGACAGCGCGTCGAGCGTCAGCGACAGGTACAGGAATATTTCGAACCAGACCACGTTGTTTGGAATCTTCATCGCGAAGCCGATTTTCTTTTTCTTAGAGCCATGATCATTCGGTGGGGAACTCAAGCCCCATCTCGCGGTAACGCTCGGGATCTTCGCCCCAGTTCTCGCGCACCTTCACGAACAAGAACAAATGCACGGGCTGCTCGATGAGCTCGGCGATTTCCTTGCGCGCATCCGCCCCGATCGATTTGATGGTCGCGCCGGCCTTGCCGAGCACGATCTTGCGCTGGCTCTCGCGCTCGACAAAAATCGTTTGTTCGATGCGAACGGATTTGTCCTTCCGCTCGGTCCAGCTTTCGGTCTCGACCGTGGAGCTGTACGGAAGCTCCTGGTGCAGTTTCTGAAAGATTTTCTCCCGCGTGATCTCGGCCGCCAGCTGCCGGATCGGCGCATCCGACATCTGGTCTTCGGGATAGTGAAACGGCCCCGGCGGCACCATACTGGCCAAGGTTCGGCGCAAATCGTCGACGCCATCGCCCGACAGGGCGGAGATCATGAAAGTATGGGCGAACGCAAGGCGATCATTGGCGGTCTTGGCAAGCGCCAGCAGTTTTTCACGCGGCACCAGATCAACCTTGTTGATCACCAGAATCTTCGGGTGCGCCACATCCGCCAGTCTGGCGAAGATGGCGTCCGCCTCCTCGTTTAGGCCCTCGCGGGCATCGAGCAGCACACAAACGAGATCGGCATCGTGGGCTCCGCTCCACGCGGTCGATACCATCGCCCGGTCCAGGCGGCGCTTTGGCGCGAAGATGCCCGGCGTATCGACCAGAATGATCTGTGCATTGTTCTCGACCACGATGCCGCGGATCAATGCCCGCGTCGTCTGCACCTTGCGCGAGACGATCGTGACTTTGGAACCGACCAGCGCGTTGACGAGCGTGGATTTGCCGACGTTGGGCGCGCCGATCAGCGCGACGAAGCCGCAAGCTGTGGCGGGCGGCGCAACTTGATCCGTTAGTTCCTCAGTCATTGCCGCCGCCAACGCCCTCGCGCGCGATCATCGCGGAGGCCGCGGCCTTCTCGGCGGCGCGCTTGCTGCCGCCGGTGCCTTCGGCTGACTCAAGTCCAGGCAGCTCGACCGCAATGCGAAACTGCGGATCGTGATGTGGTCCGGTGCGTTCAATCTCGCGATAAACCGGGGTCGGCAGGCCCTTGCCCTGCGCCCACTCCTGCAACGTGGTCTTGGGATCGCGCAGCGGCCGCCGCAGCTTGTGCATCCGTTCGGTCCAGTTGCGTTCGACAAATTGTGCCGCGGCCTGATAGCCGCCGTCGAGGAAAACCGCGCCGATGACGGCCTCGCAGATGTCGCCGAGCACGGATTTGCGCAAACGCGCGCCGACCCCGGCGCCGACCGCGCCGAGCTTGATGTCATCGACGAGCCCGAGCGTCTTGGCAACGTCAGCGCAGCTCTCCTTGCGCACGAGATCGGCCAGGCGCTTCGACAATTCGCCTTCGTCGGCGTTGGGAAATGCGCGGTAAAGCATGTCTGAGACGATCAAGCCGAGCACATGATCGCCGAGGAATTCGAGACGCTGGTAACTGTCGCCGCGCTTGCGCGAGGGTTTCAGCGCGGAGACATGCGTGAGCGCGGTCGCGAGCAACGCGCTATCGGAAAACTTGTGCCCGATCCGCGCTTCAAGCGCCGCGGTCGCGGCCTTGGAGCCGGACCTCGGCCGTCGCTTCTTTTTTTCCGCCGCAGCCTCGCGCCCGGCTTCGATTTGCGGGCCCGCTTCGCCGGATGCCAATGGAGTGATGATGTCGGATGCGTCGTCGATCATCGCACGATTTTGAATATGCGATTCCAGCGCACCGCGATCGGCCAGCGCCAGATCATCCAGGCGTGCTCGCCCTCGGCGATCGAGAAGAAAATCATCTGGGCGCGGCCGACGAGATTCTCCAGCGGCACATAGCCGAACACACGGCTGTCGCTGGAGTTGTCGCGGTTGTCGCCCATCATGAAGAAATCGCCTGGCGGCACCTCGTATACTTTGGTTGTGTCGGGAAAGTCCGGGCTATCGACGCAATCGAGTGATTCGTAAGCGACGCCGTTGGGCAAGGTTTCCTTCCAGCGCTTTACCCGCGTCATCGCTTCCGATCGGCCACAGGGATCTTCACCGATAAAATCGCTCACGCGCTCGCGTTTCACCGGCTCGTCATTGATGTAAAGCAGCCCCTGCTTCATCTGGATGCGGTCGCCGGGCAGCCCGATCACGCGTTTGATGAAATCGGTCGAGACATCGTTCGGCGGACGAAACACCACGACGTCGCCGCGTGCGGGCTCCGAGCCGAAGATGCGGCCCGAAAACAGCGGTGGCGAAAGCGGGAAGGAGTACTGACTGTAGCCGTAGGAATATTTCGAGACAAAGAGATAGTCGCCGACGAGCAGCGTTGCCTTCATCGATCCCGACGGGATGTTGAAGGGTTGGAACAGAAAGGTGCGGATGACGAGCGCAATCAGAAGAGCATGAATGACGACGCGAATGGTTTCGCCCAGGCCGCCTTCGGATTTGGTGCTGGATGTCACGCTCATGGCTTTCTTGGCTTCCTGCTCTTTATTGGCCGCCGCGCACGGCGACAGAAAATGATCCTCACGCGATCAGCCACCCGCGTCGCGTCTGGGAGGAAAATGACCTGATTCTGATCGTGTGGGACTCGGTCCGAACGCGCTTTGCGTTTTAGACGGTTGTGGTGGGGGGCGCAATCAACGGCTTCGTCAAAATTTCATAAGCCACTGACAAATATAAAGTTTTTGTTTTATATCCGCCTGTACCCATTCCCGCCTCAGGCGCTACGGGCATCATGCGCCGAAATGATGACAAAAGCCTGCGCCAACGGCCAATCGTCGGTGATGCTGAGGTCAATTTTGGCCTCAAATCCCACCGGCGTGAGTTCCTCCAGCCGGGCGAGCGCCCCGCCCGTCAGGCGCATGGTCGGCCGGCCGCCCGGCAGGTTGATCACGCCCATGTCACGCCACCAGACGCCCTGCCGGATACCGGTCCCCAGCGCCTTGGAACAGGCCTCCTTGGCAGCGAAGCGTTTGGCGTAGGTCGCCACCACCATGTTCTCGTTCTTGGCGCGGCGCTCGGCCTTGGCGCGCTCGGCGTCGGTGAAAATCCGGTCGAGAAAGCGATCGCCATGGCGCTCGATGACCTTGGCGACCCGGCGAATATCGATCAGGTCGGAGCCGATGCCGATGATCATGCTTTTTCCGCCCGGTTTCGGCCGCGATCCATCGCGGCCCGCATCGCGCGAACCGTTTCCGTAAGGCCGACGAACAGAGCCTCCCCCATCATGAAGTAGCCGATATTGAGTTCGGCAATTTCGCCGAGCGCCGCGATCGTTTCCGCGGTCGCATAGTCCAGGCCATGACCGGCATGCACCTCCAGGCCCGCGGAGCGGGCGAGCGAGGCGCCGGCGACAATGCGCTTCCATTCCGCTTCTGCTTTTTCGGCATGACCATCGACCACGGCGTCGCACCAGGCGCCGGTATGGATTTCGATGACCGGTGCGCGCAGGCGGGCGGCCATTTCGATCTGGGCTGGATCGGCCGCGATGAACAGCGACACCCGCACTCCCGCCTCGCTCAATCGCGAAATATACGGCGCAAGCGCATTGTGCTGCCCGACCACGTCCAAACCGCCCTCGGTCGTGAGCTCTTCCCGCCGTTCCGGCACCAGGCAGACGGCGTGAGGTTTGGTCGCGAGCGCAATCCTGAGCATGTCCTCGGTCGCAGCCATCTCGAAATTCAGCGGCTTTGAGATTTCGGCCTTCAGGCGCGCCATGTCCGCATCGCGGATATGACGGCGGTCCTCGCGCAAATGCGCGGTGATGCCGTCGGCGCCGGCCTCGATCGCCAGCAGCGCCGCGCGCACCGGATCGGGCCGCGCGCCTCCCCGTGCATTGCGAAGTGTTGCGACGTGGTCGACGTTCACACCGAGACGTAACGGCAAAGGACTTGGCATGTTTCGACCCGTGAACCCGTTTATTCCAATGCACGGGCCGGACCCGCACATCTATCTTCGAGAAGGATGGATTGCCGCGTCAAGCCCGGCAACGACACATCACCCGTTGACGCGCTCCACCCGTGCGACCACGGCTTTAGCGCGCAGCTGCGCGATAATAGCGCTGAGATGCTTGAGGTCATAGACCTCAAGATCGATGGTCAGCTCGGTAAAATCGGGCGAGCGGCGGGACATGCTGATATTGTCGATATTGCCGTCGTGCTCGGCAATCACGGTGGCGACCTGGGCGAGGCTTCCGGGTTCGTTGACGTTGTCGACCATGATTCGCGCCGGAAAGCGTTGCGGCGTCGTCTCATCGACATCCCAGCGGACGTCGAGCCAGCGCTCGGGCTGTTCCTCAAAATCCTTCAGGGCCGGCGACTGGATCGGATAGATCGTGATGCCCTCGCCCGGAGAGACGATGCCGACGATGCGGTCACCCGGCACCGCACCGCCATTGGGCGCGAATTTGACTGGCAAGTCCGAATTGATGCCGCGGATCGGAATCGCCGAGAGGCTTCGCCCGGTCCCGGCCGGCGGGCTCGCCTTGAGCTTGTCGGGGGCGACCTTCTTAGCGCCGTATCGCGCCAGTCGTTCCTCCTTGTAATCGGGATACACGGCTCGCGCGACGTCGGAGGCCTTCATTTCGCCGCGTCCCACCGCCGCCAGCACATCGTCGATCGAGGCCCGCGCCAGCCGCGGCAAAGCCCCCTTCAACTTGTCATCGGCATATTCGATCTTGGCACGCGCAAACAGCCGCTCCACCAGGCGGCGGCCGAGGCCGGCATATTGGTCGCGCACGGCCGTGCGCGTCGCCCGGCGGATCGCCGCGCGGGCCTTGCCGGTGCGCGCCAGCGATTCCCAGGCCGTTGGCGGCGATGACTGGGCGTCCGAGGTCAGGACCTCGACCTCATCGCCGTTTTGCAATTCCGAAGACAACGGCGCAAACTTGCCGTTGATCTTGCAGCCGACCGCGCTGTTGCCGACGTCGGTATGCACGGCATAGGCGAAGTCGATCACGTTGGCCTGCCGCGGCAGCGCGATCAGCTTGCCCTTCGGCGTAAAGCAGAACACCTGGTCGTGGAACAGCTCCAGCTTGGTGTGCTCGAGAAACTCTTCCGGATTAGCGCTGTCGGACAGGATCGCAATGGTGTGGCGAAGCCACGCAAAGGCCGAGGATTCGCGCTTCAGCCGCTCGGTCGGCGATCCCACGAGGTCCTTGTAGAAGGCGTGCGCCGCGATGCCGAGCTCGGCGATCTGGTCCATGTCCTCGGTGCGGATCTGCAATTCAACACGCTGTTTTCCCGGACCGATCACGGTGGTGTGGATTGAACGGTAGTCATTCTGTTTCGGCGTCGAAATGTAATCCTTGAAGCGGCCCGGAACGACTGGCCAGGTGGTGTGGACGATGCCGAGGGCGCGATAACAAGATTCGACGTCTTGCAGTACGACGCGGAAGCCGAAAATATCCGACAACTGCTCGAAGCCGACCGACTTGCGCTGCATCTTGGTCCAGATCGAGAACGGCTGCTTGCGGCGGCCGTAGACGCGGGCCTTCAGGCCGTTTTTCTGAAAGTCCTTGGAGAGCCGACTTTCGATTTCGCCGATCAGATTGCGGTTGCGCTCTGCCAGCGAATCGAGCCGCTGCCGGACCACCGAATAGGCGTCCGGGTCGAGCGTGCGAAACGACAGGTCCTCGAGTTCGTTCCGCATTTCCTGCATGCCCATACGCCCCGCAAGCGGCGCGTAAATGTCGAGCGTTTCCTCTGCAATTCGCTGGCGCGACGCCGGCGGCACGAACTCGAGCGTGCGCATGTTGTGCAAGCGGTCCGCGAGCTTGATCAGCAGCACGCGGACGTCGTCCGAAATCGCGAGCAGAAGCTTGCGCAGGTTTTCGGCCTGCTTGGCTTCCCGCGACACCAGCTCGAGCCGTTTCAGTTTGGTGAGGCCCTCCACCAGCGCCCCGATCTCCTGCCCGAACACGGAATCGATTTCGGCGCGGGTCGCCTCGGTATCCTCGATGGTGTCGTGCAATAGCGCGGCGACAATGGTGGCGTCGTCGAGCTTAAGGTCGGTCAGGATCGCCGCGACCTCCAGCGGATGGGAGAAATAAGGATCGCCGGAAGCACGGGTCTGCGAACCGTGCGCCTTCATCGCATAGACATAGGCGCGGTTCAGAAGGTCTTCATTGGTGTCGGGATTGTAGGACCGGACACGCTCGACCAGATCGTACTGCCGCATCATGCGCGCACGCGATTTGGCCGGCTTCGGCTCCAAGCCCGGCGCAGCCGCTGTGGAGCCCGGCGCAACCGACGAGGAGCCCGGCGCAGCCGAGGTCGACGCCACCGAGACCGGACTCGCGGCCTGCATCTGCTTCGGGCTCTGGCGCCGATACGCCATCGTCAACACCTCCACGCGGCCGCAAAGCGCGGTCCGCTTCCCGCATCCTCGGGATAATGTAGTGGGTTCCCTGGCCGAGCGGCACCCACTAGTGGTCCGATTCTAGCATTCGCATCCCGTCGCAGCAGACACTTCTGCGAATGTTAAAATCAAAGGACCACCAGCAAATATAAGTTTCCAGTGGAGTTTTGGATTTGACGTTCGCTTACCGAACTCGCGGCTGCTTCGATGGCGAATGTCAAATCCACTCCACTGGGCAAGCGCGAGGGCATGCCGGCTCTCGGAGAACACAACATAGTCTAATGCGAAACTAGCCGTTGTCCGATTCAAATAGCAGACAACTTGCGGTGGATCTCGGCCGCTACCGGGGCGGATGGTAAACAGAAATTAACCGGCCCAAGGAAAAGAGGAGGAAAAGAAAAGGCCCGGAACCATGTCCGGGCCTTCGTCAATCGAATGAGGGCGCTAAACCCTAAGACGTAATATAATCGATTACTCGTCTTCTTCCGGTTGCTCTTCGGGCGGGGCGAGCCCCTCGAGACCCTTCAGCAGCTCTTCCTCGGTCATGCGCTCGACGGCGACCTCGGTGTCGTCAGCGTCGACGCTCGCGCCGGCAGAGCCAATCAAAGGAACCGTATCGGGCTCCGGCTCGTCCACCTCAACGAATTTCTGCAAGGAATGAACGAGTTCTTCGCGCAAATCCTCGGGCGAAATCGTCGAATCCGCGATTTCGCGCAGCGATACAACCGGATTTTTGTCGTTGTCGCGGTCAACCGTCAGCTGCGATCCGGACGAAATCATCCGCGCACGGTGCGCCGCCAAAAGAACCAGGTCGAACCGATTATCGACCTTATCAATACAATCTTCTACGGTGACGCGAGCCATCGACTGTCGCTCCGTTTGGGGGCTGGAATATGTTGATTATCTTAGGGTAGTTATAGCGGCGAAGGTGGTTTCGCAAGAATAATTTGTGATTTGGCCTACCTAATTTGCTCTGATAACCCACATTGGGGACCCGGCAGCGCGGCGTTTTTCGAGCTGTAACAACGTCGGCACGGACAAGAAAACGCTTCATTGCGTTGACAAAATCCACTTCCGGTTGTTTCGAACTATCTACTTTCCGGCGGCGTCTGGACATCCGCAGGGCTTCGGCAGCATCGTCACACATGCGCGGAGCGTTGCAGCCGCGCCAAAAAGCTTACCGGCAACCACCTTTTGAGAACTCTGTGAGAACGCTGAATGTCACCCGCTTCCAATAAGATTGCGCTCTTTATCGATGGCGCCAACCTCTACGCTACCGCCAAGACTCTCGGCTTCGATATCGATTACAAGCGCCTTCTTAAAGAGTTCCAGAGTCGGGGGACGCTGGTTCGGGCCTTCTATTACACCGCCATCATCGAGGATCAGGAATACTCGTCGATCCGGCCGCTGATCGACTGGCTCGATTACAACGGCTACACCGTCGTCACCAAGGCGACGAAGGAATTCATCGATGCGAGCGGGCGGCGCAAGGTGAAGGGCAATATGGACATCGAGCTTGCGGTCGACGCGATGGAGCTCGCCGAGCATGTCGATCAGATGGTGTTGTTCTCGGGCGACGGCGATTTCCGTTCGTTGGTCGAGGCCGTGCAGCGGCGGGGCGTGCGCGTGACCGTGATCTCGACGATTTCGAGCCAGCCGCCGATGATTGCCGACGAACTGCGCCGTCAGGCGGACGTCTTCACCGACCTGGTCGAGCTGCAATCCAAACTGGGACGCGATCCGTCGGAACGCCCAGCCCCCCGTGAACCGCGCCATCACGCTCCGCAATTCCTGCAGCGGGCGACCACGCTAGCGTCGAGGGGCGATGGCGACGACTTCGACGACTAAAAAAGCCGCAGCAAAACCGGCCCCTCTCCCGCGCGAAGCCGAACCCAACCGCGACTGCCCCCTCTGCCCAAGGCTGGTGGCTTTTCGCGAGACCAACCGCGCCCAAAAACCGCAATGGTTCAACGCGCCGGTACCCGCTTTCGGCGACCGAAACGGGAGGCTCGCGATCGTCGGGCTTGCGCCGGGATTACAGGGCGCCAACCGCACCGGGCGCCCGTTCACCGGCGACTACGCGGGTGACCTGCTCTACGCCACCTTGATCGAGTACGGCTTTGCCACCGGTACCTATCAGGCCCGGCCTGACGACGGCATGAAGCTGGTCGATTGCCGCATCGTAAACGCGGTGAGCTGCGTACCGCCCCAGAACAAACCTCTTCCCGTGGAAATTGCCAATTGCCGGCCTTTTCTTCTGTCAGCCATCGAGAGCATGCCACAGCTCCGCGCCATCGTGGCGCTCGGCCGCATCGCCCACGAATCTACAGTGAAAACGTTCGGCCTTCGCGCCTCAACCGTACCCTTTGGGCATGGCGCCGTTCACCAGGCAGGCCGGTACCGGCTCTATGACAGCTATCATTGCTCGCGATACAACACGAACACCGGCGTACTGACGCCGGAGATGTTTCGCAGCGTCTTCGCCAAGGTGCGGGCGGACCTGGCGGTCTAAATCCCTAGCGCTGATTTTGCTTCAGCCATTCCAGCACGTCGCCCGCGTTCCGGTCCGGCGGAAAAACCGGATAGAAAACCTGGGTGATGCGCCCGTCGTCAACGATCAGCGCCAACCGTTTGATCAGGACCAGGTCCGCGACTTCCATGGTCGGCAAGCTCAAGGCGCGCGTCAGCTCCAGCTTCTCATCCGACAGCACCGGAAATGGCAAATGCAGCCGCGAAGCCATTTCGGTCTGGTAGGCGTTGCTTTGCGTGGACAGGCCGAACACGTGCTGTGCGCCGGCCGCCTTCAGTTCGGCGAATAAGTCGCGGAACGCGCAGGTTTGCGGCGTGCAGCCTCGCGCCCCCGGAATCATGTCCCAGTCGTCGACCAGCGAAATCTTGCCGGGTTCGCCGGTTCGCGGATAGGCGAACACGACGCTGCGGCCCGGCAGCGCCGACAGCGTGACCGACGTATCGTCGGTGGCTACCAGGGCGATCGGCGGGATCGTTTGGCCTACGAGGTGATCGGCCGCCCCGTCATCCGTCGGCGCCGGGATCAGGCTCCAGTCGACTTCCAGCAGGTTCTTCTGATTCATTTTCGTCCTTCATCGCAGTTACCCTCATGGTGAGGAGCGCATCTCGCGCGTCTCGAACCATGAGGTCGTCAATAAGCCGGTCTCATCCTTCGAGACGCATCGTTGCGCGACGCTCCTCAGGATGAGGGATCAAAATCATCCGCGGGCGCGTAGCAGGCGGCCCTTCTCCCTGCTCCAGTCGCGCTTTTTCTCGCTCTCGCGTTTGTCGTGCAACTTTTTACCCTTGGCCACCGCCAGCAGCAACTTGGCGCGGCCGCGCTCGTTGAAATAGAGTTTCAACGGGATCAGTGTCATGCCGTCGCGATCGACCGCTCCCATCAAGCGGTTGATTTGCTTGCGGTGGAGCAACAGTTTGCGAGGCCGCTTCGGCTCATGGTTGAAGCGATTGGCCTGCAGATATTCGGGAATGTTGGCGTTGATCAGCCAAATCTCGCCGTTCTTGGAATCGGCATAGGATTCCGCGATCGTGGACTTGCCGCTGCGCAACGACTTGACCTCGGTGCCCGTCAGCGCAATCCCGGCTTCGACGGTATCGTCGACAGCATAGTTGAAACGGGCCTTGCGGTTTTCCGCAATCACCTTGATGGGGCGCTCTTTCTTCTCAGCCACTTGGAGGTCCCGATCTAAGCCTTCTTCAAGAGGTCGCGAATCTCGGTGAGGAGCTCTTCCTCCCGCGTCGGCTTTGGCGGCGCCGCTGGAGCGGCCGCTTCCTTGCGCTTGAGCTGGTTCATCAAGCGGATCACGAGGAACAGCACGAAGGCGACGATGACAAAATTCACCGTCGCTGTGATGAAGCTGCCGTAGGCCAGCACCGCACCTTGCTTTTTGGCGTCCGCAAGATTGATGACGTGCGGGTCTATCTTACTCGAGAGCGGCAGGAAGTAGTTCGAAAAATCAAGGCTGCCAAAGGCGCCGACGATCGGCATGATGACGTCGCCAACCAGGGAAGCTACGATGGCACCGAAAGCGGCGCCAATGATGACGCCGACCGCGAGGTCGACGACATTGCCCTTCATCGCAAAATCGCGAAATTCCTTAAGCATTTTGCCGGCCCCTCTTCAGTGACGTGAACAGGAAAACGCGTTAGCCCCGCCGAAAATCAGTTGATCAATCCCGCGTGCACCATCGCGTTACGAACCGCGACGCGCGTCGGCTCTGACACCGGCACCATCGGCAGGCGCAACGTCTGCTCCATCTTGCCGAGCAGCGACAGCGCATACTTGATCGGCGCCGGGTTGGACTCGATGAAGAGATTGGTGTGCAGCGGCATCAGTTTGTCATGAATCTTGAGCGCGGTGGCGTGATCGCCCTTCTGCCAGGCCTGGTGAAACTCCGAACACAGGCGCGGCGCCACGTTCGAGGTCACCGAAATGCAGCCATGGCCGCCATGGGCCATGTAGCCGATGACAGTGGCATCCTCGCCGGAAAGCTGGTTGAAATCATCGCCGAGCTGCGCACGCTGTTGCGAGACCCGCACCATGCTCGCGGTGGCGTCCTTGACGCCCGCGATGTTCTTGAGCTCGAACAGGCGCGCCATGGTGTCCACGCTCATGTCGACCACCGAACGCGGCGGAATATTGTAGATGATGATCGGAATTCCGATCGCATCGTTGATCGCCTTGAAGTGCTGGTACATGCCCTCCTGGGTCGGCTTGTTGTAATAGGGCGTCACCACCAGAACCGCATCAGCGCCGGCCTTTTCGGCGTGCTCGGCGAGCTCGATCGCCTCCCGGGTCGAATTCGAACCTGCGCCGGCGATCACGGGAACGCGGCCGTCCGCCTCTTCGATGCACCATTCGACGACGCGCTTATGTTCGTCATGGCTGACGGTTGGACTTTCGCCCGTCGTCCCCACCGGCACGAGACCATTGGTTCCTTCGGCGATTTGCCAGTTCACAAGCCCGCGAAAGGCGGCTTCGTCCAGCGAGCCGTTCTTGAATGGCGTGACCAGGGCGGTGAAGGAACCGCGGAATTTCGTCTTCGCTGCCATGGACTTCTCCCTACACGGAACGACCGAGCCGTTCCCTTTTCAGCAGTCAATTCAGCCATTCATAACGGTTATGACGCTTTGGCGAAAGCCTGTAAAACTAAGGCCTTGCTATCGCCAGCCGCGATTTCGCCGTGGTGATGACGCAAACAATGCCCTTCCCTGCGTACCGGGTGTTTTTTCCTCATATCCAATAAACTAGACGTTGGAACTGAGGTCTTTCGTGATTCGCCCAAAGAGGGATGCCGTGACCCGATCCGCTCGCGCCAAAGCTTTGCGTTCGACCGCGATAGCGACCACGCTTGCGCTGATCCTCGGATCGCACGCCTGGGCGAAGGAGCCTGCGGCCAAGTCGAAAGTTCCGCTGCCGAAGCCGCGTCCGATCGCCCGTAACGTCGTACCCAAAACGGCCGACAAGGCGAAGGAGGCGACCGACAAGAGCAAAGACAAGACTGCCGCGAAGACGGCGACCACGAATCCATCCCCGCTTCCCCTCCCGAGCGCTGCGATAGCGCCCGCCACGCGCCAGCATGCGGCGTTGCCGCCGCCGGCCGTCCGCAAACCGTCGGTGCCGGCGGCGATGGCCACGACATCCTCGACCTCCAGTGACGACAAGGAAGCGCTGGAGAACGTCGTTGACCTCGTGCGCAAACACAAGCCGGCCGATGCAACCCAGGCTGAAGCGTCGATCTCCGATCCGCTGGCCAGAAAGCTTGCGGAATGGATCATCTTGCGCAGCGACGACAATGGCGCTTCGGTCGAACGCTACCGCGCCTTCATCGCCGCCAACCCTAGCTGGCCCTCGCAAACCTTCCTGCGGCGGCGGCTCGAGGCGGCGTTGTGGGACGACCACCGCGACGATGCGACGGTCTGGTCATGGTTCGAGAACGAGTCGCCGATCTCGGCCAAGGGCAAGTTCTCGCTGGCGCGCGTCATGATCGGACGCGGCGACCGGGCCAATGCCGAGCGCTTGGTGCGCGATGCCTGGCGTAACGACCCGATGTCGGAAGATACCGAGAGCACGGCGCTCGATCTGTTCGGTGCGCTGATCACGCCCGGCGATCACAAGGCGAGGATGGACCTGTTCCTGTATGGCAGCGAGCATGAGATAGCGCTGCGCGCCGCAAAGAGGCTCGGCGGCGGCGAAGCGGCACTGGCGAAAGCCCGTATCGCTGGTTACCACAAGGCAGCCAATACGCGCGCGCTTTTGGAAGCGGTACCATACGAGCTGCGTAACGATCCCGGCTACCTATTCAGCCGGATCCAGCTCTTGCGCCGGGAAGAGAAATTCGCCGAGGCCGCCCAGTTGATGATGAGCGCGCCGAAAGATCCCGGCCGGCTCTACAATCTCGATGAATGGTGGATCGAGCGCCGGCTCCTGGCGCGCAAGATGATCGACATCGGCGAACACCGCACCGCCTATCTGATCGCACGCGATGCGGCGCTGCCCTCGCGCGACATCTACAAGACCGAGCAGGAATTCACCGCAGGCTGGATCGCGCTGCGCTTTCTCAACGACCCTGCAACCGCAGCCCAGCATTTTGCCCGGATCGGCGTCGGTAGCGCCAATCCCACGACGCTCGCGCGCGCCGGCTATTGGCAAGGCCGCGCGGCCGAAGCCGCCGGACGTTCTCAGGAGGCGCGCTCGGCTTTCGCGGCGGCCGCAGAACAGTCGACCAGCTACTACGGTCAACTGGCGCGCGCCAAGCTCGGCCTGCCTCAGATCGAGCTGAACGGGATGCCGAGTGCGCGCGGCCGCGGCGTCGAGCGGCTGGAGATCGTGCGCGCGGTACAGTTGCTTTACGAACTCGGCGAAGGCGAAATCGCTGTGCCGATTTTTGCCGATATGGGTGAGAACGGCGACGCCGACGCGCTGGTCGGGCTCGGCGAACAGGCCGCCCGCCAGGGCGATGCCCGCGGCATGCTCCTGATGGGCAAGGCCGCGCTCAATCGTGGGCTGCCGTTCGATTTCTACGCCTATCCGGTGACGGGCATTCCGCCGTTCAAATCGATCGGCCCCGACGTCGAGCAAAGCATCATCTACGCCATCGCGCGGCAGGAAAGCGCATTCAATCCGGCCGTTGTCTCGCCCGCGCAAGCCTACGGGTTGATGCAGGTGACGCCGGACGCCGGCAAATACGTCTGCAAGAAATACGGCGCCAACTTCGACCTCACCCGCCTCAAGAGCGATCCGGTCTATAATGCGACGCTCGGCGCAGCCGAGCTCGGCGGCTTGATCGACGACTATCGCGGCTCCTACATCCTGACATTTGCCGCCTACAATGCCGGCCGCGGCAGCGTCAAAAAATGGATCGACCGCTACGGCGACCCGCGCGACCCCAAGATCGACGCCGTCGACTGGGTCGAACTGATCCCCTTTTCCGAGACGCGCAACTATGTGCAGCGGATCATGGAGAACTTGCAGGTCTATCGCACCCGTTTCGGGGGCGGCACGCGGCTGCAAATCGAGGCCGATTTGCACCGCGGCAACGTCGAATAGCACTTCGCCGGAGTCCGGCTTGCCGCCCTTACGAAAAGCTTGAATAAGCCGGCGTCTCCGTGCGGACTTGAACTGCTTGGGATGAAGAACCCGGCACAAGAAAAATCCCCCTTCCGGCATCTGCCGAAAGGGGGATTTTTTTGATCAGGACGTTGTTGGAACGTCCGTTACTTGTGGATCATCGGCGCCTTCGCCGGTTCTTCCGGAGCCCAGAGGCGATAGCTGAGCGTTGCGAAGACGGTCATACCCTTCGTGGTGTTGGAGAGGTCGACGCCGCCCGGGACAACCGGGAGAAGGCCAGCACCCGACGCCTTCGAGTAAACCTCCTGCGTCGCCCATACCGACAAGCTCGCCGGGCCGAAGTTGTATTCGACGAGGCCACCGATCGCGAACAATTGGTAGTTCTGGGTGTTGCCGAGGGTGCCGAACGGGTGGGCCGTCAAACAGGTGAGGTCCGAACACTTGTCGTTGGAAACCTGCGCAACGTAATAGCCGACGGGACCAAACGTCCACTTGCCGATCGTCTTGGTGGCGGTGAAGTCGACGTGGAAGACATCACCCTGGGTGTAGTGATCGATCTGATTGGCCGTGTTGAATTCCCCGTAGATCGCGGCGCTCAGGTTCCAACCGTCCTTCAGATAAGAGAAGATCACTTCAGGCTGGAAGGTCCAGTACTTGTTGCCGAAGTTGCCGAAGCCGTTGAGGCTGTTGCCCGAGACAACAACGTTGGTACCGGGTGCCCCCTGAACGGTGCCGTCCGGAGCGTAGATGCCGAGACCCGTCTTAACAGCGAAACCGCTGGTTCCGAGCTTCCAGCTCAATTCAACCGGCACGAAGTAGGTGTTGTGGACGCCTGCGAACATGTCCACCTGATTGGCGTTCAATGCGATCGGTTGACCGACGCTCACCATACCGAAGGGCTGCACGATGACGGCGTCGTAGGTAGCGCCGAGGAACGTCCATCCGGGGACGAACAGGAAACCCTGCGCATCGACCGCAGCCTGCACACCCTGACGGGTACCAACCGCGCTGGTGATCGGGCCCGCCAAGTTCGTCTGATAGGTGAAGACCTGATCGAACATGTAGATGCCCGGCGGCGGAACGCCGGCGCTGGCGCCGATGAACACGCCCGGTTTTGACTGCCATTGCACGCCGCCTTCGAAGGCGTCGGCCGGCGAAAACGCGAAGGCGGCCAAGCCCGCTGCCGCCAAAAGAGCTTTGATGTTCGATTTCATTTGTCCCCTCATCGTATGAAACGCAAAACCACCCCAAGGCCGTCGTTTTTTACTTATCGCTTCGTCATCGGAAGTATCCGAACGCGACGAATCCGACGTGCCTATTTCTTGTTCTGAGAGTTGCTGCTCGGTGACAAAAAGGCAATTTAAACTTGGCTTATGACTCTTTGTCACAACCCTTTTTCGGAGGGGTGTTGCAAAATATGCACACACAAGGCCTCGACAATCGAATCCGCAAGTATCTGTTTTAACGGGTCAATTTTGCCAATTCATCGCCGCAGACGGCGCCGCTCAAAATTCCTTGACACGAAATTCTCGCCGTAACGTTGTGCTCTCGGTGGCGCTGCAACGTCAGATTCGAGGCCGCCTTTATCGACGGCAGCGCAAGCTCAGGGAGTACGCAGCCCAAGCGCACTTCATCAACAAACTTGCAGGATAGCCGCTTGCCAACGTAGGTAGTCGCAAACAATCAAGCAGCGGCCGCGGGCAAAAATGTTGGGAGGAAAGATGCGTTTTTTGGTGCGCGCGCCAGCGTTGGCGACGTTCTTGATGCTGTCCGGTCCGGCTTTCGCGGCAGATCAAGCCGATCTCGATCGTTGCAAGTTCGTCGGAGAACTCACCAAGGCCGATGCCGGAATCTCGGCCTGCGATCGCATCGTCAGTGACTCGAAAGTATCCACGCAAGACCGCGCCAACGCCTTGAGCAGCCGTTGCGGATGGTGGTGGGCAAAGAAGGATTCCGACCGGGCCCTGACGGATTGCAACGAAGCCATCGGGATCGACCGCAACTTGACCGCCGCTTATCTCAATCGCGGGAATGTCTATTTGAGCAAATCCGATTTCGATCATGCCTTGGCCGACTTCAACCAAGCGCTCCGGCTCGATCCGAAGAACGCCTGGGCTTATGCCGAGCGCGGCAATCTCTACAAAAACCGGGGAGATTTCGATCGCGCGCTTGTCGACCTCAATGAAGCGATCAGGCTCGATCCAGGCTACGCACTGGCCCACTTCTCGCGAGGCGATTTATACAAGAGCAAGGGCAACATCGCCGATGCGATGGCCGACATGAACGATACGATCCGGCTCGATCCCAATTACGCGCTCGCTTACTTCGTCCGCGGCCGGCTGTCCTACATGCTCGGCAACAGCCCCGCGTCGCTCGAAGATTTCAGCAAAGCCATCAAGCTTGATGCCAGCGAAGCGACGTCCTACTTCAACCGGGGCGTCGCCTATTACGTCACCGGCGGCCGCAACCCGGACGCGATTGCCGATTTCAAGAAGGCCAGTGAACTCGACCCCAAGGATGCCTATACCGCGCTGTGGCGCGAACTTGCCGAGCGGCGCAACAATTCGCCGAGCCATCTGGCGGAAGCCGCCAAGCAGCTCGACATGACGGTCTGGCCGGCGCCGGTGATCCGCCACTTCCTGGGCGAACTCAACATCGAACAAACTTATGGCGCGGCCTTCGATACCGATCCGAAAACGAAGGCGGCGCAGACCTGCGAGGCCAATTTTTACAGCGGCGAATTGGCGCTTCTGATGAAGAACAAGAAGGAGGCGCAACGCCTGCTCAAGCTTGCCGCCGATCAGTGTCCGCCAAGCTTCATCGAATCGACGGCCGCGCTGGCCGAGTTGATCCCGCTGAAGTGAATCGCGCGGCAGCGATACGTCGAGTGCCACGCGTGCTGAGCCGGCGACGATGACTCTAGGTAAGAGATGTCTGAATATGAGGATGTCTGAATAAGGTGACGTCGCCGAGATTGATGTTCGACATCAGCCGAAAGAGCTGAGCAGGTTC